>Ga0075428_100009833_pt1 | contig 10630 bp, 9 predicted proteins | sample RhiMetdeltSRZDD2_FD_75291 | JGI IMG/M metagenome (GOLD analysis project Ga0075428, IMG submission 75291) | Populus rhizosphere microbial communities from Tennessee, USA - Rhizosphere MetaG P. deltoides SRZDD2 | ecosystem: Host-associated > Plants > Roots > Rhizosphere > Soil | place: USA... | reverse complement strand
ATGCGAAACCGGTAGGCGCACGGCTTCCCCGCGGCGACGCGCGCGCCGACCTCATCCTCCCCGAGACGCCGGCACGTCCCCGGATACAGGACCTCATCGCCCGGCGCCTGGGGTGCGCTCGCCGCTGCCTGGATGTCCCGTCGGCTACAGAAGCACCGGTAGACGAAGCCTCCGGCGCGCAGACGTTCGAAGGCCTCGTCGTAGAGCGACCTCCGCGCCCCCTGCGCGTACGGCCCGTAGCGGCCTCCGACGTCCGGACCCTCGTCCCAGTCCAGTCCCAACCAGGCCAAGTCGTCCAGAAGCCGCCGCGTCGCTCCGGCCACGACGCGCGGAGCGTCGAGATCCTCGATGCGCATCACGTAGGCGCCGCCGCGCGCGCGGACCGACAGCCACGCGAGCAAGGCCGTCGAGGCGTTGCCCAGATGGATCGCCCCGGTGGGGCTGGGCGCGTACCGACCGCGGACGGACATGCCGCCAAAGATGTCATATTGCCGAGCTTTCTCCACCGTTCTTGCTCCGCGTTCTCCCGGGACCGAAATTGCCGGCATGAGACGTCAAGGCGGCGGCTTCGGGTTCGTCATCCTCCTCGTTGTGCTGGCGCTCGTTTTCTACGCGGCGATGCGCAACCTCCAATCGGTCTCTCCGGCCGCGCTCGAGATCCAGAAGCACAACGCGGCGCGCAGGACCGAGGCCCAAACCGGTGTCCAAGCGAATCCGCCCGACGCCCCCGCAGCCTCGACCTCGTCGTCACCCGACACCTGGAACCCGTCGCCTCCGGCGCGTCCCAACCTGAGCAACATGGACGCCGCGACCACGCAGCACACGGACGCCGTCAAGGACTCGCTCTCGCAGTCCAACTGACCCGCCAGCTAGAATCCCGTTTCCCCGGCCGCTCTTCCGCGGTCGCGGTCGCGGTCGCGTGGGAGGCGGTCATGGCCAACGGCATCGTCAACGTTCCCGTCCCGCGCAACGAGCCGGTCCTCGGCTACGCCCCGGGGAGCGCGGAGCGCGCACAGCTCACCGCGGCCCTCGACGCGATGTCGCGCAAGCGCGTCGAGATCGCCCCGGTCATCGGCGGCCGCCGTGTCCGCACCGGATCGACCGGCCGCTCGGTCATGCCGCACGACCACGCGCACGTGCTGGCGACGTGGCACAAGGCGGGACGCCGCGAAGTCGCGCGGGCGATCGACGCGGCGCGCGACGCGCATGCCGGCTGGTCGCGCATGCCCTGGGAGGGCCGGGCCGCGATCTTTCTCAAGGCGGCGGACCTGCTCGCGGGTCCGTGGCGCATGAGACTGAACGCAGCGACGATGCTGGGACAGAGCAAGACCTCGCATCAGGCGGAGATCGATGCCGCCTGCGAGATGATCGATTTCTTCCGGTTCAACGTGCACTACATGCGCGAGATCTACGCCGGACAGCCGCAGTCGGCGCCGGGCATGTGGAACTTCCTGGAATACCGGGCGCTCGAAGGGTTCGTGTTCGCGGTGACGCCGTTCAACTTCACCTCGATCGCCGGCAACCTGCCGACCGCTCCGGCGCTGATGGGCAACACCGTTCTCTGGAAGCCGGCCTCCTCGGCGGTCTACTCCGCTTGGGCGATCATGGAGCTTCTGGAGGAGGCGGGGTTGCCGCCCGGCGTGATCAACTTCCTCCCGGGCTCGGCCGGAGAGGTCGGCGACCCCGCCCTCGCCAGCGAAGAGCTCGCGGGGATTCATTTCACGGGATCGACCGCGGTGTTCCAGGGCATGTGGCGCACCATCGGAGAGAACATCGCGCGCTACCGCGGGTATCCGCGGATCGTCGGTGAGACGGGAGGCAAGGACTTCGTCTTCGCGCACCCCTCGGCCGACGTCGACGCGCTGGTGACGGCTCTCGTCCGCGGCGCTTTCGAATTCCAGGGACAGAAGTGTTCTGCGGCGTCGCGTGCCTACGTCCCCGCCTCGCTCTGGCCACGTGTAGAGAAGGGCCTCAAACGTCAGATCGGACAGATCCGGGTCGGCGATCCGGCGGATTTCAGGAACTTCATGGGCGCCGTCATCGACGCCGGTGCTTTCAAGACGATCAAGGGGTACATCGACCACGCGAAGCGGTCGAAGGACGCCTCAGTCGTGATCGGTGGCGGCTGCGACGCCCGCAAGGGGTACTTCGTCGAGCCGACGGTCATCCGAACGAAGCGCCCCGACTTCAAGCTCATGCGGGAAGAGATCTTCGGGCCGGTGCTCACGGTCTACGTCTATCCGGACGGCAAGCTCGAGCACGCTCTCGAGCTTTGCGACGAGGGATCACCGTACGCGCTGACCGGAGCGATCTTCGCTCAAGAGCGTCCCGCGCTCGTCGCGATGACCGAAGCCCTGACCCACGCGGCGGGGAACTTCTACATCAACGACAAGCCGACCGGCGCGGTCGTCGGCCAGCAGCCGTTCGGAGGTGGCCGCGCATCGGGAACGAACGACAAGGCCGGGAGCTACCTGAACCTCGTCCGGTGGACCAGCGCGCGCGCGATCAAAGAGACGTTCGTGCCCGCGACGCACTTCGCCTACCCGTTCATGAAGTAGACCCGACGATGTGGAGGGCAACCTCGCGGCGGTGCGGCCGACGGCGGTGCTCCCACAGATAGATCCCTTGCCATGTCCCCAAACGGGGCGCGCCGTCGACGACGGGGAGCGACAACGTCGTTGCGGTGAGAGCCGCCCGGACGTGGGCCGGCATGTCGTCGGGACCCTCCGAGGTATGTCGGAAGATCGCGTCGCCCTCCGGGACCAACCTCCGGAAGAACCGGTCGAGGTCGAAACGCACCTCGGGATCGGCATTCTCTTGGATCAGAAGGGACGCTGACGTGTGTCGCACGTGCAAGGTCAGCAATCCTTCCCGGAAGCCCGTCGCACCGACCCAGCGGAGGATCGGCTCGGTGATCTCGACGAGGCCCGCGCCCGAGGTCGGGACCGTCAGCAGGTGAGAGCGCTGCGTCAGCATGGGGCGCCATGAGCATACGGCATCCGTAGCGCTTGCCCCGCCAACACTCCATTACTTAAAGCGCGAGCAAAAGAAAGTTTTTCGCCGGTTGCGTGTTTACCCGACTGGGAAAACAATATAAAAACTTCGCCGCACGATACGGGGCCGGCACGAAGGAGATGCGACGTGGCGCGTGAGGAGTTGAGCGAGCTGGCCGCTCGCTACATGGAGCGGTTCCTCCCCGGACGATTGGGCTCGCTCGCACTGCAGTTCTGGGAAGCGCGCACGTCGCCCGCTGCGTCGACCGCGGTGATCCTCGACGACGTCGAGCTGCCGCGTCGAGCGCCGCGGCCCGAGCCTCGCGTCTCGCCGGTCGACGCCGCGATCGCCGCCGCGCAGCACCGGCTGCTCTCCTCGCAAGCGGAAGACGGCCACTGGTGCGGCGAGCTCGAGGGCGACACGATCCTCGAGTCGGAATACGTCCTGGTCATGCACGCCATCGGCCGCGCGGACCGGCCCCGCGTCGCCAAGGCCGTGGAGTACATCCGCCGCAAGCAGCTTCCGGAAGGCGGCTGGACGCACTATCACGGCGGACCGGTCGAGGTCGGCGGCTCCGTGAAGGCGTACTTCGCGCTGAAGCTCGCCGGCGACGATCCCGACAGCGAGCCGATGCGCCGCGCGCGCGCTGCGATCCTCGAGCACGGAGGCGTCGAGGCGTGCAACTCGTTCACGAAGATCCTGCTCGCGATGTTCGGCCAGCACCCGTGGTCGAAGTGCCCGGCCGTCATCCCCGAGATGGTGCTCTTGCCTCGATGGTTCCCGTTCAACATCGGCGACATGTCGGCCTGGTCGCGCACGATCGTCGTTCCGCTTTCGATCGTGTGGGCCTCGAAGCCGCGCGTGGACGTCGGGGCCGGTCGAGGGATCGAGGAGCTGCACACGCGAGGCGTCTCGTCGCGATGGTCGCTCGAGGCGGTGAATCCGAAGGCAAGGTCGTTGAAGGCTTGGTTCTGGGCGATTCTGTTCACGTTGGTTTCGGGGTTCTTCAACGTCGTCGAGAAGATCGGCATCCACCCGCTGCGCCGGCGCGCGCTGCGCACCGCGGAGGCGTGGATCCTGGAGAGGCTCGACGACTCCGACGGGCTCGGCGCGATCTTCCCTCCGATCGTGAACACGATCCTCGCGCTGCGCTGCCTGGGGTATGCCGACGATCATCCCGCCGTGCGCTCGCAGCTCGAGGAGCTCGAGCGGCTGGTCATCGAAGAGGACGACAGCGCGCGCGTGCAGCCCTGCCTCTCGCCGGTCTGGGACACGGCGATGGCGCTGCACTGCCTGGTCGCGTCCGGCGTCGATCCAGCGGACGAGCGCGTGCTCGCCGCAGCGCGATGGCTGCTGGACCGCGAGTGCCGGCGCCGGGGCGACTGGGCGGTCAACGTCAAGAACGCCCGACCGGGCGGGTGGTCGTTCGAGTATCGCAATGCGTTCTATCCCGACACCGACGACACGGCCCAAGTTCTGACCGCCCTCGCCGCGGTGCGCTTCCCCGACCCCGCCGAGGAGAAACGCCGCCTGGACGCCGTGCGGCGTGGCCTCGATTGGCTGCTGGCCATGCAGAACCGCGACGGCGGCTTCGGCGCGTTCGATCGGGAGTGCTCGAAGGAGTTTCTGACCTACGTCCCGTTTGCCGATCACAACGCGATGATCGACCCCAGCTGCGAAGACATCACCGGCCGGGCGCTCGAGACGTTCGCCACGGTCGGCCTGCCCGCATCGCACCCGTCCGTTCGGGCGGCCGCCGCGTTCCTGCACGCGAAGCGCGACGGCGACGGAACTTGGTACGGGCGCTGGGGGACCAACTATCTCTACGGCACGTGGCTCGCCGTCTGGGGATTGACCCGCTCCGTGATCCCGGCCGAGGATCCCTCGATCGCAGCGTCGGTCGGCTGGCTGCGCTCGGTCCAGAACGACGATGGGGGCTGGGGCGAGTCCCAGCGGTCGTACGACGATCCCTCGATGAAGGGCCGGGGCCCGTCGACCGCCTCGCAGACCGCGTGGGCGCTGATGACGCTGTTCGGATCCGGGGACTTCGATTCCGGCGCGGTGAGGGACGGCGTCGAGCACCTCTTGACCACGCAGCGTCCGGACGGATCGTGGCACGACCAGGCATGGACCGGCACCGGCTTCCCCCGCGTCTTCTATCTTCGGTATCACCTCTACGCGACGTACTTCCCACTGCTCGCGCTGGGCACCTACGCAGGCCGAGCCTAGGACACGCATGCGCTTCCCCTTGCACGTCACGACCGACATGATCCAGCACCAGGTGAAACAGGGCCTGAAGGGCCGGCGGCGGTATCCGTTCGTGCTCATGCTCGAGCCGCTCTACACGTGCAATCTGGCCTGCATCGGCTGTGCGCTCGAGCGCCATACCGGCAAGCTCAAGGATCGCCTGCCGCTCGAGAAGTGCTTGCAGGCGGTGGACGAGAGCGAGGCGCCGGTCGTCTCCCTGTGCGGCGGCGAGCCGACGCTGTATCCGGAGCTCCCCGAGCTGATCGCCGGCATCATCGCGCGCCGACGGCACATCTACCTCTGCACGAACGCGCTCCTTCTCGACACGAAGGTGTTCGACAAGATCGCCCCGCACCCCCGACTCTCGGTGAACGTCCACCTGGACGGTCTCCGCGCGACGCACGACTACGTGACGGCGCGGGAGGGGGTGTTCGACAAGGCGATCGAGATGATCAAGGCCGCCAAGGCGCGCGGTTATCGCGTCGTGACGAACACCACGATCTTCCGGGAGACCGACGTCGACGAGGTCGAGCGGCTCTGTGCCTTCCTGACCGAGCTGGGCGTCGACGGCATGCTGATCTCCCCCGGCTACCAGTACGCCACGGTCGACCGCGACATCTTTCTCACACGGAAGGACACCGAGGAGAAGTTCCGGAAGATCCTCGCGATGTCGAAGCGCTACCGGCTGCAATCGTCGCCCATGTTCCTCGAGTTCGCGGCGGGGATGCGCGATTACCACTGCTCGCCCTGGAGCACCGTGACCTACACGCCGAAGGGCTGGAAGGGGCCGTGCTACCTCATCGGGGCCCGGCACTACGAGACGTGGGAAGAGTTCTGGAACGGGGAGGACTGGGAGTACTGGGAGTCGCGCACCGACGAGCGTTGCCGGAACTGCTCGATGCACTCCGGCTTCGAGGCGTCGGTCGTCACCGAGCTGCGGAAGAGCCCGAAGGACATGGTCCGGATGGCCGCGTGGAACCTTCTGGGCTGAGGAGCGGGACGTGGTGAGTCTGGTCACGGGCGGCACGGGGTTCATCGGAGCGCACGTCGTGCGCGCGCTCCTCGCCCGCGGCCGCGAGGTCCGCTGTCTCGTCCGTCCCGGATCGTCGCGCGAGAACTTGACCGGTCTTCCGGTCGAGATCGTCGACGGCGATCTGACGGACCCGGCCTCGCTGCGCCGTGGCTGCGCCGGTGCCGACGTCGTGTACCACGTAGCCGCCGACTATCGGCTCTGGCTCCGCGATCCGCGCGAGATCTACCGGACGAACGTCGAGGGCACACGGGCGCTCTTGAGGGCCGCGGGTGACGCCGGCGTCACGCGTTTCGTTTACACCAGCTCGGTGGGGGCGTTGGGCCTCACGGCCGACGGCTCGCCGGCCGACGAGACCACGCCGGTCTCGCTCGACCGGATCGTCGGGCACTACAAGCGCAGCAAGTTCCTGGCTGAACGCGAGGCCGAGGAGGTCGCCGCCCGGGGGCTGCCGGTCGTCATCGTCAACCCGTCGACGCCGGTCGGCGAGTACGACGTGAAGCCCACGCCGACCGGGGCGCTCGTCGCCGACTTCCTCGCCGGGCGCATGCCCGCCTACGTCGACACCGGGCTCAACCTCGTCGACGTGAAGGACGTGGCGGAAGGGCACGTGCTCGCCGCCGAGCACGGCCGCATCGGCGAGAAGTACATCCTGGGCCACCGCGACATGACGCTGAAGCAGATCCTCGACGCGCTGTCGGCGATCACCGGAAAACCGGCGCCGCGGCTCCGGCTCCCCCACGCGATTCCGCTCGTCGTCGGCGCGATCGACACCGGCTTCGCGCGGCTCACGGGCCGTCCACCCCGCGTGCCTCTCGAAGCCGTCAGGATGTCGCGGAAGAAGATGTACTTCGATTCGAGCAAGGCGGTGCGGGAGCTGGGGCTGCCGCAGACCGATCCCGTCGTCGCCCTCCGCCGCGCGGTCGCATGGTTTCAGGGGCGAAGCTCGGAGGCCGCGTGATCGCGATCGTCGCGGGTGTCCCCGAGGAGCTCGCCGCGGTGCGGCGGTCGCTCGAAGACGCGCGCCCCTCTGCGTTCGGCGACTATCGCGCCGCCCGCGGCCGACTCGCGGGTCGGGACGCGATCATCGCGGTGGCGGGCGACGGCGCCGCGCGCGCGGCACGGATCCTCGACGCACTCCTCGACACGCACGCGTGCGCCGCGGTCGTGGGCATCGGCGTCGCGGGCGGCCTCACGGAGGATCTGCCGGTCGGGACGCTCGTCGCCCCGGCGCGCGTGCGTGGGCGCGACGGCGCGACCATGACCCCCGATCCCGCGCTCTTCCGCGCCGCGCTCCGCGCGGGGGCCCTCTCCGCGACGGCGGTGAGCACCGGGTCGCTCGTCGCCACGGTGTCCGCGAAGCGATCCCTGGCCGCGACGCTCGGCGAGCGGCCCGCGATCGCGGATCTCGAATCGCACGCGTGGGCCCGGGTGGCCGCAGCGCGAGGGCTGCCCTGGGTCATTCTCCGCGTCGTCAGCGACGCGGTCGGCGAAGACCTGCCCGAATTCATCATCGGCAGCCAGCGCGAGGACGGCAGCATCGATCGCGGACGGATCGCGGCGCGGGCGCTCGCCGCTCCGACGCGCCTGGCAACCCTCTTACGGCTGCGGCGCCGCGTGTTGGACGCCGCGGCGGCGTTGGCGGCGGCCGTCGGCGCTATCATGAACGAGACGCCTGGCGACTTCGCAGACGTGTCGTCGCGGGAGGCGATGTGACGATGACGCGATCTGACCAAGACACCCTCATGCGCGACCGGAAAGCCGAGCACATCCGACTGGCGCTCGAGGAGGGCAACCAGCTCGACGCGCGGGCGTTCGCGACTTGGACGTTCGAGCACGAGGCGCTGCCCGACCTCGACTTCGACGCGATCGACGTGTCCACGACCTTCCTCGGAAAACGGCTGGCGGCGCCGATCCTCATCTCGTGCATGACCGGCGGCACCGAGGTGGCGGCCCGCATCAACCGGCATCTGGCGGAGGCCGCGCAGGCGCGCCACGTCGCGCTCGGAGTCGGATCGCAGCGCAAGGCGATCGAAGACCCGTCGCAAGTGGCGACGTTCCAGGTGCGTGACGTCGCTCCGGACATCCCGCTGCTCGCGAATCTCGGGGCGATCCAGCTCAACTACGGGTACGGGGTCGACCAGTGCCGGCGGGCAGTCGACATGATCGGCGCGGACGCGCTCGCGCTGCATTTGAATCCGCTCCAAGAGGCGATTCAGCCCGAGGGGCAGTGCCGGTTTGCCGGGCTGCTCCCGAAGATGCGCGCGGTCGCGGCAGGACTGCCCGTGCCGGTCATTGCCAAGGAAGTCGGCAGCGGCCTTTCGGAGGCGACCGGCCGCCGGCTCGTCGACGCGGGGATCCGCATCCTCGACACGGCCGGCGTCGGCGGCACGAGCTGGGCGCGGATCGAGGCGCAGCGATCCGGCGACGTCGCCGTCGGCGAGCTCTTCGCCGGCTGGGGGATCTCGACCCCGGAATCGATCCGCCAGCTGCGGCGCATCGACGGCGTGACGATCATCGGAAGCGGGGGCTTGCGGAGCGGACTGGACGTCGCGAAGGCGATCGCCCTCGGCGCCGATCTCGCAGGGCTCGCCCAGCCGTTCCTCGAGGCCGCACTCGACTCCCCCGAGCGCGTCGCGGCGCGTATCGACGCGATCGTTCACGCGCTGAAGATCTCGATGTTCTGTCTGGGGGCCGAAAACGTCGCCGCATTGCGTTCGGTCCCGATTCGCAAGGAGTCCACGCGATGAGCAAGGTCAAGATCGCCTCCCCCGATTCCGCGACGGTCCGAGCCGAGATCGTGCAGGCCCTGGTGGACGGCCGCATGCGTTTCCACGAGCTGCCCCCCGAGGTCCCCGCCCTCGAGGCGACGGCGATCCGCCGCGAGGCGGTCGCTCGCATCACGGGAACGCAGCTCGACACGATCGCCCGATTCTCGTTCGACGCGGCGACCGCGGCGAGCCGCCACTGCGAGAACTTGATCGGTGCAGCTCAGATCCCGATGGGGATCGTCGGTCCGCTCACCGTGCACGGCGATTTCATCGACGGAGAGGTGCTGGTCCCCATGGCAACGACCGAGGGCGCCCTCCTGGCCTCGATCAACCGGGGCTGCGCGGCGATCCGCCTCGCCGGCGGCGCGAGCGTCCACGTCGAAGACGTCGGGATGACGCGCGCACCGGTCTTCAGGTCGCGCAGCCAGCGCGAGGCGCGCGCGTTCCTCTCCTGGGTCACCGAGCACGAGACGGAGATCCGCGACGTCGCCGAGAGCACGAGCCGCTTCCTCAAGATGACGGGACTTCGTCCCTACATCTTCGGGACGACGATCTTCCTCCGCTTCCGCTTCACGACCGGCGATGCCATGGGCATGAACATGGCGACGATCGCCTGCGACCGTGTCGTGCGCGACCTCATCGAGCCGCAGACCGGCATTCCATGCATCGCCCTCTCCGGCAATTACTGCGTCGACAAGAAGGCCGCGTCGGTGAACTTCTCCGAGGGGCGCGGCAAGCGCGTCCATGCGGACGTGGTCCTCGATGCCGCCATCCTGCGAGATGTCCTGAAGACCGACTCGCGGTCGCTCGTCGAGGTTCAATACCGCAAGAACCTGCTCGGTTCGATCGCCGCGGGGGCGATGGGCTACAACGCACACTTTGCGAACGTGCTGTCGGCGTTCTTCATCGCCACGGGGCAAGACCCGGCTCACGTCGTCGGCGGCTCCACCGGCGTGACGTGCATCGAGCCGCGGGAGAACGGCGCGGTCTACGCATCGATCTTCTTGCCCGACCTGCCCTTGGGCGCCACCGGCGGCGGAACCGCCCTGGGAACGCAGGCCGAGGCGCTCCGCATTCTCGGCGTCGTCCCCGACGCCGAGCGGCCCGGTCACGCCGCGATGCGTCTCGCCGAGATCCTGGGCGCCGCGGTCCTCGCCGGCGAGCTGTCGCTCATGGCGGCGTTCACGTCGAGCGACCTGGCGCGCGCACACCTGCGGCTCGGCCGCGGCGGCGCCGGAGAAAGCGACAAGGGCGCATGACGGCGTCGGCCGCGGCTTCCGTCCCGGGCAAGACCATCCTGTTCGGGGAGCACGCGGCCGTCTACGGGCACCCGGCCGTCGTCACGGCCCTCGACCACCGCATGACGATCCTGGCGCGAGCCGACGCGCGCCCCGGCGGGGCCCTCCGGCTCGAGCTGCGGTCGCAGGGGTGCCTGCGCCGCTTCGCACCGGACGAGATCGCCTCGATCGTCGCGCGCGGCTCCGCCGAGCGGCCGGGGGACCTGGCCGCAGCGGCGGTCGCGATCGCCACCGAGGGATGGGCGGGCGAGCTCGCCGTCGACGTCGAATCCGCAATTCCGACCGGCGCC
>Ga0075428_100009830_pt1 | contig 10631 bp, 7 predicted proteins | sample RhiMetdeltSRZDD2_FD_75291 | JGI IMG/M metagenome (GOLD analysis project Ga0075428, IMG submission 75291) | Populus rhizosphere microbial communities from Tennessee, USA - Rhizosphere MetaG P. deltoides SRZDD2 | ecosystem: Host-associated > Plants > Roots > Rhizosphere > Soil | place: USA... | reverse complement strand
TTTCTGCCTTCTGCTTTCTGCCTTCTGCCTTCTGCTTTCTGCCTTCTGCCTTCTGCTTTCTGCCTTCGAACCCGCTGTCTCCGATCGGGGCGCATCAGTGATCTAAACCAAACTCGATCTCTTCCCCGGCGGTTGGTTGTGCTCGCGAAGTCGTCGTGATCAGTCCTCCGCCGCACACGGCTAGCTGCGCAATCACTGAGGCTTCCTCGCCCGGCAGTTGACGCGCGAGGGCCAGCGCACCGTCGAAGTCCGCCTTCGCCAATGCGGCAAGTGTGCTATCGAACCTCGTTGCAAAGAGCTCATCAAGTGAGAACGCCGGCGCCGCCTTTGTTCGTTTCCCGGGTCCGGCCGCCTCATCCTTTGATTCTTGCTGTTGGGCTACGAGGTCATTTATAGCCTTGACTGCCGACTGCAGCACTTCGAAGCTCCGCAACGTATCAAATGAAGAAAAGCTGCTGGCGATCATCACCAGAGAACCTGCACGTTCTTGTGTCGGCGGCGCCTTTAGGGAGAGCGTCGCCGCCTCATCAAGCATCTCGGCAGCACGAACATTGTCCTTGGATGCGCGCGCTGCGCTGCTGAGCAACACGAGCAATTCAACCCGCGATGTGTAATCCGTGATCCTGCGAGTCAATCCAAGCGCGTCGTCGATCCGCTTCTCGAACGAGTATCGGCGCACAATCTGTACCAGCACGCGGTCACGAGTAGCGGCATCCGAGATCTTTAGCGCGGTGGTTTGCGCTTCCTTTGGTTCCGTTTGTGAAAGCCAGGCGAGTGCCGCTCGAGCAAAAAGCGAATCTCTCTCAGCCAGGTCAACCGACTCGATCGCTTCGCGGGCAATATCGCCCGGCGCGCTAACCTTCAAAGCGCCCGGATCAATCACTTCATCATAGTAGCCGGCGTCGCTTTGATCGCCGATATAGCGCTGGAGCTCGTTTACCCGATAAGGCAAATAGCGTCCGAACAACTCGGTGAGCTGTCTTCCAATAAAGTAAAGCGCCGCGGAATCGTCTCGCCTGTTCACTCGCTGCGAAACGGACTCCTGTTCCGCAATTTGACTGAAAGCAAAGTTTAAGAATCGTAAGACGAGCTGCTTGCTCATTGGGTGTTTCGTCCCCGAGTTGACAACGGAAACGACGTAGGAGCCGAGTGTTCTAATATCCGCGAGATCAACCTGCGCAGAGTGCTCCAGCTGCGCCACCGCGTTCGAAAACAGCAGATCGGCTCGCTCTGAATCAACCGTCCGCATTAAAGTAAGTAGCCGCGAAAGATTTGGTGAGATGCCAATTGCGACGCTCATTTGGGCAAAGGTTATCGCCTGCTGAGGATCCCGTTCGACTATTTGCAGCGCGGCGCTCATCAGCAACTCGCAGCGTTCGGCGTCTTCTCGGGACCTGGTCGCGACGGGCGCAGGCTGGAGCGGCGATGCGGTGCTTCCACCGGACGTGCAATCAAACCTGTTGTCGCCGCAATCGCCCTTCGGGTTCTCACTCGAATTGGCGAGGCCGCGCGCGAGCTCTTCGGCAAATTCCGGGTCGCGAGCCGCAACCTGATTTAGCAGTTCGGTGCGGAGTTGACGTTTCTCGGCTGGAGACGACGAGGGACCAACCGGAGCTTTGGATACCTCGCTATTGCTGGAGTTCTCGCGTGGCTTCGCGCTCTCCGCGAGCGACTGAAAAGCACGTTGATAGATTGCCCGCGCCCGGTCACGTTCTTGCGGCCAGAGCAGTTTCGCGGCTTGCGATTGCGCGCGCACAGCAAAGCCGAGGTTTGACGATAAGCGCGCCTGGTCGGCCAGTTGCTCAAGGAGCGCAACGATTCTCAGGTTTTGTTGTGAGGTGAATTCCTGCTTTTGTGCTGCGATTGTGGCGGGCAACTGATTTTGGGCACAGACTCCGCTACCTGCGAGGGCCAGGGCGAGGTAAACTGCGAAGGATCTCACAACCATCCGCGCCATGAAGCGAATTTAACACGTCGCGGGAAGAGGGTAAAAGCGAGATTTGGCAACGGGGTGCCAGTCAAGTGTCTGTCCGGACTATGGTCACTTCAACTTCGCGATCACACGATCGAGTTGTTTTGTCACTTCGAGCCACGCGGCGTCGCGATCCTTGTGCTCCTTCTGAAATTCCCTTCTCCCGTTCACTCATTCGCCGCCCGAATAGAGCGATTCGATTAGTGCTCCATACTTCTCTTCAATCACACGCCGTTTAACCTTAAGCGTAGGTGTCAACTCACCGCCATCAATGCTGAACTCTTCCGCGAGCAGCCCGATCCTTTTCACCTTCTCATAATCCGCAAGCTCTCGAGTCAAGCGGTTCACATCCGCTTTGATCATATCGACGACTCGACGATCGGCGATCAACTCCTGCCTGTTGGTGGTTGAAACGCCTTGATCTTTTCCCCACGCGCGCAAACGCTCGAAATCAGGAACGATCAAAGCCGAAACAAATTTGCGCTTGTCTCCAACGATGACCGCCTGTTCCACGAACTCGCTTTGGGTGAGCATTCCTTCGATCATTTGAGGCGCGACGTATTTGCCGCCCGATGTCTTGATCAAATCCTTTTTGCGATCGGTGATAAACAAAAACCCGTCAGCATCAAATAGCCCAATGTCCCCGGTCTTGAACCATCGCTCGCTTTTTACGACTTCGTCGGTGAACGCGACTGCGGTTTCCTCCGGTTTGTTGAAATAGCCATTAAATACGTGAGGACCCCGCGTTAGGATTTCGCCGTCTTCGGCGATCTTGGCTTCGAGCCCCGGCAGGAGCCGTCCTACGGATCCGATCCGGTTGTGCTCCAGCGTGTTTACCGCAATCACCGGGGAGGTTTCAGTCAAACCGTAACCTTGAAGCACCGGAATTCCGGCCCCGGTGAACACCAGCGCGAGCTCCGACGGGAGCGCCGCCCCGCCGGACACCATTCGGCGGATCTTTCCGCCAACCGCGTCGCGTAGCTTCGCGAAAACAAGCTTATCGGCAATCTCAAACTGAAGCTCCAATAGCGGCGTCAGAGGTTTCCCCATCGTAGTTAACTGTGCGCGCCGCCGTGCGACGTCGAGCGACCATTCAAAGATTCGTTTGTTCAGCCGTCCGCCGTCCGCCGCGTTTTTCTGCATTCGAGCGTAGATCTTCTCGAGCAAACGCGGCACCGTCGACATCAGCGTTGGGTGAACGTCCTGAATGTCCGATGCTACCGTCTCGATTCCAGTCGCGTAGTTGATCTGAACGCCACGGTACAGGCAAAGGTACAAAACCATGCGTTCGAATATGTGCGAAAGGGGAAGAAACGAGAGCATCACGCCGCCGGGCTCTACTTGTAAAAAGGTGCCGGAGGCCAAAGCATTGTACGTTACATTGGAATGCGTGAGGAGCACTCCCTTCGGTTCGCCGGTGGTGCCCGACGTGTAGATGACAGAGGCGAGGTCCGACGCGAGCACATCCGATGAGATCGCTTCGTACAATTCCGGCTGCTCGGCTGACAGGCGCGCTCCTTCTTCTTCAAGCGAATTGAACGAGATGAGATTCTCGCCTTCTGCCGTGGGTTGAAACGGGACTATCCGCAGATTCGGAAATTTCTTTAGCGCTTCATCAACCCTTCGCAGCTGGCGTGCGGTCGATACAAACAGAAGCTTGGGTTCGGATTCGCGCAGAATGTACTCGACCTGATGCGGCGTTTGCGTAGGATAAATTGGCACGTTGACTGCGCCGTTGGACAAGACTGCATAGTCGGTTATCGACCAGAGGGGCCCGCTCTCTGCCAGAATCGCTATTCGGTCGCCTTTGCGGATGCCGTGGCTATAAAGCCCCAGCGCAACATTGCGCACGCGTTCGAGCAGACGCTGGGCGGTTATGCCAACCCACACCTTGTCCTGCTTAAAGCGCAATGCCTCGCGGTCCGGGCTCGCCGCGACTGCGTGCTTCAGCAGTTCGACAAGCGTCTCTGGCTTGTGATTTTCCATTTCTTTGTCTTTGGACTGAGATTGAGTCGTAGAAAAGCGCGCTCATTGTAGTTCGACGGATGGGAGATGTAAATCGGAAATCAGTGCCGCTCGGGAATATCGTCCACCTACCGCAGCAATCCATCGACATCCGCACGATTACTGCTGCGCCCACCCCTGCAAGTCATCCAAAATGATGGCCTTTTATCGCATAAATCGGCACACCATCGTATGGAATGCCCGTTGCACTCCACAGAAGGGAATGCTTTTAAGCAGAATTCAATTATCGGGGAGACAATGATGCGAAAAATGTTATTGGCGGCAATCCTTTTGACTGTTGTTCAAGGAGTTGCCATGGCTCAGAGTTCGGGTGAGAAAAAGGGATGGGGCTATGTGTTTGCAGGTGCCGGTGCAAGTGCAGGCGATTTTTCAACTAACTATTTTCAGGTCGGCGGCGGCGGCGAAGGATTGCTAAACAACGGGTTTGGAATGGGTGCCGAGATAGGGTATCTGGCTCCGTTCCGATCAGGAGGCAATGGAATCGCGCTGTTCTCGTCGGGACCCTCCTACCACTTTAACCGGTCTTCCAAGCTGGTCCCGTTTGTCACCGGCGGCTATTCGGCGGCGTTTCGGAACGGCGCCAGCCACGGCGGACACTTCGGTGGCGGTGTTCATTACTGGATGAAAGATCATGTAGGCCTGCGGTTCGAAGTTCGAGACCACGTGTTCTCCAGCGATAGTCCACATCTCTTTCAATTCCGGGTCGGACTTTCGTTTCGGTAGTTGTTGATTAGGGTTAGTTTTTTCCGGGGCCGAGCGCGGCATCTTCAAGTTCCGCATCGATCGCCGCCTCTGGAGCGATCGCGATCATGCCGTGACGCACAAGATAGACGCCCAGGAAGATAACCACGGCGCCGGCGAGCTGTCCCAAAGTTGGGGTCTCGCCGAGCGCCGGCCACGCGACGAGTAAGGCTACAACAGGAGTGATATTTGAGTAGATCGCCGTCCGAGTCGAGCCAATCTTTCGCACTCCATAACTCCAGATAAGGTACGCGAGAGCTATAGCAAATACTCCGCTATAGACCAGACCTACCCATGCCCCGGGCCGCACTCGCGACCAGTCCTGTCTGAGCAGCGAGGGCGCACAGACCAACAGTAGAATCGGAGTGCCGCTGGTCATCATTATCGTCGTCGCCTTCATCGGACCGTAAGTATGCATCAATTGCTTTGATCCGACGGTGTACAGCGACCAGCACAATGAAGTAATCAGCAGGAGACTGTCACCAAGGACTGTCTCTCCAAGTGAGACCTCGCCGCGCCCGCTCACCACTATTATCAAGATCCCCGCAAACGCCAGCACCAATCCAACCGCGCCTCGCCGCGTGAAGTACTCTTGCTTGCGAATGCGCCCCAGGATGGCCGTAAACAACGGTGTGGTCGCTAGAATAAGAGCCGCATTCCCGGCCCGAGTGTGAGCCATCCCGGTTATGAACAGAGACTGGTATAAAGTGTTCCCAAGCAATCCGAAAAGGAACAACCGTCGCCCGTCGCCCGGCGCTACTTTGAAGCTCTCACCTCTGATGAGCGCCACGATTAGCAAAACTAACGAGGCAATGGTGAATCGAAGCGCGTTGAAGCTGAGAGGCAGCAGATCTTCGAGGGAATACTTGATCGCCGTGAAGTTCGAGCCCCAGATCAGGGCCATAAGGAGGAGAAGCAGGTCCGTTGAGGTCAGGCTCGAGACGGACGGACTGGTATGTTCAGGCAGACGATCGACCTTACGCTGCTTAGCTTCCGGCATTCATCTCTTGTTCTAAGGCCGGCGCCGGAAAGGTCCCTTTCGATCAGGCATGCGTGGCGGCGCTCCGTCTAGTCTGGGTGAATTATCGTCGAGTCTTTTTGTAGCGCGGAACGTGACAAAGGTCCTTGGCCCAACTACGGCAGTCTGAGAGTCAACCATCCCGCCCCGGGGTCCAAAGACAGCAAGGCGAACAGTAGTGCCCTGAGTCAGACCGCACTGCAGCCAGTGCCCCTTCTGGCCGGTTCGCCCGCCAAATCGGTTGCTCTCAGATTCCGCCAACCCGACTCTTACTCCGCTGACTGGCTGGCCGTCGGCGTCCAACACAGTGACCAGAACGCATCCGTCGCGTCCGGCTGCGGGCGTTGGAGTTCCTGATGTGGGCGGTGGAGTAGGTACCGCGGGTAAAGGTTCGGGCTGAGCCGGCGGTGAGGTTTTGGTCTCTGTTTTTGCGGCGGTCTCAGTCGCTTTCTTTTGTGCTTCAGCGGCCACGGCCTCCTGTTGTCGAGTCTCGGCTGTTTTCTTCTTGTCTTCCGCAGTCTGGGGTGCGCCTGGCTGACCGGCGGGCGGCGTCGTCGACGAAGATTCCGGGACCGATGCGGGATTTGCTACTGCAGCAGCTGAATTCGATGCGGGATCTCCTTGAGTGCGATCCGGTCCTCGCAGAACGAAATATGCTGCGGTGGCGAGGGCCAACAACAGAATCACAACCGCGGCAGCTGCCAGCTGTTTTCCACTTCTGGACTGTTCAGGCAGTCCAGGCGCCACGGAGCCCGCACTGGTAGCCTGCGCCAGCGGGAGGGACAGGGTCTTAAGCGCGCCGGTATCCTGTTGGGTCACCGATACCACGCGCGTTGCAGTGGCGCCGGATGGTGCTGTTGCACGAATCTCGTGCGCGCCGGGTTTGAGGCTTACGGTAGCACGACCATCCTCACCGGCGTGAGCCACCGCCTGGGTTCCAACGAATAGCGTGCTTCCGGCTGGAAGGCTCTCGACTACCAGGACCGCAGTCTTGATCTCGTCGGCTCCCTGGAATCTTAATGTATCAAGTCCACCAGGAGCCGTGCTTTCGGCTGCCGGCATAGCAACCGTCGCTCGAGCCGGGATTGCAACTTGCAGGTTTGTTTGACGCCCTTCTTCAAGCGCGACGTTTATTCGGTATTCGTTGAATCCTTCCTTAAGGACGCGCACGCTGTGCAAGCCGGCGGTCAATCCGTCCACCGACAACTTTCCTCGGATTGCGTCCGATGTGCCGCGCAGCACATCGTCGACGTAGACTTCGGCCCCTCCCGGTGTGGTCGTCAGAAGGAGTTGCGAACTGCTCAGAACAACTGTGGGAGCGTCAGAGCTTGCGCCGCTGATGCTTCGAAGATCGCCAAGCATTTCGTCGGCAGATTGATACCGATCTTCTAATCGTTTCGCAGTCGCGCGCAGTACCACTCGCTCCACCTCTGCGGGGATGTTGAGCGACGACAAAGAGGGAAGCGGTTCTCGAGAATGAAGGTCGCGCATCTCTACCCAATACAACGCCGGATCTGTTGCTTTTGACTCAAAGGGAGCTTTTCCGGCAAGCATTTCGAACAGGATTATCCCCGCCGCGTAAAGATCCATTCGCGGGTCATCACCGGAGGCGCCGCTCATCCGTTCGGGTGACATATAGCTCGGCGTTCCGAAGCCTTCGCCCGCGAGCGTCAGATTTTCGCCTCCAACCATCCTGGCGATCCCGAAATCGAGGACTTTGATCCTGACCGAGGCGGAGTCGCCAACCAGGATAATGTTGTCGGGCTTCAGATCGCGATGAATAATCCCGTTGCGATGTGCATAACTGACTGCGTCGAGAACCTGGGTAAGTACCGTTACGGCGCGGTCGGGAGGCATCGGGCCCTTCTCGTGCAATTCGTCGCTGAGAAGTTTACCCGATATGAACTCCATCACCAGGTAGTAGCAACCATTGTCCTCGCCAAACGTGTACAAGCGCGGCAGGTTTGGATGATCGAGCCGGGCCATCGCCACCGCCTCTTGAAAGAAGCGCTGCTTGATAACCTGATTGCGTGTGTGTTTCTTGTGGAGCTCTTTTATGGCGACGATTCGACCGGGGGTGTTTACGTCCTCCGCCTTAAAGACGGAGCCGAACCCACCGCCGCCGACATAGTCGCCGATCTGATAACTTCCTATACGTCTACTGCTCATAATCGCTCCGCTTAGGTTGCGGTATGGTCAATAACGGATTCCTGGTTGAGGGTGTTGTTGTCTGCGCTAGCAGCGGTATTCTCACATAAGGCCACACCTCAGTCAACATACGCACTCTCCAGCTATCTTTAGACTGCGAGATGGCCCTAAAGGCCCAAAAATCTGTTTCGCGGCAACGTGTCTACCACTTCGGCCTTGTCAACCGAAGCCAACCTGTGTAAAGGTTAAATTTCCCAAAAAGCCCGATCGTTGCAGCACCTTAAGGAGCGGCGCGAGCCCCCCGGGCGAGCGATTCTAAGCAGGCGCAGTGTAATCCACCTCAGGCAAGGCACCGGCGCGAGAAGGAGTCAAATGAGAAGTTCCGCTCAACTTGAACGAAGACGTTTCGAGCGTGCCCCTATAAGCGCCCAGGTTGAATTTGAGCTCACCAACAGCAGCAGCGGTCCCTCTCGGGTCAGAAAACACATGGCCAACATCAGCACTGGAGGCCTGTTCATAAACACCGAAGAACCCATCCGCACTGGAACCAGGATGGTGGTCCGGTTCGAGTTGCCCAACAACAAACACAGGGTGATCGCGGTCTCGCGCGTCGCTTATGTCAGAAAGGGAATGGGGCTTGGTGTCGAGTTTCTCAGCCTTGACGATGAGGACCGCGAAGAAATCGAAGCGTATATCGCAACGTTAAAACCGGTCTCTCGGGTTTCATGATTTTCCTGTTTCGCGAGCCAAATTGTTACCCAATCACGGCATGATTTGCTTGAAAAATAAACTCTTGTAAAGGCATGGGTCGTGTGCAATAATCGGCTCGCCTTGAGCTTCTGCCCCGACGAATAAGGCCCCAAACTCACCGGCTTTAGTACTTTGCCACTTGTCCCCGAACGGGTTTAAAGGTGGGGTGGCCTTAGGCTTTCGCCTCCTTAACTTGAAATCGAGGATTGTATGCAGTACGAATCAGCACATCTCTCTTGTCCTTTGTGCAGGCGCCAGGCGCTTTCAAATCACGGTGAACGCGTATTGAGCACGCGACTTTGTGAAGCGTGCCAAAACATGGTGCTGGTCGCTTTCCGCGGTGCAAATCCGTCTGTTGCGGCGCCGGCAGTCGTTGCTTCTCGGGGCATCCCGACACCGAGTGATGTGTTTTCATTCGAACCGAGCTTCGCCGGCGCGCCCGCATCGTTTGAAGTGACTCCGGTAGATCTGCCGACCTGCGAGCCGGAGTTGCGGTCTCCGATCCCTTTCGAGGAGTTGAATCCGGTCAATTACTTTTATAAAGACGAGGATCTTGTCGACAATCATCACATTGTTGACTCACCCGCCTTTTCACCTAACGGTTCCTCGCCACAACCCGAGAGATTGTTCGAAGGATTTGTTCATTTAGCCACTCCCGTTGATGACGATCACGACCAACCGACAGTGATCGAACAATCATCGAAGGTTGAAGCAGGAATCGTTGAACCTAACGTTATTGAGGCTCGAACCGATGAGCCGTCGACCATCGTCGTTCAACCCGACAATAGCCAGTCCAATCCATCACTTACCGGGTGGGACTACTCTCATAGCGAATGGCCCGTACTGGTGGCTCCGAACAGAAAGAAACCTTTCGGGAAACTGAGGGCAGCGATCGTGGCGTTAGCGCTCCTGGCTACTGCGGCGGGGTTTTACTTTCTGATCTATCGTCCGTCTGGTCAGGCCGCAACCGATACGGGAACGACAACGAAAGTGTCGACCTCAAGCTCACCGAAGGGCGGATCCTCAGATTCAGTGACACAGACGCCGGCGACTGCAAAGGCCGACAAAACAGCCCCGTCACAGCCGCCCGAGACGGTGTCTCATGACGCGACGACAACCGAAAACAGCGCTCAGGGACAGTTCTCGCTGCAAGCTGCCGCTTTCCCCTCGCAGGAGGGTGCAGACGAATTTGCCGAGAGGTTGAAGCGCGCAGGCGTACCCTCATACGTAGTACCTGCCAATATCGCCAGACGCGGTCGATGGTTTCGGGTCCGCGTCGGCAGATTTAATTCCGCAGAGAATGCGCAGAGGTTTGCCGGCGAGGCGCAGGCACGCGCCCGTGCCGCCGGACTCGCCGTGCAACTAATCGTGTGTCAGTACGACCAGCCCTGATTCAAAAGCTGAGGATTCTTTAGCGATGCAGGGATTTCAGCCGCAGAATCTCAGATACGCAAGACTTGTCGACCGGTATTCGAGATACATCGAGTCGCCGGTGCTGCGATTGAAGTTCCTGAAGAGCGCGCTGAACGTCGAGCCACCGCGGAACTCGTGGAAGCGGTTGCCCTTTGTCGGATCGCTCCCGGATCGCGCAATGATAATTGTAGAGCTTTCAAAAGTGTTACCACTTTATCATCGGGCGCCGCTGGGAATTCGCCTGGCCTCGCTGCTGTATCGAATCCGGTACGCGCTCTACGCGATGTGTATTGGTTGCGCATTCTTCGCGGCAGCCGGTCTGGTGTATGCAGTCTCGAGGATCGTCAGCAACTTGTCCGTTTCCACTCAGGCTAAGGACATCGATACTGGGAACAAACCTGGCGCTGCGAGCTCGAATGGCGGCGATGCTGTTGCAGCCATCGCGTCGGGAGCTGGGCTGACTCTGGACAAGGTATGGCTTGCCGAAAAAGGCGAGGGCTACGAGTTTTATAGCAACGGCGCGCGGGTGCTGACGGAATTCGAGATTGATGGATCGGCGCGCAC
>Ga0075428_100009828_pt1 | contig 10635 bp, 8 predicted proteins | sample RhiMetdeltSRZDD2_FD_75291 | JGI IMG/M metagenome (GOLD analysis project Ga0075428, IMG submission 75291) | Populus rhizosphere microbial communities from Tennessee, USA - Rhizosphere MetaG P. deltoides SRZDD2 | ecosystem: Host-associated > Plants > Roots > Rhizosphere > Soil | place: USA... | reverse complement strand
AGCGTCTGCGCGCTCGTTTTCGGGGTGGCCGGCGTGGCCTTTCACCCACCGCCACTCTACCTCATGCCGGGCATTCAGCTCATCGAGCTGCTTCCACAGGTCGTCGTTTTTCACCGGCTTCCTGTCCGCGGTGCGCCAGCCGCGCCGCTTCCACGACGGCAGCCACTCGGTGATGCCCTTCTGCACGTACTGCGAGTCGGTGGTGACGCGCACCCGGCTCGGCCGCCGCAGCGCTTCGAGCGCGCGGATGACCGCCGTGAGTTCCATCCTGTTATTGGTCGTTTGTGCCTCGCCACCCCAAAGCTCCCGTTCCGTGTTCTGAAAGCGCAAAAGCACACCCCAGCCGCCGGGGCCGGGGTTACCGCGGCAGGCGCCGTCGCTGTAGACCTCCACCAGGTCATCGCTCATGGTTCTTCTGCGTTTGTTGGGTGATGGGAGCCAACGCCCGCCGCCGCGCCCGCTCCATCCTCCACGCCGGGGTGACGATGCGCATGCCGTGCACCCGCTTCACCGCCCGCACCACGTACATGCCCCCAGTCAGGGGCCACCAGCGCGCGCCCGCCTTCTCCATGAAGCCGAAGCGCTCGAGCCAGCGCTTCTGGCGGAACGGCGGCGCGTAGCAGCCGAACTTGCCTCCATTCAGTTCGAAGCCGAGGACGCGCAGCCACTCGCGCAGGCGCAGCAGGCCGATGAAGCGCGCATCCCACGGCGCCCCGGCCGCCCGCCGCGTGGCGATCTGGCGCAGCCGCCACAGGGACACCGTGTTGAAGCCTGAAATGACCACCTGCCCTTCCGGCATCAGCACCCGCTCGGCCTCGCGCAGCACGTCGTGCGGGTTGGGATGGAACTCGAGCACGTGCGGCAGCACCAGAAGGTCGACGCTTTGCGCGGCGAGCGGCAGCTGCAGCGGGTCGGCCGCGACCGCGGCGCCCGGCTCGAGCGCCACGGTGAAGCGGAACTGGATGCGGTTCTCGTGCAGGAAGTCGATTTCAGGCAGGCCGACCTGCGCCGCGCGGAAGCCGAACACGTCCTCCACCGCGGCGGCGAACTGCACCTTCTCCCAATCGAGCACATACTGCCCCTGGGGCGTCGCCAGCCAGCCCGAGAGCGAGGAGCGGCCGCCGTTATACTTCGCCCCGTTTTGCAGGAAGGAGTGCCGCACCATGCTGGACATTATTCCGGTCAAAGCGTTCAAGGACAATTATGTCTGGACGCTGCGCAACGCGAGCCACGCCGCGGTGGTCGACCCCGGCGAGGCGGCGCCCGTGGCCGAGTATCTCGCGCGCGAGAAGCTGGCGCTGGCGGCGATCCTCGCCACGCACCACCACCCCGACCACGTCGGCGGCATCGCCGAGCTGCGCCGCAGCCACGACGTGCCGGTGTACGGCCCGAAGCGCGAGCCGATCGCCACGCTCACGCACCCGGTGGCCGAGGGCGACCGGGTCAGCATCCCGCAGCTCGGCGTCGAGTTCTCCGTGCTCGACATTCCCGGGCACACGCGCGCGCACATCGCCTACTACGGCGCGGGGGCCCTGTTCTGCGGCGACACGCTCTTCAGCTGCGGCTGCGGGCGCCTGTTCGAGGGCACCGCCGAGCAGATGTACGCCTCGCTGCAGAAGCTGCTCGCCCTGCCCGACGACACGCGGGTCTACTGCGGCCACGAGTACACCCTCGCCAACATCGGCTTCGCGCGCCAGGTGGAGCCGCGCAACGACGCCCTCGCCGCGCGCGAGCGCGACGTCCGCCGCCTGCGCGAGGCGGGCCGGCCGACGCTGCCCAGCCGCCTCGGCGAGGAGCGGGCCACCAACCCCTTCCTTCGCTGCGGCGAGCCGGCGGTGGTAGAGTCCGCCAGCAAGTACCTTGGCGCGCGCGTAGCCGACCCCGTGCGGGTCTTCGCCGCCATAAGGGAGTGGAAGAACAAGACTTGAAGAAACCGACACTGCTCCTTGTCGTGCTGCTGCTGCAGGCCTGCGCCTCGACGCAGGAGCAGACGCCGTTTCCCCAGAGTGCTGCCGAGGCTGCGCCGCCCAGCCCCGCACCGGCGGCGCGCGACGAGACCCGGCCCCTCGATGCCACGCGCCTGCCGCCGTTCGAGGGCGAGCGCCGCACGGTGGAGGAACCGCTGCGCGGCATCCGCAAGATCGACACGACTGCCGAGCAGGACGACCTGTGGCAGCGCATCCGCCTCGGCTTCGCCATCCCCAATATCGAGAGCGACCTGGTGCGCGAGAAGATGGCCTACTACGCCGCGCGCCCCGACTACCTGCAGCGCATCTTCGACCGCAGCCGCCTGTATCTCTTCCACATCGTCGAGGAGCTCGAGAAGCGCAACATGCCGACCGAGCTGGCGCTGCTGCCGATGGTGGAGAGCGCGTTCAACCCCATGGCCTACTCGCGCGCGCACGCCTCGGGCCTGTGGCAGTTCATCCCCGGCACCGGCAAGCGCTTCGAGCTGCAGCAGAACTGGTGGTACGACGGACGCCGCGACATCGTCGAGTCGACCAAGGCCGCGCTCGACTACCTCGCCGCCCTCTACGAGATGCACGGCGACTGGCAGCTCGCCCTCGCCTCGTACAACTGGGGCGAGAACGCGGTGGCGCGCGCCATCGCCAAGAACAAGGCCGCCGGCAAGCCGACCGACTACGCCAGCCTGCCGATGCCGCGCGAGACGCGGCACTACCTGCCCAAGCTGCAGGCGCTGAAGAACATCATCGCCAACCCGGAGCCGCTCGGCATCCAGCTCGAGCCGATCCCCAACCAGCCCTACTTCGCCATCACCACCAAGCTGCGCGACATCGACGTGCAGCTCGCCGCGCGCCTCGCCGAGATGAAGGTGGAGGAGTTCGTCGCCCTCAACCCCGGCTTCAGCCGCCCCTACATCCGGGCCGCGGTGTCGCCGCGCATCGTGCTGCCCGCCGACAAGGTCGACGTGTTCCACGACAACCTCGCCGAGATGGACGAAGGGTCGCTCGTCTCCTGGCGCACCTACCACCCGAAGAAGGGCGACAGCTTCGAGTCGATCGCGAAGAAGCACGGCATGACCGTGGGCCACCTGAAGGAGGTGAACGGCATCTCGCCGCGCGCCAAGGCGCCGCCCTCGCTCCTCGTGGTGCCGATCGACCCCGCGGCGGGTCCCGCCATGAGCCGCCTGCCGCTCATGTATGCGCCGCCGATCCCGGTGTCCATGCGCGTGGTCTTCCACCGCATCCGTACGGGCGAGACCCTGGCGGCGATCGGCAGGCGCTACGGGGTGTCGGTGGAGGACATCCGGCGCTGGAACCCGGGCAACGCCAAGTTCTCGCCCGGGCAGCGCATCCAGCTCGAGGTGCGTGCCGCCGCAAAGTCCAAGCCGCGCTCTAAGGCGACAAGAGGCAAACCTCGTTCCCGATCATAGACCTACCTCGCTTTCCTAATCTATCTTAGGAACCGCGGAGAGAAGCTCCTTCGTATAGGCGTGGCGCGGCGAGCGCAGCACCTCGTCCACCCCGCCGCGCTCGACGATGCGGCCCTGGAGCATCACCGCGACCTCGTGGGCGAGGAAGTCCACCACGGCGATGTTGTGAGTGATGAAGAGATAGGCGATGCCGTGGCTCGCCTGCAGCGTGCGCAGCAGGTTGAGGATCTGCGCCTGCACCGAGACGTCGAGCGCGCTCGTCGGCTCGTCGCAGACGATGAGCTTGGGCTCCACCGCGAGGGCGCGCGCGATGGCGATGCGCTGGCGCTGGCCGCCGGAGAACTCGTGCGGGTAGCGGCCGAGCGCCTCCGCCGGCAGGCCGACCTCCCCCAGGAGCGCTTTCAGCCTCACCAAGCGCTCCTCGTCGTCCGCCCCTACGGCGAGGCTGCGCATCCCTTCGAGCAGGATCTCGGCCACGCGCATGCGCGGGTTGAGCGAGGCATACGGGTCCTGGAAGATGATCTGCATCGCCGAGCGCACGGGGCGGAGCTGTGAGCGGTTTAACCGAGTAAGGCTTTTGCTCTGAAAGACAACTTCCCCGGCGGTTGCATCGATCAAGCGGAGAATCGCCTTGCCTGTGGTCGTCTTGCCGCAGCCGGACTCCCCCACCAGCGCCAGCGTGCGGCCCTCCTTCAGCTCGAAGGACACGCCGTCGACGGCGCGCACGTGGCCGACGGTGCGCCTGAGGATGCCGCGCCGCACCGGGAAATGGACTTTCAGGTCCTTGACCTCGAGCAGAACGGATCTGTCATCTGCTTTGACCTCAGAAGTTCTCACATAGGAGAGCAATGCCGTACGAGGCGGCGCGGCACCCTGCTCCCTCAGGAAACAGCGCGCCAGGTGGCCGGGGGCGGGCTCGACGAGCGCCGGCGCCTCGGCGCGGCAGCGGTCGAAAACCTGGTCGCAGCGCTCGGCGAAGCGGCAGTGGCGGAAAACCCCGGTGAGTGGCGGCACCTGGCCGCGGATGACGGCGAGCGCCCCGGCGCGCTGCTGCGGCGAGGGCAGCGCGGCGAAGAGCTTCTGCGAATAGGGGTGCTGCGGCGCGCGGAAGAAGGCCGCGCGCTCGGCGAGCTCGACGATCTCGCCCGCGTACATCACCGCCACGCGGTGCGCCATGCGCGCGACGATGCCGAGGTCGTGCGTGATGAGCAGCAGCGCCATGCCGCGCTCGGCCTGCAGCTTCGCCAGCAAGTCCAGGATCTGCGCCTGGATGGTGACGTCGAGCGCCGTGGTCGGCTCATCGGCGATCAGCACCTCCGGATCGACCGCCAGGGCGCCGGCGATCATCACGCGCTGCTTCTGCCCGCCGGAGAGCTGGAACGGATACTGGTCGATGCGCTGCTCGGGATCGGGCAGACCGACCGCACGCAGAAGTTGCAGGGTTTTTTCTTTTACAGAAGATATTTCTGGTTGATGGCGCTCGATGACCTCGCCAATCTGCCGGCCCACGGTGAGAACCGGATTGAGGGCGGTCGCGGGCTCCTGGAAGATCATCGCCACGCGCTTGCCGCGCACCGCGCGCATCGCCGCCTCGGGCAGGTCCAGCAGGTCGATGCCGCCCAGGTCGACGCGGCCGGAGGTCACCCGCCCCACCTCCGGCAGCAGGCGCATGAGCGAGAGCGCGGTCATCGACTTGCCGCAACCCGACTCGCCGACCAGGGCGAAGCATTCGCCCTTGCGCAGCTCGAAGCTGACGCCGTCCACCGCGCGGACGGCGCCGCCGGGCGCGTCGAGGACGGTGGCGAGGTTGTCGACTTTCATGCGATGCGCACGCGCGGGTCGAAGCCGTCGCGCACCGCGTCGGCGAACAGGTTCGCCGCCAGCACGAGCACCAGCATGAAGAAGAACGCCGCGGCGAGCGACCACCACACGATCGGCTCGCGCCCCATCTCCAGCCTCGCGGCGTTGATCATGGTGCCGAAGCTGGTGGTGGCCGGGTCGACGCCGACGCCGACGTAGGACAGCACCGCCTCGGCGAGCACCAGCCCGGAGAAGTCCATCACCATGGCGATGATCACGATGTGGGCGACGTTGGGCAGGATGTGGCGGCTGAGGATGCGTGCGTCGGCGACGCCGAACGCGTGCGCCGCCTGGATGTACTCGAGCTGCGAGAGCTTGAGCGCCTCGCCACGCAGCAGCCGCGCAAGCCCGGTCCAGCTGGTGAGGCCGAGGATGGCGCAGAGCGCGAGCAGCCGCATGTCGGCGCGCTGCGCCGCGGTGGGGAAGGCCTCCGCGTGCCGGTCGAGGAGGACCTGCAGCATCAGCACCGCCGCTGCGATCAGCAGCACACTCGGGATCGAGTTGAGCGTGGTGTAGAGGTACTGGATGGCGTCGTCGATCCAGCCCTTGAAATACCCGGCCATGATGCCCAGCGCGATGCCGAGCGGCAGCAGCACCAGCGTGGTGAGCGTGCCGATGATGAGGCTGATGCGGATCGACTTGAGCGAGAGGTAGAGCACGTCCTGCCCCACCTTGTCGGTGCCAAGGACATGGTACTTCTCGCCCAGGAGCGCGATCGGCAGCGCCACCGCCAGCAGGCACACCACCGCCGCCCCACCGGCGCGCCACGGCACGCCGGGCCGCCGGCGCTCGAGCCGCTTCGCCGCGAGCGCCACCAGCACGGTAGCGAACGCGGCGAGGACGAGACCCATGCCGATGCGCGCAAGGATGTCCCGCAGCCGCTCGCTTTCGTCCTCCAGGTGGATGCCGCCGTGGCGCAGGCGCGGGAACTCGCGCAGCTGCCTGCCGTCCACCTCCTGCATCTCTTTGGCGTAGAGGCGCGACGCGAGTGGCTCGGAATAAGTCCGCTCGCGCCGCTCCTTCAGCCCCTTGAAGGCGATGTCGAGGAGCGAGAGCACCTCGGGGGAATAAGCGTCGCCGCCCGGCAGCCGCGCGCGGAAGTGGAGCGAATCGGCGACGCCGATGACGACGTACGCGGCGAGCACCACGCTCGACACCACGGCGGCCCTCGAGCGGAACACGCGCCCCCAAGGCGCGGCGAGATGCGGCTTCCGGCTGCAGTACCAGCCGTAGAAGACCACGGCGACGATCAGCAGCCAGAGCAGGAGATCGGTGGGCAGGACGACGGGCAGGAATGGCATCCCTACTCCAGCCTCACGCGCGGGTCGACCAGCGTGTAGGAAAGATCGGTGAGCAGCAGGCCGAGGATGTAGAGGACCGAGCCGACGAACACCATCGAGCGCACGACGGCGAAGTCCTGTGCCTGGATGGCGTCGATGGTGTAGCTGCCGAGGCCGGGAACGCCGAAGAATGATTCCGTCAGCAGGCTGCCCATGAAGAGCAGCGGGATGACCACGACCACGCCGGTGAGGATCGGGATCATCGCGTTCTTCAGTACGTGGCGGAACAGGACGACCGACTCGGCCAGGCCCTTGGCCCGCGCGGTGCGCACGTAGTCGCGCCCCATCTCCTCGAGGAACAGCGTGCGGTACCAGCGCCCGCCGGAGCCGATGCCGCCGACGACGCCGATCAGCACCGGCAGCACGAGGAAGCGCGCGGCGTCGAAGCCGCCCGCGTAGCCCGAGATCGGCACCAGGTGCCAGAGCTTGGAGGCCACGTACTGGCCGCCGATGATGTAGAACAGGGTCGAGACCGACATCATCGCCACGCACAGCACTACGCCCCAGAAGTCGAGGTAGGTGGCGCGGAAGAAAGCCATGAACAGCGCGAAGGTGATGTTGACCGCGAGGCCGACGAGCAACACCGGCACGGCGAGCGCCAGGCTCGGCCACATGCGCGCCCTGATTTCGTATGCGATGTCCCGCTTGTCCTCGGCCGCGCCGAAATCGAAGGCGAAGAGCCTCACTGACTTTTCGTAAAAAATCGTTTCGGTCAGCATTCCCAGGCCGGATGAATCTCGGTTGAGCAGCAGGGGTTTGTTGTATCCCTTCTCCTCCTTCCACTTCTCGATCGCCTCCGGCGTGACGCGCTTGGCGCCGAGCTGCATGCGCGCCATGTCGTCGGGGGTGTTGACGACGAAGAACAGCACGAAGGTGATGAGGTTGACCCCGATCAGGATCGGGATGGCATAAAGCGCGCGCCGGACGATGTAAGCGAGCATCAGCCCGGCCGCGCTGCCATGCGCTCTCGTCGCCGGTAGGAGATGACGGCAGGAACGGCGGAGGCGACCAGGAGCAGCAGGATCAGGCCCAGCGGCCACAGTACCGGTGGGTTCCACTGCGCGCGCATCGCTGCGCGCTCGTCGATGTCGAGGCGCAGATACTTGAGGTTGTTGCGCGCCATGTTGTTGGGCTTGTCGTTGGCGATCCACGCGTGGCGCAAGCTGTACTCCTTGGGGTGCACGCCCCAGATCCAGGGTGCGTCGTGCCGCGCGATATCGACCATGCGGTCGATCAGACGCTGGCGCTCGGCGGAGTTCGGCAGGCTTTTCACCTTCTCGAACAGCGCGTCGTACTCGGCGTTGACGTAGTTGGCGGCGTTCTCGCCCTGCGTGCGCGCGCGGCTCTGCGGGCCGTGCAGGAGGAAGAGGAAGTTCTCCGGGTCGGGGTAGTCGGCGTTCCAGCCGAGGCGGAAGAGCTGCGTGGTGCCCTTGCGGATCTTCTCCTGGAAGCGGTTCCAGTCGGTGCTGCGCACCTCGAGCTGCACGTCGATCTTCTCGAACTGCCGCCGGTACCAGTCGAACGCCGCCTTGTCGCCCGGCCCGCGCGTCACGGTGTCGAGATAGAGCACCAGCGGCTGGCCGCTCTTGGCGTCGCGCCCCCCCGGATAGCCGGCCTCGGCGAGGAGCTTCTTCGCCGTCTCGATGGGCTTGCGCTGCGGCTTGCCGTCCACCCAGTCGTAGACCACCGGGTTCATGCCCTCGCGACCGTCGCGGTAGCCGAATATGCCCGGCGCGATCGGGCCCTGTGCGGCGACGCCGCGACCGTTGGCGAAGATGGAGATCTGCTCTTCGACGTCGAAAGCGATCGACACCGCCTGGCGCAGCTTCTGCGCGCGCTCCCCGGCCTTGCCGCCGACCACCGGGTCGTCCCAGTTGAACGCGACGTAGCCGGTCGAAGCGGCGAGCGAAGTGCTGAGGCGGATGCCGCGGCTCTCCATCTCGGGCGTCACGCCCGTCTCGCCTTCGATGGAGACGCGGACCGCCTGGTCGAAGACGTCCGACGTGATGCCCGAGGTGTCGTAGTAGCCCTGCAGGAACTTGTTCCAGTACGGGATGCTCTCCTTCTCGCGGCTGAAGACGATGCGGTCGATGAAGGGGATCGCCTTGCCGGCATCGCGCAGCAGGCCAGTCGCGGCGTCGCCGGGCTCGCCTTCCGCCGGATAGACCTCACCGCGGAAGTTCGGGTTGCGCTCGAGCACCATGCGTGCGTTGGGATTGTTCTCCTTCAGCACGTAGGGCCCGGTGCCGACCGGCCACCAGTCCAGAGTGAAATTCTTCTCCGCCATGCCGGGCTGCTCGAAGAACCTCTCCGCCTCCCAGGGAATCGGCGCGAAGAACGGCATCGCCAGCCAATAGACGAACTGCGGGTAGCTGCCGTTGAGCACGACGCGGAAAGTGTGAGCGTCGATGCGCTCGACGCCTTTCAGCTCGAACTGGCGCAGGTCCAGCCACCCGCTCGCGCGGTGTTGCTTCAGCCGTTTCGCGAAATCATCCAGGCCGACGATGTACTCGGCCATCAGGCCGTAGATCGGCGAGTGCAGCCGCGGATGCGCGAGGCGCTTGATCTGGTAGATGTAGTCGTCGGCGGTCAGCTCGCGCGTGCCAAGCGGCAGCTCGTACGGGCTTTTGAGGGAATCGATTCTTTCTCTTGCAAGGGAGGAATTGCCCTGAATAAACGCCGGATGAGGCTGGTACCGAATGCCTGGCCGGATGCGGATGTCGTAGACCGTGAACTTCCCGCCCTCGATCGCGCGCGCCCTGGGAATCTCGGTGGCGGTGAGCGGGATCAGCTCGTACGGCCGCTTGAGGTAGTGGTATTGCAGCGGCGGCTCGTACACCTGCTGCGTGAAACGCGCCTCGTCCTCGGTGTAGGACTGCACCGGATCGAGGTGCTTCGGGCGCTCGGCAAACGACGAATAGAGGATGTTCCCGCCGCGCTCGGAGGCGGAGTACGGGTCGTTCCAGACGTCGCCGCAGCCCGCGAGAAACAGCAGGACTATCAGAGGGATGCGCACCGTGGACAGTATAATCCGCGGCTATGAGTTTCCTCGCCGGAAAGAAGATCCTCATCACCGGGCTGCTCTCCAACCGCTCCATCGCCTACGGCATCGCCAAGGCGGCGAAGCGCGAGGGCGCGGAGCTCGCCTTCACCTACCAGAACGAGCGCTTCAAGGATCGCGTCACCGAGATGGCGGCCGAGTTCGGCTCGCGCATCGCGCTGCCCTGCGATGTCAGCAGCGATGCCGAAATAGAGCTTCTGTTCAAGCAACTGAAAGAATCCTGGGATGGCCTGGACGGACTGGTGCACGCCATCGCCTATGCGCCGCGCGAGGCGCTGACGGGCAGTTTTCTCGATACCTCGCGCGAGGCGTTCCGCCAGGCGCACGACGTCTCCGCCTACAGCTTCGCCGCGCTGGCGAAGGCGGCGCACCCGATGATGCGCGGCCGCCGCGCGAGCCTGCTCACGCTGTCGTACCTCGGCGCCGTGCGCGTGGTGCCCAACTACAACGTGATGGGGCTCGCCAAGGCGAGCCTCGAAGCCGCGGTGCGCTACCTGGCGGCGAGCCTCGGCCCGGAAGGCATCCGCGTCAACGGCATCTCGGCCGGCCCGATCAAGACGCTCGCCGCCGCGGGCATCGGCGGCTTCGGCAGGATCCTCAAGTTCGTGGAAGAGAACGCGGCGCTGCGGCGTAACGTCACCACCGACGAGGTCGGCAACACGGCGGCGTTCCTGCTCTCGGACCTCGCTTCCGCGATCACGGGCGAGTTGCTGTACGTCGACTGCGGCTTCAGCCAGCTCGTCGCCGGCCTGCCGCCCGGCCCTACTTCTTCTCCAGAGTAGCGGCGTTGACCGAGATGCTGGTGCGCTCGCGCAGGCTGGCGACGTAGGCGTCGAGCTGCGCCGTGCCCATCAGGCCGGCGAAGCGCTGCTCGTCCTGCGGCTCGGCGCCCGCCTTCGTCTCCACTACCCGCGAGATGCGCAGCAGCACGTAGCCGGCATCGGGCAGCGGCGCGCCGACATAGGCCGGCAGCCTGGACA
>Ga0075428_100009827_pt1 | contig 10636 bp, 6 predicted proteins | sample RhiMetdeltSRZDD2_FD_75291 | JGI IMG/M metagenome (GOLD analysis project Ga0075428, IMG submission 75291) | Populus rhizosphere microbial communities from Tennessee, USA - Rhizosphere MetaG P. deltoides SRZDD2 | ecosystem: Host-associated > Plants > Roots > Rhizosphere > Soil | place: USA... | reverse complement strand
TCTTTCTCGTGTCCGAACGGCCGACCGACCCTCCCGACCTCGCGCAGGACATCCTTCGCTCGGCGGTGCGCTTCATTCGCGGCCTCGAGAAGTAGGCCGTCTTTTTTCGGGAACTCCTCAGGGCCATCTCACGTTATGGACTAGGATCGGCGTATCCTCTGTTCAATGCTTCCGTCGAATCAGAGTCCACAATGACGTCATCGAACCAGGCCGCAGCGTCGTCTCGCGCCGGCATCTTCACCGGCGCCTTTACGGATTTTCGTCAGACCTTCCGTCTACTGTGGAAGGCCAAACGGATCACCGCCACTACGCTCGTCACATTGGCGCTGTGCATCGGCGCGACGACGGCGATCTTCTCGTCGGTCTATTCGCTGATGTTGAAGCCGCTGCCGTATCAGGAGCCGGAGCGGATCGTGGAGTTGTACTCCTCCGCGGCGAAGGCTGGCCTGAACCGTATGCCGGCCAACGTTCCCTTCTACCTTGACTACTCGCAGAACGCCTCCTCCTACGAGAGTCTCGGGCTGTGGACATTCTTTTACGGCCTGGTCGGAGAAAAAGACTCTGTCATTCGCACCCCCGGCGTACGCGCGACCGCCGAAATCTTCAACATCCTGCGGGTCCAACCCGTGCTCGGCAGCTTCTTCACAAAGGAACAAAACAAGCAGGGCGCCGACAAGGTCATCGTGCTCACGCAGTCCTACTGGCAGACGCAGTACCAGGAAAGTCCAGAGGTTATCGGCAAGGACGTGCGCATCGACGATGAAGCGTACAAGGTGATCGGCGTTGCGCCGCGAACGTTGGAAGCCTTCGACGCGCGGATGAAGTTCATCGTGCCACTGAGCTGGCCCGCTGGTGCGGAAAATCCGCAGGGTCGCTACGGCGTGGGCATCCAGTTGTTTGGACGCCTCAAACCGGGCGTCACGGCAGGTCAAGCGGACGCCGAGGCCAAGCTCCTCGAGAAGCGCTACGTCGATGCAGGTCCACCACCCTTGAAGCAATTCGTCGAGCGCTCGGGCATGACGATGAACGTCGGCGGGGTGCAGGAGCAGCGCGTCCAGCCGGTACGGCCGACGCTTCTGATGCTGCAGGGGTGCGTCGCGTTCGTGCTGCTCATCGGCTGCGTCAACGTGGCGAATCTTCTGCTCGTGCGATCCAATGCGCGCCAGTCCGAGCTGGCAATTCGATCCGCGCTCGGAGCGCCGCGCGCAACGATTGCCCGGCAGTTCCTCATGGAAAGCCTGTTGCTGACTTCGCTCGGCACGCTTTTGGGACTAGGAGTGGCGTGGGGGGCGCTGCGGGTGACGAACTACTACCTCGCGAGAATGCTGCCCCAGTCGCTGCCGGCGTCGCTCGACTGGCGCGTACTCGCGTTCGCTGTTGCGCTCACCGCCATCGTCGGCCTGCTCATTGGTCTGATCCCGGTCTTTCACATCCTGCGCACGAATCTGGCGGCAGTGATCCAGAGCAGCTCACGCGGCGCGTCGTCGAGCCGTGGCGTGCGCGCGCTGAGCAGCGTCCTCGTGGTTGCCCAGGTCGCGGTGGCGTTGATGCTGCTGACCGGCGCCGGACTGCTCATCTACAGCTTCGCCGAGGCCTTGAAAGTGGATCCGGGACTCGAGCCGAGGAACGTGGTTACCGGACGCATCGCGCTGACGCGAGAACATCGGTCCAGCGACGACGCCGCCCGGTCGATTCGTGATCGCCTGTTGCAGGCACTGAAAGAGATTCCGGGAGTGACGTCGGTAGCGCTCTCGTTCTCCACTCCCTTCCAGGGTGGACTGCCGATCAACGCGTTCACGCTCGAGAACGATACGCTACCGCCGGGTGCGCCGCAGCCGGGCGCGTACCGCGTGATCGTCACGCCAGGGTACGCCGAAACGCTGGGCCTGAAATTGGTCGAAGGCCGTTTTTATGAGGAAGGTGATCTGGCTCCGGGCCGGCGCCAGTTCGTCGTCGATCAGAGCTTCGCGAAGAAGTTCTTCCCGAATGGATCGGCCATTGGTGGAAAGTTCGCGTTTGGCGGGCGGCCGGCAAAACCAGAAGAGTGGCCCGTGATTGTCGGCGTCGTGAAGGACGTACCGCACAACGGCGTCGAGGAGAAGAGCGGCAATCCGTTCATCTATCAACTCCTGCAGGGAGGACGGCCAGGCGGATTGACGCTGTTCGTCCGGACGACCCGGCCGCCGGGTGACGCCGTGTCGGCCTTGCGCGACAAAGTGCGCGCCATCGATCCCGCGAGTCCACTGTTTGAAGTCGGCGTCCTGCAGGAAGCGGTGGATTCGTCCTTCGACAACCGTCGTGCCGTGATGCTGTTGCTCGCCGCGTTTGCCGGCTTGGCGGTGTTCCTGTCAGCGCTCGGCATCTATGGCGTGCTGGCCTATGACGTTTCACAGCGGACGCGTGAGATTGGCGTGCGCAGCGCAATCGGTGCGTCGCGAGGGCAGATTGCCAATCTGATCCTGCGACAGGGCTTGTGGAAGGGGGCCATCGGTGTGGTGCTGGGTTTGATTGGCGCCGCCCTTCTCAGCAGGTCCATGACGACCCTGCTCTTCAACGTCCGGCCGACTGATCCCCTTGTCTACGCGGCAGTGTCGCTCGTCCTGATCGCCGTCGCGCTCCTCGCCAGCTATCTCCCGGCCCGCCGTGCGTCGCGGATCGATCCCTTGGTTGCGTTGCGCGAGGAGTGAAACTTCACGTGCACGATGCTATCTCAGGAGTGGATGCGCGCTTCCCGCACATACGCACTGCGGAATTTTTCTGAAGACGTTCGAGTCGCAATCGCAAGCCGCGAACTTTCGGGGAATGTAGTTTGCAAAAACACATCTCGAAACGGCAGTGATCGCGATGCTATCTCTTTCACGCAGGCAGCAACATTAGCGAGACAGCATCGTTTTGTGCGACCGGCGGCGCGATAGATCGTGATCGAGACATCGTGATGTCGTGGGCAACATGTCCGGATTCTTAACTGAGCGGACTCGTCGCGTCGTGCAGATCTGACCGGGAGTAGGACGCCAACCTGAGTCAACCGCGAACGTTTCCGACTTAGACCAAGGTTGTATTTCGTCGGACCAAGGTCCTATTTCATCGGGCCAGCAGAAGTAGTTTCTTACTAAGGGGTGGACAGAGCCCATTGTCCTCCTACCGGTGACCCGCGACCGGGGGGTGCAAAAGTGGCGTTTACCCTCGATCCGCCCTTCGTCAACGTATCACTTCACGATCTGCCTTTCGCGGCGGCTGCGCTCGACCGCGACACGGTGATCGTCGCCGCTAATCACACGTTCCTGCAGTTGTGCGGCGATCCGAACTCCAGCCCCGTCGGGCAGCGGCTCAGCCACATCGTGGTCGAGCGTGATAGGCCAACCGTCGAGGAAGCACTCCACTACCTGACGACCCAAGACAATTGGCCGTGTCAGACGTGCGTCATGCACGCGGTACGCGCCTGCCCTCCCATTCTGTGGCTCGCCATTAGTGTGGTCCGTCTCGGACCTGGGTCGATCGTCCCTTACTTCTCGTGTCTGCAGGTGATCGCCAGGAGGCGACAGAGCGACAGCCTCCTGGATGATCAACCTATCGTCGAATGCGCGATACCCGCGAATGGAGGCTCTATGTCGACGAAGAACGATTACAGCGCCGACGAGTGGAAAGCGATATCGGGCGCGCCAATGGCCGCCGGGCTGTTCATCACGTTGTCCGATGCCAGCGGCCCGGTCGGTATAGCGAAGGAAGCTCTCGCGGTTGGAAAGGCCATCACCGATTCAGCGCAAGGCGAGGCGCCGGAAGTGGTCAAGGCGCTCGCTGAGGCTGTGAAGAGCGGCGGCGAGCGCCCCGCGTTGCCGGACTTACCGATGGGCGATCGCGCGAAGACGAAAGATGCGCTGATTGGAACGCTCAAAACAGCTGTCGGAGCTATTGAGAGGAAATCGCCGGGCGAGGTCGACGCGTACAAGACGTGGCTCGCATCCGTGGCAGCAAAGGTAGCCCAGGCCTCGAAGGAAGGAGGCTTCCTCGGCATCGGCGGGACGCCCGTGAGCCGTGCTGAGCAGGAGGGTCTCGAGAAATTGGCTGACATCCTCGGCGTGAACGTGCGGCGGGCCGCTCCGTAGCCGTGACGCCGGCGAAATCATCCGTAACGGAAGGAGGGGGAGATGTTCGATCAGCTGATCGCCGAAGCGGCATCGCGCTTGAACTTGTCTGCCGCAAGTGTGGCCGCTCTTGTCCGCGGACTCCTGTCATTGATGATGAACGAGCGCGGGGGCGCCGAAGGCTTCGTCGACCTGTTTCGCCGCGCCGGCGCCGGCGATGTGATCACGTCATGGTTCGGCGGGAGAGAAGGAAAAACGTTGACGCCGTCTCACGTCGAGTCGGCTATCGGTACGAACGCGCTCGACAGACTCGCCGCCTCGAGCGGGCTGACACGGTCCTCCGCTGCCGCGGCAGCGGCTTTCTTGCTGCCAAGAATGATCGCCCGATTGACGCCGAACGGCGTACTCCCGTCGAACAATGCACTCCTTTCGCAGGTCTCGAGCTACATCGATCGACCGGTGGTTCCGCCCGTGGAGTACAAGCCGGTTGAGCCTCGGATCGAGCGCAGGCCAGAGCCGGGGCGGCCTCGGTGGCTGCCGTGGGCTGCGGCCCTCGGTGGATTGATGGCGCTCCTCACGTGGCTCGCGTTGCGAGGGCCCGCTGGAACGATCGACCCACAACTGACGCTCAGCAACAGAGACGGGCAGATTACGTATTCGGGTGTCGTCCGCGACGAGGCCACGCGTTCGGCGATCGTGAACGGGCTGGGGCTATCGTTCGGTCCACGCAGTATCAACGGCGATCTGCGCGTCGATCCCAATGTCAGGCGAGCTACGTGGCTGCCACGTTTCGCCGGTTTGTTCGAGGCCCTGAAAACGCCCGGCGTGGATATCTCGCTCGACGGCAATGCCATCAAACTCGGCGGGTGGCTGAGTGCCGCGGATCGCCAGGCGCTAACAGTCAAGCTGCGCGAGACCTTCGGCCGGGACGCGACCATCACGTCGCTCGGTGACGCGTCGGCAGAGGCCGCCCGGACCGCCAACGACAAGGCTCTTTCTGCACTCCGCGCCATCGGTACGACCGGTACGTCAGGAGTAACGCCGGACGCGGTCGTCAGTGCGATGAATCTGGCGGTCATCAACTTCGCCACCGGCAGTGCTCAGATCACCGCGGACAGCCGGGAAGTCATCCGGAGATCGGCCGATGCGCTCAAGCACGCGCCCGCGGGCACGAAGGTCGAGATCGGTGGGCATACCGACAACACCGGCAATCAGGCCAGCAATCAGACGCTGTCTCAGTCGCGCGCCGACGCCGTGAAGGCCGCGCTGGTTACCGACGGCGTTCAGGCAGCCATGCTCGAGACGAAAGGCTACGGCGATACGAAGCCGCGCGCGACAAACGACACGGAATTCGGCCGGTTCCAAAATCGCCGGATCGAATACATCGTCATTCGATAGCTCGCGCCGCCAGCGACTGTCGCGCGCACGGGAACAGAGAGGAGCGCGTATGAACATGCTCGACACTATGCTTGGAGCGCAGGGCGGAGACGCCACTCAACAACTCGGACGCCAGTTCGGCCTCAACGAGAGCCAAGTCTCGTCAGCGTTGTCGGCTTTGGTGCCCGCGGTGGCCGCGGGCTTTCAGCAGAATATGTCCAGCCAGCAGGGGCTCAGCGGCCTGCTGTCGGCGCTCGGAGGTGGTCAGCACCAGCGGTACGTCGACGACCTCAATACGCTGAGCCAACCCGGCACGACCGCCGACGGGAACGGCATCCTCGGACACATCTTCAGCAACAAAGATGTGAGCCGGCAAGTGGCGACGCGCGCATCGGCGCAAACGGGGATCGGCGCGGATGTCCTCAAGCGGATGCTGCCCGTCGTGGCCGCGATGGCGATGGGCGCGATGAGCAGGCGTATGTCGGCGTCGCCAGCCCAGCCAGAGGCGCGTGCAGGAGGCGATACGCTTCTCAACATGTTGACGCCGATGCTCGATTCGGGCCGCGACGGTTCAATCGTTGACGACGTCGTCGGCATGCTCGGTCGGATGGGTGGTCACTAAAGCATCGCGCCGGTGAGGGTCGCCCGCCTCAACATTTGGTCGCAGAGAGATGCTCTTGCTACCATTTGTAGAGGTATGTTCCAGAAAACAGACGATCTTCGGATCCGGCAGGTGCGGCCACTGATCCCGCCCGCGATTTTGCACGAGGAAATCCCGATCAGCGAGCGGGCATCGAACGTGGTCGCGACCTCACGGACGGCGATCGCAGACGCGTTGAAGGGGCAGGACCCCAGACTCGTGGTGATCAGCGGGCCCTGCTCCATTCACGACACGGCGGCGGCCCTCGAGTACGGCGACCGGCTGGCCCGCCTCGCGTCGCGCTATGCCGATCACCTGATCGTGGTCATGCGCACGTATTTCGAGAAACCGCGAACATCCGTTGGCTGGAAGGGATTCATCAACGATCCGGATCTGGACGAGAGTTTCCACATCAACAAGGGCCTCCGCCTCGCCCGCAAGTTGCTCCTCGATCTCAACGATCTGGGGCTGCCGACGGGATCCGAGTTCCTCGATACTCAGATTCCGCAGCACATCGCTGACCTGACCTCTTGGGTGGCGATCGGCGCGCGCACGACCGAGAGCCAGGTCCACCGCGAACTCGCCTCGGGCTTGTCGGCGCCAGTCGGCTTCAAGAACAGCACGGACGGCAGCGTCACCACCGCGATTGATGCCGTCCTCGCAGCGCGTTCGGCGCATTGGTTCCCGTCAGTCACGAAGCAGGCCGTGTCAGCGATCTTCCAGACCTCAGGCAACGATTCCTGCCACGTCATCCTGCGTGGCGGGAAGCGCACTGGCCCGAACTACGCCGCGACTCACGTGAGCGATGTATCGGCGCGGCTCGCGAGTCAGGGCCTCCCCGCGCGCGTGATGGTGGATTGCTCGCACGGCAACAGCGAAAAGGATCATCGGCGTCAGCCGCTCGTCGCGGGATCGGTGTGTGAACAGATTCGCGACGGTTCCACCCAGATCTTCGGCGTGATGCTGGAGAGTCACCTCGTCGAGGGCCGTCAGGAGTACGTGTCCGGACGTCCGTCAGTGTACGGACAAAGCATCACGGATTCCTGCATCTCGCTGGAGCAGACTGAGGACGTGCTGGAGCAGCTCGCGCAAGCGCAGCGAGTCAACTGCGAACACGTCAAATAACCCCCTCGCCCGCTGACTGAGCACTAGGACGTGCGTCTGCCGATTTTCGGTTGGGCGGTCACGAATCGGTGTACCCTTCACGCCTCGCAAGGAGGACTCGATGATGGCGTCACCTGTAGAAGACCGCCGCAGGACGAACCGGACCGTTGGCCTGGTCGTCGCTGTCGTCCTGTTTCTTGCCGTTCAGGCGCTCTCGGCCACTACGTACATGTCAGTGGAGCCGATACCGAGCCGGGACGTGATCGGTGAGGAGAATCTCTCACGGCTTCGCAGCATCGGCTACGCCAACCTCGAACGATGGAGCCAACGGCTTCTCTCTGAGTGCTTCGTGGTCGACAACCTGATCGCCGCGCTGACAGCGCATGGGGCGATCACGTCGGTCACGCCGGTTAACACGCGTTTCGTTGTCGCGGCCGGAGGGTTCGAGGGCGCAACCAATCCGTCATTCGTGTTCACGGTTCAGGATACGGACGCAGGCGCGGCGAGCGCGGCCGATATCAACGTGCTCGGCAACGCCCTTGGTTACGTGCTGAATCAAGGCGGCACCGCGCATTTCAGTCCGGATAATGCGAAGGCCTATGCGTTTGTCCTCGACTATGCCGTCGTGACATTCCGGGGGACGCTGACCGGCGATCAAGCCGGCGAGTTCTTCGAGCATCTGGGGACGATCGACCCGGCACTGTTTAGCGGCTTGTTCGCCGGCTTCACGCAGATCGATTTCGACAGCTCGCCTACGAACAACTCCATGTTGTTTCTCCAGCCGGCCGTCAGCAAGAACCGCTTTATCGCAGGCCTTTCCGCGGCGGCCGAAGATCAGCGGGCGACGTATTTCCCCCTCAAGAACAACGAGGTTCCCACCACGGCAAGAGCAGGCGTCGCCTTTCCCGGCAATGACTGGCTGGCGTTTCCAAACGGCGACCAGTATCTCGCGAATATCGGAGGGACTCCTCTACTGCTGATCGAGCTGGCATCGCTTCGGCAACAGCACCTGGTGGCCGTCGCGAATCTGCTGGAGGCGATCGCCGAGGATCGCGTCGACAGGTACCTCAAGCACCAGTTCCGCTGTCCGAACTAACTTCTTAACGACGTCCGGCGGAAAGCGTGCGTTGACTCACGCCTCCGCCCGCAGGGCGACAACGGGATCGACACGCGCGGCCCGATGCGCGGGAAGATAGGTCGCCACGAGCGTCATTACAGCGAGGACCGCTGACACCGCCGCGTATGTGATCGGATCCATCGGGCCCACGCCGAACAGAAAGGCCGACATTACACGGGTGAGCATGAGCGCCATGCCGATGCCGATCGAAATGCCGATGGTCGTCAACCACAGCCCATGCCGAAGGAATATTCTCCGCACGTCGCCCGTTTGGGCGCCGAGTGCCATCCGGACGCCGATCTCACGCGTTCGCCGCGCCGCAGCGTAGGCAACCACGCCGTAGATACCGACCATGCCGATGAGCAGCGCGACGCTGGCGGCGATGGCCAGCATCACCAGCGCGAACGACGTCTGCGTCATCGAGCTCGCCTGGATTTCCTCGAGTGTCTGCACGGTCGCGAGCGGCAGATTCGGATTGACCGACCAGACCGCCTGCTCGAGCTCGCGCACAAAACCTGGTGCGCCAACCCGCGTTGACCGCACCGCATAGGCTATCGTGCGCCACTCATAGCTTTCACTCAGCATCGGCCAGTAGACGATCTGTGTCGGCGGCTGCATCAGTCCATCGTCGCGCTCGTTCCCGGACACGCCGACGATTTCGCGCCACGGAAATCGCGGCGACCAGCCGCGGACGCGCTTGCCGATCGCCTTCGCTGGCTCTCCCCAGTACTCGCGCGCGAGCGGCTCGGAAATGATGACGACGGGCCGCTGCTCGTAGATGTCGTTCCATGTGATCGAGCGCCCTGCGATCAGCCGGTTGCCCATCGTCTCGAAATACTGCGGCCCGATGCTCTTGAACCGTCGGAGCTTGGCCATGGTTCCTACCGCGTCGGGAAATTCCTCAATCGCAACGTAGTTGGTGTTGTCTTCTCCGTCCATCGTGATGGAAGACGAGAGACCGACGGAGGTGACGCCAGGCACACGCGCCACTTGTTCGGCAACGCCCTCGAACGTGCGCACCGTCTGTTGTGGATCGCTTATCAAGCTCGCCGGTATCTCGAGAACGAACGTCTGCACCTCCTCGGGTCGGGTGAAACCGGGGTCGACCTGGCGCAGCGCCATAAACGTTCGAATCATCAACCCCGAAACGATCAACAGTGTGAGCGCCAACGCGATTTGTCCCACGACCAGCGCATCGCGCGTGCGCTGACGGCCGGGAGCGTCGCTTGCCGATCGGCCTCCCTCTTTGAGCGCCGCGAGGCTCGGGTTCCCAAATCGGATGACGCCAAGGGCACCGCAGAGCGCACCGCTCAGCACCGAGACGCACCCGGTGAACAGCAAGACGATCCAATCGATGCCGATGTCGTCGACGCGCGGCAACTCCGCGGGCGCGATCGTGCGCAGCAACCCAAGAGCCGCCTGCGCGAGCCACACACCGAGCCCGCCGCCCGCCAGCGCAAGCATCACGCTCTCCGATAGCAGCGCGCGGGCGATCCGGCCACGGCTGGCGCCGAGCGCGGCACGCACGGCGAGTTCCTGCTGACGCCCTTCGGCCCGCACCAGGAACAAGTTCGCCACGTTGCCGCAGGCGATCAGCAGGACGACACCGACGGCTGCCAAGAGAATCCAGAGAATCTGTCCGACGTTGCGGATCACTTCGGCCGCCAAAGGACGCACGTTCGGGCGTAATTCCAACTGCGCGAACGTGGGCGGCAAGAGCGAGATCATGCGCGCGACATCGGCGTTCGCCTGGGCGAGCGTGACGCCTGGTTTCATCCGCGCGAGTGCCTGAAACCCGAAGCTGATACCGCGCGGCGCGTTCACATCCAGTGGCATCGGCAGCACGATCGCAGGGCGCGTCCGCAAGAACGTGAAGGACGCTGGTAGCACGCCAATCACCTCAGCCGAACGCCCGTCGACGACCAGCTGCTGGCCCACGACCGTCTCTGCGCCGCCGAATCGGCGCTGCCAGTACCCATGGGTCAGCAGCACTCGCGGTGGCGCGCCTGGCGTATCGTCCTCTGCGCTAAAGACGCGACCGAGAATGGGTTGCACGCGCAACAGAGGCAACGTCGAGGCGCTGACGAGCAGTCCCCGGACGCGCTCCGGATTCCCGCTTCCGGTGATCGATACCTCGGTTGGATCCCAGGCGCCGATCGCCTCGAACACGTGTTGGTTTTCGCGATACGTCAGGTAGGTGCCACGACCGTGATTCGTGCCCGCCCCGTGCGGCGCGATTTGTTGCAGGCTCACCAGCCGCTCGGGTTCGTCAAACGGCAGCGGTTTCAATAACACACCGTAGACGACGCTGAAGAT
>Ga0075428_100009825_pt1 | contig 10637 bp, 7 predicted proteins | sample RhiMetdeltSRZDD2_FD_75291 | JGI IMG/M metagenome (GOLD analysis project Ga0075428, IMG submission 75291) | Populus rhizosphere microbial communities from Tennessee, USA - Rhizosphere MetaG P. deltoides SRZDD2 | ecosystem: Host-associated > Plants > Roots > Rhizosphere > Soil | place: USA... | reverse complement strand
ACGGCAGCCGCCTGCGTGGTGGCGTTGAGCTTGAGCCGAATGTTCGACAGATGCCGATGCGCGGTGTGAGGGCTGATGAACAGCTTGTCCGCGACCTCGCGCTCACTCAAGCCCTCCGCCACCAGACGGAGCACCTCCATCTCGCGCGCCGTGAGCGGCGCGTTGGGCGGCGTGACCGACCCGTTGCCCCTGGCCCTCTCCAGCTCGCGGCGCACCATCGCGGCTTCGTGAACCAAGCCGGCACTCTCATACAGTGCGGCCGCATCCAGCATCGATTCCGCAGCGCGTGCGTCGTCGCCATCTGCAGCCGCGAGGATGGCCTTCGCCGACAAGAGCGCTGCGCGCAGCAGCTGCAGCTCGTATTTCCGGGTCGCTTGCTCCAACTCGCCGAGGGCCTGCTGCGCATCGGCAGGTTTCCCGGACGCCGCCGCAATTCGAACCAGCAGCTCGTTCGCTGGCGCACGCTCGAGCAGGGCGGCCTCCGGAAAGCGCCGCAAGTACGTGCCGGCCCGCTCGAGCGCGCGAGTCAGATTGCCCTGCTCGATGTCGACCCAGGCACCGCCTAACAACGCGAGCGGATGGCTGCCCGCCTGCTCGAACAGTTCGACCGCTTCAGCCGTCCGGCCCTGCCGACGACGCAGCTCACCGAGTCTCGCGTACGCAGCCGGCAGGACGACGGGTCGAGCCTCGCGGAGATCGGCGATCGCCGCCTGCAGCTCCGCGTCGGCTTCCTCCCACTGGCCGCGCGAGATCAGCACGCTGCCGTATTGCAGGCGACAGGTGGTCATCAGGATGGCAAAGCGCTGGCGCGTGGAGAATTCGCGCAGGCGCGCGCACCATTGAGCGGCGCGGTCGTAGTCGCGGATACGGTCGCAGGCGCTGATCAGATAACAGCACGTGAGCCCGGCGGCGTACGGATCCGAGATGTCGCCGGCGAGCGCCGCGGCGGCGGCCTCATCCAGCAGGGCGAGCCCGCGATCCGGCTGCGCGTTCATGACGAGCGCGAGCCCGTTCAAGGCCGTCGCGAGCACCTCCACATCCGGACAATTACGCCCGCGCGCGAGGCCTAACGCTTCCTCGGCCAGGCGGGCACCTTCGGCCGCATCCTGTCGGCCGATCAACGCGAGCCGCGCTTCCCAGGCGTTGAGCCAGGCATGCTCCGCCGAGGGTGGCAAGGGTTTGAGCAGCCGGCGCGCGTACTTGAACCAGCCGTTGGCGACGGCGGCATCGCCGCGGAAGTCCAGGAAGTCGTTGCCGAGCGCGATGGCCATGCGCGCGGCGGCGACGTCGTTGCCGCGCTCGCGATGCAGACGATACGCGGTGAGCCGCGCGTCGATCATGAGCCGCGAGTCTTGCTGGAGCCACGCCGCTTCGGCGAGGCCCGCCCATGCGTCGGGGGCGTTTGTTTCGCGCGCCAGTGTCTCGAACAGGTCACGAGCCCTTTGCCAGTCGCCGGCATCGATCGCTCTGCGGGCAGCCGTTTCGCGGGGGTCCTGCATCGAGGTCGATTGGACTCTGAAACGAGTTGGAGTGAGCTACAGCCCTCACTCCGGAAGGTCGCGGTTGCGGGCGGGTGATAATAACTGCCCGGCGAGGCGCCATCCACCGCGGTCCCCTATAGCGGGCCCTCGACGTCGTCGGCTGGGTGTCATCCTGAGCCGTCAGGCGAGGGATCGCGACCCTACCGATAGAAGGCCCTCTTCGGGAGGGCCTGATCGCCCAACTCTGGCGTCCAGAACGGAGCGGTCATACGCAAGCGGTCGACCCCGGGCTTCTGGATGCCTGCCCGGCGACACGGAAGGGCATTGAACCTTTCGGCCCTTCCCGCCGTCGAACGTATACCAGTGCTACATAGGTAGCGGGACAACGTACCGGCGGAGGCGAACCGTGTCCGAAATCACGCACACCATCATCGGCGACATCCGCTTTGCCGCGCGCCAGCTCGGCCGCAACCTGCCGCTCACCGTCGCGGCGCTCCTCTGCTTCGCGCTCGGCGTCGGCGCCAACACGTCCATCTTCTCCGTCGTCAACGCGGTACTCTTCCGGCCGCTCCCGTTCCCGGATTCCGACGAGCTCGTCGTCGTGAGCGAGGGAATCCCGAAGCTCGCCGCCGACATCGGCTCCATCTCGGCGGCCGATCTCCTCGACTACAAGGAAGCGGAAGGCCGCGCGTTCGAGTCGCTCGCCCTCGCTCGAAGGCGCGACGCTACCATCATGGTGAACGGCGAAGCCGACGTGATTCCTGGCGCGTCCGTCACGCCGTCGGCCTTCAAGGTCCTTCGTGTCGCTCCGGCGGTCGGACGCGCGTTCCTCGATTCCGATACGACCACGAGCGCGCCGTTCGTTGTCGTGATCAGCGACGGCCTCTGGCGTCGCCGGTATGGTGGCGATCGCTCGATGGTCGGCAAACAGATCACCTTCTCGAGCGGCCAGACCGCTGAAGTCATCGGCATCATGCCCGCCGGATTCGCGTTCCCGCTCCCCGGCCTTGGCATGCCGGTCGCCGACATCTTCTTACCATTCTCGTTCTCGCCGGCCGTGTTGAATCAGCGCGCCGACAACTTCGGCTCGCTTGCCTTCGGGCGCCTTCAGAATGGCGTGTCCTTGGTGCGCGCCGAGGCGTCGCTCGGTGAGATCGTGCGTCAGCTGCCGCAGCGATATCCCGAGAGTTGGGGTAAAGCGCAGGCCCGGGGTGGTACTCCGGTCGTCCACGTGAAAGGCCTGCGCGCCACCGCGATCGGACAGTCGCGTCGCCCGTTGCTCGTGCTGCTCGGAGCCGTTGGTTTCGTGCTGCTCATCGCCTGCATCAACGTCGCGAGCCTGTTCGTCGCCCGCGCCTCGGCACGCCGGCGCGAGATCGCGATTCGCAAAGCCCTCGGTGCCACGCGCGGTCGCCTAACGCAGCAGTTCCTCACGGAGGCGCTGCTGCTCCTCACGGCGGGATCGGCGCTGGGGCTCCTCGCCGCGCGTTGGGGCACGCGGGCGCTGGTCGCTCTCGCGCCAGGCGATTTCTATTCGTCGTTCAATGCCTCCATCGACGCGCGAGTACTGGCGGTCACCGGCGGACTCACGGTGCTCACGGCGTTGGTATTCTCGATTCTTCCGGGCTTGCGCAGCCGTCCGTCCGACGCCGAGCAGTCGCTGCGCACGGAGCAACGGTCGTTGACGGCAAACCGCGCGAGCCAACATGGTCGGCGCGTGCTCATCGTGAGCGAGGTCGCGTTCGCGCTCGTGCTCACCATTGGCGCGGGACTCATGTTGCGGAGCTTCGCTCGCGTCCGCGCGGTGAATCCCGGCCTCGATCCCCAGAACCTGGTGACGTTCGCCATCAATCTCCCAACAGCCGCGTATCCCGACCCGGATCGCATCAAACTGACCGAACAGCAGATCCTGCAGCGCCTGCGCGAGATTCCTGGCGTGACAGCGGCCAGTGCCACGTCGAGCCTGCCGATGCTGGGCAGTTGGGAGATCGTGTTCACTCCCGAAGGGGCACCGCCGTCCCAGTTGCCCGTTGCAACCAATACGTTGGTACTTCCCGGCTTCTTCGAGACGATGCGCATTCCGCTCCGCGCCGGCCGCTCGCTCAACGAGAATGACACCAAGGGTACGCCGGGCGTGGTGGTGATCAACGAGACGATGGCGCGCAAGTACTACGGAAACGCGAATCCCGTGGGCCGGCAGTTCAAATGGGGCGCGCCCGATTCGCCAGTGCCCTTGAAGGAGATCGTCGGTGTCGTCGCCGACGTGAAACAATACCGTCTCGACGAGGAGACGATCCCCGCCGTGTATCAACCGGTTCTCCAGCAGGACACCGGGTTCATCGTGGGTATGTATCGCAGCCTTGCGTATGTGGTCCGCGCGAGAACGGCGCCCGCCAGCGTCGCGGCGTCCATACGGACCGCCGTGCGAACTGTGGATCCCAAGCTCGTTGTCTTGAACGTTCAGCCGATGGAAACGATCGTCGGCGACACGATCGCATCGCGGAAGTTCAACGCCACGCTGCTCGGTCTGTTCGCGGCGCTGGCGCTCGCGCTCGCAGCCACCGGCGTGTACGGCGTGCTTCAGTATTCGGTGATCCAGCGCAAACGCGAGATGGGCATTCGCATCGCCGTCGGGGCGACGTCGTCGGACATGCTCCGGCTGATCGTCGGTCAGGCGGTGGGTCTCGCCGCGATCGGCGTCGCGATCGGACTGGCGGGCGCCTTTGCGCTTACGCGGGTGATTCGCGCGCTGCTCTTCAACACCAGTGCGCTCGACGTGGCCACGTTTGGCGTAAGCGCCACGGTGCTGCTGCTGATCGCGGTGTTGTCGAGCTACTTGCCGGCGCGACGGGCGTTAGGCGTCGATCCCACCATCGCGATGCGGGAGGAGTAGACACGATGACGATACTCCGCAAGGTCATGCTGGTTGTCGCACTCTCCTCCGCGCTGGGCCCGTCAGCGCTTGGATCGCAGGCAGTCGACACGACGCGGGTTCGGACCGCCTACGCGGCCGTCACGGCACTCCGGAGCGACTACGAGAAGACGAATGGCCGGTTCGTCACGGTGAACGGCATCAGGATGCACTACCTCGAGTGGGGCGACAAAAACGGCGTGCCCCTCGTGTGGGCCCACGGCAATGCCAGCAGTGCCTATGAGATCCGTGCCGTCGCACCACGACTTGCTCAAGCGGGCTACCGAGTGCTCGCGGTCGACTATCGCGGCCACGGCCTCACTCGAGTGACCGACTATGACTTCACCATTCACCACATCGCGGACGACCTGATCGGGTTGCTCGATTCTTTGAAGATTTCCGCGGCCGTCTTTGGCGGGGCCACAAAGGGCGGGTTCGTCGCCACCGCGGTGTACGACCACTACCCGAATCGAGTTCTCGGCCTTCTCATGGCCGACGGCGGCACGTGGTCGCGCCAATGGATCATCGACCGTGAGAGCCCCGAGGAGGCTCGTCAGCGAAGGTCGGACCCGATACCCCAGATCACCGGCGTCTCGGAATTCGACGTGTTTCGGCAGGTGGTTGGCAACATCCCCGCAGGGGATCTGCCGATGGAGCGGCTCTTCGACATGCTCATGCGGATTGGACCTGTGGACAACGGATGGGCCTTTCTCCCGGCATTCGACCGCCTGGTAGCATCGAATGAGGCCATGGCCTCGGGACTGGCGCGTCCGACCACGCTTCCGCCGCTGCAGTGGAGCGAGCAAGCGCTGATCCCCCGCGCGGTGTTCCGAGGTCTTCACGTTCCAATGATGATCCTCGATCCACAGGATGCTCGTGACGTCGTGCCCGCCAGCGATCAGAACCAACGGCTCGCGAAGGACCATCCGAATCTCGTGATCCACCGCATCTATCCTGAAACGAGGGATAACGTGGTGCGGGCGAGGCCGGACTGGTTCGTTCGGGATGCCGTTGAGCTGCTCGACGAAGTTCGCAAGCGGCGGTCAAGTCGCGAGTAAGCATGCCACACCGCCGCGTTAGGGCGCCGCCTGGGACAGGCCGCGCCCTTCGGCTCGTCCGATCACGCCTTCACCGCCGACCGTGGTGCCGCCACCGCAGATTCGTTGTCGAAGGTCATAGCACGGCGCTAGTGTCGCGCACCCGTCAGGAATCCCACGGAGGCGTTCATGTCAGCGCTGCGGCAGTCAGTCTCGGCTGTTATGGCAGGATCGATTCTAGTCGCGGCAACCGCGTGCCGAGACGCCACGGAGCCCGCATCGGTCGCGTTGCCAGAGTCGTCGTCACTGGCGAGAGGAAAGGCGCCGGCTCCGGCGAAGCCGTTGAATCTGCGCTCGACGGGCAACACGTCGTGGAGTGTCTCGTTGGCCTGGGATCCGGTGACTGGCAGCGCGTCGTATCGCGTGCGCGACAATTGGGGGCGCGAAATCACTGTGCCCGGCACGCAGACGAGCGTCACGTGGAAGTACCCCCATCCGCCACTGAATCCGGGAGCCACGTATTCGTTCTCGGTGTACGCCGTGGACGCGGCCGGAACCAGGTCGCCAGGCAGTAACACCGTGACAGTGGCGCTTCCGCTCGACAACACACCGCCGACGGTGCCCACCTTCACGGTAACGAGCGTGGGCACGAGGCACATCTCGCTCACGTGGTCGTCGACGGACGACAGCCCGTGGATTTCCTACATTGTGACCAAGGACGGCGTCAAGGTCCACACGGGGTGGATCTCCGCAACGTCGCGGACGTTCACGCTCCTCGAGCCGGGGACCACTTACACGTTTACGGCTCAGGCCAGGGACTACTTCGAAAACGTGGCTGGCGGCAACACCTCGGCGGTCAGCCCGCCATTCAGCTACTCGACCAAGGCCGACGACGGGAGCGATAAGACGCCGCCGACCCAGCCATCATCCGTGCAGGCTTTCGGCTACGGCGATCTCGAGATGCAAGTCTGGTGGACCGCATCCACCGACGCCGTGACGCCTCAGAATGTGATCGTATACGAGATCTACGTGAACGGTGTGCACGAGAACACGGCCATCGGGACGAACATGACTCCGAGCGCGTATGGTGTGTCCGGAGACAACGAAATCACCGTCGTCGCGATCGACGAGGCGGGCAACAGGTCGATCGCGGGCAGGACCACGATCGTGCTCCCGTAAAGTCCTGAACACCTAACGCGCAAAGTTCCGTGAGCAGCTCCGCTTCTCCGGACGCCGAGCGTCGTGAGAATCGTGGTGCTGGAGCGCGCCGTCAGCAGGCTCCGGAGCGCCGCACGGCCGTATCGGCGATCGATGTATCGCACGATCGAGCCGGATAGAGGATAGTTCGCCTGGTCGTTCCACACTTCTGCCAACGAGCGCGGAGCGAACCCCGCGTCCAGGCGGGACTGCACCGCGCCGGCGTAGTCCACATCGAGCACGCCCGAGATGTACACGGCCAAGCCTTCGGTGAACCATCGCGCATTCAGAAGGCTGCCGATATTGGCGTGCTGCCCCAGTTGCCCGTGAAGGAGGTGCACGAGGCGGACCGACGCCGCTGAACCTTTCGGTCGCTTCCCCCCGTCGAACATACAACCCACTTCTACATACGTAGCGGCTCAACGTGCGTTGTTCAGCGGGTCGCACGAGTGAAGTGACACTTCCATCGACGAGGTTGGTCATGCATCGGTTGCGGTCAGCATTGGCGTTGGTCGTAACGCTCGCAGCGTCCGCGAGCGCGCATGCGCAGGTGACCGTTGCGACCGTGCTGCCGCGCGAGCGCGAGATCGAGCTGGCGATCTCCGCCGCGCCACCCGACGTCGGGAGCAAGGCTGCCGTGTACGTGTTCACATCACAGGGATACGAGAAAGCCCGCGATGGCGAGAACGGCTTCACGTGCCTCGTGAATCGCGACTCGGAGCTGGAAGGCTACCACGTGCTCAAGCCGACGTGCTGGGACGCCCACGGGTCACGCACGATCGTTCCGGCGATTCTCGAGATCGCAAAGCGGAGGGCGGCGGGCCAATCAGTTCCCGACGTGAAGGCCGGCGTCCGTCAGTTGATCGCGGACGGTAAGCTGAAGCTGTTCGACAAGGTGGGCGTTGCCTACATGCTGCAGGGCGATGTGTCCGACTACGACGCCGCGACCGGGAAGGTGGTCAATCGCAGGTTCCCGCCGCACATCATGATCTACGCTCCCGGCATCACGGCGAATGATGTCGGCGTCGCTGGCCGTGCCGCATTCGGCGATGTGCGCGCGCCGCTGATCTACGAATCGGCCACGGGCTACCGCTATCTAGTCGTTAGGGTGCCGTAAGCCGTCGTGTATCTGCCCATGCGTATTCCCCGCCTCTGCCTCGCGGTGCTCCTGAGCACCGTGGCGTTGACGTCAGCCGGAAGCCAATCCGCTTCGCCAATCGCCTTTCGCGGCGTAACGGTCGTCGACGTCGCGGGCGGACCATCGCGTCCCGATCAGACCGTGCTCATCTCCGGCAATCGGATCGTCGCGGTCGGGGCATCGCGAGACGTCCGGGTTCCCAACGGCACCCGGATCGTCGATGCGCGTGGCAAATACGTCATCCCGGGACTCTGGGACCTGCACACGCACGTCACGATGTTCGGTCGCTCCGCGCTGGCGCTTCTCCTCGCGAATGGCGTGACCGGGATTCGCGACATGGGTGCCGTGCACTTCGTCCACGCGAAGGCGTGGCGCGACAGCATCGCTCGGGGCCTCATGCTCGGTCCTCGCATGCGCATCGCGAGCCCGGTGGTCGAGCATCCCGAGTGGCTCCGCCGCGCGCGCGCGGGCTATGAGCAGGCGGGCGCGTCCACCGAATGGGCGCGGGAACGGTTCGGGCCACGCACGGCCGATGAGGCCGAGCGGTTCGTGGACTCCGTCGTGGCGTTAGGCGCCGACCACATCAAGGTCCGGAATTGGCCCGCCCCCGCCGTGTCGGAGGCGCTCGTCGGGCGCGCGCGGGAGCGTGGCATCCCGGTCGTGGGTCACGCCAATCTGCCCTTTCCGCGCGTGGGCGTCTCGAGCTTCGAGCACAGCGTGTTCCCGTCGCACACGGCGAACCCGGCGATGATCGACACGCTGTTTCGCACGTGGGCCGACAGCGGGACGGCATACGTGCCGACGCTGGTGACCTGGTCGTCGCGCGAGATCCCGCTCGACACGTTGCGGGCGCGGCTCGACAGAGCGCGGACGCCAATCTATCGCTACGTACGAGCTGCTCAGCTCGAGGAGTGGCGCAAGGAGTATGACGCTCGGCGGTTCGAATCACCGACCGATTGGACCGCGGTGATCGAGGCCGACAAGCGCAACTTGAAGCGACTGAAATCGCTCGGTGTTCAGATTCTCACCGGCACCGACCCGGCGATTCCCACGGCGATCCCCGGCTTCGCAATGCACGACGAGTTGGCGGAGCTCGTTCGACTTGCCGACATGACACCACGCGAGGCGCTCGCCGCCGCGACCATCGGCCCGTCGCGATTCCTCGGTGTCGCCGACTCACTCGGTACCGTCGCTCCGGGAAAGGTTGCTGACCTCGTGCTTCTCGATGCCGATCCACTCGTCGACGTGGGCAACACCCGGCGCATCCATGCCGTGGTCGCTAACGGGCGGCTGCTCGATCGCGCCACGCTCGACCGCCTGCTCGCGGCGGTCGAGCGGGATGCGAGATGATCGACAACGGAGCAGAACCGGATCTCACGGCTTTGGAACGCTCACCGTGATGTTCCTGAATTCCACACGTTGCTCCTCGCCCTGGAGCATGATCGGGCCCGGCGCGCTCTCGTCGCCATCGATGGCGCTCCCGGTCGTGCCGGGGATGATCTGATCCGTGATCACGGGTCGGCCGTTCACGACAATCCAGATCCGCCGCCCGACCAGCGTGATGTCGATCGACTGCCAGACGTCGGGACCGCGCGCGGCGTTCTCGCTCGGCACCAGGAACTTGTGAACGGCGCCTGTTGTCCCCTGGAAGGGCACCGTGTCTCCGCCCGGTTTCAGGATCACCCAGTATCGTCCGCGCGGGAAGATTCCACTCGAGGCACCACTCGGTATCCGGAACTCGGCGTGAATCTTCATGTCCTGGAACTTCTCGACCGTCATGAGATTCGCGCCTTCCTCGCCATTGTTGACGAGGGCGCCACCCTTCACGATCCAGAAGTTCGGCAGCGAGCGCTTGGTCGGCGCGGGAATCCAGCCCGTGAAGTCCTTGCCGTTGAAGAGAGGTTTCGGAGTCGTCCATGCTCGTGGAATCGCGCGTCGCAGGATGGGGGCGCGTTTGCCGGTGAAGTTCCACGCGAGCCCCGCGGGCCCCCGGGCAGAGCCGACGAGCGTGTCTCCCTGTACGCGCACCTCGAAGCGGAGGTCGCCCGACGTATCCCATTCGCTCGGAATCGTGAAGCGCGCGACTCCGTCGGTCCACTCGACGCTCGAGATCGGTCGTGCGCCGCCTATGAGGCCGACGAAGCGTCCGACCAGCGCTCGATATCCCGAACGTTCGACCTCGAGCCACATCGTGAACACGTCGCGCGGGTTCAGCACCCGAAGGTTCCAGCGCCCGACGATCGGGATGGGCTGCTGCTGCGCTGGGACGCCGCGTGGGATGACGAGAACGGCGAGAGCGATGAGAATGCGGCTCAGCTGCATCGGCACCTCTAAAGGCGTGGAACTCGCCAACTTCAACCGAGCGCTGCTTCTGTCCAGTGCCTTACGACGAAAGCGTCGTCTCTTGCGACGAACTTGCACGCGGATGCGCCTAGCGAATGCCGTTCGTGTTACGGGGCTTGCCGCAGGACAACGCCGCACCGGACATTGGTGCCTGTGAGACGTCTCGACTCCCATTCGATCTGGTTCGCGGCTCTCGCCATTCATGCGAGCGCGGCGTCGTCGGCGGTTGCCCAGCGTCCAAGCTTTGCGGGGCGATGGGTCGCTGCGCCCGACACCATGACATCCGCCGCCGGTCCGGCGACAGGAAGTCCCGGCAGCGGCTGGGGCACTCCGCTCACGATCGCACAGGACAGCACGCGGCTCACCGTCGAGTATGCGTTCTTCAGCCGCTATGACCTGCAGCCACCGCTGCAGTTCACCTACGCGTTGGACGGTACCCAGACCAGGAACACGGTCATGCTGGGCCTTGGCGTCCAGGAACAGTTCTCACGCGCGGTCTGGAGCGGCTCGACGTTGGTGATCACCACTGT
>Ga0075428_100009822_pt1 | contig 10640 bp, 9 predicted proteins | sample RhiMetdeltSRZDD2_FD_75291 | JGI IMG/M metagenome (GOLD analysis project Ga0075428, IMG submission 75291) | Populus rhizosphere microbial communities from Tennessee, USA - Rhizosphere MetaG P. deltoides SRZDD2 | ecosystem: Host-associated > Plants > Roots > Rhizosphere > Soil | place: USA... | reverse complement strand
AGGACGGCGACTTCACGGCGCACTTCCGGCCGACCGGCCACGCCGAGATCGACGCGATGATCGGCGTTTACAACCGGATGATCGACACGCTCCGTGACGAGCGCATTCGCGGCCGCGAGCAGGAAGGGTTCGTGCAGAAGGTGATCGCCGCGTCGCCCAGCGGGGTCGTGACGCTCGACCTCGACGGGCGGATCAGCCTTCTGAACGCCGCCGCCGATCGCTTCCTCGAAGCCCCCGCGGGCGAAGTTCTCGGCAGGCCGCTCCGGGAGACCGGGCTCCCGCTCGCCGCCGCGCTCGCGAGGCTTCCGGACGGAGGCTCGGACATCGTCACGCTCCACGGCCGGCGCCGCTTCAAGTGCATGCGGGCGACGTTCTACGATCGCGGGCACGCTCGGACGTTCTTCGTGGTCGAGGACTTGACCGCGGACCTTCACGCAACCGAGAAGGCGGCCTACGACAAGCTGATCCGCATGACCACGCACGAGGTGAACAACTCCGTCGCCGCCGTGCGCTCGCTCCTCGAGTCGGTCTGTACGTATGCGCCGCAGCTCGCGGAGGACGATCGCGCGGACTTCACGAAGGGGATCGGCGTCGCGGTGACGCGGCTCGACCACTTGGACGCCTTCATGCGCGGCTTCGCCGACGTCGTGCGCATCCCGGCCCCCGAGGTGCGACCCTGCATGCTCAAGGAGCTCGTGGACGACATCCTGATCTTGATGGGCCCGCAGCTCGCCGCGCGCCGGATCGAGGTGCGCTGGATCGAGAGCGCCGCCGCCGGGCCGTCGCTCCTCGACAGGAACCAGATCGAGCAGGTCCTCGTGAACATCGTCAAGAACGCGATGGAGGCGATCGGAACCGACGGCCGGATCACGCTCGCGCTGCGCGCCGAGCGGGGCCACGTCACGCTCGAGATCAGCGATTCCGGTCCCGGCCTCTCCGACGAGGCGCGCAGCCGCGTTTTCACGCCGTTCTACAGCACCAAGCGGGACGGGCGCGGGCTCGGGCTCACGGTCGTGCGCGAGATCCTCGCGCAGCACCGGTTCGGCTTCGAGCTGGACAACGGCGCCGAAGGGGGCGCGCGATTCCGCTTGAGATGTTGATCAGGGGCAGGGTGCGAGAGCGCGGTCGAGCGTGCACGACTCCAGGTCCGGCCGCTCCGCTCCGTTCGACGCCGTTCCCAAGCTCCCCGTGAAGTCCCCCGATTCCGGAGCGATCAGGAAGTAGCGGTCCCCCGCCCACGGCGTCACGGTCGCGGCCAGGGTTCCCGCCGTCGTGCAGCGGAGCGGCTCGTGGGAGTACCACGTTCCCAGGACGCCTTGCTGCACGGCGAAATCGCGTCCGGGGCCCGCGCAGCTCGCGCCCCACGTCAGGTCGAGATCGCCGGGGACCGCCGCATTCTTCCCGATCATGAGCGAGCCTGCGCGCCCCGGCTGCAGGCCGTTCGCCAGGCACGTTTTCCCTTCGTTCGTCGTCGTGCAGGTGCACCCCGCGCACGTGCGCCACGGGATGAAGCAGACGGTGCCGCCGTTGCAATCGATCGCGGCCGGATCGCCGCACGCGCCGCCGCCGAGCTGGCAGGAGGCCGAGGCGAGCCGCCCTGCGGCGAGGACCACGACGATCGCGGCGGCGAGCGGCCTCATGCGAGCAAGCTAGGGTCCGCGGAACGGCAGAGCAAGCGGGTTATGCTTCTCGCACGCTACCCGGAGGGCCTCCAGAAGTAGGCACCTCGGCGGTTGCGCGCGTTTCGCCCCGCGTTACAGTCGTACGACCGTGCGCCCCCCCGTGCTCCAACGCGTCATCGTCCTGACCGTCGTCGCGATCGCGGCGATCGCCTCCCCTGCGAAGGAGAAGCCGGCCGGCAAGCCCGGCGACACGCTGGCGCCGCTCTGGACCGAGCCGAAGGATCTCGAGAGCCGCGACCTGTTCTACGGCGTGGGCGGCAAGGCGAAGGCACCGACGCCGGGCGGCGCCTATCGCTACGAGAAGTCCGACACGACGGGGCACTCCAAGGGCTACTACGTCTTCGGCGAAGACGGGCGGAAGTGGCGGATCAAGATCGGCAGCGAGGCGCAGTCGGAGATCGTGGTCTCGCGGCTGCTCTGGGCGATCGGGTACCACCAGCCGGCGCTCTACTACCTTGCGGATTGGAAGCTCACGGGGACGGACTCGGGCGACGACGAGATGAAACCGGGACGCTTCCGGCTGATCTCCGAGCACGAAACCGAAGGCGAGTGGTCGTTTCGCGAGAACCCGTTCCTCGGCACGCGGGAGCTGCGTGGGCTGATCGCCGCGAACCTCCTGCTCAACAACTGGGATTTGGACGAGAGCAATAACCGCATCTACCGCGTGGAGCGGAAGGGTGGCGGCGCGGAGCTGCGCTACGTCTGTCAGGACGTCGGCGGGTCCCTCGGCAAGACGCGCCTGCCGGTCGGATCGCGCAACAAGATCGTCGACTTCGAAAGCCAGGACTACGTCCTCGGCGTCGAGGACGGTCGCGTCCTGTTCGACTATCACGGACGCCACGGGGCAACGGTGCGGATGGTCACACCCGAGGACGTGGTCTGGGCCTGCCGCCTGTTCTCACGCCTGAGCGACAAGCAGCTCCGGGACGCTTTCCGCGCCGCGGAGTACCCCGACGACGTCGCGGCACGCTACATCACGAAGATCAGGGATAAGATCCGGCAGGGCCTGGCCTTGGGGACATCGCGATGAGTCGGTCGACGAAGCGAAGCAGCGACATCTGGCGTATCGCCGTGCTGGTCGCGATCTTCCTCGCGTTTGCCGCCGGGCTCGTCACCGAGTTCTCGGACGGGAGACAGAGGGCGGAATCCGCGGCGCAGGAGGGAATCCGCGGCGCCGCTACCGCCACGATCGACATCGCGGTCGAGCTGGGCACCGCCGCGGTGCGGCTTCCCGTCGCCGCTCTCCTCGGCACGCTCCTCGCCCTGCGTCCCCGTAGGCGCGCGACGACACCTCGGCAGCCGGTCGTCGTGCAGACGCAGATCATTCTCGCGATCGTCGGCTCGCTGATCATGCTGGTCGTCGGCTCCAGCCTCGCGCGGGCCTTCGGGATCGTCGGCGTCGCGAGTCTCGTCCGCTACCGGTCGAAGATCGACGACCCCAAGGACGCCGTGGTGATGCTCTCCGCGCTCGCGGTCGGCCTCGCGTGCGGTGCTGGGAACTTCTTCCTGGCGATCTTCGCCGCGCTGTTCTTGGTGGCCACCCTCTGGGTGATCGAGAGCTTCGAGCCCGCCGTCCGGATGTTCGACCTGACCGTGAAGCTCGGCGACAAGACCGGCGAGATGCGCCCGAAGATCGAGGCGGTGCTTCGCCGCTTCACGAACGACTTCGAGCTGCGCGTCAGCTCGGGCGAGGAGGCCTCGTACCTCGTCAGGACGCCGCAAGAGTTCAACACGGACGGCGCCACCGAGGCCCTTCGCGCGCTCGCGCCGGACGACAAGGGCTCGATCGAGTGGGCCGAGAAGACGAAGCTGAAGTGAGTCACCACGGTGGCCGCGAGCTTGTTGATTCCGCGGGGCCAGCCTTCCATCGCTGCGAGTCCGGGTTCCGCTTTGACCCGGCTAGGCGGCGTGTCGATGAGTGAGGGACGGTAGCCGGCGCGTCCAGAGCTTGCGATACAGCTTCATCGCCGCATTTGTTGGCCGGATCCGAGCTGGAAAGAGCCTGCGCACGAAGATCCGCTCCCAGCGCCACGGCATCTCGGTCAGGCTCAGCCGCATCGCCGGTGTTGTGCGATCGGGCTTTCGCTCCGACCGGCCCTTGATGAAGTTCTTCCAGATCGCGAACACGTACGCGCGCCCGAGGATCGACTCGAGACGCCGGCCAAACGCGATCGTCTCCCGCTTGTGGTCCGCGCTCGAGTGCCGGATCAGCTGATGGAGCGAGTCGACTGGGAACATCGCCGCGTCGCGTGCCATCGCTTCGGGTGATCGTGGCGAGCCCTTCGGCCCCCGCTTCGGATTCGGATAGACCCGGAGGCGTACCTGCTCCTTCCAGCCCCGCAACTGCACGGCTTTGAGGTAGTCGACGCGACCGTCGACGATGCACTGCAGCCGCCTGGAGCCAGAAACCCTAGGCAGGAGTGCCTGAATCGTGCGCCGGATGCTGGCCACGTAGGGCCGGCTCGGACCCGCGCGTTCGGCCGGCTGCCGGTCCGGGCGCCGCCCGCTCCCCTGGTGAGGTGCCGGGTCGACGTCGTACACGAACCACGAGCGGGCGCCGACGGCCGTCCCGACACCGAGCGCGTGATCCTGGCGGCCAATGAAAGTCTCGAAGTGGTCGTGGACGATCGGCTCCGCAATCGCCGACAGCTCCTGCAGACAGCGCGCATGAAAGAGGATGGCGTGCCGGCCGAGCCGCTCGATCTGTCGCGTGATCGTCGTCTTCGAGCAGTGGAATGACCGGGCCATCTGCCGATGTCCCGCGCAGGCGACGAGCTGCGTGGCGATCTTGGGAGGCAGATCGCGCCGCTTCAGGTAATAGGACGCCGCGAACGTCTGCTGGGAGCACGTACGACGGCAGGTCTTGCAACGGAAGCGCGGGACTTGCCGTGGATCGCTGGGTGTCCGGTACCAGCCGTTGCGCTGGAAGCTTCGCGAGCGGCCCATGTGGTCGGGACACTCAGGCCACGGGCAGTGCGGCGGGTAGAACCTGGAAGGACGCACCGATTCGACGGGATGCTTCGGCCAGCGCACAACCTCGCGAACAGCAAGCGTCAGTCCAACAAAAAACGGCAAGAACTCAAGGTCTTGGTGTCCGCCACGTGTCCGGAGTGTCCGTGGCTGATACACCGCGCATCAACAAGCTCGCGGCCACCGTGGTGAGTCACCGCCGCCGGTAGACCGCGGCCACCGGATCCGTGCAGACCTGGCGCCAGTCCTCGGCGACGGACAACGCCGTCTCCAGCGCGTCGCCGCGCGCGACGACCGCGGCGTCGATGGCGTGCGCGTCGAAGACCTCCCGCCAGGCGGGACCATAGGCCCGGGCGTATTCGAAGAAGAGCGGCTGCCCGGAGCAGCGCCCGTCGATGAATGTCGGAACTCGGCGCGTCCAGAGGATGAAGCCGCCCCACGACAACCGGTTGAACGTGCGATCGTCGCGCGACAGGGCGTCGAGACAACCGCTGGGGTAACGATCCCGCTCGACGGCGCTCTTCAGCAACACGGGGCCGAGCGCCGCGGTCAGAGCGAGACCGGCGCCGGCGGCCGCCCAGCGCGTGCGCGAGCGAGACGGCGAGCGCCCCGTCTTCGAAGCGGCGATCGCGGCGCCGGCGATGACCAAGGTCAGCAGGCCGGCGTTCCAGGCGAGCCGATGGCCGAGGCGCGTCTCGACCGGATCGAAAGCCGTCCCATCCGCGCGGCCCTCGCGCCCCGAGACTGCGAGCGGGGGCCGCAGGCCCACCACGACGCTCGCCGCCAGGAGCGCGGCGACGAACGCCATCCGTCCCTTCGACCGGGAGACCACGCCGAGGTGGACGAAGATCGCCGGCACCGCGACGAGCGCGAAGTACTCCTCGAACCGCACGCCCGTCATCGACAGCGCCGCGGCGCCGAGAATCGGCACCCACGCCGCAAGCGGAACACGCCGGCCGCGCAGGACGGCGAAGGCAATCACCGTCGCGATCACCAGCGCGAGGTACGGGACCGACGGCGGCACCCACTCGTCCAGCAGAGCGCGGTACGGCGCGTTGTGCGTGATCTCGATCTGTTGGCGGTAGACGTTCCAACCGTAGGGATTGACGAGCGTCACCGCCGCGGACACCGCCGTCCAGCCGGCGAGCCGGCGTGCGAGCGCCGGCTGCGCGGACCACCTCCGCCACCCGGGCACGAAGCGCTCCGCGGCGACTGCGGCGGCGGTGGCGACGAGGATGCACAAGCCGAAGAGGAACCCGGGATGAAGGGAGGCCCACGGCGAGAAGAGCACCGGCAGGAGGGCCAGGCCGCGTCCCGAGCGTCGTGCGCGCTCGAGGATGACGAGCAACGCCAGCGTCAACACGATCGAGAGGGTCGACGGCCGCAGCTCCCACCATCCGTACGACAGCGCGATCCCCACGACGAGGCAGGGGAGCAGCGCTCCGGGCTGCCGCCCTTCACGGAGCCAGGAGCGCAGGACGAGGAAGATCGCGGTGTAGAGGCAGGCTCGAAGGACGATCAGGCCCCACGCGCCCGCGATCCGCCATCCTGTGTAGAACAGCAGCTGCGAGAGCCACTCGTTGTTCACCCAGGGGCTCAGGTAGTGCGTGAAGGAGAACGGGTCGCCGTAAAGGAACCCGCCGGTTTCCACCATCGCGCGACCGGCCGCGAGGTGCCACCACAGATCGTTGTTCCGGAGGGGGAAGAGGCAGAGGAGCGGGATCGCGCCGAGCAGGAGGTCGGCGGCATCGGGCCCTCGCCGGCGGTGGATCACGCGCGCAGCGTAACCCAACCGCGGAGGGCGACGGCGCGGGGGCGTGCCCCCGCGCCGTAAATCCTTAGGCCTTCTTCAAGCTGGTAACGCCCTTGTGCTCGCCGGTCTTCTCGTCGTCTTCGCAATCCGCGACGACCATGTCGCCAGCCTTGAGCTTCTTGGCTTCCTCGACGGCCTTGCCCATCAACGGGGCGGTGTGGCTCTCGCCGTTCTCGTCCTTCAGCGTGATGGTGTTGGCCTTCGCGTCGATGGACACGACCTCGGCCTTCACGTCGTGATGCTTGCCACCAGCGAACGTGGCGATCGGGGCAGCGACGACGGCGAGAATCAGAAGCACGGGCACGATGGAACGAAACGTCTTCATTGGCGGTCCTCCTCGTTCCTGCTCGGAACGGATGTCAAAACTGGAATCGCCGGCACGCGACGCTTCGGCTACCTTGGTGCGCAATAACGCCCATCCCGCGCCGCGCATCGAGCCTGCGCTCCAGACTGTACCAGAGCAATGACGGCGCCAACCCCCAACGCACCGATTCTTCCAAGGCTTATGGCCTCGAAGGCGGGCCGCCGGATGCTTCTTACACGGTGCGGGGATTTACTGCACGCGTGCCCGGGGGTTTCCTTCCCACGATAGGATGCGCCGGTGAACCACCTGGCCGCCGGCCTTGCGGCGCTCGCGGGGGCTCTGGTCTTGAGATGGGGATCCCCCTGGGTCGGCTGGCCCCTCCTGGTGGCCGCCGCCGTCGCGGCGTGGCGTCTCGGCCCTCGCGAAGCGGCCACGACAACCGGAACGATGTCGTTCGCGCAAGAGCTGGGGGTGCTCGGCGCGATCACCGCCGTCGGTGCGATGCTCCGCTTTCTCTCGCTCGACGTCATGCCCCCGGGCTTGTGGTTCGACGAGGCCGAGAACGGGCTCGAGACGCTGAGGCTCATGGCCGGCCACGTCTTCGTCTTCACGCCGAACAACAACGGGCGCGGCGCCTTGCAGTTCTTCTGGACGGCGCCCTTCTTCGCTGCGTTCGGCGCGACACCGTGGGCACTCCGCGCCGCGATCGCGGCTGCGGGGACGCTGACGATCCCCGTGGCGTGGCTCCTGTTCCGGAGGCTCGCCGGCGGTGGCTGGGCGTTGTTCGCAGCGGGTCTGCTCGCGGTGTCGAGCTGGCATCTGCACGTCAGCCGGATCGCGTTCGACGTCGCCTTCACGCCGCTCATGGATCTCCTGGCCATCCACGCCGCGATGCTCGCCGTCGGCGGCTCGACCGGATGGCTCCTCGCGACCGGGGCCCTCGCCGGAATCGCGAACTACGGCTACCAGGCCTCCCGCGTCACCCCCCTCATCGCGGGCGCGTTCCTCCGCGGGAGCCGCAGAGGGCGTGTCGCGATCGCAGCGGCGGCGTTCGCGGCATGCCTGCTTCCGCTCCTGGTCTACGCGGTGCGGCACCCGGGACAGTTCGTTCAGCGGGGTCGCCAGGTCACGATCGCCCGCGACATGGTCGAGCAGCGCTCGTTGGCGCCGCTCGCCCGGTCGGTCGGTGGGACGGTCCGGATGTTCCACCAGCAGGGCGACGAGAACCCACGCCACAACGATCCCGGCCGGCCGATGCTCGATCCGGTCACGGGAGCGCTGTTCGTGCTCGGCCTCGTTTGGGGCCACCGGTTGGCCCCGCGAGGCGTGTTCGCTCCCGCGATGGCCTGGCTTCTCTTGCCACTCGTCTTCGGCGGTGTCCTCACCGTGAAGGCGCCTCACGCGAACCGCACCGTTGCGGCGATTCCGGCGGTCTGCCTCTTCGCGACCTGGGGAGCACGTGGCCTTCTCGGCGCGATCCGATGGCGGGTCGCGGTCGCCGTGGTGCTGATCGTTCTCGCGGGCACGTTCGGTGTGGGCGCCTACTTCGTCGCGTACGCTTCGTATCCCGGCCTCGAGGAGGCGTTCTCCGCGAACGCCACCGACGTCGGCGAGTTCATGCGCACCCTGCCGCCGGGAACGGCCGTCACCACCGTCGGCGAGCTCAACCCGTCCGTCGTCGCGTTCGTGGCGGGGCGGCCGATGGCGTCGTTCCGATCGCTCGGGCGGGAGGCGATCGCCTCCGCCCTCGACGAGCCGGGGGTCGTCATCGTGCGCGACGGCACCCCGCTCCCGCCGGGCGCCGTGGCGGTCGAGAGCCGAACCGGCCGGTTCGGCACCCGATTCCACGTGATCACGGTGGCGCCGTGAACGTCGCGGTGACGGGGGCCGGCGGGCACCTCGGAGGCAATCTGGTCCGAGCGCTCCTCGCGCGCGGCGATCGCGTGCGCTGCCTCGTGCGGCGCGACGAGCGCGCACTCGCCGGCCTCGACGTGGAGGTCGTTCGCGGCGACGTCCGCGATCGGCCGGTGATCGATGTCCTCGTCTCCGGCATGGACGTCGTCTTTCACCTGGCGGCAAAGGTCTCGATCGACCCGAGCGAGGCGGGCGAGGTCGAGGGGCTCAACGTCGACGGTCCGCGTTGCGTCGCGCAGGCCTGCCGGGACCGCGGGGTCCGTCTCGTCCACTTCAGCTCGATCCATGCCCTCCGCACGCACGACGGCCCGATCGACGAAAGCCGGCCCCTGGCGGAATCGCACGCCTTCGCCTACGACCGCTCCAAGGCCCGAGGGGAGCGACGAGTCTTGGAGGAGGTCGCGCGAGGGCTCGACGCGGTCATCGTCAACCCCACCGGGGTGATCGGACCGTTCGATTTCCGGCCGTCCCACACCGGGCAAATGCTGCTTCAGCTCGCCCGGCGGCAGCTGCCCACGCTGGTCGTGGGGGGGTTCAACTGGGTCGACGTCCGCGACGTGGCGGCCGGCGCCATCGCGGCCTCTCTGAAGGGCCGTTCGGGGGAGCGCTACCTGCTCGCCGGTACCTGGTGCACGGTGCGGGAGCTGGCAGCGCAGGCTTGCGGGATCGCCGGCGTGAGGCCGCCGCGCTTCGACGTCCCGATCCCGGTCGCGATGCTCGGCGTCCCGGTTGCGGCCGCCTTCGCCCGCATCACCCGGACGCGCGCCGTCTATACCCGTCCCGGGCTGGATGCCCTCCGCCACCACCGCGACATCCGCCACGACAAGGCCAGCCGCGAGCTGGGCTACGCCCCGCGGCCGCTCGAGACGACCCTGCGCGACACGTACGCGTGGTTCCGCGAGGCGGGGGAGGTCGCGGCGTCCTAGGAGTGAGCGGACAAGCTCACGCCCGGGCGCCTCGTCGAGGCGCCGGGCGCGTGCCTGAAAGCTTCGCCTAGCTCTTGGCGGTGCCGGCGTAGGCCGGCTGTTCGCTCGGAGTCGAGGCCGGCGCGGGCGTGCTCGCCGTGGCGCGCGTCGACGCGGCGGGGGAGGTCGTAGCGCTCGACTTCCCGTCCATGTCGATGCTGCCCTTGAAGCGGGCGCCGTCGACCAAGACGACGCGCGGCGCGCGGACGTCGCCGAGCATCGATCCGGTCGCGGCGATCTCGACGCGATCGTCGGCGATGACGTTGCCCTTCATCTGTCCGCCCACGATGACCGACTTCGCGTGGATCTCGGCGGTCACGTGTCCGTTCGGCCCGATCGTCACGTGCTGGCCGTTCAGGGTGATCTTCCCCTCGACCTTGCCGTCGATCGTGAGGTCCTCGCTTCCGCTCAGCTCGCCCTTGATGTGAAGTGATTTTCCAATGTTGGCCACGGTGCTCGCCTCCATGCGCTTGTAGGTGTCTTGAGGGGTCGGCTGCGCGACCGGGTGTTGGGGGGGATGTTGAGGGGAAGTGGTCGACTGAGCCGTCGGTCGAGGCTCGTACTCCGTTTTCTGCCCTAGCCAAGTCATCTCGTGTCGCCTCCTGGGGTTGTTCGGAGGAAAACTTTCCCTCCCGCACGAGTAACGTCAAGCGGCTGCAAGATTCGTGTCAACGGCGCGGTAACATCGGGGGTCGTGGCTCGCGCGTTCGTCTTCACCCTGTTGGTCGCCGCGTGCGCGTGCCGCGCGACCCCACCCTCGCCGGCGCCTCGGGACGTCCTGCTGGTGACGATCGACACCGCGCGCGCCGACCGATTCTCCTACCTGGGCGCGCGTGAGCCCGGCACGCCGCGCATCGATGCGCTGGCCCGCCGGGGGGTCGGCTTCACGCAGGCGATCACGCCGGTTCCTCTGACGCTTCCCGCGCACGCCTCGCTGATGACCGGGCGCCTCCCCCCCAGCCACACCGTCCGCGACAACGGCTTCCATCGGT
>Ga0075428_100009821_pt1 | contig 10640 bp, 9 predicted proteins | sample RhiMetdeltSRZDD2_FD_75291 | JGI IMG/M metagenome (GOLD analysis project Ga0075428, IMG submission 75291) | Populus rhizosphere microbial communities from Tennessee, USA - Rhizosphere MetaG P. deltoides SRZDD2 | ecosystem: Host-associated > Plants > Roots > Rhizosphere > Soil | place: USA... | reverse complement strand
GCCGGTTGGGCCTTCCTCGTGGCGCGCGGCCGGCGCCGCGGCTATCGGACGATCCTGGCGCCGGCCTTCGTCGCCGACCGCAACGAGCAGGGTGTTCTCACCGAGGGCGTGCGCAGTGACGTCGACCGGTCGCGTGTGACCCGCGTCGATCACGTCGTGGCCCCCACGGCAGGCCCCATGACCCTCGCCTACCGGACGCACCGGCTCATCCGTGACGACCTCGCTGCGACCGCCCGGGATGGGGACGACGGCAAGCATGCCGCTGATGACCTGGTCACCGACGACCACGGCCGGCCTCTCGACCTCCTCTACGGCTTCGTGCTCCCGGCCCGCGACGTCGATCGGGTCGACGAGGCCGACCTGCGGGTCGCGAAGGACCAGGGGCTCCAGGCCTACCGTCGCTTCCTGGCCGACGAGGATGCCTTCACCGTGCAGACCTCCCAGGGGTTCCCGCTTCGGTCGCTGATCCAGAACGGCGAGGACGTCGCCCTCGCTCGGCGCCGACCCGCCGCGGCGCTGGTCGGGCACCGCGACTTCGTCGCGGGCACGCGGGCGTGGGATGTCCTGATCGGTGTGCTCGTCGTGGCCATCCTCGGGGTGGTGCTGGCGATGTGGTTCCGGTCGCGCTCGTCAGGTGTCGACGCCCCGCCACGCTGCGAGCTGAGGGAAGTCGCCGATACCAGGCTCGGATGCTCGGTCGACGTGGAGGTGAAGGCCGCGAGCCCCGCCGAGCTCAGGTCCATCGAGGCGACCGTGGCGACCGCCGCACCGTCGTCCCGCTCGGGCACCATCGAAGGCATCGTGTGGGACGTGGACGAGAGCGACTGCCGGGACACCGACGACGACGCCTGCGCTCTCCAGGTCGAGGTGACAGCGCCGGCCGACGCCGCCGGGCGCGAGCTGCGAGCCACGCTGACGATCGGGCCCGAGGACGCCGACTTCGCCCGGACCGTAGAACTGCGAGCGACGCCAACCTGAACCAACTGCACCCATTGAGTGGGCCAGAGGTCGAGGGACAGTCCCCTCCCCCCGTTGAGCTCGGTGTGTCACAAAGGGTGGCAGTCGGGACGATCCCTCTAGCGACCACCGAGAGCACACCATGTCGTACACCACCGAGATGCAGTTCCTGTCCGCTACCGAGTTGATCATCGTGCCGTTTCCCCAGCGCGACGCCTGGGCGGTGGTGAACCGCCAGGGTGACATCCTCGCGGTCGGCGACTACGACGACTGCCTCCACCACCTGCGCCGGCTGACCGCCACCGCCGCCTGACGGCAGGCGGCCAAGGGCGTCGGTCAGTTGGCGTCGTGGTCGAGGAAGTCGGCGATCAGGGCGGCGCAGCGGTCGGCCTGGTCGAGCAGCAGCAGGTGGCCGGCTCCGGCGACCAGCTCGAGGCGTGCGGAGGGGATGTGGCGGGCCAGGATGCGGGCGTTGCGGGGCGGCACGATGGGGTCGCTGTCGCCCGCGAGGACCAGCGTGGGTGCGGCGATCCGGCCGAGCCAGGGCCGGCTGGTCCATCCGGCGCCGGCGAGCAGCTGGCTGGCGTACCCCCAGAGGGTCGGTGGTCGGGCCCGTCGGGCTTCGATCTGGTCTCGTAGCAGGTCCTGTTGTGCGGTGATCGTCGGGCCGTAGAGGACCTGGGCGAACAGCCGGAGGAACGTCGGCGAGTAGTACCGCAAGGGAGTGGCGAGCAGCGATACGGCGAGCGGGTTGCCAGGAACACCACCGAACCCGCAGGTGGTGGATGCCAGCACCAGCCGGCCGACCCGGTGGGGATTGGCGAGAGCGAGCTCCTGGGCGACGGCGCCGCCGAACGAGACGCCGAGCACGTCTACGTGCGGCTGGCCGAGGGCGTCGAGCAGGTGGGCAGCCTGACGGGCCATGCCGCTCATCCGGAGGGGCCGCAGGCGGGTCGGCGAGTGCCCGGTCCCCGACGCGTCATAGGCGATGGTCTGGATGTCGTAGGCATTGAGCGCGCGTTCGAGCGGTTCCCACATCTCGATGTTCCCGCCGAGGCCCATGATCAGCATCAGGGGCCGGCCCTCGCCGCGGATCGACACTCGTAGGAGGTGCCCGTCGACCAGGATGAAGTTCAGGAGTCGTGTCACTATCCGGTCCGTCAGAGGTGCACGTACCGGCCGGGTGCGGCATCGATCGGCGGGTGGCGCCGGTTGCCGAGCCTGGCGGGGGCGCGGCGCTCGTCGCCCGAGCGTTCGCGAAGCCACGCCAGCCAGTGGTCCCACCAGCTCCCGTCGTGGACGGTGGCGTCTGCACGCCAGGCCGCGGGATCAGGAGGGGGCGGCCCGGGGTGGGTGAGGAACCTGGCCCTTCGATTGCCCGGTGGGTTGACGATGGCCTGGATGTGACCGCTGGAGCCGAGCACGAACTCGCTGTGGCCGCCCAGGAGCTGGGTGGTCTGGTAGGCGCTGGTCCACGGGATGATGTGGTCGGTCGCACCCGCGACGACATACGCGTCGCACTTCACCGCACCGAGGTCGACGGGCGTGCCGAGGACGTCGAGCGATCCCGGGCGAGCCAGGCTGTTGGCGCCGAGGAGGTCCAGGAAGTCGGAGTGCAGGCCGGCAGGGATGTTGGTGGTGTCGGCGTTCCAGAACAGGATGTCGAAGGCGGGTGGGTTCTGACCGAGCAGGTAGTTGTTGACCCAGTAGTTCCAGACCAGGTCGTTGGGCCTGAGCCAGGCGAACATCCGGGCGAGGTCGCGGCCGTCGAGCACGCCCTTGCGTTGGGAGCGGGCCCGGGCGGCTTCGATGGACCGCTTCGAGGTGAGCAGCCCGAACGTGCCCTCGCCGGCGACGTCGAGCCCGGCGACCATGAACGTCACCGAGTGGACCAGTGACTGGTCGGTCGCGGCGAGGTGTCCGAGCAGGCAGGCCAGGGTGATGCCGCCGGCGCACATGCCGGCGACGTTGGCGTCGTCGGTGCCGCTGATGTCGCACGCGATCTCGACGGCTTGCTTGCAGGCGGTCACATAGCTGGCGAGGTTCCAGCTCCGCTGGGCGGGCGTCGGGTTCCGCCAGCTCACGGTGAAGTAGGGGATCCCGCCGGCGACGGTGTGTTCGACGAAGCTACGACCCGGAGCGAGGTCGGAGATGTAGTACTTGTTGATCTGCGGCGGGATGACCACCAGTGGCCGGCGCCAGGTGCGCGCCCCCGCTGGTGCGTACTGGATGAGCTCGAAGAGCTCGCCGCGGTGGACCACCTGCCCGGGCGTCACCGCCAGGTTCTCGCCCACCTTGAACGGGCGGCTGTCGACCATCGAGGGCATGCCACCGTTGTGGCGGACGTCGTAGCGGAGGTGGCGTAGCCCGGCGACCAGGCTCCGCCCGCGGGTCCGCCAGGCCTTACCCAGTGCGCTCGGATTGCCGACGAGGGTGTTGGTGGGCGCGGCGGCCTCGGTGAGCAGCGACACGGCGAAGCGGGCCCGGTCGCGGCTCTTGGGGTCGAGGCCGACCTCGTCGACCAGTCGGAGCAGGGCGTCGCGGCCCACGAGATAGGCCTGCAGGAGGCGGTGGTAGACGCCGTGGTCCGCCCAAGCAGCATCGGTGAAGCGCTTGTCCGACGGATCGGGGGCCACCTGGCTGTGGCCTGCGGCCACCTCCACGAGTTGGCGGGCCGTGTCGACGACGCCCGTCACGAGGGCCCCGGGCTCGACCGCGATACGGCCGAGCAGCCGGCCGAACGCCGCGCCGACCTGCTGCCGGGTGAGTCCGACGAACGGGTTGGCGCCGAGGACGGGCGGATCGTCGCGCTCGAACGGGTCGGCAGCGTGGTCGCTCGGGATCATCGTTCCTCCTCGGCATGAGCCAGATGCAGCGCGACGGCCAGCGGTGGCGAGGGTGGGGCGAAGGAGGTGGGGAGCCCACGCGGCCCGGCCGACCATGACCGCATCGGGATCGGCGAAGGGTCGGCCTCGGTCATCAGCAGCGCGGGCGGGAGGTCGACGACCGCGGTGATGCCGCGCTCTGGGGACTGGTAGAGGATCACGTCGATGCCGTGGCGGGCCGCGAGGTGCCCGGCGACGTAGTGCCCGAGGTACTTCGACGGAGCGGTGGTGAAGGACTCGGTGCCCGCGAGACGGCGGTTGGCCCGGCTGAGCTCGTCGGGCGGCATCCCCAGGCCCGTGTCGATCACGGCCAGGGCGTAGCCGTCGGCTGGGGTGCCGACGGTGTTGCTGCGGCCGAGGATCTCCACGGTCCGGTCGGGCGGGGAGAACAGCAGGGCATTCTCGATCAGCTCGGCGAGCAGATGGGTGAGGTCCGCTGCGGCGGAGCCCGGGATCGTCGCGGGTTCCACCGTCCGGACGTCGACCCGCTGGTAGTCCTCGACCTCGCCGACCGCGGCCCGGATGGTCTCGGTGATGCGGACCGGGCCGGCCCAGGTGCGGGGTGGCTCGCTACCCGCGAGCACCAGCAGGCTCTCGGCGTTGCGGCGCATGCGGGTCGCCAAGTGGTCCAGGCGGAAGAGGTCGGTGAGCGTGTCGGCGTCGGTCTCGGTCTGTTCGAGCTCGGTGATGAAGTCCAGCTGGCGACCCAGGAGAAGTTGGTTGCGGCGGCCGAGGTTCACGAAGGAGTCGGCGATGTTCCGGCGGAGGACGGCCTGCTCCACCGCAAGCTCCAGAGCGGCGTCCTGGACCTTGTTGAGCGCCGCGGCGACGTCGCCGACCTCGTCGCGGCTCGACACCTCGATGGGCTCGAGGTGCGGTACGACCACGTCGTCGCCACGCGGCGTGCCCAGGACGCCGACCACCGCATCCGGCAGCCGGCGGCTGGCCATCTCGGTGGCCTGACGGGTCAACAACCGGAGCGGCCGGGTGATGGATCGCGACACCGACCACGTCATCGCGACGCCGCCCACCACGACGATCACGGCTAGCGCCTGGAAGACCGACGCTCGACGGCGGGCCGCAGCGGCCAAGTCGTCGGCCTCCTGCTCGACGATCCGCTTCACGTTGGTGCGGAAGCCGTAGTAGCTCTCGTCACGCGGGACCGACACGGCGGCGAGCATCGCGGGGACGTCGACCTGGCCGGTCGCGATGGTGGCGGGCACGATGCGGTCGAGGAACCCACGCGACCGGTGCTCGGCGAGCAGGGTGGCGCCGATGTCGGCGTAGTCCCCGGTAGCGAGGCCCTCGATGGTCGTCGTGCCCTTGACGGCTTGGCCGTAGAGGCCGCCGACCTGGGCGATCTCGTCGCTGCTGTCCAGGCCGCCGGGGCTGACCGAGGCCAGCAGCAGCGTGACGACCAGGCGGGCGATGAGGTCGGTCTGTCGTGACGCCAGGTAGCTCAGGTCGGCGCCGCGTCGCAGGCCTGGGTCGTCGATGGTCAGCGTGACCTGCGAGTTGGCGTCGAGCAGCGCATCGACCAGGTCCGTGTAGCGCCAGAACACCGTGCTGGCCGCCTCGGTGTTGCCGAGGTCGAACGGCCCGTCGTCAGCGTCGACCTCGCGGCGCAGCCCGTCGAGGGCCCCGAGTGCGCTGAAGGCCGGCGCGTACGCGGCCCGGATCTCGGTGGTCTGCGCGGTGATCCGGGCCTGGAAGGCGGCGAGCGCGTGGTCGGTCTCCTCGCGGGCCTCGGCGTTGTCGGTGACCGGTAGCTCGACCAGTTCGCCCTGGCCGACCAGGTCGATGATCGCCCGGTTGCGTTCGTCCTGCAGCGCGTTGAACAAGCCGTTCGGCCCGGTGGCCGCCTTGACCTGTGCAGCCTGGTCCTGGACATCGTCCGCCACCCGGGTGTTGTGGACCGCTTCCAGCGCCGCCACGATGACCAGCACCACCACCGGCACGGACAGGACCGCGGCGAGCTTGGTGTGGATCAGGACGCGCCGGGCAGTGCGCTGCGTGTTCAGCGACCGCATGGCGTCAGGATGCGGAAGTGTCGCAGGTCACGGTAGCTGCGTTCGGAGACCTCCCCCCGGGGGTCTCCGGAAGGAGAGGTGGCCTCCGAGATGGGCGAGGCCGGCCCGCACGACGTTCAGAGGAGGCCGAGCTCGTTGAGGCGGTTGAGGGCCTCGATGCGGTTACGGGCGCCGAGCTTGCTGAGGGCGCTCTGCACGTAGGTCTTGACGGTGTTGCGGGTGAGCCCGAGGACCTCGGCGATCTCGGGGTTGGTCTCGCCCATCGAGACCCGCCGGAGGATGTCGTACTCGCGCCGGGTGAGCGCGCACTGCCGGAGCTTGTGCTCGAGACGGGCGCTGATGTCCGCGGCGCCCAGCCCCGACACCGGATCGAGCGGTTCGTCGCCGGCGACGCGGCGGATGGTGTCGACGAGATCGGCGCGGTCGGCGTCCTTGAGCACGACAGTGTGCGCGCCTGCGGTTAGCGCGGGTTGAACGGCAGCGTGGTCCGCGTAGGCCGTGAACAGCACGATCCTGGCGGAGGGTGCCCGAGTGCGGATGCCGTGCACGACCTCGGGGCCAAGCATGTCCGGCAGACGGAGGTCGAGCAGCACCACATCGGGCTGGGTTTGCGAGGCGAGGGTCACGGCCTCGCGGCCCGTGCGGGCGTACGCCGCGAGGGAGATCCACGGGGTGCTGTCGATCAGGTGCCGGACCCCTTCGAGGACGATGGGGTGGTCGTCGACGACCAGGACGCTGATGGTGCGGGTCATCGGCATGGCCTCAGGTCGGGACCCACGCCCGGACGGTGACGCCGCCGTCCTCGTTGCGACCGACGGTGAGTCGGCCGCCGAGACGACCCAGCCGTTCGGCGACGGCGGCCAGGCCCAGGCCGCTGGGCTCGGCTGCAGTGTCGGGTGGGCCGATGCCGTCGTCGTAGACCGCGACCGTGGCGCTGTCGCTGGTGCGGAACACGCTGACCATGACGGACTGGGCCTCGGCGTGCTTCTCGACATTGAGCAGGGCCTCTCGCACCACGCCTGCCAGAGCCGCTGTGCGGGACGCGTCGAGCGGGGGCACGTCGTCGAGCACGAGGAGCCGGGCCGGGGTGCCGGTGCGCTCCTCGAAGCTGCGGCAGTCGGACCGAAGTGCGACGGGGAGTGACACGGCATCGGGTGGCGCGTGCAGTGCCTGGAGCGACTCGCGGAAAACCGCGGCGGCCTCCGCGGCCTGACGCTCGATGGTCTCGAGCCGGGCCTGCAGATCGGGGTGGTGCGACAGGTCGTCGCTGAGCCTGCGCACCCCCGCGCCGATGGTGAACAGCATCGCGCCGACCGTGTCGTGGAGCTCCAGGGCCAGCCGGCGCCGTTCGTCGTGCACCGCGACCTCGGCGCTGTGCCGGGTGCGCTCGGCCACGACCGCCGCGCTCGCGGCCCGCGCTGCCGCGGATTCGAACGCGGTGAGCGTGAGGTCGCCGTAGCTGCCCTCGGCCCGGTCGCCGCCATAGAGGACGCCGAGCCACCGGCCAGCGTGGACCAGCGGCACGGCGACCATGCCCTTCACGCCCTCGCGGTTGGCCTGCCGGCTGAAGGGCTTGGTGAGATCGGCGGCGACCGGATAGTTCGCTACCCAATGAGTCCGCTGGGTCTGGATGACCCGGCCTCCGAGGCCGATGCCCGGGGGAACGACCAGGCCGTCCAGGACGTCTGTCTGGGCGCCGACGGCGTGGCCCAACCGGACGTCGCCGCTGGGTTCGAGCTCGCCGATCCACGCGATCTCCACCCCGATCTCGTCGGTCAGACGCTCGAGGACGGCACGGAAGGCCGTGCGTCGGTCGAGCAACGTGAGTAGCTGGGCGTAGTCCTCGTCCAGGTCCAACAGCACGTCGACCGGTGCCCACCACGGGGCACGACCGCCTTGGCCCATCAAGGTCATGCTACGCCCGGCCTGCAAGCCGACTTGCGAAGCCCCCTGGAGCCCATGAGGTCATGGTGACGCCCGCCGAGGGTCACGGCCATCTGCGTCTGGTCGTCTCCGGGTGGAGACCCCCGAAGTCAGATCTCCACCCGCAGCTACCGTGACCTCGGTCACCACCGCATCGTGACCGCCATGCTGTCGGTGAGGGGGCTGGAGGTGCGCTACGGCGCCGTCCGGGCGCTCCGGGGGGTCTCCCTCGAGGTCCCGGACTGCGGGATCGTCGCGGTGCTCGGGAGCAACGGCGCCGGCAAGTCCACGCTGCTGCGGGCGATCTCCGGCAACGTGCGCAGCCTCGGCGGTGTGATCGACGCCGGCACCATCACCTTCGACGGCCAGCGTCTGGACGGCCGCCCACCGGCCGAGATCGTGGCCGCCGGCGTGGTGCAGGTCCCCGAGGGCCGCTGCGTCTTCGGCGGCCTCACCGTGGACGAGAACCTGCGGATCGGCGGGTTCGTCCGTCGGGACAGGGTCGCCAAGGCCAAGACCCGCGCGCACATCTATCAGCTGTTCCCCGTACTGCACGACCGGCGCCACGACCAGGCCGGGCTGCTATCCGGTGGGCAGCAGCAGATGCTCGCTCTCGGCCGGGCGCTCATGGCCTCGCCGCGGCTGCTGCTGCTCGACGAGCCGTCGCTGGGGTTGGCCCCACAGGTCGTGACGCAGATCGGCCGGATCGTGCACACCATCAACCGCCTGGGAACCGCCGTGCTGCTCGTCGAGCAGAACGCGGCGATGGCCCTGCGGCTGGCCAGCGATGCGATCGTCCTGACACTCGGGGAGGTCACTCTGGCCGGACCGGCCACCGAGCTGGCCGCCGACGATCGCATCCGCCAGCTGTACCTCGGCACGGCCCCGGCGGCGGCCCCGGGCCCCTCTCCGGCGGATGCCACCGCCGCCGGCTCCCGCCGCCTCAGGAGGTGGGCCTGATGGCCGTGGGTGGTCCCGGCATCGGGAACCCGGCGGGGGAGGATCCCGGTGGGCTGACCGTCGACGCCGTCGCCATGCGCTTCGCCGGGGTCCTCGCTCTCGACCAGGTCTCGCTGCGGGTCGAGCCGGCGTCGATCCACGCCGTGATCGGTCCCAACGGGGCGGGGAAGTCGACCTTGTTCAACGTGATCTCAGGCATCTACCGGCCCGAGGGCGGCTCGGTGCGGTTCGCAGGCCACGAGCTGGTCGGCCGGTCCTCCCACGAGATCGCCGCCCTGGGCGTGGCCCGGGCCTTCCAGAACCTGGCCCTGTACCCGCGCGTCACAGTCGGGGAGAACGTGCTGCTGGGCCGGCATCACCTGACCCGTGCCGGCTTCGTGGCGTGCGGCTTGCGGTTGCCCCACGCCCGCCGCGAGGACCGCCGCCATCGGGCGCGGGTGGCCGAGATCGCCGAGTTCGTCGGCATCGGCCACCTGCTGCCCGTCCCGGTGGGCGAGCTGTCCCACGGCGACCAGAAGCGGGTGGACATCGTCCGCGCCCTGTGCGTCGAGCCGGCTGTGCTGCTGCTCGACGAGCCCGTCGCCGGGATGAGCGCCCACGAGACCGCGGCGGTCGGCCAGCTGATCGGAGCGATCCGGGCCGAGCTGCAGATCCCGGTGCTGCTGGTCGAGCACGACATGGGGCTGGTGATGGACATCGCCGACCGGGTGACGGTCCTCGACTTCGGCGTGGTGATCGCCGACGGCACCCCGGCCGAGATGCAGACCAACCCCGAGGTGATCCGGGCCTACCTCGGTGACGCCTACGCCGACGAGCCGCTGCTGCAGGAGGCGCACTGATGGAGAAGCTGCTGCAGCTGCTGTTCAGCGGCGTCGCGCTCGGCTCGGTGTACGCGCTGCTGGCCTTGGGATTCGTCGTCGTCTTCAAGGCGACCCAGGTGGTCAACTTCGCGCATCCCGCGCTGCTGATCGTAGGCACCTACTGCGCGGCCCGGTTCCGGACGACCGAGGAGCTCCCCTTCGTGGTGGCCGTGCTCGCGGGCGTCGCAGTCGCGGTGGCGCTGGCGGTGCTGGTGGAGCGGCTGCTCGTCCGGCCGATCGTGCAGCGCTCGGTGGTCGCCGTCGCGATCATGACCATCGGCGTCGATGTGGTGGCCCAGACGGAGATCACCCGCCGCCTCGGCATCGACATCGTGCCGGTGGGTGATCCGTGGCAGAGCGCCACCGTCGACGTCCTCGGAATCACGGTGCCCCAGACCCGGGTCGCCGCGCTCGCGACCGCGCTCGTCGTGCTGGCCGGGTTCTTCGCCTGGTCCCGCTTCTCGGACTGGGGCGTCGCCATGCGGGCCAGCGCCGAGGACCGCGGCACGGCCGAGCTCATGGGGGTGCGGCCGGGACAGGTCGCCGCGCTCGTCTGGATCCTCGCCGCCGTGCTGGCCGTGCTGGCGGGGGTGTTCCTCAGCGCCTTCCCGGCGCCGGGGGTTTCGCCGACCACCTCGACCGCCGCGCTGCGGGCCTTCCCGGCGGCCATCCTCGGCGGCCTCGACTCGACCGGTGGCGCCCTGGTCGGCGGACTGACGATCGGCGTCGCCGAGACCCTCACCCAGGGCTATCAGGACAACCTCACCTTCCTCGGCGAGGGCTTCTCCGCGGTCATGCCCTATGTGGTGATGGTCGCCGTGCTGCTGGTCCGTCCGACGGGCTTGTTCGGCACCAGGGCGGTGGTCCGTGTCTGACTCCGTCACCTTGCTGCGCCTGTTCGGACCGGCGGCCAGGCCCCGGGCCGTCCGTCGCAGCCATGTCGCCGCGGCTGCCGCGCTGGTCCTCGCCCTGGTCGCACCGTTCTACCTGGAGGTGTTCTGGCTCCAGGTCGGCGTGTTCGCGTT
>Ga0075428_100009820_pt1 | contig 10641 bp, 5 predicted proteins | sample RhiMetdeltSRZDD2_FD_75291 | JGI IMG/M metagenome (GOLD analysis project Ga0075428, IMG submission 75291) | Populus rhizosphere microbial communities from Tennessee, USA - Rhizosphere MetaG P. deltoides SRZDD2 | ecosystem: Host-associated > Plants > Roots > Rhizosphere > Soil | place: USA... | reverse complement strand
TTGACCGCCCGGGTCAACGTCTCCACACCCTCGAGGATCTTCGCGCGAGCCTCCTCTTTGAACAGAAGCTGCTTCGCAGCCATTGGCGTCACTCCTTTTCGATTGTTCGGATTGTTCTGGGAAGGCGAGGCCCTGGCCTCGCTCCACTCTAAAAACTTAGGGCTTTAGCCCACGATCCCGAGGATATCGTCCTCGCGGAGAATCACGTACTCATCACCGTCGAGCTTGATCTCGGTGCCCGAGTACTTGCCGATCAGGACCCGCTGGCCCTTCTTCACGTCGGGCGGAAAGCGCTTGCCTTCCTCGTTCATGCGGCCGGGGCCCACGGCAATGACTTCGCCGTGCTGCGGCTTCTCTTTGGCGGTATCCGGAATGATGATGCCGCTCCGCTTCTCCTCGACGGCTTCGAGCCGCTTCACGAGAATACGGTCAGCAAGTGGCGTGACCTTCATGGTCCTACTCCTTTTTTTTCATGGTCGGGAAGATGATTGATCATCAGGGGGCACATCGCCCCCGGGAAGTTCGAAATCCTGGACGTTCTGCCACATGGGCCAGCTCAAGTCAGGATCCCCACAGATTCGACCCTTCTATTACGCAACGAGGGTGCCATGAAATCCCCCAGCAAGGCTACAAAACTATTAACTATTTTATTGCCAATCATTTCCTAGACATTGGGTGCGTGTTGTATTTTGAAACCAACCTCAAAACGCCCCTTTGATCTTGCCCATTTGGCACTAATCGTTCCAAATAGAAACAGTCTACCTGCTATACATAGCTTGAAGAATTGCTGTAACCGTGGAGTATAATCCTCGTCTCCCGGCTAACCTTGCCCCTCGCGCCATTCAAGGAACGCCGAACGTCTGATGACCAAAAACCTCCCCTACTGGTCTGGCATCCTGCTGGGATTGCTTTGCTTGCCCACGCCCGCCCTAGCCACCAAGCCTGGGTATCCGGTTCGGCTTTCCTGGTCGGTGAATCAATCCTTCGTGGCCGGCTCCCAAGGGCAGGCCACCCTCATCATCACCGCCGCGGAACCCATCGAACGGATCCAGCTGACGCCGGCGTCCGAGCACACTCGCTCTCTTTTGTCCGGCGCTACGCCGTCGTATGACGGAGCGCTGACGCCCGCCGAGCCGTTATCGATCCCAGTGCAGTTCCTAGTTCCACGAACCATAGGCCCAGGCCTTGAATTCCTAGTCATCGTCGACGGCCGTCATGGAACGTATCGACTCGGCGCATCGCTCGACATCACGCCCGAGTCGGCGAGGCCGGTTCTTCGGCCTGGAGTACCGACTGCCAAGGGCGAGGTCACCCTCGAGGCGGCGGCACGACCTATGACGTCGACCACCGTGGGGCCGAGTTCGGCGTCCGGGGATTCAGTCACCTTTCGTGGTCGCTTCCTGTATCGCGATCGTGTGTTCGGGCCAAGCGGATTTCTGCATGAGAATCCTGCGGACGATCCCCTGAAACCCATTCGGTTCGTGATGGCGGATTTATTGATCGAGGGCTCAACGCTTCCCGTAGCCAGCGGCCTGACCGATTCTCTGGGTGCGTTCGTATTTTCCGTGACGCCGCAAGCCTCCGCCATCTATCGCGTCCGCATCCTCAGCACGACGGCGCCGGCGTGGGGAGGCAGCATTCTGCGCGTACGAACGTCGTCGTCTCAAGGCGGAGCCTATTTCTCCGCCACCACGCCGAATCAAAACAACGTGGCCGGCGACGTGGACTGGGGGGACCAGGTCGTCGAACCCGGAGCCGCGGAAGGGTTCAATCTCCTCGATTGCATCATCGAGGGCTCCCGCCAAGTCGAGTTGCTCTCGGGGAGCTTTCCGTCCCCGAATCTGAACGTGTTCTGGAATCCAACCTCCACCAACGGCACGTATTTCACGCTCAACAACTCTTCGATCTTTCTCCTCGGCGACGAAGGCTATGACGATTGCGTCGTGCTCCATGAGTTCGGTCATTTCGTGGCCGCGCATTACTCCAAGGATGATTCGCAGGGAGGGGAGCACTTCCTGGACGACGATAAACAAGACCCGCGCCTCGCCTGGAGCGAGGGATTCGCGTCCTACTTTCAGGCCTCGGTTCGGAAGCGTTTGGGTGATCCGTACCCGAGCTGGTACGTCGACACCTGGGGCACGCCGGGCGCGGGACAGCTCTTGTTCTCGTATGACATCGAGGGGGCGAGCCTCACCGGACAGGGATCGCCGGTCGTTTTTCAGGGAATTTACGTGCGGGGATCAGGGAGCGAGGTCGTCGTGCAAGCGCTGCTCTGGGACGTGGAAGATGGTCCCCAAACGCCCGGTGATCCAGACCCCGCCATAGATGACGACGCGCTCGAGCTCGGCACACATCCCTGGTGGACGGTTATTACCGGACCTCTTCACGCCGCCGCCGCCGTGAGCCTCGAGGATTTCTGGGATGGTTGGTTCGAGTTGGGGTTGAATCACGAACCCGAGATGGACGCTATATTCAGCGCCCTGGGCGCTGAGTATTTTGTGGACGTCTTCGAAGACGACGATACCCAGCCGCAAAGCAAACCGTTCCTCGCCAACGGCCTCAGCGTGCACCACACGTTTTATCCGACTGGGGACGTGGATTTCCACGCCGTGCACCTGGAGGCCGGCACTCCCGTTCTCGTGGAAACGTCGAATATCGAGAGCTATGGCGATACCTTCCTCGAGGTCACGAACGGCGACTCGACGTGGTCGAACGAAGACCGAAGTTTCGCGGAAATGGCGTCGTCGGTTCGATTCACGCCCCCGGTAACCGGTGAGTACACGATTCGCGTGCAGCGTTCCTTCCACAATCTCGGATCCCAGTTCACGAACTACGGGTCTTATGATCTGAGAGCGTTGGTTGGCGCACCGACTAATCCTATTCTGACCCAATTGGCGAACGCCGCGGCGGATCCCGGCTTCAGCGTGGGGGTGGCGTTCGCCGATGTCGATCTGGACGACTTGCCCGACATATACGTGGTCAACAACGGCGGGTGCGGTGTGGGCACGGGCAAGGACGCATTCTTCCGCAACGATGGCGCGCTGAGCTTCACCAACGTGACTGGCCCGGCCGGCTTCGGTTCCTCCGAAGGTGGCATCGCGGCGGCTTGGGGCGACTACGATCGCGATGGAGATCCAGATCTCTTCGTCAGCGATCACGGCCTGTACCAAAACAACGGGCACGGCACGTTCACCGATGTCACGGCGGCCACAGGGGTGGTGGACATCGGCCGCGAGTACGACGCGTCCTGGGTGGATACGGATGGGGATGGATGGCTCGATCTCTTCGTGCTGCGCCGCGACGGCCCCTCGGCTCTGTGGCGCAATCGGCAGGACGGCACGTTTCTCAACGTGACGCCGCAAACCGGCCTCGTGTTTCCCGAAGACGGTGGAAGCGCGATCGGTTGCGCGTGGGCCGATTACGACGGTGACTTGCGGCCCGATCTCTTCATTGCCCGCCGGTCCCAAGCTGCGGAAACGCTCTTTCACAATCTGGGCGGAAACCAGTTCGAGGACGTGAGCGTAGCCGCGGGCCTCTCGTCCAACATCCCGGCATCGGGCGGCGCGTGGGGCGATGTCTCGGGAGATGGCAGACCGGATCTCTTCGTGGCCTCCACGGGGCCCGACCGTCTTTACATCAACAATGGAGATGGCACCTTCACCGATAAGGCTCACGCGTACGGCGTGGATGTCTCGGAGTACAACACCGGCGCCGGGCTTTTTGATGTGGATCTGGACGGCGATCTGGATCTATTTGCATCCACCTTGGATGGAGCGCAGTTTTTCTTCCGTAATCTTGGCGCCACGATGGCCCGCGCCGCCGATGCTTCGGAGGGCGGGTTTGGCTATGGGATGACGGCAGGGGACCTGGATGGCGATGGAGATCCCGAGGTCTACCAAGCCATCGGCTGCGACTCGGGGACCTGCGGGTGTGCGGTCAATCGGTTCTACAAGAACCTCACTTCGGGGAAGCACTGGCTTGGCGTGAAGCTGGTCGGGGATGCCTCGAACATGGACGGCATCGGATCCCGCATCGTGGTGCACACCGGCTCGTCACGACAGGTGCGTGAAATGGGCGCCGGGAACGGTTGGGCCTCCAAGAGTCTCTTGCCGGTCGTTTTCGGGGTCGGGGATACCAGCGTCGTTGATTCGGTTGAGGTGTTCTGGCCATCCGGCGTGCGCGACCTGGTGGTCGCACCGGAAACGGATCGCATCATCACCGTGATCGAGAACACCCACGTTCCCGTGCTGCCCCCGAAACCGGAGATCCCGTTCCGCATGACGCTGCGGGGCCCCACACCCAATCCATTCCGGGGTGGGACGACGATGGTGTTCGAGCTCACCCAAGCCACGCATGTATCGGTCGTGATCTATGACGTCACGGGCCGGCGCGTGCGCTCACTCGTGGATCGCGTCCTTTCCGCGGGGACGCAGTACGTAGGGTGGGACGGTACCGACGATCTCGGCCGGCACGCCGGGCGCGGGTTGTATTTCTACCGCGCCCAGGCGGGAGGCCGGACCGAGGTGCGCAAGCTGATGGCGCTTGGGGACTGAAGCTCCCGGTTAAGGTTTGCCTTTTCCCTTGCCCTGAGGTGCGCCTTTTTTCTGCGACTTCTGCGTGGACGTGTTTGCCTGCTGCCGGTTTGCCACCTGGGTTTCGTTGCGTTTGGTTCGCACGTTGCCCCTCCGCTCCACACCCATGGCTTTCGAGGCCGGAGCGTGCTTTTGCGTGCGGAGGTTCTGGCGCTGGCTGGTGTACGTCTTCACCATCTTCCGTCCGCTCGAGGATTCGACCCGCGCCAGATCGACACCGCGGTTCAGCGGTTTCCCTTTCTTCACCTCGAAACGCGTGACGTCCCGCGTGGTGGAGAGCAGGGTCACGTTGCGAGTCACGGGGACAATGCGCGTGCTCACGTGACGGTTCAAGAAGTAGGGGCGTTCCACGAAAACCCAGGACGTGGCCGGAACAGCCCCCGATGAATAGACGAGGCCAGACGATCCCCAGCGACTGGCCGGGGGCAGCGGCGCCCATCCAACGTAGTCATCGCCTTCGTGCCAGGCTACCCATGCCGGGGCCCACACCGTGTCCGGAATCCACACCCAGCCCTGATACGGCTCGTAAACCCAGCGCCCGTAGTGATACGTATACCGGCCGAACGGCTCATAGGACATCCACGTCCAGCCGTAGTCGGTGTACGTCCAGTAGCCTCGCGTATATGGACGCCATCCGGGAGCAACGTGGGCCGGCACCCATACCGAGCCGTAGGGAGCTACGGTCGTCCAGGTTCCGTAGGGAGACAGATTGCTATGGAAGAGGGAAATGCTCACGCTCGTCTCCGCCTGCGACAGAAGGGGAAAAGCGCCGAGCCCCAACATCAGGGCACAAACCATCAATCCTTTGCGCATGACAACACTCCTGCTTTAGAGAGGCCTTTTATTTTGGCCTCGGGAAAACATGGAAGTAATACCGCAGAGCTAAGTCGGCGTATCCGCCCCATAAGGGGCTTTTGGAACATTTGTTTGGGAGGCTAGAAATTTCGGAATCCCGAAATCACTTACGGCCGGCGAACCATCCTGAGCACGGCGGAACCCCCGGATCGATAGAAATACGTACCGGCGGGAACAAGCACTCCACGCTCGTCGCGTCCATCCCATGTCACTTGATCCGAAACAGCCGGTAGCTCGCGAATCAATCGCCCCTGGACGTCGAACACGAAGATCGTTCGTGATCCCGAGGCGGGAATCACGGTGGCGCTCGAAAATGGATTGGGCCTGTTCTGCCCCAGCATCATGTCTGACCCATCCCCAGGCCATTCAAATGAAACGCTGCCGAGGGTTTCGCGAGTGCCATTTCGCAAGAGCGCATCCAAGCGATAAAGAAGCGTGATGTTTCGCGGCGCCTCGCGATCGATGTAATCGCCCGCCAGCACCCCGTCCCACGAGGTGAGCTCCGAGCGCACCCCGTTTGCTTCCCGGCTCAAGATCGCGCGCGACAGTTCGCCGTCATCGGAGACTTCCCAGCGGATCCAGGGTCCGTCCGCGCTTTGCGCCGCATTCAAGGACAGCAATCGAACCGGGGTTGGGTCGTCCTCGCGGATGGTGATGAAGCTATCCAAGGGCGGGGCATTCTTCACCACCACCTTGCCGCTGGGAAAACGCACGGTGACTCGATCGATCGAGCTCGCCGACCCCAGTCCGAAATGCATGAAGGGAGAATTCGTGGAGCAGTAGGAGCCGGTCCCCACGTCCTGGATCCACGTTTTTCCGCTCGCCTGGATGGTGATGCGACTGCCGATGGCGCTGCGATTGCTCGTCACCCCCACCGGCCGCACCTCGACCCAGTGTCTTCCCGTGAAGTTGCCCCGCGGCGGCATGGCCGGTCCGTCCTCTCCCGACGGGTTGAGGCCGTAGGTGTAGGACAGATCCCGGAAGGTTCCGTTCTTTTGGTTCAGGTAGAGGATGCGCTCGGGCGTGTTCGAGCCGCCGGAGAGGATTTGATTGTTCATGACCAGGATGTCGACGAACCCATCGCGGTTCACATCCCCGTATGCTGACCCGCGGCCTTCCCCGGGGCTATCAACCCCCGCCACCTCGCGCACGTTCCGGAACTGGATGTAACCGTTCTGTCCCATGCCGATGTTTTCGAAGAGATCGTCCGGCTCCTCGATGGTTTGTCCCTGGTCGTTGGTGATGTAGCCGTTCACGACGTGGATATCCAGATCCCCATCGTTGTCGAAATCGACGAACCCTACCCCCCAGCTATTGCAGGTGGTGCAGGGTTGATCGCCGAGATGCTCCGTAGGTAAGCCCGAAAGAGCGGTCACGTTGGTGAATGTGCCGTCGTGGTTGTTGCGAAGGAGGGCATCTTCCCAAAAGTTGGCGATGTACAGGTCGAGCCATCCGTCCTGATCGTAGTCGCCGAACGCGGTGCCCATGGCCCAGCCTGAATCCGCCACCGCCCCCGCGCTGTAGGTCACGTCCGTAAACGTACCGTTCCCGTTGTTGCGGTAGAGGATGTCGCCTCCGGGTCTGCAGCAGTTTCCGAATTGGTCGTTGCCGTTGTAATCGTTGGCGAGAAACAGATCCATGTCGCCGTCGTTGTCGTAGTCGCCTACGGCAAGCCCGAGCGTCCAGTTGCTTTGCCCGTGGTGCGCTTTTTCTACCCCCAGGGAAGTCGCTAGGTCGGTGAAGTGGGGGACGCCGTTTACATCCACACCGTCGTTATGAAAGAGCTGCTTGTCATATCCCTCATTGGCCAGGAACGGATCGCCGTAGTTGGCAATGTAGATGTCGAGCAAGCCGTCGTTGTCATAGTCGAACAATGCCGCGGAGGCGGAAAACACTTCACCGGTAATCCCGGCGGGACGGCTTACCACTTGAAAGTACGTGCCGCGATTGAGGAGCAGATGGTTGGACCCTCCCTGTCCGGTGCTGTTGCTAGGAGCGAACGTAAGAAAAATATCGGAGAGGCCGTCATTGTTGAGATCGCCGCACGCCACCCCGGTCCCCGAGGCCACGTTTTGGACGGAGGCGGGAATCATCCCCGTCGAATCGACGAAGGTATGCACGATCGGATCGTAAACGAGCAGAACGACGTGACCGTGCGGGGTGACATAGCACAGGTCCATGTGGTCGTCGCCATTGCAGTCGAACCAGCCCGCTCCGGATCCGAAGGAATCGAGCTGAGCGGCGGCGGGCCGGGAAAGACACGACAGCCCCCCCAGGATGCCGAGGGCAAGATATAGAGGGGCAAACGGAAAACGGGGCAATGGGCGGACCCCACTCCTTGGGCAAAACCCGTCGCGCGGCCCGGGGTGGGCGTGGCAACGAGTTAGACGCTCGAGTATATCATCCGTTTTTCCGTACCTGCGTTTCTGCGCTAACCTGGCCTCATGCGCGGCGGCACGATCCGGGACCTGGGCGAAGATCTATTGCTTCTGCGAATCAAGAGCGTGATCGATTCGCCGTCTCCAGGGGTGGTGGGTATCGGAGACGATGCCGCCCTGCTGGGCCGGCAGCTCTTGACCACCGACACCTTGGTCGAAAACGTGCATTTCCGGCGGGCCTGGTGCACGCCGGAAGAGTTGGGATGGAAAGCGCTGGCGGTGAACCTGTCCGACGTGGCCGCGATGGGGGGAACGCCTCGCGCCGCGCTCGTGTCTTTGATATTGCCGGCTGAAACCTCCGTTTCGGTGGTGATGGGTTTGTATCGAGGGATGCAGCGTCTGGCGCGAACTACGGGTGTGGCGATCCTCGGCGGCAATCTGGCCAAGGGGTCCCCGCTGTCCATCACGCTTACCGTCACCGGAGAGAGTGAAGCCCCGGTCTTGAGAACCGGCGCGCGTCCCGGGGACCGGATCTTTGTGAGTGGGCAACTCGGTTTGGCCCGCGCCGGTTACTTGATTTTGAAACGCAAGCTGACCGGGACGAAGGATGCATGGGCCGAACCGCGGGCAACCTTCCTGCGCCGGCGCAACGAAGCGGCGAATGCCTACCCGGGCGGATTGAAAGCGGTGCGTCGGTTCCTTCTGCCGGATCCACGCCTTGACCTGGGTCGAGATGTGCACGCAACCGCAATGATGGATGTGAGCGACGGCCTGGCCACGGATCTGCCCCGCCTCGCCCAGGCCAGCGGTGTGGGAATGGTGATCGACACCGAGATGCTGCCGGTTTCCAGAACGTTTCGCGCCCTGTGCGACGCGCTGAAGGTGGCACCGGAGGCAGTCATGCTCGAAGGCGGCGAGGACTACGAACTCGTCATGACCGTGTCGCCCTCGGCGGAGGTGCCGGATGCCGTCGCGTGGCATTGCATTGGTGAGGTCACCTCGGGACACAAGGTGCTGGTTCGGGACAAGGGGCGCACGCGGCCGCTGGCCTCGCGGAGCTTCGATCACTTCAAGAGTTAGTAGGGCCGCCCTGCACACCGCGGCCGAAATGTTTTATTCTTGATCGTTTGAACAGGGCGTTTTGGGGATTTTGAGGCGGGGAGAACATCATGGCAGTCATCGACACCACTGGGGATCTTGTTCGTTCCGTTTACGAGCGCTCGCGCAAGAACCTCGGTATCGTGCGCGACCGGCTGGGGAGACCGCTCACCCTGGCCGAAAAAATTGTCTTCGGCCACCTCGCCGATCCAAACCAAGCACTAGGGGCGGGGGAGGCCTACATCGACCTCAGCCCCGACCGCGTGGCCATGCAGGACGCCACCGCTCAGATGGCCCTTCTTCAGTTCATGCTGGCCGGCCGGAACGAAACCGCTGTGCCCACGACCGTGCACTGCGACCACCTCATTCGGGCTCGTTCGGGTGCAAAGCAGGACCTCGAGACCTCGATCGGGGAAAACCGCGAGGTGTTCGAGTTCCTTCGCACCGCCTCGGCGCGCTACGGGATTGGATTCTGGAAGCCCGGCGCCGGCATCATTCACCAGGTCGTTCTCGAGAACTACGCGTTTCCGGGCGGACTCATGATCGGCACCGACTCGCACACGCCCAACGCGGGTGGCCTCGGCATGGCCGCGATTGGCGTCGGCGGTGCCGATGCCGTAGACGTGATGGCCGGGTTCCCGTGGGAAGTGCTCCAGCCCACGCTCATCGGCGTGCATCTCACCGGAAAGCTCTCCGGATGGGCCTCGCCCAAAGATGTGATCCTGTGGGTCTGCGGCCAGCTCACGGTCAAGGGCGGCACGAACGCCATCGTGGAGTATTTCGGGCCCGGCGTGCGCTCGATCAGTGCCACCGGAAAGGCAACGATTTGCAACATGGGTGCCGAGCTGGGCGCCACGACGTCGGTGTTCCCGTTCGATGACCGCATGGAAACGTATTTGCGCGCGACCCAGCGAGGCGAGCTCGCCGATCTGGCCGCCAAGAACCAGGACCTCGTGACGCCGGACGCCGAGGTCGAGATGAACTCGGGCAAGTTCTTCGCGCGGGTGCTGGAACTCGATTTGTCCAAACTGGAGCCGCATCTGGTGGGGCCGCACAGCCCCGATCTCGCGCGCCCGGTGTCGGCCATGAAGGAAGCGGTCCAGAAGGAAGGCTATCCCGATCAAATCTCCGTGGCGCTCATCGGCTCCTGCACCAACTCGTCCTACGAGGACATCGGTCGCGCAGCGGATGTGGCGGATCAAGCGGCCCGCCATGGCGCCAGGATGACCACCCCGCTCATGGTCACGCCGGGAAGCGAGCAGATCATGGCCACCATCCAGCGGGACGGGCAGATGCAAAAGCTGGAGAAAGTGGGCGCGACGGTCCTCGCCAATGCCTGTGGTCCCTGCATTGGCCAGTGGAAGCGCGATGAGATCAAGAAAGGCGAACGCAACACGATCATCACCTCGTTCAACCGCAACTTCCCGGGACGCAACGACGCCAACCCGGAGACGATGGCGTTCATTGCAAGCCCGGAGATCGTGATTGCGTACGGGCTGGCGGGGCGACTGTCCTTCAATCCGCTGACGGATTCGATCAAGGTGAACGGGAAAGAGTGGAAACTCGATCCGCCCAAGCCTGCACCGGACATTCCGGCGAAAGGCTTCATCTTTGCCCGCGAAGGGTTCGTGCCTCCCCCTCCGCAACCTGAATCGATCAAGGTTGCTTTGGAGCCGGGGAGCGAGCGGCTGGAGAAGCTCGAGCCGTTTTCGCCTCCC
>Ga0075428_100009818_pt1 | contig 10642 bp, 12 predicted proteins | sample RhiMetdeltSRZDD2_FD_75291 | JGI IMG/M metagenome (GOLD analysis project Ga0075428, IMG submission 75291) | Populus rhizosphere microbial communities from Tennessee, USA - Rhizosphere MetaG P. deltoides SRZDD2 | ecosystem: Host-associated > Plants > Roots > Rhizosphere > Soil | place: USA... | reverse complement strand
GCAGATGGCCTTCCACCCGGTCATGAGCATCGACGAGGTGCTCGAGCTCGCGCTGGAGCCCTCCCGCGAAGAGGTGGCTGCTTAGTGACGCGACGCATCGCCAGCCTGTTCGCCCCCTACCGGGGGCGACTGGCTGCGGTGCTCGCGCTGATCGTCCTCTCGGCGCTGCTGGGGATCATCTCCCCGTTCCTGCTGCGCGACGTCCTCGACGAGGCGATCCCGAACGACGACGACAAGCTGCTCGCGCTGCTGGTGGCGGGGATGATCGCCATCTCCGTCGCCACCGGCGTGCTCGGCGTCGGCCAGACCTGGCTCTCCAACGTCGTGGGCCAGAAGGTCATGCACGACCTCCGCGCGAAGGTCTACCGCCATCTGCAGCGCCTCAGCCTCGCGTTCTTCACCAAGACACGCACGGGCGAGATCCAGTCGCGGATCGCCAACGACATCGGCGGCGTGCAGAACGTCGTCACCAGCACCGCGACCTCGATCGTCTCGAACGTGACGACCGTGATCGCCACGGTCGTGGCGATGATGCTGCTCGACTGGCGGCTCGCGCTGTTCTCGCTCGGGCTGACGCCGTTCTTCGTCCTGCTGGCCCGCCGCGTCGGCGACCAGCGGCGCAAGATCGCCTCGACCCGCCAGAGCGCGATGGCGGACATCTCCAGCCTCGTGCAGGAGTCGCTGTCGGTCTCGGGCATCCTGCTCGGCAAGACGATGGGCCGGGGCGACGAGCTCGCCGACCGGTTCGAGCGCGAGTCCGAGCGGCTCGCCGACCTCGAGGTGCGGTCCCGGATGGCCGGACGCTGGGTGATGGCGTCGATCCAGACGTCGTTCGCGGTGATGCCGGCGCTCGTCTACCTGTTCGCCGGGCTGGCGCCGGGCGCCGTCACGATCGGCACGCTCGTCGCGTTCACGACCCTCCAAACCCGGCTGTTCTGGCCGATCCAGTCGCTGCTCGGCGTCGGCGTCGACATCCAGACGTCGCTGGCGCTGTTCGAGCGCGTCTTCGAGTACCTCGACCTCGAGGTCGACCTGCGCGAGGGCGACCGGGACCTTCCGGCCGTCACCGGCGAGGTCCAGTTCGAAGACGTGTGGTTCCGCTACGGCGACGAGTGGACGCTGCGCGGCGTCGATCTGGACGTGCCCGCGGGGACCAAGCTCGCCCTCGTGGGCGAGACCGGCTCCGGCAAGACCACGGTCGGCTACCTCGCCGCGCGGCTGTACGACCCAGAGCGCGGCGCCGTCCGCCTCGACGGAGCCGACCTGCGCGAGCTGCGCTTCGGCACTTTGGCCGACGCGGTCGGCGTCGTCTCGCAGGAGACCTACCTGTTCCACGCGTCGGTGCGCGACAACCTGCGCTTCGCGCGGCCGGACGCCACCGACGCGGAGGTCGAGGAGGCCGCCGCGGCGGCCCAGATCCACGACACGATCGCGGCGCTGCCGGAGGGCTACGACACGGTCGTCGGCGAGCGCGGCTTCCGCTTCTCCGGCGGCGAGCGCCAGCGGATCGCGATCGCCCGCACGATCCTGCGCAACCCGCCGGTGCTCGTCCTCGACGAGGCGACGAGCGCGTTGGACGTGCAGACCGAGCGCGCCGTGGGCGAGGCGCTCGAGCGGCTGGCCGAGGGCCGGACGACGATCGTGATCGCGCACAGGCTCTCAACGGTGCGCGATGCCGATCAGATAGCGGTACTCGACGACGGCGCGGTCGTCGAGCGCGGAACCCACGAGGAACTGCTCGCGGCAGGCGGCCGATACGCCATGTTGGTCGCCCGCGACGGGGGAGTCGAACTTCTCGCCTAGAACGTCCGTCGAGTGGGGTTCTGTCAGGCCCCTGACTTCCTACTTTGAACGTTGTGAAGCGCCGTCCCTCCGCCGCTTTGGTCATCGCGCTGCTCGCGCTCTTCGTCGCCCTCGGCGGCCCGGCGCAGGCTGCGCGCGTCGTCAAGCAGGTCACGAGCGCGGACGTCAAGGACAAGTCGCTGAAGACGCGCGACCTCAGCCGCGGCGCCGTGCGCGAGCTCAAGACGCCGCGTGACAGCTCGGTGACGTCGGCGAAGATCGCCGGCGGCGCCGTCACCCGGCCAAAGCTCGCGGCCCAGGCCGTCGACACGACCGCCGTCAGGGACCGGTCGTTGCGCGGGGTCGATCTCGGGGTCGCCTCGGTCGGGGCGGCCGAGGTCGCCGACGGCTCGCTGACCGCCCGCGAGCTCGGCCGCTACTACGGCCGCTTCCAGCTCAAGGACCCGATCCCGGCGCTGCCCGAGGGCGAGTGCTGGTCAGGCGTGCCGAGCGGACTGGCGGCCGAGCAGGCGAACGCCGACATCTCGCAGGACCTCGTGATCGTGACGCCGGACGCCACGTGGCCGCAGAACCAGCTCTCGCTGACCGTCAAGACCGAGTCGACGACGGTCAAGCGCGGCCGCTTCGTGCTTGCCGCCTGCAATGTCGGCAGTGACGGTCCGACGACGGCGTTCAGGCCGAGCTTCCGCTACCTGGTCGTCGACGTTCCGTAGCCCGCTTGCGGGCGCGATAGCGGCGCATCTTCAGGGTGCCGCCGCAGACGTTCATCGAGCACCAGCGGCGGCTGTGGTTGCGGCTGAGGTCGAGAAACAGCCACGGGCAGGCCTCGCAGACGTGGAGCCGGGCGAGCTGGTCGCCGCGCAGGAGATCGACCGCCGCGGCCGCCAGCGGGCCGACGATGTCGCGGTCCCAGGTGAGCTCGAACCGATCGCCCGCCCGCACCAGGCGGCCCGGCTCGATCGCGCGTGTCAACGCATCGAGATCATCACGGCGCGGCGCGACCCCGCGCGCAATCGCGCGGAAGATCGCATCGACGGTCTCGCGGAGCGCGAGCACGCGATCGAGCACGGCCGCGTCGGCGTCGATCTCCAGCCCGGCCGCGTGGCGCGCCCAGGCGACGAGATCGGCCGGCGTCTCCAGGTAGTCGCGCGCCGGGCTGTGCCCGTCGCGAGTGTTGGCGAGGTCGAGAGCGAGGTTGCCGCCCGCGAGCTCGAGGTCGGCTGCCGTCTTCGTTACCACCAAAACGAAGTTTAGACCGGCTACCGCATGTGTAGACCGGTCATTGATGCTTTTGCCGGTAACGCTCCTGTGCGCGGCGCAGTTCCTGGTCGTGCTCGACGTGACGATCGTGGCCGTCGCGCTGCCGGCGATCCGCGACTCGCTCGCGCTGTCGCCCGAGAGCCTGCAGTGGGTCGTCAGCGCCTACACGCTCACGTTCGGCGGCCTGCTGATCGCGGCCGGCCGGCTCGGCGATCTGCTCGGGCGGCGGCGCCTGTTCACGGCCGGCCTCGTGACGTTCGGGGCGGCGTCATTGGCGTGCGCGCTCGCGCCGTCGGCACCGGCGCTGGTCGCGGCACGGGCGGTTCAGGGCGCGGGCGCGGCGATGGAGGCGCCCGCGGCGCTGGCGCTCGTCGCGACGACCGCGACGGACCGGCGCCGCGCGGTCTCGTGGTGGACCGCGGCGGCCGCCGCCGGCGGCGCGTCGGGCTGGGTGCTCGGCGGCGTGCTGGTCGAGGCGTTCGGCTGGCCCGCGGTGTTCATGGTCAACGTGCCGCTGTGCGCGGTCGGTGCGGTCCTCGCCCCGCTGCTGCTGCGCGAGAGCCGCGGCGCCGGCCGCGGGCTCGACCTCCCCGGCACCCTCACGGTCACCGCCGGTCTCGCGCTGCTCGTGCTCGGCTTCACGCAGCTGCCGCCCGCGCTGCCGGTCGCCGCGCTCCTGCTCGCGGCCTTCGTCGCGATCGAGCGCCGCGTCGAGGACCCGATCCTCCCGGGCTGGGCGCTGCGCCGCCCCGGCTTCGTGCGCGCGAACGCGGTCGCGCTCGTGCTCGTCGCGACGACGACCCCGGCGATGTTCCTCGCGATCCTCTACCAGCAGGAGGAGCTCGGCCGCTCCGCGCTCGAGGCCGGCCTCTGGTGCGTGCCGTTCAACCTCGCCGTGATCGCCGGCTCGATGCTGCGACCGCCGCACGCGATGGCGACGGGACTCGCGGCGATCGCCACCGGCGCCGCGGTGCTCCTCGCGCTCACGCCCGCCGCGTTCGTCGTCGCGTTCGTGCTCATGGGCGCCGGGCTCGGCTGCGCGTCCGTGGCCTCGACCGCGTCCGGCACCGCCGCGCTCCCGGACGAGGAGCAGGGCATCGCCTCGGGGGTCCTCAACGCTGCGGCTCAGATCGGCAGCGCCGTCGGCGTCGCCGCGCTCGTGCCGCTCGGTGCCCGCGGCGGGCTCGTGCTGACCGCGCTGCTCGCGCTGGCCGGGGCTACAGGATCGATGCGAACGTCCCGCCGTCGACCGACCACGCTGCGCCGGTGACGTCGGACGCGCGCTCCGAGCACAGGAAAGCCACGACGTTCGCGATCTCCTCCGGCTCGGCGAAGCGGCGCATCGGGACCCGGGACGCCTGTGCCTCGATCGCCTCCTCGCGCGATCCCAGCCCCTGGGCGGCGGCGGTCTGATCGCCGAGGCCGCCGTCGTCCACCCACAGCGGAGAGCTGACGGGACCGGGCGCCACGGAGTTCACGAGCACGCCCTTGGTCGCGTACGTGTCCGCGAACACGCGGCTGAGCGACGACTGCGCGGCCTTCGTGACCGAGTAGGCCGCGTTGGTGAGCGACGGCCGCTTGCCGGCCGAGGAGGTCACGTTGACGATCCGCCCCCACCCGCGCTCGGCCATGCCGGGAGCGAACGCGCGCATGAGCCGCATCGACGCCATGACGTGCAGCTCCCACAGCCCGTTCCAGTCCTCGTCCGTCAGCTCGTCGAGCGCGCGCGCGAAGCTCGTGCCGGCGTTGTTGACGAGGATGTCGACCGGTCCCGCCGCACGGGCGGCGATCTGCTCCGCCGCGTCAGGCGCCGTCACGTCGATCCCCTCGCCGCGCGAGACGCGCAGCACCTGCGCGCCCTCCGCCTCGAGGATGTCAGCGGTCGCCGCCCCGATGCCGCGACTCGCACCCGTGACGACCGCCACCCGCCCCGAGATCCCCAGGTCCATGCCGCGATCGTGTCACACGGCCCGCCTAGTCGAACGTGAACCCGGCGTCAGCCGCGTCTGCCATGAACGCCTGGTAGTAGAGCCACGCCCTCCTCAGAGTCCTTGAGCGATCGACTCTACCCGGCCCGCGTAGCCGCCGCCGAACAGCGCGGCGTGGACCAGCAGCGGGAAGAGCTGGTAGAGCGGCACGCGCTCGCGCCAGCCGTCGGCGAGCGGCGCGACGTCTTCGTAGGCGGCGAAGAAGCGCGCGCCGGGCGACCCGAACAGCTGCAGCATCGCGAGGTCGACCTCGCGGTGGCCGCCGTAGGCGATCGGGTCGATCACGTACGGGCGGCCGCCGCTCCACAGCACGTTGCCGCTCCACAGGTCACCGTGCAGACGCGCGGGCGGCTCCGGCGGCCCGGCGAGCTCGTGGATGCGATCGCAGACGGCCTCGACCGCGCGGGTCCCGGCCGCGGACAGCCGCGCTTCGGCGAGCAGCGGGCGCAGCCGTCGCGCCGCGTAGAACGCGGGCCAATCGTCGAGCGGGTCGTTCGGCAGCGCGAGCCGGCCGATGCGAAGCGGGGCGGCGCCGCCGAATCTCTCCGCGCCGGCCTGGTGCACGATCGCGAGGCCGCGGCCGAGTTCCGCCTCGTCGCCCCGGCCGCCCTCGTCGAGCCATTCGAGGGCGAGCAGCTCGTCGGACGCGCCGAGCACCGACGGCACGCCCACGCCGCCGGGCTCGCCGAGCCAGCGCAGTGCGGCCGCCTCGGCCTCGTACTCGCCGGGCGGCGCGTCGGGCCGCGTCTTCACGAACGCGCGGCCGCCGTCGTCCAGCTCGGCCAGGTACGCCTCGTTGATGTCGCCACCGCCGACGCGCCGCAGCGCGGTGACCGCGCGGCCGACGACGCGCTCGACCGCGGCCTTCACACGCGCGAGCGCAGCTCGTCGAGCAGCTCGCGGCAGGCGGCCTCGACCATGTCGAGCACGGTCTCGAACCCGCGGTCGCCGCCGTAGTACGGGTCGGGGACGTCGGCGTCGGGCACCAGCAGCCGCACCTTCGCCGCCGCCTCCTCGTCGGGTGCCAGCGCGAGCAGCTCGCGCAGGTTGCCGCGGTCCATGGCGACCAGCACATCGAACCGTTCGAAGTCATCCCGCCGCACCTGCCGCGCGGCGCCGGACAGGGTCACGCCGCGGCGGCGCGCCGCGAGCGTGGCCCGCTCGTCGGGCGGCTCGCCCGCGTGCCAGCCGCCGGTCCCGGCGCTGTCGACCTCGATGTCGAGGCCGGCGTCGTCGATCAGCCGGCGCATCACGCCTTCCGCCGTCGGCGACCGGCAGATGTTCCCCATGCACACGAACAGGATCCGCATGGTCTGCAATGTAACCGGGGCTTACCTCTCCGAGCTTGCGAGGACGGGTAACCGGGCTGGCATGAACCCCCTGCTGTTCCCACCGACACTCATCAAACGCGCGCTCGACGACCTCTCCGCGATCGCCGACGCCGCACGACGCCTGCCCGCCCTCGAGGAGCAGGTCCTCGACCGCATCGACCGCATCGAGCGGCACACGCTCGCGCGCGCCGACGGCCTGACGGAGGAGCTGCGCGCGTTGCGCGCGGAGATCGCGCCGATCCGCGAGATCACCAAGGTGCGCGAAGGCATCGACCCGCTGGACGACGACATGCGCGCCGTCCGCGACTCGGTCGACGGCCTCGAGCCGCTGATCCGCGACGTCAACGGTCAGCTCGAGCAGCTCCGCGCCGAGCTCGGCCCGCTCGGGGAGCTCGCGGACAAGATCCCCGGGATCGGCCGCTGACGACGGCTCAGGGCTCCGACACCTCGGCGACGACGACGGCCCGGCCTTCGTGCAGGGCCTCGACGACGTCCTCGGCGCGCGCCCCGCTGACGGCGAATCGCCGCAGCATCCGGCGGACGGTCGGATCGTCCGACGCGTCGGCGAACGAGCCCTGGCGCTGGCGCCGGGCGTCACCCGCGAAGGTCCCCCCGCCGACCCAGCGCGGCCGCGGCGGGCCGGCGAACTTCCCGACGGGCGCGTCCGGATCCACACGACCGTAGAACGAGCCGGCGACCTCGCGGCGGATGTCGTGCACGCGCGAGCCCGTCAGCAACCGGATGTCACGCCCCGGCACTCCGGCCGCCGTCAGTTCGTCGACGGCCTGCCGGGCCACGACCTCCGCGGAATAGATCTTGCAGAGAGCGGCCATGGGGCATCTCCTTTGTATCGCGTCGCGATATCGTAGCACGATATCGTGGCACAGCGGGAGAATGGCCGGGATGACACCGACCCCGACGGAGGACGACTACCGGCGACTGCTGGAGCTCCGCACGGGACTGCGCCGCTTCCTGCGCTGGAGCGAGCAGCAGGCTCGCGCGGCCGGGCTCACGCCGGCGCAGCACCAGCTCCTGCTCGCGATCCGCGGACACCCCGACAGCCGCGGCCCGACCGTCGGCGACGTCGCCGGCCACCTGCTGCTGCGCCACCACAGCGCGGTCGGGCTCGTCGACCGCGCCGAGGCCGCCGGCCTGGTGACGCGGCGGCCGGACGCCGCCAACCTCAGCGCCGTCCGGCTGCAGCTCACGCCGGAGGGCTCGCACCGGCTCGACGCACTGAGCGAGCTGCACCTGGAGGAGCTCGAGCACCTCGCTCCCACGATGCACGCGCTCTGGGGGGCACTGGAGCGGGACGGCGCGCACCCCGCGGGCCGGTCTAGCTGAACGATCAGTTTCTGCACTATCCAGAGCCCTAGACCGCCGAGATACTCGCGGTGCATGAGACGGCTCGTGATGTCGATGCTGGCTCTGGCGCTCGCCGCGCCGGCGTCCTCCGCCGCGGCCGTGCGGCTCCACCCGGGCGACATCCTGGTCGCCGGGACAACGCGCGGCGGCAACGGTGCCGTCTTCCGGGTCGATCCCGACACCGGGCGGCAGCGGATCGTGTCGATCGGGTCGCTGCTCTTCTCGCCGAGCGACATCGAGCTCGCTCCCGACGGCCGGATCCTCGTGATGGACCCGGCCTCGCTGTTCGGCGGCAGCATCGTCGCGATCGATCCGAACAAGCGCGGCGCGACGACGACGAACCAGACGCTGATCTCGAACAACCAGATCTCCGGCCCTGACCTGTTCGACACGCCGCTGGGCCTCACCGTCAGCCCGGAGGGGCGCATGTACGTCGCGGACGCCGGAATCCCCGGCGTCGTCGCCGTCGACAAGAAGGGCCGGCAACGGCTCGTGACCTCGGGGGACAACTTCGCCTCACCCGTCGCGATCGACATCGCTCCCGGCCCGCGGCTGTTCGTCGCCGACGCGTTCGGGGTCCAGGACCGCGACGGCTCGATCATCGCCGTCAATCCCGCCAACGGCTCCCAGAGCTTCGTCGCCGCCGGCGTGATCAACGAGCGTGACGACCTCGTCGAGCCCTCCGGCATCGTCGTGAGCCAGCCGCGGATCTTCGTCGCCGACCGCGATTCGCAGCCCGACGGATCGGGAGCGGTGATCGTGTCGAGCACGACGGGCGGCAAGCGCGTGCTCGCGAGCAACGCCGGGCCCGGCCCGGACCTGTTCAACGACCCGTCGGGGATCGCGCTCGACGGCCGCGGCAACCTCGTCGTCGGCGACCACATGCTCGTGCCCGAGCGCCGCGGCATCGTCGTCAGGGTGTCGCCCAGCACCGGGGCGATGCGACTGCTGTCGCGCGGCGGCGACGGGCTCGACGGTCTCGTCGAGGCGCGCGCCCTGACCGTCGTGCCGCCGAGCTGCGGCGGCCGCCCGGCGACGCAGGTCGGAACGCCGGGCCGCGACACGCTCCGCGGGACCGCGGGCCGCGACGTGATCGCGGGCTTGGGCGGGAACGACGTGATCGTCGGCCGCGGCGGCAACGACGTCCTCTGCGGAGGAGCCGGCCGCGACACGATCCGCGGCGGCGGTGGCCGCGACACGATTCGCGGCGGGCCCGGACGCGACGATGTGAACGGCGGGCCGGGCCGCGACGACGAAGAGGACTAGAGGCGCTCCACGATCATCGCCTGCCCCATCCCGCCGGCGACGCACATCGTCTCGAGCCCGTACGTGCCGCCGGTCGTCTTCAGGCCGTTGAGCAGCGTCGTCATGATGCGCGCGCCGGTCATGCCGAACGGGTGGCCGAGCGCGATCGCGCCGCCGAACGGGTTGAGCTTCTCGGGGTCGATCCCGAGCTCGTCGCGGCACGGCACGACCTGCGCGGCGAACGCCTCGTTGAGCTCGACGATGTCGATGTCGTCGAGCGACATCCCCGCCTGCTCGAGCACGGCCTTGATCGCCGGGATCGGGCCGAGGCCCATGATCTCGGGCCGGATCGCGACCACGGACGAGGCGACGATGCGGGCCTTCGGCTCCAGGCCGAGCGCCTTCGCCTTCGCCTCCGACATCACGAGCACCGCGGCCGCACCGTCGTTCAGAGGACACGAGTTGCCGGCGGTGACGGTGCCGTTCTCGGGATCGAACGCCGGCTTGAGCTCGGCGAGCTTCTCCATCGTCGTGCCGGGGCGCGGGCCGTCGTCGCGCGAGACCTCGCCGTCGGGCGTGGTCACCGGCACGATCTCGGCGTCGAAGTGGCCCGACTCGCGCGCCTCGACGGCGCGGCTCTGGGACACGACCGCCCACTCGTCCTGCGCCTCGCGGCTGACGTTGCAGCGGCGCGCGACGTTCTCCGCCGTCAGCCCCATCGGGATGTAGACGTTGTACGGGGCGTCGTCGCCGCCCGCGAGCTGCGGGTGCGGGTCGAACGGCGCGTGCTGCGGGAAGCGCGAGACGGCCTCGACGCCGGCGGCGACGTACTGGTCGCCCTCCCCCGCCTTGATCGCGTGGAACGCCATGCGGATCGTTTGCAGCGACGACGCGCAGAAGCGGTTGACCGTGGTGGCGGGGATGTGATGATCGAGTCCGGCCAGCAGCGCGGCGTTGCGGCCGACGTTGTAGCCCGCCTCGCCCATCTGGAACCCGCAGCCCATCATCAGGTCGTCGGTCTCGCCGAAGTCCACGCCGGGGTTGCGGTCGACGAGCGCCCTCAGCGGTACGGCGGCGAGGTCGTCCGCGCGGATCTCGCGCAGCGATCCCTTCGCCGCGCGCCCGATCGGCGTGCGGATGGCGTCGACGATGACGGCTTCAGGCATGTTGGCTCTCCATTGACTGACCGATCGGTCAATCGTACTGGGGCCGGGCGCCCACCTGTGCCACTACACGCGCCGCCACGCGGCAGGCGGCCTCGAGCGCCTCGCGGCGATCGGCGCCGTCGAGCCGCGCGCTGAGGAAGCCGGCGGCGAACGCGTCGCCCGCCCCCGTCGTGTCGACGACCTCGACCGGCTCGGCGGGAACCTCGAGCTCGCCCCAGCGCGCCCCGCGGGCGCCCAGCTTGACCACCATCTCGCCCTCCACGAGCTCCGCCTCGCGCTCGTTCGGGAACAGCAGGTCGACGTCCGGGATCGCGCCCGGCCGCAGCAGCGCCCACGACGACGGGTCGACCGACACGGTCATCCCCGCCTCCCGCGCCCGTGCGATCGCCGCCAGCGCGCTGGCCCGCGGCCCGTCGCGCAGCAGCGCGTAGCCCACGACGTGCAGGTGCTCGCCGAGCGGGATCTCGCCGAGCGGCGCGTCGTT
>Ga0075428_100009817_pt1 | contig 10642 bp, 13 predicted proteins | sample RhiMetdeltSRZDD2_FD_75291 | JGI IMG/M metagenome (GOLD analysis project Ga0075428, IMG submission 75291) | Populus rhizosphere microbial communities from Tennessee, USA - Rhizosphere MetaG P. deltoides SRZDD2 | ecosystem: Host-associated > Plants > Roots > Rhizosphere > Soil | place: USA... | reverse complement strand
CCGTCGAACAGCTCGGCGAGCGTCTTCTTCCCGTCCTCGGTGTCGAACTCGTACTCCTTCTCCACCGGAACCCAGGGAAGCTGACGCCGCTGCTCCGTGACCTTCTGGCCGAGCTTGGCGTGCTCGGCCTCGAGCTTCGCAAGTTCATCGCGAGCCGCCTGCCAGTCCTCGCGGGTTCCGGTCCTGTGCTCGGGCATCGTGTGCCTCCTTGGGCGTGGGCCACCTCAGCGTAGGTGGCTCGTAGATCGTCTGTACCCGACCTGTGAGTTAAAGACCGGCGCGTCGTGCCGAACTCATCGCTGGGTGGGCTCTTCCTTTCGTCCGCGCGGCCGCTAGCCGCTCGGACGCGGATTGCCGGGGGCGTCTGAGCCGTGGGCGTGCGGCCGCTCGCTCAGCCGCGTCAAGGGGCCCTCGCGACGCCGAGCGAGTTGGCGCCGACCGCCTTCGGCGCGCCCTCCTGGTAGTAGACGTCGAGTTCACTGATCGTGAATCCCGCACCCTTCAGTAGGTCGACCGTAGGGCGGGTGAGGTGGCAGCCGCCGAAGACGCGTTTCTGAATCGGCTCCAGCCGGTGCTGCCAACGTCGCACGGAGTCGTCGGGCGCCAGCCCGTGCTCGACGAAGTGCAGGGCCCCGCCTGGCTTGAGCACACGACGCAGCTCGAGCAGTGCGGTCTCGACATCGGGGATCGTGCACAGCGTCCAGGTCGTCAGTGCCGTGTCGCAGCTGTCGTTGGCGAGGGGGAGGGACTGGCCATCCAGTCCGGACCGCTCGACCGGGACGTTCGAGCTCGCGAGGCGCTTGGCGGCGAGCTTCCAGCCGACGTCCGCGGGCTCGATCGCCACAACCCTGCTCACGGCGTCGGGATAGAAGGGGACGTTGAGTCCCGACCCGAAGCCCACCTCGACGACCTGTCCATGGAGGCCCTCGCAGACCCGTTGCCGCTGCTCGCGGTTGACCTTCATCCCGCACGCGACGTTCACGATCCGCGGTAGGACCTGCTCGCCATAGATTCCCATTGAGTCGGCGACGATACAGGGCGTCAGGCTCCGAAACGGCCCCCCGACCCCGCCGACACAGGGGCGCTGCCCCGCCGCTGCCTGCTCGACAGCAACGCTGGCGCTACGCGGGGTCGAGGCCCTTTCGCAGAAGCGCCGAGACGCGTTGCCGCGTGACTCCGAAGCGCTCAGCGATCTGCTCCATCGTCAGACCCTCCGCGTAGAGGGCGCGCGCCTCCGCCCGGCGCACGTTGGCTCCGCATGTGTCGAGTTCGATTGAGCTCTCGGTCAGTAGCTGCACGATGAGTGGGCTGTCCTTCCTGGACACGATCTCCGCGTACGACTCGCCTCTCGAGCGCAGGCGGCGGATCTGAGCGATCCGCTTGTTGATCAGGCTTACGCGCCTGCTGTGGTCAGCGACAACGCGCTCGAGCGCCGTCAGAGCTTCAAGGAATTCGTCTTCAGCCATACCCTGGATTTGATCGACGTCGGTTGAAGCGTAGCGGCTTGGCAACCCCTATTGCAGCAAGAGCTATTGCTGCAATGGCTATTGCGGTATAGTGGCGGTGGTGTCGGAACTCGCGACGTTCTTGACCCGGACGCGAAGCCCGGTGTTTCTCGCTGACGGCGACCGTGAGTCCGTCGACGCTGATACCAGCGCCTGTCGCCGGCTTGGCGTCAGTCGCAGCCAGCTCATCCGGCTAGCGTTCGACCGCCGTCGATTGGCGGCCGGATGACGGGCACGCACACAGACTCTCCGATGCGGCAGTCGCGCGTGGCCGGGGGAGAGCTGTGCGAAGAGATCTCGCGCTCGCTGGTCCAGGTGTACAAGGAGCACTTTGGTAAAGGCCCCACCAAGGCCCGCACGTATATCGCGGACGATCTGGTCGTCTGCCTGCTCGAGGGCGGCTTCTGGAAGGGCGAGCAGACCTTGCGCGACCATGGCCGCGGCGACGCGGTCGCGCAGAGCCGGCATGCGTTCCAGGAGTCCCTCAGGACGCTGTTCGTCTCGACGGTCGAGGGGCTTGTCGAGCGCAGGGTCGTGGGCTTCCTAAGCGCGGTTGATCCGGACACTGAGATGAGCGCCGAAATGTTCGTGCTCGCGCCGGCCGAACCGGACTCCCGTAGCCAGTCGCGCTTGCTCCGCCGACAATAGTCGCGGGCGGCGCCGGCGCCTGGTGTCGCGGAGCGAGCTTGCCATCTGCCCAATCGCCTGCTTGCGCTCTCGCCGCGGCTCACGAGACTTCGCGTTCGCGCGCGAGAGGAGCCGTCTCCACCGCGGCGGTCCTCGCTACCGCCTCGGACGCGCAGCAGGCGTCCCCGAGTCCTGCGGACGCCGGTGGCGGAAATCGCGCATTGCGGCAGCCGCGTGACCGGCCTCTGCCGCCCACCAGATGGGAGGCGCGGTCAGAGGGCGCGTGATTCCTCGACCATCGACTGAGCAGCTGCTTTCCCGGTAGGGCCCAAGTACTCCGGGTTGATCGCTCTGTAGCCGCGCGCCCGGGCCAGCGGTGCCAGGACGCTAAAGAGCAGGCGCTGAATGGTCCGCGGTGGGCTGATGAACTCGCCCTCGCGGCGGAACTCCCTTGCGAACAGCGCTAGTGGAAGCAACCGCGGTACGCCTCTCGCGTTGGCCTTGCCGTCGTTGGCGAGCCCGTAGAGGTTCTCGATCATCAGCTCAAAGCGCTCGGCCGGGCGAATATCGACGAAAACGTGCGCCTCGTCGTCGCCGACATTCCACCAGTCGTGCACGACTCCCGGTCGAACCTCGACCTGCTCCCCCGGCCGGGCCAGTTCGTCGCGGCCGTCGAGGTGGAAGCGAACGGTGCCGGACAGCACCTCGAAGCGCTCGGTGATGTAAGCGTGCGTGTGCTTGCCGGCCACCCTTCCGCCCGGCCGGACGTAGAGGTCGCCCACCAAGCGCTCGCCCTCAGTGTCCGCGCTCCCTTCCCGTACAACGAAGCGATCGCCCTGAACTCTGTTCTCGTAGACCTCGCCAGCCCGCACCGTCCGGCCTCCTTGTTAGAGTATCTAACGATCTAGGTAGATCATCTAACTATCCGCCGCACTCGTCAAGTGCCCACACTTCCGCAGCGCTCCAGCCCCCGGCGCCAATGGCCCGGCACCGCGAACTTCGGCGTCCTCCTGCGCGACCCGGCACTCGCGATCAACGAACTGGTGAGCGACCGACTCGCCGAGCGCGGCTTCGCCGACTTCCGACCCGCGCACGGGACGATCGGACAGCACATCAGGGACCAGGGGTCGCGCGTCACCGAGCTCGCGCAGCTCGCCCAGGTGAGCAAGCCGACGGTCGTCTACCTCGTCAACGACCTCGAGCGCCTGGGCTACGTCGAGCGAGTTCCCGATCCTGACGATGGCCGCGCGAAGCTCATCCGTCTGACGGAGAGGGGCGCTCGTGCGCAGGAAGCAGCGCGCGAGATCGTCGCGCAGATCGAGCATGATTGGAGCCGGGTGCTCGGGCGGCGCGACTTCGCGACGCTGCGCGAGCTCTTACGGCGCTTGCACGACGCGCTATGGCCGAGCTCGCAGGCCAATCCGTCGTAATCGCGGGGATCCGCATTACTGCCGCCCTCACGTGAAAGCGGCACCGTCTGCCGCTAAGCCGGGACGGGCTCGTCTGACGGCTGATCCGCGGGCTCGTTCGGGCGCAGCCAAACGATCTCGCCGTCGGTCAGCTCGAGCTCCTGGGCGTGTCCCTTGGTGGTCTGGACCCACGTCTTCTCGCCGTCGCCCAGCGTCAGCTCCACGCGGACCTCGAAGCCGAGGTGGACGATGCGGTCGATCATCGCCTCCTCGGTGCCGTCCGTCGGCTCGCGCAGGATCTCCACGTCGTGCGGGCGGATCCAGCGGCCCGACAGCTCGCTGACTGGCCCGACGAAGCCCATGACGAAGTCGTTCGCCGGCTGCTCGTACAGCGCCTTGGGGGAGCCGACCTGCTCGATCCGTCCCTCGTTCAGGACCACGATCTGCTCGGCCACCTCCATCGCCTCCTCCTGGTCGTGCGTGACGAACACGGTCGTCACGTGGACCTCGTCGTGGAGGCGCCGCAGCCAGGCACGAAGCTCCTTGCGGACGGTGGCGTCGAGCGCGCCGAATGGCTCGTCGAGCAGCAGCACCCGCGGCTGCACCGCGAGAGCGCGCGCGAGCGCCATGCGCTGCCGCTGGCCGCCCGACAGCTGCGAGGGATAGCGGTGCGCGAAGCCGTCGAGGTGCACGAGCTTCAGGAGCTCGTCCACGCGCGCCTCGATCTCCTCCTTGGGCCGCTTGCGGATCGTGAGGCCGAAGGCCACGTTCTTGGCCACCGTCATGTGCTTGAACGCCGCGTAGTGCTGAAAGACGAAGCCCACGTTGCGCCGCTGCGGAGGTTTCTCGGTGGCGTCCTCGCCGGCGATGTCGACCCTGCCGCTGTCGGGCGTCTCGAGCCCGGCGATCACGCGCAGCAGTGTGGACTTGCCGCCGCCGCTCGGCCCGAGCAGCGCCGTCAGGGAGCCGTCTCGGACCTCGAGGGACACGTCGTCCAGGGCCACGAATTCGCCGAAGCGCTTCGACACGGAATCCACGACGATGCTCATCCCTGAGCCTCCTTCGGCTTGATTAAATTCATCGCCAGCAGGGTCACGAGCGCCAGCAGCGCCAGCACCACCGAGGCCGCGTAGGCCCCGGTCTCGTCAAAGCGCTGGAAGCGGTTCTCCACGAACAGCGTGGCGGTCTCCGTCTGGCCGGACAGCTTGCCCGACACGATGCTCACCGCGCCGAACTCTCCGAGCGCCCGTGCCGTGGTGAGCACGACTCCGTAGGCCACGCCCCAGCGGATCGCCGGGAGCGTCACGCGGAAGAAGGTCTGGAGCGAACCGGCGCCGAGCGTGGCCGCCGCCTGCTCCTGCTCGGTGCCGATCTCCCTGAGCACCGGTATCACCTCGCGCACCACGAACGGGAGCGAGACGAACATCGTGGCCAGGATCATCCCGGGCGTGGAGAAGATGATCTGGATGCCCTGGTCGGCGAACCAATCACCGACCCACCCGTCTCGTCGGCCGTAGACCAGCAGCATCGCGAGGCCCACCACCACCGGCGAGACCGCGAACGGCAGGTCCACCAGGGCGTTCAGCAGCGCCCGGCCGCGGAAGCGCTGCCGCACCACGGCGAGCGCGCAGAGCACGCCGAAGATCGTGTTCAGGGGCACGGCCACGGCCACCATCACGAGGGTCAGGTAGAAGGCGTGCTGCGCCTCGGGCGTGGTCACGGCGGCCCAGGCGGCGCCGACCCCGTCCTGGAAGGCGTTCACGAACACGAGCGCCACCGGGATGCCGAGCAGCAGCGCCAGGTAGCCGAGCGCGAGGAAGCGGAGCGCGTACTTACTCCTCATGACGCAGGGCTTTCTTCGAGAGCCAGCCGAAGGCCAGCAGGACCACCAGGGCCACGACCAGCAGCACGACCGACACGGCCGCGGCGCCGGCCGGATCGTCGCTCTCCACCCTGGAGAAGATGAAATACGACGCGGCCTCCGTCTTGAACGGGAGGTTGCCCGTGATCAGGACGAGCGAGCCGAACTCGCCGATTGCGCGAGCGAATGCCAGGCCGGCGCCGGCGATGATGGCCGGCGCGAGGTTGGGCAGAATGATGCGCCGGAAGACGGTGATGCGACTCGCGCCGAGCGACTCGGCCGCCTGCTCCATCTCACGGTCGAGCTCGAGCAGCACCGGCTGCACCGCGCGCACGACGAACGGGAGCGTCACGAACAGGAGCGCCATCGCGACCGACACCCTCGTGTAGGCCACGTTGACGCCCACCGGGCTGTCCGGCCCGTAGAAGGCCAGCAGCGTGAGGCCCGCGACGATCGTGGGCAGCGCGAACGGCAGGTCGATCAGGGAGTTGACGATGCCCTTGCCGGGGAAGTCGTCGCGCACGAGCACCCAGGCCACCAGCGTGCCGGCGATCGCGTTGATCACCACCACGACCACAGACGCGATCAGCGTGAGCTTCAGCGCCGCCACCGCCTGCGGGCTGCTGATGGCGTTCCAGAACGAGTCGGCCCCGTTGTCGAGCGACTTCACCACCACCGCCGCGAGCGGGATCAGCGCGACGATGCTGAGGTACGACATGGCAATGCCGCGGCCGAGGACGTCCCCCGAGACGGGAAACGTCCTCGGTCCGCGGCTCGCCGGCGCCGCAGGAGGGGGTGCGGCGACGGTTGCGCTAGCCCGACTCAGTGCTCTTCCCCTGTGACTGGAAGATCTCCGCCACCGTGCCCTTCTCCGGATCGAAGAACTCGCTGTTGACCCTGTCCCAGCCTCCGAACTTGGTGATGTCGAACAGGCCCGGCGGCTTCGGGAACTTGTCCGCACCGGCGGTGCCCTCCACGACCGGGCGATAGCCCTTGCTCACGAAGATCTCCTGGGCCTCCGGCGTGTAGAGAAAGTCGACGAACGACTGGGCCAGATTCGGGTCCTTGGCCTCGTTCACGACCGCGATCGGGTTCTCGATCAGAAGCGTCTGGTCGGGAACGATGTAGTCGAGCTCCTCGCCCTTCTGCTGGGCGAGGATCGCCTCGTTCTCGTAGCCGAGCAGGACGTCGCCCTTGCCGCTCGAGAAGGTCTGGAGCGACTCACGCGCGCTCTTGTCGAGCACGGGCACGTTCTTGAACAGCTCCGCGAGGTACTGCGTGGCCTCCTCTGGCGACTTGCCCTGCTCGAGCTGGGCGCCGTAGGCGGCCATGATGTTCCACTTCGCGCCGCCCGACGTGAACGGGTTCGGCTCGAGCACCTCCACGTCCCCGGTCACGAGGTCGTCCCAGGTCTTGATGTTCTTGGGGTTGCCCTTGCGGACCATGAACACGACGACCGAGTCGGTGACCATGCCCTTGTACTCGTTCTGGTTCCAGTCCTTCTCCACGAGGCCGGCGTCCACGAGCCTGGTGATGTCAGGCTCGAGCGAGAACTCGACGACGTCCGCCGGCAGGCCGCCCTCGACGGCGCGCGACTGCTCGCCGGACGCCGCGTACGACTGGCTGAAGCCGACGCCGTTGCCCTCCGGCGTCTTGTTGAAGGCCGGGATCAGCTCCTTGTACGCCTCCTCGGGCGTGGAGTAGGCGACGAGCGTCAGCTTGCCGCCGCCCTCCTCGCCCGCCGACGCCGAGTCGGTCGACGAGCCGCCGCAGCCACTCGCCACCACCAGCATGGCCAGCACGGCCACGGCAGCCAGGAGCGGGGCGAGCAATCGCTTACGGGTCCTCACATTGTCCACCTTGTCAATCGACTTTACAGAGCGAGCAAAGTAGCAAAAGTCGATCGGCTTTGTGGAGAATGGCGGCGAGCGCCCCTCTGGGCGACCGTCCTGTTCTACCGGGGCTCTAGCCCGGCTAGGCAGGACGGTCGGGTTCCCTCAGTGCTCGTGCACCACCAGCCGGTAGCCGCCGTCGAGCTCGTCGAGCTCGAGCAGCTCCGCGTTGCGGCGGGCCCACTCGCCCGAGGCGAGGTCACGCTCCAGGCGGGCGAGGCCTTCCCTCACGCAGCGCTGGTCCATCAGGGCGAAGGCCGAGATCCCGGCGCGCACCTCCGGGTCGAGGTAGGCCTCCGGGCGGCGCCAGTAGGCATGGAAGAAGCCGTCGAGGCAGTCGTGCGGGATCGGCACGACCTCCTCCCTCCCACCGCCGAGCCGCTCGATCGTCATCGCGAGCCGGTAGCCGTCGGGGATCAGCTCCACGAAGCAGGGGAAGTAGTCGCGCACGACCCAGGTCTCGAGCGCGCTGGCCGGCTCCCAGGTGAAGAGGACTACCCGGCGGGCCACCCGGCGAAGCTCCGACAGGCCGCGCTCGTGGTCGCGCCAGTGGTGGTCGCTCAGCACGACCATGGCGGCGTCGAAGCTGGCGTCCTCGAACGGCAACTCCTCCGCGAACGCGCGCACCACCGGCGCCGCGCCCTCCGGGCGCTGGGCGATCATGACCTCGGAGGGCTCGACGGCCGTGACCGCGAGGTCGGCGGGCTCGTAGGCGCCGGTGCCGGCGCCCACGTTCACCACGCTTCGGGCGTCGCCGAGCGCCGCGCGAATCCTGGCGCCGATGCGGGGGTCCTCTCGCCGCACGGACGTGTAACGCTTGCCTATGGAGTCGTACAGGAGACTGATGACACGGATTCTCCCCCTGAGCACAAGCCTCGCCATCGCCGCCCTGCTGGCCGGATGCGGCGACGACGATTCGACGAAGCCGTCGATGGCGGCCAAGGCCGAGCCGGAGGTGGCCCCCGCCCAGGAGCCAACCGCTTCGGCGGTGCGCGGCCCGCTCCTGACGCTGCGCGACTCGCAGCTCGGCCCGGTCCTCTTCAGCGGCAGCAACCGAGCCGTGTACACGTTCACGCGCGACGAAAGCGGCGCCCAGGCGCGGAGCCGCTGCCATGGCGACTGCGCCGTGGCCTGGCCGCCCTTCTTCGCGAAGGCGCGCCCCCGCGCGGGCGAAGGCGTGAAGCGCGGACTGCTCGGCACGATCCGGCGCGGCAGCCGTCGCCAGGTGACCTACCGGGGCCAACCGCTCTACTTCTACGAGCACGACCCGCGCGGCCAGGTGCTCTGCAACGACATCGTGGAGTTCGGCGGCACCTGGTTCGCAGTGACCGCCGCAGGCAGGCCGCCGGTCTAGAGGCCCGGCGGGTGGCGCACTACGTAGCCGGAGGACGAGCGCCGTGTGCTCGTCCAGCGCGAGCCCGTCTCGCGGATCGCGCTGGTGTCGAAGCGGCGGCCGTCGACCGTCATGAACGCGTGACCCGAGTTGGCGTAGATCGTCACGTGCCTGCCGCGGCCGGGGAGGCCGTAGCTCATGAAGCCGCTCGAGTCGAGCGGGGTCCGCAGCAGGCCCGCGAAGTGCAGCGCGTACGAGATCGAGCCGGAGCAGTCGTAGCCGCTGTCGTGGTAGCTGCCGTGACCGCCGCCGTATTTGTACGGCGCGCGTGCGATGCGGTTCGCCGCCCGCACGATGCGCTGAACGCGCCCGGCGCGCCGTCCGCCGGAGCCTCCGCCGCCCCGCTTCAACAGCGGCCCCGGGCCGAGGCCGAGCTTCTCGCGCGTCCGCGGGCCGGCGACGCCATCGGGCACCAGGCCGTGGGCCGCCTGCCAGCGCTTCAGGGCCGCCTCGGTGGCGGGACCGAAAACGCCGTCGGCCGGCACGCCGATCCTGCGCTGGAGCGACCTGACGCCGCTTCCGCCACGGTGCGTGCTCCCGTCGCGGGCGGAGGCTCGCCTGCGCTTGAGGATCGGACCCGCGCCGAGGCCCATCGCGGCGCGCGTCTGCGGACCGGCGATGCCGTCGGCCACGAGGCCGTGGCGGCGCTGCCAGCGCTTCAGGGCGCGCTCGGTGGCGGGCCCGAAGATGCCGTCGGCGGCCACGCCGACCTTGCGCTGCAGCGCGCGGATGTCTCCTCGTACGCTCGAGGCGCTCGCGCGCGTCTCCGCTCCGGCGAGCTGCACGGGCACGGCAACGATCCCCCCGGCGAGGGCGAGCATGGCCACGGCCACCACGACATTCCTGTGCACGTCGTTGAAAACCTTCTGTCGGGTTCCGCCTGCGAGGTGAGCTGACGGGCTCGCGCTATGCGCTACCCCCGGGCACGCAGCCCGGGTGATTCGCCCCAGCGGCCAGAGGCCGCATCGGTTCCCCCGCTCGCCGCACCCTGGGGTGGCGGCGACTCGGCGTTAGGACGCCCGTCGTTCTATCAGGCGAAAATCCTGCAAGTTGCAGGATTTGTTGCAGAATGGCTCGATGGAAGAGATCGCCCCCGGCATCCGGCACTGGACCGCCACCCATCCGAACCTCGGTGTTCCCGTCAGCTCCTACTGGCTTCCGGAGCTGCGCACGCTGCTCGACCCGATCGCCGTTCCGGACGAGGTCGACGGCGTGCAGCACATCCTCCTGTCCTGCCGCCACCACGTGCGCGACTGCCTCGAGGCGCGCGACCGCTTCGCCGCCGCGGTGCGCGCTCCGCGCACCGGCATGCACGACTTCGACGACGACACGCCGATCGAGCCCTACGACTTCGGCGAGCCGCTCGCCGGCGGCGCGGTCACGCCGTACGAGGTCGGCGGCCTCAGCCCCGACGAGACCGCACTTCACATCCCAGCGGTCAACGCGCTCGCCGTGGCAGACGGGGCGATCCGGTACGGGGAGGACCTGCACTTCGTGCCCGACCAGTACATGGACGACCCGGAGCAGGACAAGGCGGACCTGAAGCGTGGTCTCGGCGAGCTCGCCGAGCGGCTCGACTTCGACGTGCTACTGCTCGCGCACGGCACGCCGATCCCGAGCGGCGGCCGCGAGGCGCTGCGCCGCTTCGCGGCGAGCTAGATCCAAAGCGGCCGAGCCGGTCAGACCAGCTCGAGGAAGACCATCTCCGTGGAGTCGGACTTCCTCGGTCCCAGCTTCAGGATGCGGGTGTAGCCGCCGGCGCGGTCGGCGTAGCGGGGCGCGATCTCCTCGAACAGCTTGTAGACCACGAACTTGTCCTGGCCGAGCCGGGCCATTGCCAGGCGACGTGAGTGATGGTCGCCCTTCTTTGCAAGCGTGATCAGCCGTTCGAGCTCGGGCTTTACCGCCTTGGCCTTCGCCTCGGTGGTCTGGATCCGCTCGTGGTCGATCACTTC
>Ga0075428_100009815_pt1 | contig 10642 bp, 1 predicted proteins | sample RhiMetdeltSRZDD2_FD_75291 | JGI IMG/M metagenome (GOLD analysis project Ga0075428, IMG submission 75291) | Populus rhizosphere microbial communities from Tennessee, USA - Rhizosphere MetaG P. deltoides SRZDD2 | ecosystem: Host-associated > Plants > Roots > Rhizosphere > Soil | place: USA... | reverse complement strand
CGGAGGACATGAGCGTACTGCTGACCGTCACGCGGCCGAATACCAGCGTGGGCAACGCCATCAGCGCCGCCGGGCTACAGCCGCCGGGGGTGGTTGCCGGTGATGTGATCCCGGCGCGCCAGGCAACGATGAAGTCCATCGAAACCTCGAGCGGCAGCCCCATCGCCAACTACGTCGACACGACGATCAGCCTGTCGGACGAGCCCGGCCTCAACCGCTCGTTCGAATCCGGCGGGCTCTTCGGCCGGCCATTGCCGGACTTGCTGAACGTCGAAGGCAACTTCACATTCCACGCGAAGGCCCAGTACACGCAGGACTGCATCGGTTCGCGGGAGCTCACATGGTCGATCCATGTCGACGTGGGAATCGATCCCGGCAAGACGACCGTGAGCACGACGCCGCTCGGCGATGGCCCCGATGGAGGCCCTTGCGTGCGGATGACCTTCACTCCGCGCGACAAGTATGGGAACCTGCTCGGTCCGGGCCGACTCGACGGATTCAAGGTTGTTGCCCAGCCCGGCAGCCACCCGTCCGGGCCGGTGCACGATCTGGGCAATGGCAGCTATCAGGTGGACGTCTGCTCCGATCCGGATTCGCTCGAGCCGCCGTCGGTCGGCCTCGAGCAGCCTGGCCGCGATCCCGTTGTGGTCAGGGCGCCGGAATTCAGGCTGTTCGTCTACAGTGTGAAGTTCGTCTGCGGCGAGCAGAAGGACGATTGCTGCCGTTGCTCTCCTGTCGTCGCCGGCCGCTACTCGACCGAGATCAACATCCTGAACCCGTTCAACAAGCTGGCGGCTGTCGGCAAGCGGGTGATTCCGCTCGTGCTGGCCGGAGCGGCGGTGGGAAGAGAGCCAAAGGTGGCAAAGCCGGTCTCCACGGAGATCGTCCGCTTGCCGGCCCACTCGGCGACCATGGACGACTGCTGCCGGATTCTGGAGATGGCGCTCGGCGCGCCGCCCGCCGGCCCGGTACCGCTGACGCTCGGGATTCTGGAGATCATCGCCACAGCCGAGATCGTAGTCACCGCCGTCTACACGGCCGCCTCCGGCGACAGCGGGCCGTCGATCGAAGTCGAACAGGTGAAGCCACAAATCCTCACCATTTGACGGCGGCCTCCGGGTTGGTCGATTCCTGGCAGGGCCGGAGGCCTCGGCGAGCGCCCGCCGGCCCGGTAAACTAATTCTGGTGGTCAATCCGTCTCAAGGATCCCCCAATTGTGGCGTTGCTCCGTCTTTCTTCCCGTTCCCATCCGATACTTCCCGCGAACGTACTTGGTGTCTAGTTGTTCTGTTGCGAGTCCGCTTCCTCTGTGCTCATAAAGGCAGGGTAGCGGTCCTGGTACTACTGACTGAGGTAACCCATCGATTACCTACTGCTCCGCGTTCCCCACCCTAAAGGCTTTCGTTCCATGTTTTCAAACTGAGTGAGAAGGGCTGTGGGCCGAAATAGAAGTAACAATGCTCCGCGCGCTTTTCGCTGTTTGGGTTATTTGAGCAGTTGATCGCGTGCAAAGCGCTTGCTGAGCGGGCTGATTCCGAACGACACCACTGCCCAGGGGATTCTCAGAGGGCGGGGACGATGCAACTGCGAAGCAAACAAGTTAATCGACGCGATAAGGGCGGGCCACAACAGTTTGTACTTCGCACCTTCTTTCTTCGAGATTGTGCAATATTGCACATCAATTCCGACCACGCTGGGGGATGATCAATAGTTATTTCAAGAAATACCGGCGGGTCCCTTTTTTTCAGGGCTCTCGGCGGGTGCTGCTTCGGGCAAAAGGGCAGCGATCAACAACACGACATAGACGGCCACAACGTCAGTTCGATAAACAGAGAACAACAATGTTGACACGAATGCTTAACCACACCCGAAACTCCATGGCCGAGCTTTCGTCGCTGCTCGGCGCATCAATCCTCCCTGCACAAAGCGCCGCATTCACTACATTAGCGAGAGCAGCGTCCAAGGCTAAAAAAGATGCGCTCATAATGTTTTGCGTGGCCGTGGTGCTGGCGGGCGGCGCGGCACAGGTGCGGGGGCAATCCGCGCTCGACGGTTTCGACCCGAACGCCAACTTCTCTGTTCGCGTCATCGTTGTGCAACCGGACGGCAGGATTCTGATCGGCGGCGATTTCACAACGCTCGCCCCTAATGGCGGAGTGAATGTCACTCGTAACCGCATCGCGCGGCTCAACCCGGACGGGTTGCTCGACACCACCTTCAACCCAGACGCCAACGACGCCGTTTACGTCATCGTCGTGCAACCGGACGGCAAGATTCTGATCGGCGGCGATTTCACAACGCTCACCCCTAATGGCGGAGCGGCTGTCACTCGTAACCGCATCGCGCGGTTGAACTCGGACGGCTCGCTCGATACTGCATTCAATCCGAACGCCAACGCTGTTGTCAGTGCAATCGCGGTGCAGGCGGACGGAAAGATCCTGGTGGGCGGGACTTTCAACGGAGCGAACAGCATCGGCGGACAGGCGCGCAATCACATCGCGAGGCTCGTTGCCACAACCGGCGCGGCGGATTCGTTCAACCCGGACGCGAGCGGGTTCGCTATCCCTGTCCCGACTGTCTCTACCATCGTGGTGCAAGCGGATGGCAGGATTCTAGTCGGCGGAAAATTCACCAACGTCGGGGCGCAGCCGCGCAGTCGCATAGCCCGGCTCGACCCGACGACCGGCGCGGCCGATTCGTTCAATCCGAACGCAAGCGGCTTTGGCCCTTGGGGCGTCGATAAAATCGCGGTGCAACCGGACGGCAAGATTCTGGTGGGCGGATCTTTTACAACCATCGGCGGGCAGCCGCGCAACTGCATTGCCCGGCTTGATGCCACGACCGGGGCGGCTGATTCGTTCGATCCGAATGCGGACAACACGGTTAGTACAATGGCCCTGTTGCCGGACGGGCGAGTGCTGATTGGCGGCGAATTCAACATCGTCGGCGGAGTGACCACTTTTATGGCGCGGCTGCATCCTGTTACCGGTGCGCCTGAAGCAGCGTTCAACCCCGGCTCGAACGAGCGTGTCGTTTCTATCGCGGTGCAATCGGACGGCAAGATCATTGTGGGCGGCGGTTTTACAATGGTCGGCGGACAGACCCGCAACAACATCGCACGGCTGGAAACTGACGGCAGGCTTGACCGGTACCTCGATCCTAACATCAACAACACCCCCTTCTCCGCCGCTGTCTTCGCCATCGCCGTGCAGCCAGACGGCAAGATTCTCATCGGCGGCGCCTTTACCACTGTTTTGGGTGTGGCGCGCAACAACATTGCCCGATTGAACGCGGACGGCCAGCTCGACACCGCTTTCAACCCGAACGCGAACGATCGAGTCCTTTCAATCGCGGTGCAGGCGGATGGCAAGATTTTAGCGGGCGGCGAGTTCAACAGCATCGGCGGGCAGGCGCGCAGTTGTATCGCGCGGCTCGATGCGGCGGGCGCGGCTGATTCGTTCGACCCGAACGCGACCAAAAGTCTCTCGCCCGCGGCCGTCCTTTCAATCGCGGTGCAGGCGGACGGCAAGATTCTTCTCGGCGGCGATTTTACAACGCTCTCGCCGAACGGTGGAGCACCGGTCCCGCGCAACTGCATTGCCCGGCTGAACTCGGACGGCACGCTCGACACCGCTTTCAACCCGAACGCGAACCTTCGAGTCGTTTCAATCGCGGTGCAGGCAGACGGCAAGATTTTAGCGGGCGGCGAGTTAACCAGCATCGGCGGGCAGGCGCGCAACCGCATCGCCCGACTCAACCCGGACGGGACGGCTGATTCGTTCAACCCGAACGCGAACAACCCTGTCTATGCAATCGCGGTGCAGGCGGACGGCAAGATTTTAGTGGGCGGCCTTTTCTTCGGAACGAACGGCATCGGCGGGCTGACGGGGGAGACGCGCAACAACATTGCCCGGATGAAACCTGACGGCACGCTTGACCTCGCTTTCAACCCGAACGCGAACGGTACTGTCCTTTCAATCGCGGTGCAGGCGGACGGCAAGATTCTGGCGGGCGGAGGGTTTGGAACCATCGGTGGGCAGGCGCGCATTTGTATCGCGCGGCTCGATCCCGCCACCGGCTTGGCTGATTCGTTCGACCCGAACCCGAACAGTAATGTCTATTCGATCGCCGTGCAGGCGGACGGCAAGATCCTAACGGGCGGCGTGTTCACACAAATTGGCGGACAGACGCGCAACTGGTTCGCTCGTTTGAGTAACGACACCGGCGCGCTGCAAAACCTGGCCGTGACGCAAACACGCGTTACATGGACCCGCGGCGGGTCAAGCCCGCAATTCCCGCGCGTTACCTTTGAGTATTCAACGGACAATGTGAACTACACTCCCCTGGGCACCGGCACGGCGGCCGGCAGCAACTGGACTCTGACAGGTTTGAACCTTCCGGCCGAACAGAACATCTACATCCGCGCCCGAGGTTATTATCGCGGCGGCAACGCGAACGGCTCGGAGAGCATCACGGAATCCGTGCGGAATGCGTTTCTGCTGACTCCTGTGACGTTAGTCTGGAACGGCTCAACAAGCTCCGACTGGCACACAGCATCGAACTGGACCCCCAACGCGGTGCCCACAACCTTCAACGACGTTTTGATTCCGACGGCGGGCGTGACTAATCAACCCACGATCAGCGCAGGTTTCTCTTCGATCAATGCGATGACCATCCAATCGAGCCGTGTATTGACGATCAACTCGTTGTTATTGCTCTCGACCGCCGCAGACGTCACTTCGGCTGGCACAATCACCGGCGCAGGCAAGCTCGTATTTGGGGGCTTCACCTTTACTCAAAACGGCTCGGTGTCGCTGGCCTCGGTAGAGTTCAGCGCCGGCGGTCACTTACTCACTGGGAGCGGCTCGTTCGCCTCGGGGATCATCACCGTTCTGGGCGGCGCGAGCGTCACACTGACCAGCAATCATTCCCTTAGCCTCCTCGCCATCAACAGCGGAGGCTTGTTTGACGCAACCACTCAAACTCTGACACTCACTGGAGCAGGAACGCCGATCTTTAACAGCGGGAGTTTCACCGCCGGGGGCAGCACGATTATCTATCAAGGCTCGGTCGCGCAAGGTGTCACCGGGAACATCAGCTACAGCGGGCTGACGATCAACAACGCGGCGGGAGTTTCGCTGGCAAGCGACACGACGGTTTACGGGTTGCTGAATCTCGCTACCGATCTCACGACCGGCGCCTTCACCCTGATGATGCCCGCAGCAGGATCGTCGACCGGCGCCGCGGATGTGGTCGGCAACGTCAAGCGAACCGGTTTCACCGCGGGCCTCGCTCCCCTGTCGTTTGGCAACCCCCTCAACACCCTGCAGTTCAATACCGGGACCGTGCCGACCGATGTCACGGTGAATCTGATAAGGTCCGCGCCTGCGGGCTTCTCCGGCAACACCGTTTCGCGAACCTATACGATCACTCCAAACGGAGGATCGGCGTTCACTGCGACGCTTCGGTTACGTTACAAGGATACCGAGTTGAACGGGCTGAACGAATTTTTGCTCGAGTTGTGGCGATTCAATGGATCGAGCTGGGTTTCGCCGGCCGGAGCCGCGACTCGTGACCCGGCACAGAACTGGATCGACGAAGTCGGCATCACAGCTTTCTCGCCGTGGGCAATCGCCGGCCCATCGGGACCAACCGAAGTCAAGCTGATCTCGTTTGACGCGATCGGCTACGACAACGGTGTGTTGCTTGATTGGAAGACCGGCTATGAGGTTAACAACCTGGGCTTCCGAATCTATCGCCAGGAGAGCGGTACTCGCACGCTGTTGAATCAGGCGCTCGTCGCAGGATCGGCTCTGGTAGCCGGTTCCACGGCGCTCACCGCCGGACGAACTTATGCCTTTTGGGTTGATGCCAAAGACGCAGATAAAGATTCCGGCTTCTGGCTAGAAGACATCGACCTCAACGGCACATCAACCTGGCACGGCCCCTTCTTCGTGAAGCAGGTTGGTGGCAAGCTTCCTGTTCGCACGCTGGCCGAATCGTTGAGTCAAGTCGGGCGCACGAACGAAGCCGGTGCGACTCACGCGGTTGAGACCTTCGCGCAATTGGCCAAGCCAAATCAATCAGCGTTGTCGCCCGTCTCACTTCAACAAACAGGCCTCGCCTCTTCACGTGCTGTGAAGATCGGCATCACGCGGGCAGGCTGGTATCGAGTCACTCAACGCGAGTTGATTACCGCCGGGCTCGATCCAAATACGGACCCCAGATCTCTTCGGCTTTTCGTCGATGGGATCGAAGTGCCCATCTTCCTCGCAGGCGAAGAGGACGGAGGATTCGACGCCACCGATTCGGTCGAGTTCTACGGGGTCGCTCTGAACACTCCTTCCACCGGCACGCGGGTCTACTGGCTCATCGGCGGCTCTCAACTCGGGCTCAGGATCAAGAAGACGCCGTTCGCAAAGGGCTATCCCTCGGGCGAGAGCTTCGCATACACAGTTGAGCGCCGCGACCGAACGATCTACTTCTCTGCTCTCCGCAACGGTGACGAGGAGAACTTCTTCGGTTCTGTCATCAGTTCAACCGCCGTCGAGCAAACACTCACGGTAAACAACCTCGCTCAATCAGCTAGAGAAAGCGCAATCATCGAAGCCTCGGTTCAGGGGGTCACCAATCTCCCGCATCAAGTCGGCGTAACCTTGAACGGCTCTTCAATCGGGAGCCTCGTCTTCAACGGTCAGGCGAAGGGCCAACTGAAGATCGAAGTCTCTCAAGCAATCCTGCGAGAAGGTGAAAACGTCATCTCCCTGCAATCGATCAACGGACCAAGCGACATCAGCCTGGTTGATTCGATTCGCATCACCTATCAACACACCTATCGCGCGGAGAACGATACGCTGGGCCTGTCCGCTAAGACGGGCGAGTCGCCGACTATCAGCGGCTTCTCGACCAAAGACGTTCGCGTTTTCGACGTCACCGACGAGCTCAACGTTCAGGAACTGGCTGTTTCGTTAGACGAGGCGAAAGATAGCTTCTCGGCAACGGTCACCGCTTCGGGAGTTGGTGAACGCAAGCTTCTGGCTCTGACGGAAAACAAGGCTGTTTCGGCATCGAGCGTCACTGCGAACTCACCTTCTAAGCTGCGCGAACAGAACAACGCTGCCGATTTCATTATCATCACCCGGGCAAATCTGTTTGACTCGCTCAAACCGCTCGCAGCGCTGAGAAGCAAACAAGGTCTCAAGACGGCGCTGATCGATATCGAAGACGTGTACGACGAGTTCAGCTTCGGCAACAAGTCTCCTCAATCGATCAAGGCTTTTCTCGCTTACACGTCGAATAGTTGGAAGCTAAAGCCCCGTTTTCTCTTGTTGGCCGGCGACTCCAGCTATGACGCGAGGGGCTATCTGGGTCTTGTCGACAACGACCTCATTCCGACCAAGCTGATTGACACGGCTTATCTGGAAACCGCATCCGATGATTGGTTCGCGGATTTCGACGGAGACGGTATCGCTGATCTGAGCGTCGGGCGCCTGCCGGTCCGCACCATTGAAGAAGCTTCGCTCCTTGTCGCCAAAGCGATCTCTTATGGACAATCAGCTCCTTCAAGCGAAGTTACGCTTGTAGCTGACAGCAACGACGGATTCGACTTCGAGAGGGCGTCTACGATCCTGCGTACGCTGATTCCAGCGAGCCTTCGGGTAAGCGAGATATTCCGTTCCAGAACCGATGACCCGACCGTGAGAAGTGAGCTACTCGACGCGATCAATCGCGGTCAGAAGATCGTCAACTACACCGGTCACGGCTCGGTGAATGTGTGGCGAGGCAACCTACTCACGGCGGCAGATTCGTCGCTGTTTACCAACAGAGACCGTCTCTCATTGTTCGTGATGATGACCTGCCTGAACGGCTATTTCCACGACGCAATGAATGATTCGCTCGGCGAGAGCTTGCTGAAATCAGAGAACGGTGGCGCCGTCGCCGTATGGGCCTCTTCGGGGATGACTCTGCCCCAAGAGCAGGCATTGCTGAATCAGGAACTGTTCCGCCTGGTGTTCAGTCCAAACCATCGCACGCTGACGCTTGGCGAGATTGTGCGACACGCAAAAGCAACGGTTAAGGATCCGGACATCCGCAGCACGTGGATTCTTCTCGGCGACCCGACGATGCGATTGCGGTAATCTTTGGGCTCTGACTCCTCAAGCCACGCCGCTCTGCCTCGAATCGGTCGCGGGTTCAAATCCCGCCCCCGCAACCACTTAGCTGAAACCAGTCAGGAATAGCACAGGAAGAAGGGCCGCTCGCCAGCGGCTCTTTCTTTTTAGCTTTGCTTTCTAGTTTGGAGCATCACTGAATGATCGCCGTTGCAAGCACCTCAGTCGCCTCCTCGGCTGTCGTTGGATCTACGTGAACGTAGATGTCCGACGTGGTCGAAATGCTACTGTGGCCGAGCAGGTCGTGAGCAAGCCCGCCCCGTTGACTCATCTAAAAAAGTGCTCGAAATGCGCCCGCCCGAAATGCGCCCGCTTGAGCGACCGATCGCGGTCGTGTATGCTGCGTCACGCCATTTCATAGAGTACCAGCACTCTGTGAGATGCACTCTGCAATGTCCACTCGTCGAACCGTACCAAACAGATCTGCTCGTCCTTCGGAATAACTGATGATCGAGCAAACTTTTCGCCAACTCTTGACGACGCACACACGCGATTAAATCAAGGAGATTAAATGGGATTCGAATTGGTGAATGATGCGTTTTATCCGCCCGACAGTACCGATCCGGATACTTATTCGATCGCGATCGACATCGGAACAACTATCGAATTTATATTTCAACTCACCACGGCTCAGAATGTCATCCTCTATCTTATGTTCCCCGAGTTGCCCGAAGGCTGCCAGAACTCGAGAACCGTGCTTGTTAATAATCTCTCTTTCACTGCGGCCTATGATCAAACGGGCTCCTGGATTCAGGTTGGCCCGATCTCTTGCCAGCCGGGCACCAATGTGATCACGATTATGGAGTCTTCTCAGGATGCCCCTGCTCCGCAGTGGCCGCCCGATTCGGTGCTCTGTTATATCTCAAACGTAATGGTCGGGGACAGTCAAATCAACCTCCAATCCTGGTTCAACGACCCGAACGCATCCCTCGCAGACTGGATCAATATCGCTCCGCCAGCTGGGAACAACTACGAGGCCGACTTTGTAGAAGGCTCGTACTTCCAGGGACCCGTCTACAACTTTGGCACAGGAGACTTCACTCTCGAAGCCTGGGTAACGACGACTTCCGGCGGGCCCGTATTCACGCTTACCGGTCCCGCGGCGCAATCCGTGGGTCAGGAGTATCTCCTACTCGCCGTTCAGTCGGATGGCACGGTCTTCGTTGGTTGTCGAGATTCAGAAACGGGAATGGTGGGAATCTGGACCCTGTCAGACGATCAGGCAATCCTGGACGGAGAACCTCATCACCTTGCAATGGTGCGACAGGGCACTGTTATTACGATCTACCTTGACGGTGATCCGCTTTCGCCTGCGCCCTTTAACATTCAACCCGCGGGAACGATCGATCTCAGCAGCGTCAATGTCGTGTTTGTGGGATTCGCGATCATGCCGCCCACGATCTCTCAACCGGGTGATCCCTTCGTTGCATGGACTTTAGACTCGTACTACTTTGTTGGTCAGATGGATGAGGTCCGCTTCTGGAGCATTGCGTTGTCACAGGGCCTCATAGCCGACGGTATGCATCACGAGTTGACGAATACCGAACCAGGGCTCGTTGGACATTGGACCTTCGATAATCAGGATGGTACGGATTCCTCGCCTCTTGGAAACAATCTGAGCCCAACCGTCAGCATGCAATACCAATTATCAGAGGTGGATTTCGAACCGCCTGGCCAGCCGTACCTGATAACTCAGGTGCAGTTGATGGAAGACTACATTTCCGACAACACGCAACCTTCGGGATTCAACACAGTCAATGGATATCGCGTGGTGATCTCGGCAAGAGACGGTTTCGGTAATCCGTATTTTCCGCTGCCGGATACGCCCACGCCCACGATGATTTCCATATGGGGAGTCGAACCAGCCGAACTTGTTTTTATGGATGGCACCAGCGCGTCAGTAGGCCCGTCGACGCCTTGCATTCGTCCGTTGGACTCGATGAGCGAGCTCACATTCGTAATTGATTCCCAGAGTCAAATCACCTGCCCTGTTCTGAGGGTGAACGCAAGCTTCATGGCAGAGTACGAGCGACTGGTGATTTCGCCGGACCGGCATGTGCACGCGATCCTGGCAAACGTAACCGGGGATCAACTTGCCGGGAATGCGCCGTTGCCGTCGGGCAAGACTGCAGCGTTGGGGAACCTCCCTTCAAATCTCAGTCCCGACCTCCTCGACAACGTAGCATCGGTCATCTCCAACGTGATGAGCGCTGCCGTCCCACACAGCGTGCAACCCGAGCGGCCGCTAACCCGGACCCGCGATCTGCCGCTCGACGAACCAGTCTCTCCTCCCTATGAAGCGATGTACCAGAACCTTGAGCTGCTGACATCGCCATACGACTTTGTCAGTAACATGGCTTCGGCTCATTATCTGCAGACCGATGGATTAGTCTTGAGAATCCTTGCCCCGGAAAGCATGCCCACCAGCCTCTGGCACTACGATTTCACTAGTAATTCTTTCACGCCGCTTA
>Ga0075428_100009813_pt1 | contig 10642 bp, 10 predicted proteins | sample RhiMetdeltSRZDD2_FD_75291 | JGI IMG/M metagenome (GOLD analysis project Ga0075428, IMG submission 75291) | Populus rhizosphere microbial communities from Tennessee, USA - Rhizosphere MetaG P. deltoides SRZDD2 | ecosystem: Host-associated > Plants > Roots > Rhizosphere > Soil | place: USA... | reverse complement strand
CCGACGGAACACAGCAAGCCCGCCGGGAAGGCAACGCGATGGCCCTTGATATGTGGACGCTGTTTGACGGGATTGTCCACCTAACTGCGGGCCGGTTGTCCAGCGCCCGCGCCGCGACCGAATCCCTGCCGCCCCCACAGCGGACAGCCGTGACCGAGCTGAACATGATGCGCATGGTGATTCTGGCCGACGTGGCGGCGCGCACCGATGACCGAACGTTGTTGCTGCAGATGGTCAATGACGCGCGCGACGCCTATTCCACTGCCTCATCTACGGTAGGTCGGGGAACGGCGCACGTGCTGGCGCTGGCGGCGTGGCAGCGCGACGACGTCCATGACGCGATGCGCTGGCTGGGCGGCGACATCACGCTGTTCGGGACACCACTCTGGCCCCTGGTCTTGGATCGGGTGATCTTGGGTGCGCGGGTGGCGTCGGCCGGCGGTGATGCCGGCTTGCGCGCACGTGTCCTGCAGGCCGCCGACGTGCTCGAGCGTGAGCGGCCGGCGATCCCGCTGTTCTCGGGGGTGGCCGGGCATGCCCGCGGGATACTCGAACGTGATGTCCAGGCAGTGGTGGCTGCCGCCGACGTGCTGCACTCGTCGTCGCGGCCGCTTCTGTACGCCGCGGCTGCCGAGGACGCCGGCGATGAACTCGCACGCACCGACCGGGGTGATGAGGCGCTGGATCAGCTCAATGCCGCATTCGACACCTACCTGCGCCACGAAGCGCTCGCCGATGCGCGCCGGGTCGGTCGCGCGCTGCGCGGACTGGGTGTGCAACGTCGTATCGTTACCCACCCGCGGGCAAAGACGGGCTGGGACAGTCTCACCGACTCCGAGCTCACGGTGGTCAACCTGATCGCCCAGGGCGTCACCAACCGCTCCGTCGCCACGCAGCTGCACCTTTCCCCTCACACCGTGAGAGCCCATCTGCGCAATGCGTTCGCCAAGCTCGGGGTCAGCTCCCGCGTCGAGCTGAGCCAACTCGTGCGCGGCGCCGAACACCACGCTAATTAGATTCTGGGGACTTAGCCCTAGGCGACTTTGGCCTTAGAGATAGGCCGCTGGCCAATGGTGTTACCCACGCCCATGCGGCGACTGTAGTTGTTGTCAACTAATCACGTTCTCACTCGAAAGACGGCCAAGGCAAGGCCAGACACCGCGCTCGTGAGCACACGAGGAAAAGAGCGAAAGATGCTGAGTGCAACGCTTGGAATGCTGGCGATGGTGCCGGTGGTGTTCGGTGTCGCCGGGTGGGCGATGGTGTCCCGATGAGCGCACACTCGCCCAGCTCGGTCGCCGAATCAGCAAGTAGCACTATCGATCCCGACGCACAGGCAAGACGCGCCAACGATGGCGAACCGAGCGCAGGGTTTCCATCTGACCTGACCATCGATGAGGATGCGGTGGACGGACTCTTAACCGCCGAGGAATTTGTCGCCGAATTCGACCAGAACCGCGACGATGGCACGTTGTACGCCGAGTATCGTCGGCTCGCCGCCGAACAGGCCGCGTTGCGCCGAGTGGCCACGCTCGTCGCGCGCGGCGTTGAACCTTTGGAGGTATTTGCCGCGGTGGCCGAGGAGATGCGCCGATGCTTGCCTGCCGACACCGCCGGCTTGTGGCGCTTCGAATCGGATCGCGAGATTACCCTCGTGGCCGCCGCTGCCGATCCTGAGGCGCTGACACGATGGCCGGTGGGCACCCGAACCCTGGTGGACGGCGACACCCTCGCCACGTTGGTGCAACGCAGCGGCAGGCCCGCACGGATCGACAGCTACGACAACATCGCCGGGCCGATCGCGGCTCGCGTGCGTGCGGTCGGCGTGCGCGCTGCGGTGGCGGTGCCAATCATCGTTGATGGACGCGTGTGGGGCCTGGCAGCTCTCGGTTCCCTGCAACAACGCCCGATGCCTGCCGACACCGAGGTCCACATCTGCCGCTTCGCCGAACTGATCGCCACGGCACTGGTGGCCGGTTATCGCGACGAGCAGAACAGGCAACTCCTCGCCGAGGCGTCACGGCGGTCGAATCTGATTGACGCGCTGCTGGAGGGACGGGCCTTCGACGATTGGAGCCTGCGGGATCTCGCCGGCTGTCTTCGGCTGCCGAGCAATGGTCCTTTTGTGGTCATCGCCGCCCACGTTCCCACCGTGGGTGATGAGGCGCTCCCCGAGATCGAGTCGAAGCTGCGTAGCCTCGACGTCTTTTCGGCGTGGCGGCTGCTGCCTGATGTGCAGGTCGGGATCGCGCACGTCGCGTCCGACCAAAAACTCGACATGGTTGTTGCCCTAATGTCTCGGATGACCACTGTGCGGGTGGGGGTCAGTGCGGCCTTCGGGGATCTGCGCGAGACGCCACGAGCCCTGCATGTGGCACGGGTGATGGTGCGGGGTCCGACCGACTCCACCTCCTCGGTCGCGGTGTTCGACGGCTCCATCCTGGCCACCGCTGCCGTGAGCGCGCCGGCGGCGATGATCCAAACGGTCGGCGCTGCGTTGGATGGTTTTGGCGACCTTCCCGACTACGACCGGGGGCTGCTGTTCGAAACGTTTCGGGTGTGGCAGGACAACGATGCGTCGGTGTGCGCTGCGGCTGCGGTACTTACTTGCCACCCGAACACCGTGCGCCACCGCTTGCGCCGAATCGAGAAACACAGCGGCCGATCCCTCTCGCGGCCCAGGGATGTCGCCGAACTGTGTTTGGCTTTCGAGGTACATCGCCGTCTGATGTAGCCGAAACCCATTGACGCTGTCGATGAGTGGGAAGGTCGTCACGGTGGAATATCGCGTCGTCTGGGCATGCGCATACGTCGTCATGATCGAGCACTTCTGGTGACTCGCGAGGTGGGCGTGTCACAGTTTGCGATGTCTGACGCGACATCCATGCTGCACCAACGCTATAACCGACGCTATCCGTAGCTTTCCAGTACAGCCCAGGCCGCACCCGCCAACGGCAATCGCGCGCCGGTGTTCCCTGCTACACCCAATTGGATTCAGCGCTGTCATTGGGGCCAATGACGTGGGTTCCCTTACGGGCAATAGTCAGGGCATGACAGCCGGGGCGGCTTCGAAAGTTGAAAGGAACCAACATGAGCAGCGATAGTTTGGTTGCACCAACAGTGTCTACGGGCTTCGACATCAACGCACATTTCCGGGCTGTCATGAGCGACCTCGGACTGTCGCCCGAAGACACCGGCGGCACAATAACTTTCGTTGGCGAGGATCCGATCTTCCCGAGCGTGCATCGGCTTGGGGCGTGCATCGGCATCCCGATCATGGCCGGCGCCGCGGGCATCGCCGACATCTGGCGCCAACGCAGCGGCGTAGGCCAGGACCTGAGCCTGGACCTGCGCAAGGCCATCCACGGCATCAACCCCATGTACAAATTCATGCCCACAATCAACGGCCACCCCTACCAACTGCCGTACTTCATCGGCAACCCGATGGGGTTCGACCTGTACCAGACCAGGGACGGCCGGTTCTTCCTGCCGACGGGGGCCTACCCGCGCCTGATGAATGGCATGTGCACGTTCCTGGGGTGCGCGCCGGACAAGAACAGCATCGCCAAGGCCGTGTCCAAGTGGGACGCCATGGAACTCGACGCGGCAGCCGCCGACAAGGAGCTCGTCTTCGCCGTCGTGCGCACGCCCGAAGAGTGGGCAGCCCACCCTCAAAGCAAGCAGCTCGCCGAGAAGCCGTTGGTGGAGATCGTCAAGATCGGCGACAGCGATCCCGAGCCCTTCACACCGGCGGCCCGCCCGCTGTCCGGGTTGCGGGTGCTGTCGGCGACCCACGTCATCGCCGGCAACGTCATGTCGCGCACGTTGGCCGAGCACGGCGCCGAGGTGCTGCAGATCGCCCACCCCGAAGAGTTTGAGCACGAGGCCCTGATGCAGGATCCGTGCGCCGGGTTCACCTCCTCGGTGTGGCTGGACCTCAACCAGCCCGAAGCTCGCCAACAGGCCTACGAACTCGCCGCAGGCGCAGACGTGTTCGTCGAAAGCTACCGCACCCGCAAGATCTCCAACCTGGGTCTGTCGCCCGAGGAACTGGCCGCCCGCCGCCCCGGCATCGTCTACGCCTCCGCACGCTGCTACAGCTACGACGGGCCGTGGGAAAACCGGGCCGGATTTGACATGGAAGCCCTCTGCGTGACCGGGTTCACCACCGAAGAGGGCACCCCCGAACGGCCCGCGTTCCCCCCGACCCACGTCATGAACGACTACATCGCCGGCTACCTCGGCGCGGCCGGCATCCAAGCCGCCCTCATCCGCCGGGCCAAGGAAGGCGGCAGCTACCACGTGCGCGTCAACCTGGCCCGCTGCGCAATGTGGTTCATGTCCCTGGGCAAATTCGACAAGAACGCCCCAACGCCCACCGGCGAGCAGCACCAAATCCTGGCTCCGGACAGCATCACCGCGCAAACCCCGTACGGGGAACTGGTCCGACTCGCCCCACCGGTCGAGTTCTCCGAAACCAAGCCCTACTGGAAAGACCCGGTACTCGTGGTGCGCGGATCCAGCAAGCCGCAATGGAAGAACAGCTGACTCCTCGGATTATGCGCGGTAACAATCACGAGCGCCCCTTCAGGCCGTCGAGCGCAGTGGCTGGATCAGGCGTGGCGGTACTCACGGGCGGCCGGCTCGGCGAACTTGTCCAATTCCGCGAGGTTGACGACGATAGGATCGGTGCCTGAACGGGTAACGGCCCAGACGGTCGGACTGTCGGCGGTTGCGTTGATCTCCTGGTGCACCGTGTGCGCCGGTATGAAAACGAAGTCTCCGGGACCCGCCTCAACGACATGCTCCAGACGCTCGCCCCACCGGTACCTTGCGACGCCTTCAACCACGTACAGGATCGTCTCTTGATCGCCGTGGTGGTGCGCACCGGTGGCCGCACCCGGTAGCACGGTGCTTAAACCTAGGGACGCAACGGACCGGCCCCTTCCGGTATCGCACGCCGCGCGCGACCCGCAGGTCAAAGATACTGTGCTGCTGCGGGACTGCGCGGAACGAGCCACCCGACGGAATCTGGTCGTCACCGTGACGAAATTGCGACACATGCCGCCGCGTACGGTCGAGCACCGCGCAGAATCCGATAAAGGTCAAATGTGGCGGCGGGAAAATTGGACACGACGGTGAGACAACTCGCGCTGGACATCCCGTGAGACGACCTGTCTCAGTACAGTTCAGCGCATCGCGTATGGACAGCAAGTTTGAGAAGCTACAACCGTTGTCGAGATGCAACGAAGATTAACAAGCGGCACCTAGTTGTTTAACAAGTTGGTTAGCGGATGAAACTAAACCCGCCACCGAGGCGCAAGGTGCGAGTGCATGAACTCGCCCGCGAGTTGGGCTGGACGTCTCGCCAGCTGCTCGCAGAGCTATCTCGGCGTGGTGAGTTCGTGAAATCGGCGGCCATCCAGCTGGAGGCTCCGGTAGTTCGTGCCATTAGGCAGCAGTTCAGTTCCGTCGGCGAACCCGACCCTGATGCGACCGTCGCTCCAGCGATGTACGGCCGGTCGGCAGAGTCACTAGCTGACGAAGATGTGACTGGCTTCGCCGAAGCACTAGCGAAGGCCAAAGCTCAGTCGAAAGCAAAAGGCCAAAAGAAGGGCGCGCAATGGCGCCCACCAGTACTTCAGGTGCTGCTCGACGAAGTCATCGTTCCTCAGCGGCCAGACCATCTCGATCCGCCGGCCGGTGGTTACTTCGCCTGGGAAATGAAGAAGGCCGCGTAACTTAACCAGCGCTGGGCTGAAGCGCGACTGAATGGCTTCCGCGGTGATGATGCCCTCGTAATCAAGTGGATTCGTGTGAGCGATGGTCAACGACCCGAGGTCGCCACAGACCTCGCTGGTGGCGGCATTACTCCGGACGAGGCGGGACTCAACATCGGACACGGCGGTCGAATCGACCCGCGACTGCCGAGTATCTACGAGCGCTTTCGCGGGGGACGTATCAATCGATCGGAAGCGATGGCGCTTGTGCGGCAGTGGCGCCAGCGCCATCAGGCTGGTTGATTCAGTTCACAAACGCACCTTGGCACTTTTACGATGTTGGCCTCACACGTCCTGATCCGTGGATGCGAATCACGCTCAACCCCAGCCCACATAGCTACAGCCGGCGATACGAGGGGTCCTTCGCGCGGAACTCATCGCGGGATCAGAACGGTCCGACACGCACCACGCCGGCACGAGTCACAGGTCGTCGCCCCCTCACCCGGGGTGGCACTCCTGCGGGCGGCGGCTACGGATACATGAACGAATACCCCATCGCCCGGTTGTATGCCGACAACCGAGTCCATCGCATTTTCGGCGGTACCAGCGAGGTCATGAAGGTCATCATCGCCAAGGACATGGGCCTGTGAGGCATCGAGAGGGCCTATCCGCCGAAGTGACCCATTGCACTCCTTCTATAACGAAGTTATAGTCCTCTCATGCGTCGCAACATGTCAGGCCGAAAGCTCGTCATCACCGGAGCCGCACGAGGCATCGGGGAAAAGGTGGCGCGTCTTGCCGCCGCCCGAGGCGCTCGCGTCGCCTTGATCGGGCTCGAGCCCGATCGATTGCGCGCCCTCGCCACAGATTTGGGCCCGGCCGCCTCCTGGCACGAAGCCGACGTCCGCGACGGCGCGGCGCTGCGCTCGGCGATCGACGAATGTGCGACGGTCATGGGCGGCATTGATCTCGTCGTTGCCAACGCAGGGGTCGCGGCCTATGGGACGGTGCGCCAAGCCGACGAGACATCCTTCGAGCGAGTCCTGGACATCAACCTGAACGGCGTGTTCCGCACGCTCAAGTACGCGACACCTCACCTCGAGCGCGGTCGGGGTCACGCGATGGTGGTGGCCTCGGCGATATCGTTCACACCGCTCGCTGGGCTGGCCTCCTACGCCGCAAGCAAGGCCGGAGTCGAAATGCTCGCTTTGGCCTACCGCCAGGAGGTGGCACACCTCGGCATCACTGTCGGTCTGGTGCATCCGTCGTGGATCGACACCGACCTCGTCCGAGGAGCCGAGGCGGACATCCCCTCATTCCAGGAGCTTCGCGCGAAGCTGCCGTATCCGGGCAACGTCACCACCAGTGTCGACCGCGCCGCCGCCGCGATCGTCAAAGGACTCATACGCCGGCGTAGCCGCGTGTACGTCCCGCGCGCAGTCGTTGTGGCGAACTGGGCGAAGGGCGCCTTGAACTCGCCCGCGGCGTGGCCGTGGATGAGGCGATTCGCGGCCGAGGTGACCCCAACGCTTGAGCGCGAGGTCGAGGCACTGGGAAGGCATGACCAACTCGCGCCGGGCTCCGAAATCCGCTCCAGCTCAAGCTCGGCGACTAATGCCGCGGCTATCGAGCCCATCGCCCGATAGAGCCCTATTCAGCTCACTTCATCACGACGTCACCCTTTGACGTCCGTTTCGAATAGGCCCTTGCGCGCAGTGCATAACGAAGTTATAGTGCGATATAACAAAGTTATTTGGCCCGGCAACGGGGACGGCGTATCGCCGAGCCACATCCGGTGCTCCAACGCAATCTCTGATGAAAGTGAACAGACATGAAGGCATTCGTCGTCGCGCAATACGGCAAGGACGGTGTCCGCGCCGCCGACGTACCCGAGCCCAAGGTCGGCACCAACGACGTCCTGGTCAAGGTGAGCGCAGCCAGCATCAACCCACTGGACAAGATGGTCCGCAACGGCGAATTCAAGCAGCTCTTGAAATACAAGACCCCGTTCGTGCTCGGCCACGACGTTGCCGGGGTGGTGGTCCAGGTCGGTGCGACCGTGCGTGACTTCAAGGTCGGCGACGAGGTTTTCGCCCGGCCACGCGACCTGCGCATCGGAACATTCGCCGAGTACATCGCGATCGACCAAAACGATGTCGCACACAAGCCGGCCTCGCTCACTCTGCACGAAGCCGCCGCCGTCCCCTTGGTCGCGCTGGCCGCATGGCAGATCCTGGTCGAAAAGGCTCAGCTCAAACCGGGGCAAAAGGTCCTCGTCCACGCCGGCGCTGGAGGGCTCGGGTCCACAGTGATCCAGCTCGCCAAGCACCTGGGAGCGCACGTGGCGACCACCACCACCGGCACCACGGAAGGACTCGTCCGCGACCTCGGAGCCGATGAAGTCATCGACTACACCAAGCAGGACTTCTCCCAGATTCTCTCCGGCTACGACCTGGTGCTGGACTCCCTCGGCGGCGAGAACCTCATGAAGTCGCTCACCGTGCTCAAGCCCGGCGGCTTGGCTATCGGTGTCGCCGGCCCACCCGACTCCGGATTCGCCAAGCAGCTCGGCGCCCCCAAGCCCTTCCAGTTTGTGATGTCGTTCCTGAGCCGCAAGGTCCGCAAGGCCGCAAAGAGGCTCGGCGTGCGCTACTCGTTCTTCTTCATGCGGGCCAACGGTTCTCAGCTGAGCAAGCTCGCCGCCCTTTACGACGCGGGTCACCTCCGGCCGGTACTCGATTTCACGTTCGCGTTCGAGCAAACCCTCGACGCACTCACCTACGTCGAAAGCGGCAAGGTCCGGGCGGGCAAGGTCGTCGTCACGCTCGACTGACGTTCTGCGTCCAGGCCACGAAACAAGGGGAAACAATGAGCCAGTACACCGAGCCCAGAAGTGCGAACACTTCGCCAACCATGAGGGTGGACGTTGGCGGGACGCGGTTCGCCTATCGACAGTTCGGGCCGGACACCGGCGTGCCTGTTGTTTTCCTGCACCACTTCACCGCGGTCCTCGACGACTGGGACCCTCGGGTCATCGACGGGATCGCGGCTCAGCGGCGCCTGATCACCTTCGACAACCGCGGTGTCGGCGGAACCGAAGGTCGCACGCCCTCAACGGTTTCGGCCATGGCTGACGATGCCATCGCTTTCATCCGGGCACTCGGCCTCGAACAAGTCGACCTGATGGGGTTCTCTCTCGGCGGGTTCATCTCGCAGGTGATCGCGACGAAACAGCCCGCGCTGGTCCGCAGGATGATCCTCGCGGGCACCGGTCCGGCCGGCGGCGCAGGCGTCGGCAAGTTCTCCAAGCGACTTATCGGCGACGTGACGCACGGGCTACTCACCCTCCAAGACCCTAAGCCTTACCTTTTCTTCACCAGAACGGCCAACGGAAGGGCAGCGGCGACGGCCTACATGGGCCGGCTCAAGGAACGCAGCCACGACCGTGTCAAGCCCACTTCACCTCGGGGAGTCGCAGCGCAGCTCCTTGCGATTCGCCGGTGGGGGGCCCAAGATCCCATGGACCTCGGCGCGATCCAACACCCCGTGCTGGTGGCCAACGGCGAGGATGACCGGATGGTCCCGACGAGCGCCTCATTCGACCTCGCCCACCGTCTGCCGAATGCCTCGCTGCGCATCTACCCCGACGCCGGCCATGGCGGCGTGTTCCAGTGCCACGAGCAGTTCGTGCCGCAGGCGCTGGCGTTCCTCGGGTAACTACTTGAGCCGACTGCGCTTTCGAGGCGCAAGGCGACGGCAGCAATCTATACGGCAGCAATCTATTAGGCCGCCTCGGCGCGTCTCATCGTTTTCGGTGCCGGCGCACGGCGTTGCGTGCCAGGTGCCGGAGCCACGGTCGGATTGGGGCGCCAGTTGCGCAGCCAATCAACGACGGTGACCGCCACTGGGATGAACAACGGAGACAACACCAGAGCAAGGCAGGACAAGCCCGCGAGATATCCAGACATGGTTCGTTGGCCTTTCATTACCGCGTGGAGTGAGTACTTCTCGGGCTGAACCACGGTCAGACCGTGGTGAAGTTGCGCGCCATATCGGCGGCCGCGAATTCACTGACCGCTCGGTCTGCGGCAGTGGACGCTTCGAGGCGCTCGATGAGCGATTCGAGTTCGCGCGCCGGGATCGCGCAGGTCAACTCGTCATCCGGCAAGTTTGTCCGGGTCCGGCTGACAGCGCAGCCCGGGCTGACGGCGACGACGCCGCCATGGGCGAGGGGGACGATCATGCATTGCGGCTTGCGCGCCAGGGTCAGATCCGGGGCCGCGCCGAGCAGGGTCATCAAGGCTGTCGGCGACAGTCTGACCAGCACCACGTTTGGGTCTTGTGCTTCGGACAGCGGTTGATAGGTGATCGAGGAGGGGCGGAACGGCAGCGCGGCGGCGGCCATCAGGTCGGCCTCGCCGACCCAGCCACTGCCCACGAGGGCGGCGGTGTCCGCGCCTGCTGCGGCCAGTTCAAGCGGGATCAGCCCGTGCGTGTAACTGCCGACGCTGCAGTTTGCGTGATCGGGTGCAACGGTATCGAGGCGCTGTTGCTGGGCCGGCGCCCAGAAGCAGCACCCTGCCGGTTGCGCTGCTGGCTTCGCGGCGCCGGCGTCCGGAGGAGCGTCGAAGCTCACCGCTACGGGTGCCTCGGTAAGGCCGAGAAGATCGCGGAGTCGCTTGGCCAAGACGGCGGAAGTGTTCACGGGCATGCCTTTCAGGAGTAGGTCAGGCGGATTTGGTGGGTATCGGCGCCGACGTCGATCGCTACGGCGCCGGCATCTGACCGGCGCCAGGTCTCGCACGCTCTGCCGTCGATGTGCAGCGAGACGTGCGCGCGATCGGGGAGGTTGTCGACGGTGAACGTTGTGGCCGTTCCCCGTCGTGACGGAGTTGCGGCGTAGGTGTCGATCTCGAGTACTC
>Ga0075428_100009812_pt1 | contig 10642 bp, 6 predicted proteins | sample RhiMetdeltSRZDD2_FD_75291 | JGI IMG/M metagenome (GOLD analysis project Ga0075428, IMG submission 75291) | Populus rhizosphere microbial communities from Tennessee, USA - Rhizosphere MetaG P. deltoides SRZDD2 | ecosystem: Host-associated > Plants > Roots > Rhizosphere > Soil | place: USA... | reverse complement strand
TGCGGGAGGCCGAGTCCGCCGCGCGCGGTCGCCAACGCGTCCAACTCCGTGAGCAGGCCGGCGTTGCTCGGGCCACCGAGCTGGTGGGCGATGCTGATCAGGTGATGCGCTTCGTCCTCCTCGATGCCCACCACATCGCGGACCGGCGGGGAGGCCAGTGCGTAGAGCGCCCGGACGACCAGCTCGGCACTGGCCGCGTCGGCGCCCCGCTGCCGCATGCCGAGGTCGCTCAGGAACACGCCGGCCGCGGTCCTCAGCGCATCAGCCTCCTCGTTCAGCACGTCGAGCGCCACGAACCCGGTCAGGTTGATCACCGACGTAGCCGCCAGCCACCGCCGCAGCGGCTCGTCCTCACCGAGTCGCAAGAGGTGCCGCGCGTGCGCCCGGAACAGCAGCTCGGCGCTCTGATGTCCCGCGTCGAGCAGGTCGGCGACGTGCTCGACCTCGCGCCAGGCGCGGCGAACCCGCGGCTCGTCACTCGTTTCGTCCATAGTGGACAATAGGTCGCGGGCCTCGGCGAGCCGGACCTGACTCGACTCGTCCATCCGGTCCAGCGCCCAGTCGCAGTAGCTGAGCAGAGCCGCGGACTCGACCAGGTAGAGCATTGCCCGCGGGCGGTCGGCACCGTCCGCGGGCAAGGTCTCCAGCAGGCTACGCGTCGTGGCGGCGACGCGCTCTCCCCATACCACCGACTCTTCGCACCATCGGAGGTCCCGGCCCGCCCGCGCGAGGCATTCGACGGCGATGCGGGCGTACCCGCCGACCATGTCGACCGACGGCGCGATCTGGTCGGCCGCGAGCGCGGCCGCGTGGTAGCAGGCGATCGCCTCGGTCGGCTCCTCGCACCAGTCGGCCAGTCGCGCGGCCGCGAGCACGACCAACGGCCAGAGGTCGAACGCGCGGTCGTCGTCTTCGGTCGCCACGCGCGGGACCAGCTCGGATAGCCGGGTACGCATCCCCGCCGGATCGGCGATCTCACTGCGGAAGATCTCGAGAGTGAGGACGGTCAGCTCCAGAAAGCTGTTCTGCTCCCCGTCGTCGGACGCGCGCGCGACCTCCTGCTCCGCCCAGGCGAGGAACGCGTCGAGGTCGATGCCGTCGAACTCTCCGTCGTCCGCCGGCAGGCCGACGCTATCGGTCGCGTCGTCGGTCAGCTCCGCCGCGAACAGCGGGTACGACCCGAGCGCCGAGATCACCGACAGCTCCATCAGGCCCGGCGGGTAGCCCAGGATCGCGGCCAGCGTCGTGGCGTCCGCGGAGATGTCGGCGACGGTACGCCCGGGCTCGTCGAAGCCGAGTTCCTGCGAGACGAAGTCGACGTCCCACACCAGGAGCCGGATCGCCACCGGATCCTTCAGGTACTCGTGGAGGTCGTCCACGAGCTGTTCCTCTTCCGCCACCGCCGTCGCCAGCCGCGCCAGGACGGGTGCCGCCCACTCCCGCCACAGCCGTAGCCGGAACGGCGTGAGCCACTCGGCGGCGCCCTCGTCCCGCGAACCGTGCCGGCGGAGCAGCTCGACGACGTTGCACCGGTACAGCTGGCGCGGGCTGTCGAACGACACGTCGACCACCGCGGACGCGATCGGACCGTGATCGGCCAGCTTCCTCAGCGGCATGTCGTCCAGCGCGGCCAGATCTCCGTCGATGGCGAATGCGTCCACCAGGCTCCGCCGTACATCGGACTGCGTACGGGCGGCCAGCAGCTGGGCGAACGTCCGGTTGATGAGGACGACGGCCCGGGTACCGGCCTGCACCGGCTGCTGGTTCGGGGGGTATGCCTGTTCGGCGAGGCAGGTGTCGAGGATCTGCCGGGCCCGTTCGGCGTACTCGGCCCCGGTTGTCTCCTCCTGGCCGGCCCGGCGCAGGTACCCGGCGGCGAGCGCGCATCCGACCCGGGCGCGCAGATCCCCGTCGGTCGCCAGGGGCGGCAGCACGCTGCTCTCGCCAACGAGGCTCTCGACGACCCGGAGGTCGGACAGCAGTATGTCCGGAAACGACAACGCGGTGACCAGAGCGGAGAGCGTTCTGCCGAACAGCTCCGTGGCGCCGGTACCCAGAACAAGGTTCTGCCCGCGCCGCGCGGCCCGCAGCAGTACCGCGACCGTCTCCCGCCCACACGGCCGGCCATGGTCTCGGGCCAGCTTGTTGTAGGCGACGCCGAGATGGTGCTCGAGGATGTACGTCAGCAGCGGGTCCTCGGCATGTGCGATCGCCTCGCGCAGCTCGTCGACGCAGCGGTCGAGCGACTCCTCGGTACCCTCCTGGATCAGCGCGATGGCGCGGTCCCACGCCTGTGTCACCGATCTGGGTTCGGCCGTCCCGGCCGCTACCGGTTGGTCATCCACGCTGGTCGTCGATCTGGCGGGCGAGCCCGATGTCACCGTGCGCGGCCGCCTCGAGGATCCGGACGATGGCGTCCGTCGAACCGGTGGCCTCGATGGTCACCTTCGTCGTCGCCTTGTTGGCTTGGATGACGAGCTCGAGGTGGGGTTCGTCGTCCCGCCGCCGCATCCAGTCCCGGATCGCGCCGGCGATCCGCTCGCCGATCGCCTTGGTGAAGTCCGTGACGATCACGGTGGTGGCCGCGGTGGCCGCCGCCACGACCACGGCCGAGACCAGCGTCGGATCGATACGCGACTCGCGCAGGTAGGGTGCGGCCTCGCCGGTCTCGATCAGCGTCTCGGCCAGTTCCCGGGGCAGCGTCAGAATGAGGTTGCCGTCGGCCACAGTTCCTCCCACCGGTCACCGCGGACGATGTGACGCCACGATACTTGCCCGGCCGGCCGAACAGTGTCGGATGTCAGTCCATCGCGACCTGGAAGGTGCGAGCTAGCCCGAGCCGGCGGTACGCCTCCAGCGACTCCGGCGTGACGTCCACTCTGGAGTCCCACCCCTGCTGGTTATGTGGCGTATCGAAATACACCATTGCTTTAACCCGCGGGAAGAGCTGAATCTGCTGGCCGACGGTGTCGTAGAACCACGGTGAATGCTCGATGTTGGCGGGCGAATGCCACACCCCCCACTCGGCCACCATCAGCGGCTTGTCGGGGAACCGGAACGCCGCCCAGTTGTAGAAGCCGGGCCAGGCCGGCCGGCTGCTCGATCGCCGGTTCATCATCTCGGCGAAGTCGCCGTAGCCGTACCCGGGCTCGCTGTACGCGTACGTGTCCCAGGCGACCCAGTCGACGACGTCGTCACCGGGGTACAGCTCCTCGAACCAGGACTTGGTGTTCCACGGCACGTACGCCATGTACGCCATCACGGTCACGAGGTTCGTCACGCCGTTCGCCCGCAGCCGCTCGACGACGTGCCGGAACATCGCCGCGTAGTCGTGCGCGGTCCAGCCGGAACCGGCTACCGGCCGCACGTCGTTCTCCGGCTCGTGGTGGATGGTGAAGAAGAACGGTTCGGGGAAGTTCTCGCGAATGTGTCGGGCGAGCCGGTCGAGGTACGTGTCGAGATCGCCGTCCGCGACGCTCGCCCACGACGCCGCGAGTGGCTTCCAGTTCAGGAACAGGATGCGCCGGCTCTCGATCTGCCGAGCCACTTCGATCTCGGCCGCGGTCGGGAACAGCTCGGTCCCGCGGTGGTACGCGTGATAGACCGCCTGCGGCCGGCCGGTCTTCTGCTCGAAGTCCCGCAGTGCATCGATGCGCGGCTGCGTGGTGTGAGCGCCGGGCGCGACGCCCCACAGCGCCCCGCATGTCGGCACGAGCCGTTCTCCCACCGCGCATTCGGGTTCGGGTGGCTCGGTCGGCTCCGGCTCGGTCGGCTCCGGCTCGGTCGGTGAGGGCATTGCCGTGGGTGGCAGCGTGGTGGGTGGCAGCGTGGTGGGTGGCAGCGTGGTCGGCGGGAGGTCGGTAGGCGGCAGGTCCGTCGGCGGAATGTCCGTGGGTGGCACGTCCGTCGGTGGCAGATCAGTCGGGGGTACGTCGGTCGGCGGCGCATCGGTGGGCGGGAGGTCTGTCGACGGCGGATCCGTGACCGACGGACTCACCGAGGGCAGGTCAACCGGGTACGGCCGGCCGGGTGGCGTCGCACCCGGCCGGACGGTGAGGTCGTTCGGCTGGGGCCGGCCGGCGGCCGACAACCACAGCGAAGGCTGGAGGAGTCGGGCCCGCGTACGGTCCGCCTCCTTCGCGATGAACGTGGCGAGCCCGTCGCCGGCCGGCGCGGTGACCGCGAACGAAAACGTCCCGGTCGCCTGCACGATCGGCGTGACGTCGAACGTGAGCGTGCCGTCGAGCGGATCCGGTCGGGCGGTACCCAACACCTTTCCGAGCCGCGGCGCGCCCGCGGACGTCAGCGTCGCCTCGCCCCATCGGTTGCTCGGCACGTAGGTCAGCTCGACGTGTGGCGGCAGCGGCCCGCCGGTCCGGGTCAACCGCACCTCCGCCCGCTTGGGCGCGATGCCGCCGGGCAACGTCGGCACGCGGAACTTCAGGAAGGTGATCGCGACGAACCCACCACCGGCGCCGGCGACGAGTCGAGCATCGGTCCCGCTCGCGCGGAGCGGATCGGTGCCGAGCGCATACGTATCGTCGCTGGCGAACAGCCGCAGATCCGGCCCGGAACCCACATGACTGGCGATGAGACCGGCGGCCACCGCGACCGCGATGGCGACACCAGCGGCGAGAAACGCCGTGCGGGCGCGCAGATGCGTCATGGCCGAGAGTCCTCTCTCGAAACGCGTGATCGTCACTATACCGATATATCTGAACAAAGTTAGCAAGCCGCGCACACAGTTACGTCCGGACGAACCGCGCGTTTACCACGAGGGGACAGACACCTAAGGAGCCGAGCCGTCGTGGACGCGAGCCGCCCAGCGTCGTACACGTTGTCTGACTACCTCGGGACGCTCCGGCGGCACTGGTGGATCGTGCTGCTGCTTACGGTCGCGGGGATCGGCGCGGCGACGATGGTCACGGCGCGACAGCCGAAGGTGTACGAGTCTCGCACCTCCGTGCTCGTCCAGCCGGCCGGTGGCTCCGACGCGAATGTCGTGGGTGGACGGACGAAGGGCGACATCAACCTCGACACCGAGGCTCAGCTCGTCCGGTCGACCGCGGTCGCCATCGAAGCGGGCAAGCTGCTCCGCGTCGACACCCCGCCAGACGTGCTCGCTCGGCAGGTCGCGGTCGAGGTACCGGCCAACACGTCGGTGCTCGTCATCCAGTACTCGGCGAACTCCCCGCGCGCCGCGCAGGCCGGATCGCACGCGTTCGCCGAGGCGTATCTGCGCAACCGCGAAGGCAGCGCGAAGTCCGACCTGGCCGGACAGATCGAGATTCTCGAGTCGAAACTGAAGCAGCTCAACGGATCGCTGTCGACCATCAACGCGAAGCTCGCCACGCTCGACCGGAACAGCACCACGCGGGAAAACCTGGAGAGCCAGCGCGGCACGATCGTCAGCCAGGTCAACACGCTCGCGGGCCGGCTCAACCAGCTCGCCACGTCGACGATCAGCCCGGGCCGCATCATCAGCGAAGCGCGGCTGCCCACGCGGCCCACTCAGCCGAGCGTGCCGCTCAACCTCGGCACCGGCGCCATGCTGGGGCTGTTGCTGGGCATCGGACTGGCGGTCGGGCGCGAGCGGCTGGACCGCCGGGTACGGGTCACCGCCGACGTTCCCCGCCGCGCCGACGTGGCCGTGCTCGCCGAACTGCCGGGCCGGTCCACGCCGCTGCTCGACGACGTGTTCCCGCCGTACGGCGCCTGCGGGCGTACCTTCCATCGCCTGCGCAACGAGGTGGTCGCGAGCCTCACGAGCGAGGCGCGGGTCGTGGTGGTCACGGGGGCGAGCCGGGGCAGTGGGTCCACAGTGGTCGCTGCCAACCTCGCCGCCGCGCTCGCCCGTACCGGCAGCGAGGTCGTGCTCGTCTGCGCGCACCTGCCGGACAGCCTCGCCGGGACGGCCACGGCCGCCCGTCTGCTCGGAGTCGCCGCCCTGCCCGGGCTCTCCGACCTGCTCACGGGCCGGGTCCGGCTCGCCGGCGCGCTGCAGCAGGCGCCCCGCACGCCTCGGCTGCGGGTCATCAGCACCGGAGGGACCGGGACCGCCGCCGGGCTACTGCAGTCGCAGACGTTGCGCGAGACGCTGGGCACGCTGCGGGCGCAGGCCGAGTACGTCGTCATCGAGGCGCCCTCGACCGCGGCCAGTGCGGACGCGCAGGGCCTCGCCAGCCTGGCCGATGCCGCGATCCTCGTGGTCGAGCTGAACCGCACCCGGCACGCGGAGGTCGCCGACGCCGCGGAGCAGCTCCGCCGCATCGATACGCCGCTGCTCGGCGCGGTCGTGTTGCCCCGGGTACGACCTGGCGCCGCCGCGCCGACGCCACCGCTGCCGGAGCGCCCGCCGTCCACTGTGGAACTCAACGGCACCAAGGCCAACGGCGTGCCCTCCCCCGACAGCACGGTCGTCTTCCACCGTCTCGACGCGGCCACGCTCGAGGCGCTGGACCGGGCCGATCACGAGCCGGCCGGTGACAGCGCGCCGTGACCCGCGAGCGTCGCGAGCGGGTACTGGCCCTCCTCCTGCTCGGCTATCCACTGTGGTGGGTGCTCGGGCTCGGCGTACTCGTCTTCCCGCTCGCCGCCGTGCCGATGCTGGTTTCGTTGCGCCGCGGACACGTGGCGGGGCGGCCGATCCGGCTACCGCCGGGATTCATCCTGTGGTTGCTGTTTCTCGGGGCTGCCGTGATGGGAGTCGCCGCACTCGGTTTCGACCCGGCGGGCACGGTACCGGACACGCTCGGCGGCCGGCTCGTCGCGGTGCTGTTCCGGCTCGGCGAGTACGCCTCGCTCACGGTGCTGCTCGTCTACGCCGGCAACCTCACGCCGGCACAGCTGTCCCAGCAGCGGCTCGTACGCCTGCTCGCCGGCCTGTTCGTGGTGACCGTCCTCGGTGGACTGCTGGGCGTGTTCGCGGGGCAGTTCGAGTTCACCGCGCCGGTCGAGTTCCTGCTGCCGGACGCCTTACGAGGCAAGGGTTTCGTGCGGTCACTGGTCCACCCGTCGGCCGCTCAGATCATGGACGTGCTCGGGCATCCGAGCCCGCGTCCCGCGGCACCGTGGGGCTACACGAACACCTGGGGCAACAACTTCTGCCTGCTCGTCGGCTTCTTCGTGGCCGCCGTCTGGGGGTACGCGACCTCCCGCCGGACCCGCCTGCTCGCGCTGGCCTGCCTCGCGGTCGCGGTCATACCGGTCATCCACTCCCTCAACCGGGGGCTCTGGATCGGGCTCGGTGTGGCCGCTGTGCTGAACGCGATCCGGCTGGCGCTGCGCGGGCGGCTGTGGGCGTTGGCCGGACTCACGGCCGGCGCGGTGGCACTCGCTGGAGTGCTAGCCGTCACCCCGCTCGGCGACGTGGTCGCGAAGCGGATGGACAACGGCAAGTCCAACGGCGTGCGGGCGTACCTGACCGAGCGCGCGGTAGCCGGAATGGCCGGGTCGCCGGTCATCGGCTACGGCTCGACCCGCAGCACGCTGGGCGGCCGGCAGTCGATCGCGGTCGGCGAGAGCGACGAGTGCGAGCGGTGCGGCAACTTCACGATCGGCGGCAACGGCCAGCTGTGGCAGCTGCTGTACGCGCACGGCCTCGTCGGCACGATTTGCTACTACGGCTTCTTCGCGTACGGCCTCTGGCGGTTCCGCCACGACCGCAGCGCGATCGGCATCGCCGCGAGTACCGCGTTGGTCGGCTCGTTCGTCGCGGCGCTCTGGTACAACTCGCTGGTCACCCCGCTGGCTTTCACGTTCCTGGCGTACGCGCTGCTGTGGCGCAACCAGTCGGAGGAGACGAGTAGATGAGTCCCGTTCAGACCGCGCCCGCGGCGCTCTTGGCGAGCGACGAGCAGCTGCGCGCCCAGTACCTGGACGAGGTGTTGCGGGTGCTCTATCCGGCGCCGTGCTCTGTTACGCCGGACCGTGGTGCTTCGCTCGTGGCGGAGTACGTCGTCGTGCCGGACGTACGCCGGCCGCGGCTGCTGGTACCGGTCGGGTCCCGCCGGGTCGCCGCCGCCGCGGTCCGCCGGTACTCCGAACCGCAGACCCGCCTCGCCCGACTCAAACGGGACGCCGTGGTCGCCGCGCTGCGTACCGGGGCGTCGACGTTGCTGCTGCGGGACCGGGTACGGGTGGCCGGCCCGGCCGAGGGCGCGGACACCATCGAGGCGTACCTGAAGGACGCTCTCGGCGCGGACTACTCGGTCAGTGTCCACATCGGACCGGCACGCGCCAACCGGAAGCCCGTGCTGCAGCTGCTGACGCCGGACGGGGCCACCGCGGGCTTCGCAAAGATAGGTACCGGCCCGCTGACCCGTCGCCTGGTACGCGCCGAGACCGCCGCGCTGACCGCACTGTCCCATGTGGATCTGCGGCATCTGGTCGTGCCAAAGGCGCTGCACGCCGGCCGGTGGCAGGGCCACCAGGTACTGATACAGCAGGCGCTGCCGATCTGGCGGTCCCGCGTGCAGCTGCGCCCCGAGCGGCTCGTCACCGCGATGCGGGAAATCGCCGGCTGCTGCGGCGTCACGACCGGTTGGCTGGCCACCAGCGCGTACTGGACCGAACTGCGCAACCGGCTGGCCGACATCGCGGAGCGTCCCGAGGGCCAGCAGCTGGGCGCGGCCGCCCGCGCCATCCACGGGCGGGCCGGTGACGTGACGATGCGGTACGGAGCCTGGCACGGGGACTGGGCGCCGTGGAACATGGCCGTGCTCGCCGATCAGTTGCTCGTCTGGGACTGGGAGCGGTTCTCCCCCGGCGTGCCGTTCGGCTTCGACGCGCTGCACTACGACCTCCAGCGCCGGCTGCAGCGCACCTCCGACGCGACCGCCGCGGTCGACGAGACGGTACGCCGGGCGGCCGTGCTGCTCGCCCCGTTCGAGGTGGCCCCGCACGCCGCCGAGGTGACCGCGCTGCTCTACCTCGTCGACCTCGCCACGCGGTACGTCGCCGACCGGCAGGCCGAGGCCGGCGCCCGGCTCGGCGTGCTGGGCCGGTGGCTGCTGCCGGTACTGCTTCGTCGGGTGGAGGAGCTATGAAGGCGGATCACGTTCCCGCGACCGTCAAGCGGATCGTCCACGTCGGATCGCGCTCGTACGGCCGGCTGACCGCGGAAGCCCGGATGCTGCCGTCGTTTCTGCTGTGTGGCGGGCAGCGGTGCGGTACGACCTCGTTGTACCGGGCGCTCGCCGAGCACCCGGCGGTGCTCAAGGCGGTCCTGCACAAGGGCGTGCACTACTTCGACACGGCGTACCACCGCGGGATGCGCTGGTACCGCGGGCATTTCCCACTGCTGCGGACCGCCCGGCGGATCGCCGGCGAGCTGGGCGTGGAGCCGCAGGCGTTCGAGTCGAGCCCGTACTACATGTACCACCCGCACGCGGTCGGCCGGATCGCCCGGGACCTGCCCGGCGTACGCCTCGTCGCGCTCGTCCGCGACCCGGTCGAGCGGGCGTACTCCCAGCACGCCCACGAGGTCGCCCGCGGCTTCGAGTCCGAGACGTCGTTCGCCCGTGCGCTGGCGCTGGAACCGGCGCGCCTGCGCGGCCAGCACGAGCGGTTGACCGCCGACCCGCGGGCACACAGCTTCGCCCACCAGCACCACGCGTACCGTGCCCGTGGCGAATACGCGCGCTACCTGCAGGCGATGGCCCGCACGGTTGGCCGGCAACGCATCCTCGTTGTCGACAGTGGAGAGTTCTTCACGTCCCCGCGCCAGGTCTACGACCGCGTCCTTCACTTCCTCGGGTTGCCGATGATGGAGTACCCGTCGTTCGCGCGACACAACGCCCGGCCACGTGCCACCGACATGGCCGACCACGTCCGGCGGGAGCTGACCGCGCACTTCGCCCCGTGGGACGCCCGGCTCGTCGAGTGGCTGGGCACCGAACCGAGCTGGCGATGCTAGCTAGACGTTCCGCCACTCTCGCTCGGCCCACATCGACGACCGAGACCGTCGGCCGGGTCGCGCGTGGCGGCCTGATCAACCTCATCGGTACCGGGATCGGCGGCTGTACCGGACTCCTCGTCACCTGGCTCGTCGCGCGCGGGCTCGGTCCGGACCACGCGGGAGCGTTCTTCACCGGTACCGCCGCCTTCACGCTCGCGGCCACGACCGCTCGGCTCGGTACCCAGACCGGCCTGGTGTACTGGCCGGCCCGGTTACGCGCTCGCGGCGAGCACCGGTTGCTCCGCGCGTGCCTGCGAGCCGGACTAACCCCGGTCGCGGTAGCCGCCACCGCCGTCGCCGCGGTCGCCTGGTTCGTCGCGCCGGCTCTGCGCCCGCTGGCGTTCTTCATCCCGCTGGCCGCCCTGTCGGACGCGTTCCTCGCCGCGACCCGCGGGATGGCCGAGCTCCGCCCAACCGTGCTCCTCGACCGCATCCTGCGCCCCGGCCTCCAACTCGCCGGCGTCGGCGCTCTCGTGTTCGTGCTCGGCAACTCGCTCGACGCGACCGCCTACACGATGGCCTGGGCCATGCCGTACCTGCCCGTAGCCGCCCTCGCCGCCTACGCCCTGCACCGCTCCCTCCTCACCGTGGACCCTGCCCCCGGCGGGGAGATCGGGCGGGCGTTCTGGAGGTTTACCGCGCCCAGGGCGGTGGGGAGTGTGGCGCAGTCGGCGTTGCAACGGC
>Ga0075428_100009808_pt1 | contig 10644 bp, 6 predicted proteins | sample RhiMetdeltSRZDD2_FD_75291 | JGI IMG/M metagenome (GOLD analysis project Ga0075428, IMG submission 75291) | Populus rhizosphere microbial communities from Tennessee, USA - Rhizosphere MetaG P. deltoides SRZDD2 | ecosystem: Host-associated > Plants > Roots > Rhizosphere > Soil | place: USA... | reverse complement strand
GACAGCACGATCTTGCTGCCTTGCTTCTCCATGCTCTTGTAGCGCGGGCTCTGATGGGCCAAGTCCGACAGGCCGTAGTCGCGGGCCAGCGCCCAGCGGGCCAGCCGCAGGCCGACGCCCTGCTTGTTGCGGGGATGAATGTCGCGGCCTTCGCCGAGGTCGATGATCACCGCTTCGCCTGTATTCGGCAGCTTGCCCATCGTCAGAGTCTGGGCCTCACGGAGCTCGGCCCACGAGCTGTCCAACGGCTGGTCCTTCTCGGCCATGAAATCGGCGAGTTGCACCCAGTAGAACGGGAAGTCCCCCTGCTGCCATTCCTCGCGCCAGCTCTTGATCATCAGCGGAAATAGCTCGCGATATTGATAGGCGCGGCCGGCGTTTGTCTCACCCTGGTACCAGATCGCGCCGCGGATGCCGTAGCCGATCGTCGGCTTGAGCACGCCGTTGTAGATGTTGCCGGGGCGGGCGTTGCCGGTGAGCACGTTCGGGTTCGGCGCACCCTTGGCCTTCGACTTCACCGCGTCTGCCAGCGTGGCTTCGATCTGCGCCCAGCGATCGAGCAGTGGTTTGTACTGCTCGTCCTGAGCCAGGATATCCCGGCGAATCCAGGCCTCGCAGGCCGAGCCGCCCCAGGCGTCGTCGATCAGCCCGATCGGCACGTCGAGCGTCTGGTGCAGTTGCCGGCCGAAGTAGTAGCCGACGGCCGAGAGTTCGCCGACCGTGTTGGGAGCGCAGACCTTCCAGCTGCCTTGAAAGTTGTCCTGCGGCTCCTGCGTGCCGACCTGGGGCACGCTGATGAAGCGGATGCGCGGATACTTGGCGGTCTTGATTTCCAAGTCGGCGTCGTTCGACTGCGAGACCGACCACTGCATGTTCGACTGACCGGAACAAATCCAGACTTCGCCGACCAGCACGTCCTCGACGGCGAGCTTGTTCTTGCCCGCCAGGCTGAGCGTGTGCGGGCCGCCGACCGCCAACGGGTCGAGCGTGAGCAGCCACTTGCCCTTGTCGTCGGCCTTGGCCGTGTGCCGCTGGCCGGCGATCGTAGCGATCACTTCCTCGCCCGGATCGGCCCAGCCCCAGACGCGGTTTTTCTGGCCCTGTTGCAGGACCATGTGGTCGGTGAACAGGGCCGGCAGACGAATGTCGGCCAGAACCGGCGACACGAGCACGGACAGGGCGGCCGCGAAGCATGCCGCGCGAGCAAAACGGAACGCCATGGCAAATCTCTCCGGTTCGTTGGACCTTTAGGCACTGCTACTGTGCGCTACCGCCGGAGGCTTGTAAACAGGCGGCAGCGGCCGGTCAGTTGAGCTATTATCGAAATGATTCGACACCTTTGCTGGTGGGGGCTTCTATGGTGGTGACATCTCGCGCTGGCCGTTGGTCGCTCACGATCGTGGCGGTTTTGCTTTGTGCGAACGCGCTGGCCGGCGTGGCCGCCGGGCAAACTCTGAGCGACGACGTCTACAGAGGTCTTCGCGAGTTCTATCGGCGAACCGCCCGCACCGACGGCTCGTTTCAGCCCGGCATCGACCCCAGCTACCAGGGCATGTCCGACAGCGCGTTTAGCGACATGGCCGCGGTCACGTATGCCTGCGTGATCCACAAAACGTTTGGCTGGGAGCTGCCGCACCGCGAAAAGACGGTAGAGTGGCTGCTGGCCCGCCAGCAGCCGGGCGGCGAATTTGTCAACGTGACGGGGACGGTCGATCCACGTTCGCCGCAGGGACGCACCTACAACACGACGCAGGCCCTGGTCGCGCTGCGGGCTCTGGGCGAGCGGCCGCACTTCGATCCGCTGCCCGTGTTCGAAGAGATCATGCGGCAGGACTATAAGACGCTGCCGGCGTATTCGACGAGCTTCTTTCCGCTGGCGTATCTCTGTGCCGGCAAGCCGATTCCCGCCCAGGCCGACAAGGCGATCCGCGCGCTGATGGTGCAGGCGGGCGACGGATACTTGAACGACCACGTCGCGGCGACGTTTCATGCGTCACACTATTACAGCCTGGTTGGCGAGCCGACGCCGAAGGCCGAACTGATGGTGGCCCGCATGCTGCGGGACCAGAATCCCAACGGCGGCTGGCTGCTCAACACGCCGTCCCGGGATCGGCACGCGACGTTCGACGCGGTCTTCACGCTACGGCACGAAGGCGGCGGCCAGCCCGATTGCCAGGCGGCGATCTCCCGCGCGGCGAAGTGGGCGCTGTCCTGCCGCAATGCCGACGGCGGCTTTGGTCACTTTCCCGGCTCCACCTCGGATGCGGACGCGGTCTACTTCCAGGTCGGAACACTGGTGATGGCCGGCGTGCTCGCGCCGGCCGACCCGTTGCCTGGCGATCCGCAGCTGCTCGGCTGGGGCCACCTGATGCCGCTCCGCAAGCCGGCCGCGTCCGATCCCGTTCGCGTGACGCTGCCTGCTTGGGTCGGTGGCCTGGGCTTCAGCCCCGACGGCAAGCAACTGGCGATCGCCTGCGCCGATGGCGTCACGCAGCTCACCGACAGCCGCTCGGGCCGGCTGCTCGCCGCGCTGAAGGGGCATAGCGACTGCGTCGCGGCCGCGGCCTTTTCGCCCGACGGCCGGCGGCTGACCACGGGTAGCTTCGACCACACGGCCAACATCCGCGATCTGCAGACGGGCATGGTGGCGCATCCGCTGGTGGGCCACGCCGGCGCGGTCTTGAGCGTGGCTTACGCGCCGGGCGGCTCTCACGTCGCTACGGCCAGCATCGACCAGACGATCCGTCTCTGGGACGCCTTCACCGGCCAGCACGAGCGGACGCTTCGCGGACACAAGTCCTGGGTGAATTCAATCGCCTTTATGCCCGACAACGAGCGGCTGATCTCCGGCAGTTCCGACGGGACGGTGCGGGTCTGGTCGGTCGCCAGCGGCGAGCTCTTGAAGACGATCGAAGCGACGCCGGCCGAAGTCCGCTCGATCGCGATCAGCCCCGACGGCAAGCTGGTCGCCGCGGGAATTCGCTACGGCGTCATTAAGTTGTGGAATACGTCCGATTGGAGCGAGCGCCGCTCCTGGACCAGCGCCGGCGACGACGTCTGGGCAGTTGCGTTTTCGACCGACAGCAAACGGCTGTTTAGCGCCGCGGGCGAATGGAACCGGCCAGCTGCTGTCGTTGCCTGGGATGTCGATACCGGCGAAGAGATTGCCCGCCATCAGCACACGGGCGAAGTCTTGTGCCTGGCGGTCTCGCCCGACGGCAGGCAACTGGCTGCCGCCGGCGGCGACCGCACGGTCAGCGTGTGGACTCTAAGGCCATAGGGTGATAGCAGCACCGCAGGCCCGGAGGGCCGGCACAGGAAATGGAGAAACTCACATTGCGTCGGTGTCGGCCCTCCGGGCCTTGCTTGATTCTTGGGCCGTCGCCAATCCCCGACCTGACGGTCGGGGCTACTGCCTGTCGGCCCTCCGGGCCTGAGGCTCTCCTGCATATTGCCTTCGTCCTGTCGTCAATACTGTTGCTTGGCTGCACCCAAACAAAACAAGCCGACCCGTCCGCACCTGCGGCATTGCCCCCACTGATTGATCTGAACGGCAAGCCGCTGACGCCCTTCGAGAAACCCGGCACGAAGGCCGTCGCGCTGATCTTTGTCCTGCCGGATTGTCCCATCGCCAACGCGTATCTACCGGCGATCAACCGGTTGCACGCGGAGTTTGCTTCGCAGGGCGTGGCGCTGATCGTCGTGCAGGCCGATCCCGCAACGACGGCGGAGCGGGCGCGAGCTCACGCCAAGGAATATGGCATCGCAGCGCCCGTCATTCTCGACGCGGAGCACGCCTGGGTTAGGCGGGCGCGAGCAACGCGCACGCCAGAGGCGGTCGTCTTTTCGCCGGCGGGCGAAATCCTCTATCGCGGGCGGATCGACGACCAGTATGTTGGATTGGGCCAGAAGCGGCCGCAGGCGACCACGTACGACCTGCAGGACGCGCTGGCTGCAATCGTCCGCGGTCAGAACGTTTCTCAGCGCGAAACGCCGGCCGTCGGCTGCTACATTCCGCCTTTGCCGAAAGGAAAGTGACGCATGCGCCGCCTCCTGCTGGCTTCGCTAGTTGTGTTTTCTCTGCCAGCAGTGCTCCGCGCCGCCGAGGCCGTGACCTTCAACAAGGACATCGCGCCCTTGGTGTTCCGGCATTGCGCCGGCTGCCACCATCCGGGCGAAGTCGCGCCGTTTTCGCTCCTCAGCTATGCCGACCTCAGCAAGCGAGCCCGGCAGGTTCAAGAGGTGACCAGCCGGCGCTACATGCCGCCCTGGAAAGGCGTGGAGGGGCACGGCCGGTTCGTTGGCGAGCGGCGGCTCACGGCCGAGCAAATCGAGCTGATCGGCAAGTGGGTCGAGCAAGGCGCAGCCGAAGGAGACCCCAAAGACCTGCCGCCGCAGCCGCAATTCACCGACGGCTGGAAGCTCGGGCCGCCCGACATCGTGCTGACGATGCCCGAGCCCTATGAAATCCCGGCCGACGGCCCGGACATTTATCGCAATTTCATCTTCGACGTGAAGATCCCGGAAGGCAAATACCTCAAGGCCGCGGAGTATCGGCCGGGCAACCGCCGCATCGTGCACCACGCGGCGTTGGCGATTGACCTGGACGGCAAGGCCCGCCGCGAGGACGAGGCCGACCCGCTGCCGGGGGCCAAGGGAAGCCTGTCGATTCCCGGCCGCCTGTTGCCTGGCAGCCTCTCAGCCTGGACGCCGGGCCGCGACGCCGCGCCGCTGCCCGAGGGCATCTCGTTTCCCTGGCAGGCGGGCGCGGGGCTGATGCTGCAGTTGCACCTGCATCCTAGTGGCAAGCCCGAAAGCGAGCAGTCGTCGGTCGGCCTGTACCTGACCGATCAACCGCCCAAGCGGTCGATGGCGGACCTCGCCCTGATCGCCCGCAAGATCGACATTCCACCCGGCGAAAAGGAATATCGCTCGCGCGACGAGTTCACGCTGCCGATCGGGATGCAGGTGCTGGGCATCTTTCCGCACATGCACCTGATCGGCAAGGACATCAAGATCACGGCCCATCCGCCCGAGGGCGAGCCGTTCTCGCTGATTTGGATCAGCGACTGGGATTTCAACTGGCAGGGCTTCTATGAATGCGCCGCGCCGGTGAAGCTGCCGGCGGGAACGAAGGTCGTCCTGGAGACGATCCACGACAATTCGGCCGAAAACTTCCGCAACCCGTTTCAGCCGCCGCAGCGAATCACCTACGGCGAGCAAACCAGCAACGAGATGTCGGCCGCTATCTTGCAGCTCGTGCCGGACCAGGACGCCGAGCTGCCCAAGCTGCGCGAAACGCTGCGGGGCCGCGTGATCGGTACGATCCGGGCCGCCACCGCCGAATCGGCCGATGAGCCGGTTTTCGCTCGCATTGCCAAGGACCTGCTGGCCAGGCACGACGCCGACAAGAGCGGTACGCTCAATCCCACCGAGCTGGCCGCCGCGACCAGCGGCAAGCCCGCCGACGAAATCCAGCGCCTCATCGCCCCGTTCGACGCCAACAGCGATGGCGCGTTGAACGAAAAGGAGTTGGCCGCCGCGCTCGCCAGGCTGCGAGGCCAATAGGAACATGTTCCGTCCGCTTGTTACCGTTAGTGTTTTGCTCGCGTGCGCCGCCACGCTACGCGGCGATGAGGCGGCAGAAATTGCCGGCTTGATCGATCGCCAGGTGCTGGCCGGCCTGGAGGCCGCGGGCCTCGCGGCCGCGCCTCCGACCGACGATGCCGAATTCTTGCGGCGAATCTATCTCGACCTGCACGGCGTTGTCCCTTCCGCGGTAAGTGTCCACCGGTTCTTGGAGAGCAAAGATACCGACAAGCGCTCCCTGCTGATCGACGATCTCCTCGCCAGCCCGCGGTATGGCGAGCACTTTGCCGACGTCTGGCGGACGCGCCTGATCTCGCCCGTGGTGAACGAACAGCGCCAGCAGACCGAGCGGTTCACGGCCTGGCTGGCCGAGCGGTTCAACCGCAATGCCGGCTGGGATGAGATCGTCAAGGACCTGGTCACCGCCACGGGCAAAATGGAGGACAACCCGGCCGTCACCTACTTGATTGAAGGGCGCAATCCGCTTGGGGTCACCGACCTGACCGACCTCAGCTCGCGATACTTCCTCGGCGTACGGCTCAACTGTGCCCAGTGCCACGACCACCCCTTCGTCGCCTGGAAGCGGCAGGACTACTGGGGCATGGCGGCGTTCTTTGCCCAGATTCAGACGCCTCAACGGGCGAAATTGGTCTATATGGTTGGCGTGCAAGACAATCCCAAGTTTACGCTGGCGACGCTGCCGACCGCCGACACGATCGATGGCTACCAGCCAGAGCCGCCGACTTTTCTGGGCGGCCAAAGGCTCGAGGCCGCCGGCCAGCGGCCGCTGCGAGTCGCGCTGGCCGAGTGGATGACCGCGCCGGAGAACCCGTTTTTCGCCCGAGCGGCGGTCAACCGGATGTGGTGGCACTTCTTCGGGCGGGGACTCGTCAATCCGGTGGACGACATGCACTCGGCCAACGTCTCGTCGCACCCGCAGCTGCTGGACCAGCTCAGCCGGGAATTCGCCGAATCGGGCTTCGATCTGAAACTGCTTTGCCGTGCGATCGTCGGCAGCCGCACGTACCGGCAAACCAGCCGCCCCGGTCAGCAGGGCGAAGGGGAGGAGCGGCTCTTCGGCCGAATGCCGGTCAAGGTGCTGTCGGCCGAGCAGCTCTACGACTCGCTGATTGAGGTGCTGGGGCCTCCCGCGAAAGCGCCGGCTATCGACGCGCGGTTGGGCACGCGGTACGAATTCACGCAGTTCTTTGCCGCCGACGAAACCGGCGATCCGACGAGCTATCAGCGGGGGATTCCGCACCTGTTGCGGCTGATGAACTCGCCCCAGTTCGCCGGCCGCAGCATCGCCTCGCTTGTCTCGCGGACGACCGCCGGCCGCTCGGTGGACGAAGCGACCGACGAATTGTTCCTCGCGACGCTGGCCAGGCTTCCTACTGCGGCCGAGCGCGAGCTCGCGCGGCAGCAAATAGCCGGCGCCGAAAGTTCCCCAACCGGCTATCGGGAGCTGGCCTGGGCACTGTTGCTCTCTAGCGAGTTCGCACTCAATCATTAACCACGCGGCAAATCGCCTATGCCTACCATCCTTGCGCGTCGCAATTTCCTATCGCTGGCCGCCGCCGGCGCTACGCTCAGCGGCTGGCTGGGCCGGCTGGCGGCAAGCGCGGCCGAGCAGCCGGCGGCCAAATCGTGCATTCTCCTCTGGATGGCGGGCGGGCCGAGCCACCTCGATACCTTCGATCTCAAGCCCGAGGCCTCGGACAAGGTTCGCGGCGAATTCAGGCCGATCGAAACCTCCGTCCCGGGAATTCAGATCAGCGAACACTTTCCCCAGCTCGCCCGGCAGATGCAGCATGCCGCCGTGCTCCGCAGCATGAGCACGGTCGAGTCGGACCACCAGTTGGCCACGTATCACCTGCATACTGGCTATCAGAAACGGGCCGGCGGAATCGCGTTCCCGAGCCTGGGGGCGATCGTCGCGCGCGAGCTGGGCTGGGCGGACTTTCCGCTGCCGAATTTCGTCTGCTTGGGGTCCGGCAGCCGGCTCGGCACGCGCTCCGGCTTCCTCGGCCCGGACCATCAGCCGCTGGACGTGCTCGATCCGGCGCGGGCGACGGACAATCTCGCGCCGCTGGCAAGTCGCGCGGAGTTTGACCGGCAGTATCAATTGCTGCGGCGGCTGAACGCCTCGTTCGACGAGGCCTACCGCGCGGAGCCGGCGCGAGCCCACGCTTCGGCGCTGGCGCGGGCGGTGCGCCTGATGAATGCCGAACAGCGGCGGGCCTTCGACTTGTCGCTCGAACCGGAGGCCGACCGCGATCGCTACGGCCGCGGCAGTTTTGGGCAAGGCTGTCTGGTGGCCCGCCGGCTGGTCGAGGCGGGCGTGCCGTTTGTCGAGGTGATCAGCGGCGGCGGCGTGGGCTGGGACACGCACCAGGGAAACTTTCCTCGCACCAAGGCCCTCTCGCTCGAGGCCGACGCGGCGATGGCGTCGCTCCTCCAGGATTTGCACGACCGCGGCCGGCTCGATTCGACGCTGGTAATCTGGATGGGAGAATTCGGCCGCTCGCCGCAAATCACCAGCGGCGGAGGCCGCAACCACTGGTCCCGCGCCTGGAGCACCGTGCTGGCCGGCGGCGGCATTCGCGGCGGTCAGGCGATCGGCCGCACCGATCGTGACGCCGCCGAAGTCGTCGAGCGTCCGATCAGCGTCACCGATTTCCTGGCGACAGTCTGCACCATCCTCAAGATCGACTACAAGCGCCAGAACCGCGCTCCCGGCATCGAGCGGCCGATTCCGATCGTCGATACGAGCAAGCCGATCGAGATCATTACGGAGCTGCTCTAGCGGCTTCTCGATCGCTCGACACGCGCCGCGGTCGCGGATTCTTCGCCGGGTCGGGCAGGCAGCTTGGTGGCGAGTAATTCGGTTGCAGTCGGTGTGATTCGCAGGCTTTTCCGCGTTGTTGGCCGCGAATTATTCGCCAATCTGCCTCGATATTTGGGGATCTGGCGATTAATGCACTGCCGCCGGCCGCAAGTGCCTTGCGGCATCAGCAGTTACGAGCGAATTGAGGGCGGCGAACAATTCGCCGCCTGTCGGCCATGGCGGCATCATCTTGCGATGAACTCGTTTTGAATCACGAACCAGGAGCACGAAGGCGCGCCTCATCTGCTTCGTGATCTTTGTGTGCTTTGTGTTTCATTTCCTGCGACTGTGCAAACTGTGGGACGCCGGCGTTCTTCACCGGGTGGCGAGCCGAGCCTCCGTGGTGAAAAACTCGGACGCGAATTGCGATACCTGGGGATCTGGTGAATAATTCGCGCCGAACGGCGTAAGTGGCTCTCGCCGCTGGACTTGAATTTTTCACCATGGCGAAAAATTCGGAATGCCGGAGGCTGGGGCCCTTGCCTGTGGCCACGCGACCTGGACGACCAAATTGCCAATGCCGGTGTTCGCCGCTGCGGGCTGGCCGCGGTTTGGAATTGTAAACAAGTGTGAAGTACGTCTACCAAAATGAGATAGCTGAGACCTCTGCCCGCTCTAGCGGTACGCGGTGGCGACCTGCGACTCGCTGCCCGCTCGGGCCGTCGCGTGACGCCAAAGGTCGCCGATCACTTTCAAGAGCGAGCGCTCGACCGTCAGCCGATACGGCGAATCGGCAGGCAGCTGCTCCAGCAGCCGGCGGTGGGCGGCGCGCAGGTTGTGATAGGGGAGCGACGGGAAGAGGTGGTGCGTCGAGTGGTAGCGGAGGCCGACCGGGTTGACGATGACGGCTGCCAGCGAGTCGTTGTCGAGCGTGATCGAATCGAGCAGCTGCTCGAGGAATGTCTCTTCGTGGCCGTCGCTGGTATAGCGGTGGGCGGCCAGCGTGCGGAGCGAGTTGAAGAGGACCAGCACGACGCTCGTCACGTAGGCGTGAATCGCCAGTACGATGAGCGGGCGATTCCAGACCAGCGGTGGTACGGTGAGGCAGCCCGCCAGGTACAGCAGGCAGCCCAGCTCCTGCAGGCGGCTTGGCCAGCGCTCGGCGGCGGTCGGCAGCGGCCGCAGATGGCGCGCGTCCATCACGAGCGACGAAGCCCGCTGGTCGATTAACCGCCGCAGCCGCGGGCTAAGCCAGGCCAGCGGCGTCAAGAGCCCGAAGCGGACCACCGCCAGGGGAGCAATCCACAGGCATTGCGAGAGGTACAGCACGAAGTACCACGGCGAGAGGCTAGCCAGCGGCAGGTACTCCCCGTCGTCCCGCGTGCCATAGAGGTGCCGCCGGTGATGTTCCAGGTGCGTGGCGTAAGTGAACGACGGAACGAGAAACGGAATTCCGCAGAGCAGGTTCCAGACGACGCGAAACGCGCGAAATCTCCGCTCCGGAAGATGCGCGATCTCGTGGTTGAACATGACCGCCCGGTAGAAGCACGCGCATTGGACGGAAAACGTCGCTGCCTGCAAGAGCAGCCGCAGCCAGAGCGGCTCCAGGCGGATGTCATGGAGCCAGCGCGTCAGGCCGAAGGCGGCGTAGCCGGTGACGATCGACGCCAGAAAGTCGGCCCAATAGATCCACGGCCTCGGCGCGAACAGGTCGCCGACGATCCCGCGGGCCTCGGCAAGCGAAAACGGCGGCGGGCTGGGCGGGCTGGTGGACGTCATGGTGAAACCGATGCTTCGGCGAATCATATGCCGCTGCACCGGTTGCAGCCCATGCCAAAAGTAGGTTCCTCACGCCGTGAGGAACCAGTGCGCGATCGGTTTTCCACCTGGGACGATTCCCGCGCGCGTACAGCCATCCCCGCCGCTGCTCCCTGACGGCGTCAGGGAGCTACGTACGCTCCTCACGCCGTGAGGAACCAGCACCGCCGCGGGCCTTCCCACTTAGATGATTCCCGCGAGCGGGCGACCGCTGGCTCCGCTGCTCCCTGACGGCGTCGGGAGCTACCATTCAACCCTGCCGCATGTGCTTGTTGGCCGGGTGGCTGCCGACAAGCTTCCACTCGCCGCTGGCGTCCTTGCTGCGCGCACCGGGGCCGGGATCGGGGTTGGCAGTCGAATCGGGGCCGGTGATGCTTTCGGCCAGCGGCAGCGGTTTGAGATCCGCGATG
>Ga0075428_100009806_pt1 | contig 10645 bp, 7 predicted proteins | sample RhiMetdeltSRZDD2_FD_75291 | JGI IMG/M metagenome (GOLD analysis project Ga0075428, IMG submission 75291) | Populus rhizosphere microbial communities from Tennessee, USA - Rhizosphere MetaG P. deltoides SRZDD2 | ecosystem: Host-associated > Plants > Roots > Rhizosphere > Soil | place: USA... | reverse complement strand
GCATCCCGCTGGTCATCGCCGACGCCGATGGACAGCGCCTGACGCCATCGGTGGTGCACGTGCCTGCCGCTGGCGCCGAACGGGTCGTCGGCCGTAACGCCAGCCACGTCCGCCTCATCAAGCCCTCCGAAACCGTCTATTCCATCAAACGCTTCATCGGACGCCGCCCGTCCGACATTTCCCTCGAAGAAAAGACCGTCAACTACGAACTCCGCTCCGAAGCGGGCCAACTCACAGTTCCTCTCGGCGGTCGAGCGTGGACACCCGAGGAGATTTCCGCCGAAGTTCTAAAAAAACTAAAGCGCGACGCCGAAGCATTCCTCGGTGAATCAGTCACGCGCGCCGTCGTCACCGTCCCGGCCTATTTCAATGACGCGCAACGCAACGCCACGAAAAGGGCGGGTGAACTCGCCGGCTTCACGGTCGAGCGCATCATTAACGAACCCACCGCTGCTGCTCTCGCCTACGGCCTCAATCGCCTGAAAGAAAAATCAAAAGTCGCGGTCTACGATCTCGGTGGCGGCACGTTCGACCTCTCCATCCTCGAACTACACGAAGGCGTCTTCCAGGTCCTCGCAACGAACGGCAGCACACGGCTGGGCGGCGATGACCTCGACCAGCGCCTTGTAGATTTCTTCGCCGAAGAAATTCTCAAGCGCGCGGGTCCGAAGATTGCCGGCGACGCGGTTCTCCTCGCCCGAGTGCGTGAATCCGCCGAGCAAGCCAAAATTCGACTTTCCACCGACATCGAGGTTGACGTCAGCCTGCCGTTCCTCACCGATACGTTCAGCTTCAGCTACCGGCTTTCGCGAGACCAATTGGAAGCCTTGACGCGCGACATCATTCTGCGCACGCGCGCCCACTGCTTGCGCTCGCTCGCCGACGCCAGGGTCGAACCCAAAGACCTGGATCAGGTGATCCTCGTCGGCGGCCAGACCCGCATGCCCCTCGTCCGCAGACTTGTCGCGGAATGGTTCGGGTGCGTCGAGTTCGAAGAAGCACGCGGCGACCTCCGGCTCGGGACCGAACATCACAAACGCTCGGGACCCGAACTCAATACCTCTCAAAATCCCGACGAAGCCGTCGCGCTCGGCGCCGCCATTCAGGCCGAAATTCTCACTGGCGGTTTCAAAAATGTTCTGTTGCTCGATGTCACGCCGCTCTCCCTCGGCATCGAGACCTTTGGCGGCCTGATGAATGTCATCATTCCGCGCAACTCGACGATTCCCGTCAAAGCTGGCGAAATGTTCACGACCGCGGTCGACAATCAACGCAGCATGCTCATCCACGTCCTGCAGGGCGAACGCGAGCGCGCGAAGGACAACTGGAGCCTCGGGCGATTCACGATCGACTTTGAACGCGCGCCCAAAGGCGTCCCGCGCGTCGGCGTGCAATTCGAGATCGACGCCAACGGCATTCTCCACGTCCTCGCCCGCGACACCAGAACCGGCCAGCAAAAAATTGTCGACGTGAAATCCGCCGTCGACGTCGATGACGCCGCCGTGCAGAAAATGGTGGAGGAATCCGTCGAGCACGCCTTCGACGACATGGCCGCGCGTCAATGGGTCGAGGCGAAGCTGCGCGCCCAGGAAACAGCCGCTGCCGCGCGCAAGGGTATCGCACTTCATCGCGATGAACTCGACGGGACTGTTTTGGAAGACATCGAGCGCGCCTTGCACCGAGTTGAAAAGCTCGTCGCAGTGGAGAACGGTAAGGCAAAAGACCTGAAAGCGGCACACGCCGAACTCGATGAAACAACCAAACCGCTGGCCGACCTGATGATGGACAAAGCCATGGAAACCCTCCTTCGCAAACGCGGCCTGATTCAATCATGAACACCGCGAAGGCCACCGTCCTGGAAAACTTTAACGCGCCTCTCGTCGCGCGCGATTACCCCCTGCCAAAAGTCGAGCCCGGCGCGGCCCTCGTACGCACCGAAATGGCCGGCATCTGCGGCACCGATGTCCATCTTTGGAAAGGCGAACTCCCGATAACGCTGCCGGTGATTCTCGGCCACGAAACGGTCGGTCGCATCGACGAACTCGGTCCCGGTCTCGAGAAAGATTGGTCGGGCCAGCCCCTCAAGATCGGCGATCGCGTCACCTGGACCTCCGCGACCTCCTGCGGCAAGTGCTACTACTGCGCCGAAAAAAATCAGCCTACGCGCTGTCCGCATCGCCGTGCTTACGGCATCGGTTATCGTTGCGATCAAGCGCCGCACTTCCTCGGTGGCTATGGCGAATTCCATTACCTCCGCCCCGGCGTCCATGTTTTCAAGCTGCCCGATGACCTCGCCACCGAGGCCGTCATCGGCGCAGGTTGCGCGCTCATCACGGCGATCCACGGTGTAGAACGCACAGGCATTGACTGGCGCGACACCGTCATCGTCCAGGGCGCCGGCCCGGTTGGCATTTCGGCGCTGGCCGTCGCCAAAAGCGCTGGCGCTGGCACGACCATCGTGGTCGGCGGCCCGGCAAACCGCCTCGAGATGGCGCGCCGTTTTGGCGCCGACCACGTCATCGATATCGCAAACGCCAAAACTCCGGAAGCTCGCATCGATGCGGTGCGCCAACTCACGGGCGGTTTCGGAGCCGACGCCGTCCTCGAATGTGTCGGCAGTCCCTCCGCTGTTGTCGAAGGTGTCGAGATGTGCCGCGACGGCGGGCGTTACCTCGTCCTCGGCCATTACTGCAATGCCGGCCCTGTCTCCTTCAACCCGCACGTGATCACACGCAAACAGCTCTACATGATTGGCTCGTGGTCCAGCGAACCGCGTCACATGAAAGCGGCCATCGAATTTCTTCGCGTCACGCCCAATCAGTTTCCGTTTCGTGACATGGTCACGCATCGCTTTGGTCTCGACCAGTGTAACGAGGCGCTCGCCACGACGGCTTCCTGGCAATGCGCCAAAAGCGTCATCATCCCTCACCCCGTTCGCGCATGAAGTTCCCGCCCGATTACCACATGCACACGCCGCTTTGCCGTCATGCGACAGGCGAGCCTACTAAATACGCCGCGCGTGCCGTGGAACTCGGCTTCACCGAAATCGGGTTTTCAGACCACTCTCCCATGCGTCGCGATGACTTCGATAATTGGCGCATGCGCTGCGATCAACTCGACGACTATGTCGAACGCGTGCAAAAGGCCCGTCGCGATCATCCGCAACTCACCATCAAACTCGCGCTCGAAGTCGATTATTTGCCCGGCCAGGAAGACTGGATTCGCGAGTTGGCCAGCCGCCATCCCTGGGATTACTTCATCGGTTCCGTGCACTACGTCTCCGAGTCGTGGGCCATCGATGATCCCAGTGCTATCTCGAAATGGAAAAACCGCGATCCGTTCGAAGTTTGGTCAACGTACTTCGATTGGCTCACCAAAGCCGCCGAGACCCGTTTGTTCCACATCATCGGCCATGCTGACCTGCCGAAAAAATTTGGCTTCGTTCCAAACGAAGACTGCACTCCTTTGTTCAAACGCCTGGTCACTGCGGCGAAGCGTGCCGGAACAGCCATAGAACTGAACACCGCGGGCTTGCGCAAGCAGTGCAAAGAAATCTATCCCAGCCCTCCTTTTCTCGCCCTGGCCCACGCGGAAGATGTCCCCATTACGTTCGCCTCCGACGCTCACGCGCCCTCTGAAGTGGGCGCGGATTTTCACAGTGCTGTGCGACTCGCTCGCTCCTGCGGCTACACGCATTCCCTCCGGTTTACTGCCGGACAGCCCGCGTCCACCCCGCTTCCCGTATAGGGTATACGCCCTAATTGTGCATAGGGCGGACCCCCGTCACACTTGGTCGTATCACCGCGGGCTGGTGGCCTGCGCGGTGGCTGTATGGAAAGATCTAACGGCAGGGAGCCTGCAATTCTGCTGGTTGATGACTCGGAGTCCGACATAGAATTGCTGCGCCAGGCCTTTGCAAAAGCAGGGATGCATCGACCCCTTCAAGTGGTGCGCGACGGCGTCGATGCGATGTCCTATCTCCTCGGGCGCGGCGAGTTCGCCGACCGTGAGGCCCATCCGATGCCCAGCGTGCTCATGGTTGATGTCAACATGCCCCGCCTCAACGGCCTTGAACTTTTAACCTGGCTTCGCACTCAACCCGAGTTCAGCCACTTGATGGTCATTGTCCTCACTGGCGACGCGCGCATTGAAGCCATCAACCACGCCTACCACCTCGGCGCAAATTCATACCTCATCAAACCGACGCGGCATGAACAACTGCAGGACTTGATCCAATGTTTCTTCCGTTATTGGGTCGTTCACAACCATCTGCCCTCACCCCCGGCTGCGGCGCACCATCCGTACGCCGCCGCCGCGACATCGTAGCCTCCGCGGCAACGAGGCGCTGTCTGGCGAATAAAAAAACCGCCCGGGGTTCGCCCGGACGGTCTTGTCCTCCACTCCAACCCTTAGCGAATTGCGTTGTCGCGACCAATCACCTGGTTTTGCGACTGACTCCGGAGCAACTCGTCCTTTTGCCCCTGATTGATCGTCGCCAACTGCGTAATGACGTTGTCGCTCACGCCGCGGCTGCTCAGATAATTCTTCTGCTCTGCCGTCAGTTCGAATACCTGCCCTGTCGCACGAAGCCGCTCCAGGATCTTCTCATCAGAAAATCCCGCGCGTTCCATCGCTACCACCTCGTCCATCGTCACGAATCCGTCATTGTCGAGGTCCGCCGTGGTTGCGCGCTGTGCGTCTTCCACAGTCGCGGGTTGCGCTTGAGCTTCCTTCGAAGCCGCCTGCGCGCCCTCGCTGTCTTTGCCGCGGATTTTGTCCCAGTTCGCCCCGATCAGGTAACCGCCACCGGCCCCAATCGCACCGCCCAGCAATGCGCCCAGCAGCCGATGCTCACCCCCCACGGCGGCCCCTACCGCTGCGCCCGTCACGCCGCCGATCGTCGCTCCTTGCGCTTTCTCGTCACCCGGAAGATTTTCGCACCCGGTCGCCGCGACCAGCAGCGCCCCCGCCAAGCCATAAACAGAATACTTTTTTAACATTATGTTCTCCTTTTCCCAGCCCACGTTCCACCAGTTTCGTGGATTCTCTTCTATCCACCAATCGAACATTTCTGCTTGTCTTTCATGTGGGGCACACTACCCAATTGAGCCACAGCGTGGGTGGGCGGCGGACGTTGGAATGGGCGCAGCCCTCGTTGTTTTCGGGTTTTGCCCCAATAGAAAGGCCGCGCAACTAACCGAACATGGTTGGAATTATGGAAAATAATCAGGGAGTGCTCGCCAGCCAGTCCGCCCCTGTTTTGGACGAACCTCGACGCCGCGTCGTTTCTCCACCTTCGCGCAGAAGGGCTACCGCTCCGCCGTTGGTTTCGGTCATCATTCCGGCACACAACGAGCAGGATTACATTCGTCGCACTCTCGAGGCCCTCCGTCGTCAGACCTTCCGCAGCTTGGAAGTTATCGTCGTTTGTAACGGTTGCGACGACGGCACAGCGCAGGTGACTCGAGAACTCTCTGATCAATTGATCGTTATGCCCGAGCGGGGCCTTAGCCGTGCCCGAAACCTCGGCGGCCACGCCGCGCGCGGTAAGATATTGGTTTTCCTCGATGCCGATACTTTGCTCGAACCGCATGCCCTCGAGACCATCGTAGAGCGGTTTACTCCCGAGTACGCCGCCGGCACTTTAAAAGGTTCTCCGGATATTCAGCGCCCCTGGTATCGCCTCATGTACCTCATCAAGAACTCGCAGCACCGCCTTCGTCTGCACGAGGGAAGCTCCGGGGTGATCCTGTGCTGGCGGGAACACTTTATTGCCACAGGCGGTTTCGACGAAGCCCTTCACGTCACCGAAAACAGCGATCTCATCAAGCGACTTCGCTTCTTCGGCAAATACGCCTTTATCGCCGACACCAAAGTCACGACCTCCATGCGCCGCTATGAAAACGCCGGCGCCGCGAAGATGGTTTACCTCTGGGTCAAACTCTGGTTCCGCTCCTTCATCACTGATCTCCGCCACGAAAAATACGCCGCCATCCGCTAGCTGGCTTTTCGGGGTCGTGGGAAGCGTCTCGCTTTCGGTAGATTCAGGCTTCTCGCTTGCCTCCAGAAACTCTTCGGGCAGTTATAGAAACCGACGAGCTACAGTTCTTCCGGTACCGATCGCATGCCGTTCCCTTTCCTGGGGGAGAGGTTAGGCTGAGGGCGCCCCAACACATCTTACGCGGCTAAGAACGTCTCGCCCACATCTCTCAAGGCGATCCGCTCTCCTTCCAGCGCGGCTTCCAGGCGTTGCACTGGTTCCACTTGCCCTTCACGTCCGAGTGTGAACGTCTTGTGGTGAATCGGCAGCAGGTACTTCGCTCCCGCGTCGTTCGTCATCCGCACCGCCTGCTCCGGGGTGCAATGCGAACATTCAAACGGCTTGTACGAACCGATGGGCATGATCGCCAATTCAAAAGGCCCCTTGCTGCGCAACGGGCGAAACGTCTCGCTTTTCGCCGTGTCGCCCCCGAAAATGATCTTCTTTCCCTCGCGACTGAGCATGTAGCCGTTGTAACCCCGATAGGTATCCCGCCGCCATCGCGCGCCCCAATGCTTCACTTCGAACGCCTCCACTTCCACGTTGCCATGCGCTGTCTTGATCGATGCTTTTTCGCCCCACGAAAGCTCCGTCGCCCCTTTCAGTGTCGTGCCCGCAAGCAAATCGCCCGTGCGCTTCGCTGTCACTGCCTTGCTGCCCGCCGGCAGCGCCTCCAGTGTCGGTATATCGAAATGATCGAAGTGCGCGTGCGACAGCAGCACCAGGTCGATCTCGGGCAATTGCTTCACCGTCAGCGCCGGCGCAATCAACCGTTTCGGACCCAGCGTCCCCAGCCCAAAGTTCGCGCCAATTCGCTCCATCAAAACAGGGTCCGTCAAAATGGTGACTCCGTAAAAATTCACGAGCACGCTCGCGTGCCCCAACCACGCTGCCGTGATCCCATTCGGGTTCCACGTCTTCGGAGTCGGCGTCTTCGGAGTCGCAATGCCGCGGCCCAACTCGTTGATGAAACCTCGCACAAAACGCGCGCCAAAAGCATCCGAGCACCCCGCCCAAATCCCCGCGCTCGCCGTCGCTGCGCTCGCGATAAACCGCCGTCGTGTAATGATATTCTTCTTCAAATTATTCCTAAACAGGGTCCAAAATTCTGCAATTCGCACTTCTGCTTCCGAGCAACCCGCACACCAGAAAGAACCCCCTCATTTCATGGGCCTGTGCCCGACGGTGCCCATAATGCACCACCCCTTTTCCGGAAAAAATCGGTACCCCCGCCCTTTTGAAGTCAGACCTCTTGAAACTTCTCTGTCGCTGTTTGGACTACAAGAACCCAAAGCTTGTAACGAGTCTCTGACTGTCCTCCCTCCAAACGCGACACCACACCACACACTTCGCGCAAAATGAGTTTCACCGGCAAAAGGGCTACGTACAATAACCCTGAATCACCAACATGCAAGGGGGGTCTTTGCCAGAGTTTATATTGAGATTTGACGCCAGATCTTATCCCGCCAAACTCTAACAACCAACTGAAAGACACTTTGTGCGTCTTGTTTGCCTCCAAGCATTCGTTTTGGCCGCGACCTCCATGCTGACCGGTGTGGCCGCTCCTTATCTGGCCCCTTCGACCCGGCGCATGGCCGAACGCCTTGAGAAGATTGCGACCGAGTCTGATCCGATCCAGAACCCGTTCCTCAATAGGCGCGCCGCGGAGATCTTCCTTGAACAGCTAGAGAAAGCGCGTCGTGACTCGGCGATGGGGCCGATCGCCCTTGTAGGACTGCATTACAAATATGCTCATGAGCTTCTGAATGCGGGCGAAAGCGCCAGGGCTTTGGAACAGTTCACCACGCTCAATGACTTCATCAACTCCAATCGATTAGTGCTTGAGGACGACAGAGCAGTCGCCCTGCGCATGAATCTCGTGATGGCCCATCTGCGCCTCGGCGAGCAGGAAAACTGTCTTTCCAACCACACGAGCGATTCCTGCCTCATGCCAATCCTGCCGGGCGGCTTTCACAAATATCCCCGCGGCTCCGAAGGAGCGATTCGCCTGTTGCTCGAACACCTGGAAAAGGAACCCAAAGATCTCCGAGCGGTATGGCTGCTGAACCTCGCTCACATGACCGTCGGCCGTTATCCCGCAGGTGTGCCGCCGAAATATTTGATTCCTCCAAAAGTTTTTGCCTCGGAATACGATATCAAACGATTTCCCGATATCGCCCGCGGACTCGGTCTCGATCTGAACACGCTCGCCGGCAGCGTGGTCATGGACGATTTTGACGACGATGGTTTGCTGGATCTCATGATCTCTTCCATGGGCCTGCGCGATCAACTTCGGCTCTTCCGCAATAGCGGTGACGGTACATTCAAAGAGAAGACGGAAGAAGCCGGGCTCATCGGCGAGGTCGGCGGCCTGAATCTCATCCAGTCTGACTACAACAACGATGGCTACATCGATGTCCTTGTTCTGCGCGGCGCCTGGTACGAGAAGCAGGGACACCACCCTAACTCGCTTCTGCGGAACAACGGCAATGGAACCTTTGACGATGTAACAGAGGAAGCCGGCCTGCTCACCTTTCACCCGACTCAGACCGCCACCTGGTTTGATTTCAATAATGATAGTTGGATCGACCTTTTCATCGGCAACGAAACGGTTCCCGGCGACACCAATCGCTGCGAGTTGTTTCGCAACAACGGCGACGGAACATTCACCGAATGCGCCGTCCAGTTCGGTATCGAAGGGCTCGGCCTCATCAAGTCCGTGCACAGCGGCGACTTTAACAACGACGGTCGGCCCGACCTCTATGTCTCATGTCGTGGCCAGCCGAATTATCTCTATCGCAACGAGGGCCCGCAATCAGCCGATCGTTCGCCGAAAGGCGACTGGCGCTTCACGAATGTCGCGAACGAGCTGGGCGTCTCGTCTCCGGTCTTCAGTTTTCCGAGTTGGTTTTTCGACTACGACAACGATGGCTGGCTCGATCTCTTTTCCAGTGGCTACGGGGTCAATAATGTCGCCGTCATTGCCGCCGATTATTTGGGTCTGGCCCACGGCGCAGAACGTCCGCGCCTTTATCACAATAACGGCGATGGCACCTTCACCGATGTGACGAAAGCAGCCGGGCTCCACCGTATGCTCCTCGGCATGGCGGCCAACTTTGGCGACCTCGACAACGACGGCTTTCTCGACATGTATCTAGGCACCGGCGCGCCGGACCTCGCCATGCTCATTCCCAATCGCCTCCTGCGCAACGATGGCGGCAAGCGCTACCAGGATGTGACCACCTCCGCCAACGTCGGCAATATTCAAAAGGGACACGGCATTGCTTTCGGCGACCTGGACAACGATGGCGACCAGGACATCTACACCGTCATCGGCGGCGCTTACGAAGGAGACACTTACTTCAACGCCCTCTACGAAAATCCCGGTCATGGCAACGACTGGTTGAAGCTGAAACTCGTCGGCGCGAAATCCAACCGTGCCGCGATCGGCGCGCGCGTCAAAGTGACCGTGGAGACGCCGTCGGGCAAACGCGTCGTTCACAAAACCGTGAATTCCGGCGCCACCTTCGGCGGCTCGCCGCTTCGTCAGGAAATCGGTCTGGGCAAGGCGAATCGAATCGAGCAGGTCGAAATCTGGTGGCCAACCTCAGGGATTAAACAAACCATCACTCAACTCGAAAAAAATCGTGCTTACACCATTCGCGAAGGCGAGAACGGCGCAAAAGAAATTCCACTCAAACCTTTCAAGCTCTCTAAGGCAGCAGAGCACGATCACCACCATTGAGCCGCGACTTAAGCTGCGCGCGTTCCTTTACGCCCGAGCATGCGATCCAGCGAGTCCGAGGTTTGGTAGGCCAGTGCTTCGGGATAGTGCGCGTATGGATGAAAATATTCGAACGTCACGTAACCCCGGTAGCCGACGGCATCCAGTGCGTCCATGACCGCGGGCCAGTTCGTCGTGCCGTCCAGCAACGGGCGAAATGTTTCCAGTGAGTAATCGGTCCCTTTCTTCGTGAATTCCTTGAAGTGCGTGTTTTTGATTCGCTTGCCCAGGATCGATATCCAGTGCTCGGGAAACTGGAACATCATGATATTGCCGGTATCGAAGTGGACGCGCACGTGCTCGCTGCCAAAGCTGTCCACAAACGCATTCATTTCCATCGGGGTCATCAGGTAACCGTTGAAGAAGATGTTCTCGATGTTCAGATACACCTTCAACTTTTCCGCCGAACTCGCCAGCTTGCCGATCGCATCCCGCGCCCGTTTGTCGCACACGTCGTTCGGCACCGGATCATGATCGGTGCGCCATGGAATGTGCACCGCGCCCGGGACCACCAGCACGTTCTCTACGCCCAGATCGTGCGCCGCCTGCGCGATCTTGCCCGCAAGTTCGAATCCGCGTTCCCGCTTGGCGGGGTCGTTGCTCGTCAGCGGGTAGGGCCAAAACAAAAACGAACACAACCCGCTGATCTGAATGCCGATCTTGTCCGCCATCGTTCGAATTTCTTTGTACTCGCGCGCACCAGACTTCGGCGAAAGGTCGTTCTCCAGGTCATAATTCAGTTCGATTCCATCGAAACCCGCGTCCTTCGCCAGTTGCAGGCACTCCTTGAGATTCATCCGCTCCGGATACGGGAACGCCCA
>Ga0075428_100009804_pt1 | contig 10645 bp, 7 predicted proteins | sample RhiMetdeltSRZDD2_FD_75291 | JGI IMG/M metagenome (GOLD analysis project Ga0075428, IMG submission 75291) | Populus rhizosphere microbial communities from Tennessee, USA - Rhizosphere MetaG P. deltoides SRZDD2 | ecosystem: Host-associated > Plants > Roots > Rhizosphere > Soil | place: USA... | reverse complement strand
CTGGGTGACGCTTCGCTCGAAGGACGGCGTGGTCCTGCGCCGCGTCGGCTCGATGAGCGACGTGACGGCGCGCAAGGAAGCCGAAGGGCGCCTGCGACGCGAGGCGCTCTACGACGCGCTGACGGGCCTGCCGAACCGCACACTGCTGACCGATCGCTTGCGCCAGGCGCTGGCCCGGGCGAGGCGCCATTCGGAGCAGATGTGCGGCCTGCTGTTCCTGGACGTGGACCGCTTCAAGGTGGTGAACGACAGCCTGGGACACGCGGTGGGCGACCAGCTCCTGTGCGAGGTGGCCCGTCGTATCGAGCGCAGCGTTCGGCCCGAGGATACCGTGGCTCGCCTGGGTGGCGACGAGTTCACCGTGCTGCTCGAGGGCGTGCGTGGGCCGAAGGACGCCACCCACGCCGCCGAGCGCATCCAGAACGGGATCTCGCGGGCCTTCCGCCTCGGAGACACCGAGATCTTCGTCACGGTCAGCATCGGAATCGCGATCAGCTCAGGTGACCACCAGCTGCCCGAGGACCTGATCCGCGACGCGGATACCGCCATGTACCGGGCCAAGGCCGCCGGCAAGGCGCGCCACCAGCTCTTCGACAGCCGGATGCACGCCCAGGCCATGACGATGCTGAAGCTGGAGAACGACCTGCGGCGCGCCCTGGAGCGCTCCGAGTTCGAGATGCACTACCAGCCGATCGTGGAGATCGAGCGTCCCCACATCGTGGGTTTCGAGGCCCTGGTGCGTTGGCGGCATCCGACGCGCGGCCTCGTGCTCCCCGGTGAGTTCATCCCGATCGCGGAGGAGACGGGCCTGATCGTTCCGCTCGGGCGCTGGGTCCTCGAGCGCGCCTGCGCCGACGCCCGCGCCTGGCAGCTCGAGTTCCCCCGCGATCCGCCCCTGACCCTGAGCGTCAACCTCTCGGCCCGCCAGCTGGTGGAGGTCGACCTGCTGGACGCGATCGAGGTCATCCTGAAGCACAGCGGATTCGACCCGCATAGCCTGCACCTGGAGATCACCGAGAGCGTGATCATGCAGCGGCCCGACCTCGTCACCGTCGTGCTCGGCCGCTTGAAGGACCTCGGTATCCGCGTGAGCATCGACGATTTCGGAACCGGGTACTCGTCGCTCAGCTACCTGCACCTGTTCCCCGTCGACTGCTTGAAGATCGACCGTTCCTTCGTGAGCTCGATGCAGTCCCTCGGCAAGCAGCGCCGCATCGTCGAGACGATCCTGATGCTGGCGAAGAACCTGGGCATCGACGTGATCGCCGAAGGCGTTGAGGGTGAGGAGCAGCGCCAGGCCTTGCATGGTCTCGGCTGCAGCCTCGCCCAGGGATACTTGTTCTCGAGGCCCGTCGACGAGAAGGGGGCGCGCAAGCTGCTGACGGCAGGAGCCGACGCGACACCCAAGGCCTAGATGCCGCTCTCGCTGGGCAAACAGCTGCTCCTCGCCCTGCTGCTCATCCTCGCCACGGGCGCGGGCATCCACAACATCGCGGAGGCGCGCAATGAAGCCGTGGTCGGGGGCGGCGTCGTCCGGTTGGAGTCCTCGCGCCTGAACCAGATGACGGACTTCGGAAGGATCCTCGGAGTCACCGAGAGGCTCGGCCGCGGTGAGCTCGCAGAGCGGCTCCGAGAGGTGCAGCGGAAAGGCGGGCTGTGGGCGGCGCCGCATCTGGGCGCGGACCACTGGGCGCTCTACGTCGATACGTTTGGTGTGGTGCGGCGAATCTACGTGCGCGAGAGCGCGCTACACTCGCCCGAGAGCCAGCTCTTCCCGCGCGGCGATGCCTCGATCCCCCCGGACAAACGCCACGCATTCGCCAACGTCAGCCTCGTCGGCGCGCTCTTTCACGAGTTGCAGCACTGGGAGGGCGTCGAGGATGAAGCAGTGGCCTATGACCGCGAGATCGCCTGGCTCGAAGCGCTCCTCCACTCGCTCCCCCACCAGGTGGGCGAGGGAGAGCGCGATGCGATTGCCTGGGGCGTCGAATCGGCCCTGCTCAGCGCCCGGAAGGCGCGGGCGCTGGCGGCTGGCCAGCCTTAGAGTTAGAGGGAGACGAGAGCGGCCCTGACGGAGTCGGCGAGTGCGTATGGTCCCTGCAACGTGACGAGCCCCGCCGCTCCCGCCACCAGGGCGATCACGACGAGCGCAAAGCCAAGAGCCGACAGGCGCTCGCGGAAGTGATTGACCGCCGCGCCGTAGCGCTCGGTGTAGAGAAAAGTAGTGCTCATGACATGTGTGATTACGCATCCCTGGGGTCTGGAGTTCCATCCTTTTGGGGGGGCGGTTGATGGGTCCAACTCTTTGACTGGCGGGGCTTTCCTTGGACCAGGCTCGCCGCGGTCCCTCCCCCAGGGCTAGGCCAGGAGCAGAAGCTCGCGCTGGATGTCGCCGGTGACCTCGGCGCGTCCCTCGGCCACGAACATGTCGATCTCGCTGCGAACTCCGAACTCGGGAAGGTAGACGCCCGGCTCGATGGAGAAACAGACGCCGGGGATGATCTTCCGCTGGTCCCTCGTCTCGAGGTTGTCGATGTTGACGCCGTTGCCGTGGACCTCGTAGCCGATCGAATGGCCCGTGCGGTGCAAGAAGTACGGGCCGTAGCCACGCGCCTCGATGTGCCCGCGCGACACGTCGTCCACCTCGTAGCCGTGAAGCGTCCGGCCCGCCGCCACGGCCGAGACCACGAACTCCACCGCGGCGTCGCGAGCACCCTTCACCGTCTCCCAGACCTCCCGCATCTTCGCCGGCACGTCCTGGCCGCAGTAGCCCATCCAGGTGGCGTCGTAGTAGACCGCACGCGGATCGTTCGCGACCTTGGCCCAGAAATCGATGAGCACCAGGTCCCCCTTCCGGATCTCTCGGTCGGTCGGGCCCGCCGCAGTCTCGAAGTGCGGATCCGAGGCGTGCTCGTTCACCGCCACGATACAAGGGTGGTGGGTGTAGAGGCCCTGCTCCTCGAAGCTGCGCTGGATCAGGGCCTGGACCTCGCTCTCCCTGACGCTCTTGCCTGCCGCGAGCCGCTCGCGGATCAGGCCGAAGCCCTGGTCCTTGGCCTCGTGGCACCCGACGGCCGCGCGGTCGTGAAGTTCCCTCTGCTCCGGCGTCCAGCGGGCTTCGAAGATCTGGACGAGGTCGGCCGACGAGACGACCTCGGGCCCCGCGGCACGCACCATCTCGATCGTGCCGGCATCCACGCGCGCGACGTACGGGATCGCCGCACCCGGGCTGTACTCCATGGCGACGCGCTTCATCCCGGCGAGGTGCTCGCGCAGGAAACCCTCGAGATCGCGCCACGAGCGGTAGAGCACAGTGCGACCCGGCGCGCCCTTGGTCGCGTGCGGTTCGATGACGTGGAGGATCGCGACCGGCTCGCCCTGGCGCGGGATGAGGTAGAACCAGCGGCGCGTCCCGATCTGGCTGGGGTCGAAGCCGATGACGGCGCGGGCGATCGGGTTCGAGCCGCGGAAGTCGTAGAGCAGCCAGCCGTCGAGGTCGTGCTCCTGAAGCGCCTTCTGGATCGCGTCCACGCGCATAGACCGGAGAGAATAACCCGGTTACCCTCGACATCCGCATGAGCCTCGTTCCCTGCCCGGTTTGCTTCCTCGAGGTCCCCGCGGAGGAGCTGGTCGCCGCGCGACGCGTGGAGCGGGACACGCTGCGCCTCGTCGCCGGCAACGCACCGGGCTGGCGCGCACACCTCGGGCTGTGCAACGCCTGCCTCGCGCGCTTTCAGAGCGCTCGGGAAACGCTGCGCAGGGAGCGCCATCAGGTGGTGCCGGGAGCGCTGCCCATCTTGCCCACGGCGCTGCGCCTCGGAGCACCCGCCGACCTCCACGGGCGCGGCGTCACGATCGCCTTCCTGGACGCCGGCTTCCACGCCCATCCGGACCTCGTGGGCCGGGGCGATCGCATCCTGCGCTACGTGGACATCAACAACGCGCGGGCGCGGAGGAGCGACCTCGAGCGCGCCGACGAGTCGAGCTGGCACGGCATGATGACGTCGGTGGTCGCCTGCGGCGACGGCGCGCTCTCGGCCGGCTTCTACCGCGGCCTCGCCTCGGAGACGCGCCTCGTCCTGGTCAAGGTGGGCCATGCACGCCGCATCGTCCACGACGACATCAGACGCGGGCTCGATTGGGTGGTTCGGCACCGCCGGCAGTACGCGATCCGCATCGTGAACGTGAGCTGCGGCGGCGACTTCGAGGCGAGCTACTTGAGCGACCGGCTGTCACAGTCGGTCGAGCGCGCCACGAAGGAGGGGCTCGTCGTCTGCTGTGCGGTCGGGAACATGGGCCACATGCCCGGCCATCCGGTGCTGCCACCCGGCTCGGCGCCCTCGGCGCTGACGGTGGGCGGCCTCGACGACCAGAACCGTCTCGCTTTCGCCGGCTTCCGCATGTACCACTCGAGCTACGGCCCCACGCTGGACGGCCTGCAGAAGCCTGAGGTGATCGCGCCGGGAATCTTCATCGCGGCGCCGGTGCTGCCCGGCACGGCGATCGCCGAGCGCGTGGCGCTGCTCGCGCGCCTGGCCCAGGCGCCGGACCGCGAGCTCCAGACTCGGATCGACGAGAGCCCCGGCGTCGATCCGACGCTGGACGCAGCGCGGGGCATCGCCCCTCACGCGGTGCGCGCGCTGGTGCGGAAGCGCCTGCGCGACGAGAACGTGGTCTCGACCCACTACAAGCACGTCGACGGCACCAGCTTCGCCGCGCCGATCGTCTCCTCGGTCGCGGCGCTCATGCTCGAGGCCAACGCCCGCCTGACTCCCCAGGAGGTGAAGAGCATCGTGGTGCGCACATCGCGACGCATCCCCGGAGTCGAAGTCGACCGCCAGGGCTGGGGCGTCGTGGATCCGCAAGCGGCGGTCGCCGAGGCCTTGCGCCGACGTCAGCCGGCGAAGGCAGCGGCCGTGCTGCCGTTCAAGACTCGAAGGAGCACTGGAACGTGAACTACTCCCTGCCGGCCGCCTTCGTCCTGCTGGCGCCCGCTGCCATGGCGCAGCCAGCCGAGGTCGTCCCCAACGAGAACCTGGTGCTGGACGGCGTGCCGAAGGTACCGGCGAGCGTGGCCGAGACCGTCGGGCGCTACACGGAGTTCCGCGCGGCGAGCTTCGTCGCCTGGCATCCCGCGAAACGGGAGATGCTGATCGCAACGCGCTTCGGCGACACCGCCCAGCTCCATTGGGTGAAGGGCCCGGGGGCGGATCGACGCCAGATGACATTCTTCACCGAGCCGGTCACGAGCGCGGCATTTCCACGCCAGGACCTCGGCTACTTCGTCTTCACGAAGGACCGCGGCGGCGACGAGTTCCGCCAGGTCTATCGCTTCGACCTGGGCACGGGCGCGATCACGCTGGTCACGGACGGCAAGCGCTCGCAGAACGCCCTCGGGCCGTTCTCGCGCAAGGGGCTGATGGCCTTCGGCTCGACGTCCCGCAACGGCGCCGACCGCGACATCTATGTCGTCGATCCGAAAGATCCCAAGAGCCTGCGCCTCTTGCTCGAGGTCGAGGGCGGCGGCTGGGGCGCGCTCGATTTCTCTCCTGACGACACGAAGCTTCTCGTCGGCCAGTACATCTCGGTCGTGGAGAGCCATCTCTGGATCGTGGACGTGGCGACGGGCGCGAGACGACAGGTGACGCCGAAGGATGGGCCCAAGATCGCCTGGGGCGGCGGCGAGTTCTCTCCCGACGGCAAGAGCGCCTACGTGACGGCCGACAAGGACTCGGAGTTCCAGCGCCTCGCGCGTCTGGATCTCGCCACCGGCGCCGTCACCGTGCTCACACCGAACATCGAGTGGGACGTCGAGAGCTTCGACGTCTCACCGGACGGGACGCAAGTGGCCTTCGTCACCAATGAGAACGGCGCCTCGGTCTTGCGTTTCCTCGACACCGCGTCCGGCAAGGAGCGACCCGCTCCGCGACTCCCCGTCGGCGTGATCGGCGGCGTGGCGTGGCACGAGAACTCGAGGGAGGTCGCCCTCGAGCTCTCCGAAGCGCGCTCTCCCTACGATGTCTACACGGTCGCCTCCGGCCGGGTCGAGCGCTGGACCGAGAGCGAGACCGCCGGCTTCCCCGCCGCGAGCTTCGCCACGGCCGAACTCATCCGCTGGCCGAGCTTCGACGGCAAGACGCTCGCGGGCTTCCTCTACAAACCCGCCGCGAAGTGGACCGGACGGCGTCCGGTCATCGTGAGCATCCATGGCGGGCCGGAGGGCCAGGATCGTCCCGACTTCCTCGGCCGCTCAAACTTCTACACGAACGAGCTGGGCGTCGCGCTGATCTACCCGAACGTCCGTGGCTCGACGGGCTTCGGCAAGAGCTTCGTCGGCCTGGACGACGGCGTGAAACGCGAGGACTCCGTGAAGGACATCGGCGCGCTGCTCGACTGGATCGCGACCCGTCCCGATCTCGACGCCGAGCGTGTGATGATAACGGGCGGCAGCTACGGCGGCTACATGACCCTCGCTTCCGCCACCCACTTCTCCGACCGGGTGCGTTGCTTCGTCGACGTGGTGGGGGTCTCGAACTTCGTGACATTCCTGGAGAACACCGAAGCCTATCGACGCGACCTGCGCCGCGCCGAGTACGGCGACGAGCGCGATCCGAAGATGCGCCAGTTCCTCGAGAGCATCGCGCCCGTCAACAACGTGGAGAGGATGACCAGGCCGATGTTCGTGGTGGCGGGCCGCAACGACCCTCGTGTGCCGGCCAGCGAGTCCGATCAGATCGTCGCCGCCCTCAAGCAGCGCGGCGTCCCGGTCTGGTACTTGATCGCCAAGGACGAGGGCCACGGCTTCAAGAAGAAGCGCAACCTCGACTTCCAGTTCTACGCGACCGTGGCCTTCGTGCAGGAACACCTGCTGAAGTAGCGGTCACTCGGTGGCTGCGGCCCGCCGGGTGGCGAGATCCAGGAGCTCGTAACGCTCGGGCTCGGCGATGAAGTTCATGCCGCCGTCGATGAAGAGCAAGGTCGCGGACCCCGGATCCTCGTCCTCCGGCACGCCGCGGGAATAGCGGACGGACTCACCGCGGACGCGCAGGTGCCGGAGCGGACCGTCCTGGGGTGCAGCGCCGTCGCTCCAAGGCCCGAGCAGCTCGCGGCACTTCTTGTCGCGGATGTGGCCGATTGCCTGCGTGAGGCCTCTGGGCAGCCAGCGCGGGTCGAAGCGTCGGCGAGGCGGGCCCTCATAGAGCCTGGGGTTCCGGTTGACCTCGGGATGCCCCGGTCGATGGAGAAGCATGCCACGCGCCTCGCCGCGGCCGGCGCCGCCGGGCCGATGCAGGCCCGGGATGGCGAGGGGAACGCGGCCGTTCCACGCGTCCACCGCCGCGTCGAGCGCGCCGTTCAACGCGCCCGCCACCGCCCGGGCGTCGCGCTGTTGCTCGGCGGGCAGACCGATCACGTTCAGGTCGTCCGACGTGACGCTGGCGTGGCAGAGGAGAAGATCGGCGTCAGCCGCGAGGCCGAGCATGAAGCGCCGCGCGCGGAGCAGGGTGCCCACCAGCGTCCGCTGCTCGGTCCGGAACGTACCCAGGTCGCGCGCAGCAGTCTCGGCCGTGGCCAGCGCCGGGAAGCGCTCGAGAAGGCGCGTCTCGGCCGCCGCGTCGGTCGCGCCGCCGCGATACGCGCGGTCGGCCTCGGCCTGCGCAGCTCCGAACGCCGCATCGTCGAAGCCGATCAGCTCGCCGACACGAGCCAGGTCATGGTTGCCGGCGATCAGCGCCACCTGGTCGGGCGGGTGCGCCGCCAGCCACGCGAGCAGGAGCAGTCCGCTGCGCGCGGCCTCTTCGCGCCGCGCGGACCCCCCCCAGTCGAAATGGTCGCCGATCGACACGAGCGCGCAATCCTCACGCAACCGTCCGTCGTCGCCGAGCAGCCCGTGTCTGTCGAGAATGAACAGGAAGCGCTCGAATGGCGCCTGGGGGTCGCCGATCGCGAGGCGGCGCCGACGCGCGAGCGACGCGCGCGGGCTTGGGGCGGGGGGGCTGACGACGTCCGCCTCCGCCCTGTGAAGCGCATTCTCGATGGGCGTCATGCACGAGCAGAGTATCAGAGCCCGTCACGAGCGCCCTTGAGTAGAATGCGCGAGCGTTTCCGCAGAGAGGGCGGCGGACATGGGCCTCGAGCCGGGGGGCGCGCTTCGGCCCCTACCGGATCGTCGCGCCGCGAGGGCGACATCCTGGCTGGCCGACCTCGCAGCCGGGCGGGCCGACGAGACGCACTGACCTTCTCGGTGGACGGTCTGTACGCTTCAGGCCAAAAAACTTCGGGGCGCCATTGCGGGCGCCCCGAGAGAGAGGATGGTCCCCTGTTGAGGGGGGTAGGATTGGTTCAGCGGGTTCGGTTTGAGGTTGGATAAGCCATCAGGAAAACATTCATGGCCTTTCTAACTGTATGAACGTAGCAAGGCGCGTGCCGGTTTCGTATGATTTGTCAATAAATGTCAACCGGCTATGGACCAATGGTTTAGCAGGATCCATCTCGGAGGGCTCCGTCCTAATTTTTCCTCGACTGCGCGATTTCGTCCACATGTGGGCGGCGTGGACCACCCGATTGCAGGCTGGTGTCTAAACCTGAAGGCGTCCGGGAGGGACTAGTGTCCCCTTTCGCCAGGCGGAGGCGGGAACGAGCGCGCGCACTCGTGACAGAGGAAGTCGTAGCCGGAGAAGATGTCGTACACCTGGAGGCAATCGGCGCAGGCATAGCGCTCGCATACGTCACACTGGAGGAGCGTCGCGTGGCGCACGGTTTCCATGCCCTTGCGGTACGACAAGCTTCCCTCGGAGGCAGCGCGCCGGCACGACTGGCAGGTACTCGGAGGCTCCATGAGGAGGCGCAGAGGGTATCACAAGGCCGCTCACGCCAAGGAGCTATAATGCGCCTCCAGTTTTCCTGAACCTCACAGAAACGGAAGCATAAATGAAGAGATTTCTCGCCGTTGCGCTCGTCGCTTCGCTCCCGGCCGTCCCCGCCGTCGGCGCCGACCCGAAGGTCGACGAGGCCTACGCCAAGGCGCAGGACCAACTGGTCAAGGGCAGGCCCGAGGAAGCCGTGAAGACGATGCAGAAGCTCGTCGACTCGCGTTCCGGTCCCGAGGCGTATTACTTCCAGGGACTGATCCTCGAGCGCGCCGGCACCCTCGACGAAGCGGGAGCAGCCTACGCGAAGGGCGCCGATCTCGGCAGCGGCCCGCCCAAGGCGGAAGCGATGGCGATGCACGCCAACTACCTGCTCCGCACGGGACCCGCGAAAGCCGCGATCGCGCGAGCCGAGCAGGCGGTGCAGGTCGCGGCCACGCCCGGCACGCTGGGCGCGCTGGCGCGCGCCCAGGCTCGCGTCGACCCGACCAAGGCCCTCGAGAACGCGGACAAGGCCGTCGCCGCGGGCGCGAACGCGGACACCCACCAGGCTCGCGCGGTCGCGCTCCTGGCGCTCGGGCGCAACGACGATGCGGCGGCCGCCGCTCGAAAGGCCATCGAGCTCGATGCCCGGTCGGCGCGTGCCCACGCCACTCTCGCAGCAGCGCTAGTCGCCGCCGGCAAGGCAGCCGAGGGCGTGACCTCGGCTCGCAAGGCCGTCGAGCTCGACGGCAACTCTCCCGAGAGCCATGCGATCCTCGGCGCGGCCATTCTGGCGTCCGAGCCCAAGCTCTGGAACGACGCGATCGGGGAAGCCCAGGACGGCGCCTTCAAGAACGCGAAGAACCCCGAGATCCAGATGATCGTCGGTAAGATCTTCGAAGCCGACGGCCGCTTCGACCAGGCCGCAGCCGCGTACCGCAAGGCCCTCGAGCTGGACCCGGACTTCTCGTCCGCGCGCAGCGTCCTCATCAACGCCCAGTTCCGTAAGGGCGACCTGGACGGCGCGCTCACCGAAGCCAAGAAGCTCGCCGCCGCGGCGCCCAGCAGCGGCGACGCCCAACTCCTGCTCGGGGAGCTGCTCCTGCGCAAGAACGAATTCGATGCCGCCGTCGCTCCGCTCGAGAAGGCCGTCCAGCTCGTCCCAGGATCTGCCAACGCCCACGCCTACCTGGCGCGCGCCTACCACTCCACGGGAAAACTCAAGGAGGCCGTGGCCGAGTACGCGAAGGCCGTGCAATCGGATCCGTCCAACGCCGACCTGCGCTCGAACTACGGCCTGGCCTTGAGCCAGGTCGGTCAGGACGCGCAGGCCGTGGAGGAATTGAAGAAGGTCGTGGCCTCGCCCGGATACAAGAACACCGCGGGCTACACGAACCTGGGCTTCGTGTACCGCAGTATTGAGCCCCCTCGGAACGAGGAGGCCATCGCCGCGTACAAGAAGGCCCTGGAGCTCGACCCGAAGAACGCCCAGGCCGCGCTCGGCCTCGCCTGGGTCTACCTGAACGCCAAGCGCTACGCCGATTCGATCGCGGCCTGCAAGCAGGCGATGCAGATCGACACAGGCCTCTCGCCCGCGTGCAACCAGACCATGGCCTGGGCCTACCTCTCGAACAAGCAGTTCAGGGAGGCGCGTGAAGCACTGACGGCCGCAGACAAGGCTGGTGCGGGCAACGCGAAGCTGGATTCCCTGCTCGACCGGATCGAAAAGGCGCCCGCGGGTGCTGGGGCGGACGAGGCCATCGCCGAGGTGGACCAAGCGCGTTCCGCGCAGGCCC
>Ga0075428_100009803_pt1 | contig 10645 bp, 8 predicted proteins | sample RhiMetdeltSRZDD2_FD_75291 | JGI IMG/M metagenome (GOLD analysis project Ga0075428, IMG submission 75291) | Populus rhizosphere microbial communities from Tennessee, USA - Rhizosphere MetaG P. deltoides SRZDD2 | ecosystem: Host-associated > Plants > Roots > Rhizosphere > Soil | place: USA... | reverse complement strand
ATGAACGCTCGCCGCCCGCCGAGCCGGTAGCCAACTCGCCACGATGACCGCAGCCACGAGCAGCGTCACGATCGACACCAGCGTCACCGGGTCCGACGGCGCCACGTCATAGAGCAGCGACCGCAGCACGCGCGTCGTCGCCAGGGCACCGGCGAGACCCAACGCGCCTCCCACCAAGGCCAACCCGACGCCCTGACCCACGATCAGGCGCAGGACGTCCCCGCGTGTTGCACCGAGCGCGACCCGAACGCCGATCTCCCTGGTCCGCTGCGAGACGCCGAACGAAATCACCCCGTACGTGCCTAACGCCGCGAGCGCGAGCGCCGCCGCCGCGAATGCCGCGAGCAGCACGGCGCTGAATCTGGCATAACCCATTGCGTCGGCCACGCGCTCGCGCATCGGGCGCACATCGTAGAGCGGGACGCCGGGCGCCAACGCCGCCACCTCACGCCGCGCCGCACCCACGAGCGACCGCGGATCGCCGGCCGCCCGCACGAACATCATCATCCGCCCGCGCGGCGACTGATAGTACGACAGATAGACGTCGGGCACGGGCAGCGAATCGAGCGTCCCGAATCGAACGTCCCCCACGACGCCGACCACGTAGGCCGTGTCGTCGTAGAACCCACCCTGGCCGACGCTCACTGGCCGGCCGATCGGGTTCTGCCCGGGCCAATATCTCCGGGCTGCCGTCTCGTTCACGACCACCACCTTCTGTGTGCCGAGCCGATCGCCGCTGCCAAACACGCGACCGGACTTGAGCGGAACTCGCATCGTCGCGAACCAGCCGGGTGTGACCCAATGGATGCCAATCGACGGCTCCGTGCCGGGTGTCGCTGCTGGACGATCGCGATACATGAGGATCGTTCCGTTGCAGCCACCGTTGAGCGGCGGGCAATCGGCGAGTCCCACGTTCGTCGCGCCGGGGATCGACGCCAGCCGAGCGACGAGCTGGTCGTAGAACGCGGGCAGGGAGTCCCGTCCCACGCCGTTCAGGTTGAACCGCATCGTGAGCACCTGCCCGCCGTCGAATCCCGGGCGGACGCCGAGGAGCTTCGCGAGGCTGCGGATCATGAGCCCCGAGCCCGCCAGCAGGACGACGGCGAGCGCGATCTCGAGGACCGCCAGCAGGTTACGACTCGTTAGGCCCCGCGTTCCGATGAGGCGTGACGTTTCGCTCTTCAGGTCGCCGGTGAGCGATGGATGCGTTGCCTGCAGGGCGGGCACGAGCCCGAACACGAGCCCGGTGACGATCGTGAGCGCGGCGGCGAACGCAAACGCGGCAGGATCGAGCCGAATGGACTCGAACGAGATCGCGCCAATGCCGCCGAGCCGCTGCACCCGGAGCGTCGTCGTCGGGTCGAGCGCGCCGAGCAGCTTGACACCCCACCACGCGACGAAGACGCTGGCGAGCCCGCCGAGCGTCGAAAGCACCACACTTTCCGTCAGCAGTTGCCTGACGAGGCGGCGCCGCCCGGCACCAACCGCCAGACGAACGGCGATCTCGCGACGACGTCCTGCGGCGCGGACGAGAAAGAGGTTGGCGACGTTCGCACACGCAATCAGCAGCACGAGGCCGACGGCGCCTAACAAGACGAGGAGCGAGCGCCGGACGACCGGGTCCACCCGTGTGCGATCGAGCTCTCTCGCGACTGCTCCCCAGCGCTCGTTCTTGATCTGCGGGTGCGGGTACGCGTCGGCAATGACGCCGCCGAGCTGGCGGACAACGGCGTTCGCACCGTCAGGCGTCACGCGTGGCTTGAGGCGCGCGATCATGTCGTAGCCGTGCGACCACGGCTCCCCGAGCTGTTGCGCATCCTGCGACATGAACGACAGGAACATCTCGGCGGTGCCGGTTATGCCGCGAAACCCGCGAGGCATCACGCCGACGATCGTGAACGGGGAGCCGTCGACGGTGAGCGATCGGCCGACCACGGCCGAATCAGCGTTGAATCGTCGTTGCCAGAATGCGTCGCTCAGGATCGCCACACGCGCTCCGCCAGGTGTCGCGTCTTCCTCGGCGCTGAAGTTCCGGCCGAGCGCTGTGCGGAGACCAAGGGTCGGCAGGTAGTGCGCGTCGACCAGCTCGTAGTTCGTGCGCTCTGCGTCCGCCCCAACGCGTATCGTGCCCTGGCTACCGGTCCAGAGCGTCAGGTCCTCGAAGATCGTCTGCGCCTGCCGAAACACGGCGAACTTCGGGTATGACCAGGGGACGTCGTCGCGGGCCGGCGAGTCGCCTCTGGCCGGAACCGTCAGGCTGACCTTCATCAGCCGCTCGGGCTCCTTGAATGGCAATGGCCTCAGCAACATGGCGTTCACGGCGCTGAAGATCGCGGTGTTCGCACCGATACCGACGGCGAGCGTAAGCACGGCAACGGCTGTGAAACCCGGCGCGCGCCGGAACGACCGAAGCGCGAATCGAACGTCCTGCTCGGTCGTGTCGAAGAATCCGAGACCAGCCATCTGCCGTGCCTCTTCCTTGGTGGTGGTGAGGTTGCCGAAGCGCCGTCGCGCGGCCCATCGGGCGTCGGTCGCCGACACGGTGCCGCGTGCGGCGTGTTCGCGCTGCATGGTCTCGAGCGAGAGGTGAAAGCGGATCTCCTCGTCGAGCTCGCGCGCGTGCCGCCCCGGCCGGAGCAGCACGCGAAGGCGGTAGCGCACGACGTCCAGCAGCGACATGCCTAACGTCTCAGGTGCGCCGCATGACGCGGTTGATGGCCAGCAGCACCCGATCGAAGTCGGAGATCTCGTCGCCAAGCTGGCGGCGACCGGCCGCGGTGAGCGTGTAGTACCGGGCGCGCCGTCCGGTGGGCGACTCGCCCCACTTGGAGGTGACCCAGCCGCGCTTCTGAAGCCGCTCCAGCGCGGGATACCGCGACCCCTGCTCGACGGAGAGCACGGCGTCGGACAGCAGCTCGATCTGCTGGGCGATGGCGTAGCCGTGCAGCGGCTGGACGGTCAGCGTCTGCAGGATGAGCATGTCGAGCGTGCCCTTGAGGAGCTCGCTCTTGGACGGACCCGTGGATTTGGCCACAGCCTCAATGGGTAGAAGTTCTACACATAATATGTAGGATTTCTACCTAAGGATCGCAAGGCCTGTGGGCTGCTCGCTGCACGCAGCTGCTGGCTGGTTGCCGACGGCTGCAACACGGGCAGCTATCAGCCATCAGCCATCAGCTAGCTTCTTGCTGCTGCGATTATCCCAACGCGCCCGACCGGGACGGCTGGTCGGCAGTACTCAGTCGGCAGTGTCGAGTCCCCAGTCCCCGCTACGGGACCGCGATGGGATCGCTGATCGCGCTCACCGCCGATGCCGCACCAGGCGACGTCTCCTTCGCCATCCGAACCACGAACCGATAGCGGCCAGGCGCCATCGTCGCAGGCAGCTCGGTGTCGCCGGTCCGCGTCCCGTGCGGATCGAGCACCCACGCTTCCATCGTGCACACGCGGTTTTCCTCGGACACTGTCGCCCATGACCCGCCACTCTCGCGTTCCACCGACCGCGTGCAGGGGTTGAACGTGTAGGTGCTCGCGCTCTTGTTTTCGAAAGTCAGCGTCACCTTCTCACCAGCGCGATACCGCGTCTTGTCGGTTCGCAGCACGACGGAGTCGGCCCGCGCGGTGTTCGACGTAGATGGGGACGTGGCAGAGTCAGAGCGCTGTGACGGCGTCACCGTATCGGCCGGCCCGCCCCTCGGCGTGCTGGGGCGACAGGCAGAGAACGCCACCATCACGAGGCTCACTGCCGCGAGTAATAGACGTCGCTCACCGATTCGCATTGATTCCTCCGGACGAAATTGCAGGCTCTGTCACTCGATACACGTCTCATGCCCGGGAAGTTCGCGTGACGGGGCCCGAGCCGCGAACGCGCCATCGACACGATCTCACGCAACTTCGAGCGCATCATGACCGCCGACATCGAGGCACTCGGCGCTGCAACCTAACGCCGCGTCTCCCGTCTGTCGTCTTCGGTTCGCTGTATTCCGGCTTCGGTCAGTGTTGTCTGCCGACTTCAGTTCGCTGCCCTGCGCCGTCTCATACGGCTCGTCGGGAAAGAGGCTTGCCGACCGCCCACCCTAACGCGGTTCAGTTGACTCGGGTCGCGGAAATGGCGTTCGACACGCGCCCGCGCGGCTTGTCCCAGCGCCGTTGTCCACTCCCGGCAGTGATGCGTCCGTTGAGCGACTCCATCCCGACGTACTCGATGCCCCACCACGATCCGTCCGCGTGCGAGGCCGCGATCTCGCGCCGCGACGCGCTGAAGCGAACGACCCTCGGCGCCATTGCACTTGCTACCGGTGCGTGCCTGGGGGCTACCGACACGAGCTCCGGCGGTGGGAACGGTCGGCTCTCGGCTCGCGTTACCGCCCCAACCTCGCCGACCGCGCCTGGCACCTACGCGCTCGGCCTCGCGAGTGGACGCGACGGACTGCTCTACGTTCCGACGAGCTACAACCCCGACACGCCTGCGCCGCTTGCACTGCTGCTCCACGGCGCCGGGCACGACGCGTCCGAGTTCGTGAACGCGACGACCCGCCCCTTCGCCGACGCGAACGGCTTGGTGCTCGTGGCGCCGGACTCCCGCGGCGGGACATGGGACGCCATTGGGCGTGGCTTCCTCGATGACGTGACGTACATCGATCGCGCACTCACGTCGGTATTCTCGCGCGTGAGGGTAGACGCCACGCACGTCCGCATCATGGGGTTTTCCGACGGGGGCACCTACTCACTATCCCTGGGGATCATCAACGGCGATCTCTTCTCGCGTCTCGTCGCATTCTCGCCTGGCTTCATCGTGGACGGACCGCCGAATGGAAAACCGAAGGTGTTCATCACGCACGGAACGCGCGACACGGTGCTTCCGATCGACCAAACGAGTCGCCGGATCGTGCCTCGGCTGAGAAACGCCGGCTACGAGGTCGACTATCGGGAGTTCGACGGCGGTCACGGCGTACCGGCGGACCTCGGGGCGCAGGCCTTCACGTGGGCGGCGGCGTAACGAGCGCTAGTCGTTAGGCTCGTAGAGCGTCCGCCGAGTAATGGCCATCAACCGCTCGCCCACCTGCTGTGGCGTCAGGCTTCGCCCGCGATAGAGCTGCCCGAACGTCTCGAAGCTCGTGATGAGCCACAGCACGTCCGCGGCTTCGTTCACCGTCACGTCGTCGCGGAGCACACCCTGGTCACGCATGCGCTGCGCGATTTTCCGCATCCCCTCGCGACGGCCGAAGTTGAGCCGCGCGGCGGCACTCGACGCGTCACGGTCCACGGCGGCGAGGGAGAGCAGGGCCCAGGCCACCTCCTGTTCCTGCGAGTACAACTCCATCGCGACGTCCATGCTGACCTCGAAGGCCCGCACGACATCCGGGCCGCGCAGCGCCTGACCGATTCGCGCGAACCCGCCGCGCTCGAGCAGGTCTTCCGCCACAGCGACCATGAGCCCTTCGCGCGACCCGAAGATCGTGTAGACCGTCGATCGCGCCACGCCCGCCTCGGCCGCGATCGTCGGCAGCGACACGCTCTCGAGCGGGGCGCGAGTCAAGAGATCGCGGGTCACCTCGATGATGCGCCGCCGCGTCTCGGCCGCGCTCTCGGCCCGCACCTTCTGATTGTACGAACGCTTGGGGATTGACTTTTTCAAATTGATCGGACAGGTTGTAGCATCAAATTAACAGCTCCAGCGCCCGAGGCAAGACGGCTGCGGAGCCCACCATCGGCAAGCGTGAGGGATATTCGTATGCAGGTTCCAATTCTCATCGTCGGCGCGGGCCCGGCGGGGCTGTGCAGCTCGATCCTCCTGTCTCGCATGGGTTTCCGCTCGCTGGTCGTCGAGCGTCATGCGTCCACCTCGATCCATCCGAAGGCCACCGGCATCAGCACCCGTACCATGGAGCTGTTCCGCTCATGGGGAATCGAGGGGCGCATTCGCGGCGTGGAGATGCCCGTGCTGTTCTCGAGCTCATTTCGCGATGACCTCGCGGGGCTGGAGCTCGATCGCCGGCCTATCGGGTACCCTACGCCGAGCGAGGCGGCCTCGTTCAGCCCGACATCTGCGGCGGCGTTGGCGCAGGATGTCCTCGAGCCAATCCTGCTCGACCACGCGCGAGGCTATCCGGGCAGCGATGTGCGGTTCTCGACGGAGCTCGTCGACCTCGAGCAGTACACCGACGGGGTGCGTGCGACGATCGTCGATCGCATCACCGGCGAGCGCTCGGAGGTGCGGTCACGCTATCTCATCGCCGCCGACGGCGCGAGCAGCCCGATTCGCCGCCGCCTTGGCATCGCGACGCAGGGCGTGGAACGCATCGGTGAGTATCTGAGCATTCTGTTCCGCGCGGACCTCGATTCGATCGTCGGCCCCGAGCGGTGCGCCTTGTACATGCTGCAGGGTCTTGGCGGGCCCGTTCCGACGGTGCTGGTGCCGACCAGCAACGATGGTCGATGGCTGCTGGCCACCCCCTGGCGAGGCGACATACGTCCCCTCTCGACGCTCGGCATGGAGGATCTCGTCGGGCTCGTTAGGCGTGCCGCCGGCCGGCCGGACCTGCCAGTCGGCGTCATCGATAACCAGCTCGTCGGGATCGGGGCCGAGGTAGCGGACCGGTTCCGGCACGGCAACGTGTTCCTAGTGGGCGACGCCGCCCATCGCACGGCGCCAACGGGGGCGACGGGGATGAACACCGCGATCCAGTCGGCGCACAACCTCATGTGGAAGCTGGCGGCCGTTCTTTCGGGCGTCGCGGGCGACGAGTTGCTGAACACGTACGAGAAGGAGCGCCGCCCCTCCGGCGAGCGCAACGTCCAGCGCTCGCTTGGCAAGCTTCAGGGCGTATCCGGAGCGGCCGCGGACCTGGGCGTCGTGTACTCGTCAGGCGCCGTCGTCGACGGGGCCGAGTGTGACCGGCCAGCACTCATCGAGCCCACGGCACCCGCCTGCGTCGGCAGTCGGGCACCACACCTCTGGATCGAAGTCCGGGGAAGCCGCCTGTCCACGCTGGACCTGTTCGGAACGAACCTGGTGCTTCTCACGGGCGTGAGCGGTGCGGCGTGGCACGACGCCGTCCGCGAAGTCCGCGCCCGGTTGGACATCCCGTTAGGGGTGGCGGCGATCGGCGATCCGGATGTCCGCGTGTTGAACGGCGAATGGCTGTCCGCGTACGGGATCGATCCGGACGGTGCGGTGCTCGTACGACCGGACGGACACATTGCATGGCGGTCGGCCACTGCGGCCGCGGACCCGGCGGCGACGCTCGAGCATGTCGTCGCGCGCGTCCTCGCGCTGGACGTGGAGGAGCGTCGAAACCGGGTCGCGGCGCAGGCCGGCGATGCCGGTCGGAGGTACGGATGAGACGCACAATCCGGAAATGGACGGGACGGCTGCTTGCAGCCGTCCTCGCCCTCGCCCTGCTTGGCGCAGGCGTCGTGTACGCCGCGAGCGAGCGCAAGCTTCGGCACACGTACGACACGGTGGTCGACTCGGTCTCGGTGCCAACCGACAGCGCGTCCATCGCACGCGGCGGGCATCTCGTTCGCAACCTGATCAGCTGCACGCTGTGCCACGGTGCGGACCTCGGCGGTGCCGTGTACTCGAGCAGCCCGGCCATCGGAACCGTCGCGGGACCGAACCTGACGCGCGGCAAGGGTGGAGTCGGCGCGGGCTATGTCGACATGGACTACGTCCGCGCGATTCGCCGCGGCGTTCGGCGCGACGGGCGCTCGCTGATCGTCATGCCAAGTGAGGTCTTCACGCACCTGAGTCAGCAGGATCTGGGGGCGGTGATCGCCTTCCTCAAGCAGGTGCCACCGGTGGACCGCGAGGTCCCGAAATCGCGGTTCGGTCCAATGGGACGTGCATTGCTCGCGGCAGGCAAGATGAACATTCTGGTTGCCGGGAAGACTCCGCACATTACGCCACCGGCGTCCGTCCCGGCTGACACGACCGCGGCGTACGGGAAGTACATCGCGGATGTCACCGGTTGCCATGGCTGCCACGGCTTCGGGCTATCGGGTGGCAAAGTCGCGGGGCCGCCTGGTCTGCCGCCGGCGTCGAACCTGACGCCGGCCGGTATCGGGAGCTGGACCGAGGCTGATCTGACGCGTGCCCTCCGCGAAGGCAAGCGACCGGACGGCACTCGGCTCGATGAGTTCATGCCGTGGAAGGTCTTCCGGGGGATGACGGACGCCGAGATTCACGCGATATGGCTGTATCTGCGGAGCGTGCCGGCCAAACCCTTTGGCAATAAATAGGCGACCCGGTCACGGCGCACTCGCTTCCGTACGGAGCTGACCGCGCGACGACGCTGGCCTTGCCTAACGGCAAAACTCCCGCGTTGCCGCAGCGAGAATGTCGGTCAGCGTCTCCACCGAGCGGAGGTCCACCCACTCCTCGAGGGCGTGCGCGCCTGCTCCCGACGGTCCGATGACGACCGTATCGATGCCGACATCCGAGAGCAGAGCCGCGTCCATCCAGTACGGTTCGCCGATGATCTCCGGCGGCGCGCCGAGGACACTGGTGGCGGCGCCGAGGACCGCGGTGACGATCGGCGCGTTGCGGGCGACCTCGAACGACCCGCGCGTCAGCATTGCGCGGACGCTCGCCCGGAACGTCGGGTCCTCTGCCGCAAGGGCATCGGTGATCGCGCGGATCTCGGACAGCACCCCCGCCTCGGTCTCGCCGGGGACGGTGCGCCGTTCGATCTCGAGACGGCATCGGTCGGCGTAGGTGCTCGTCCCCGTGCCGCCGCGGAGCACCGCGGCGTGGAGCGACGGCGGTCCGACGAGCGTGTGAGGCGCGCGCGAGCGCAGTTCCTGCTCGAGCTTGTCGAGCCGCGCGAGGAACCGGCCCATGCGCATGTTCGCGTCGATCCCGAGATCGAAGCGACTGCCGTGGGCGGCGACGCCTAACGTCTCCACTTCGATCCAGCTGAAGCCGCGGTGGGCGAGACAGACGCGCAGCTCCGTGGCTTCCGTGACGACGGCCGCGTCCGCCCGAACGTGCTTGAGCACTTCGGCCATCCCGATGCTGGCGACTTCCTCGTCGGCGACGCACGCGATGAGCACGTCACCGCGGAGCGTGACGCCGGCGTCGCGCAACGCCTTCACCGTCGCCAGGCACGCGGTGACTCCACCCTTCATGTCGTAGGCGCCGCGTCCATAGAGCTTGCCGTCCCGAACGCTGGCCGAGAACGGGTCGGGCATGGCGGTGACGCCGACGGTGTCGATGTGGCCGTAGAGCAGGAGCGAGCGTCCACCGCCGCTGCCACGCAGCCGGCCGACGACGCTGACGCGGCCGGGCTCGGGCTCGAACTCGGTGAGCTCCATGCCTAACGCGCGCATCATCGCGCCCACCCGGGTCGCGATCTCGCGTTCGTCACTCGGCTCACCGTCGGCGAAGGCCGGGTTGATCGACCTGGTCTGAACGAGGCTCGTGAGGCTCGACGTGATGTAGTGGGTGTCGGCCATCGTCGGGAATCGGGAATCGGGGAGAGGGCGCTGTATGATAGCGTCGATCTGAAGGAAGCTGGCCCAAGTCGGATCAGTCCGCGAACTGGGCGGAAGATGGCGAAGGGACGGCCGCGACGTTGACGTCGATCGGAAGACGGACCTCGTCGTGCTTCTCCCAGGTATCGAGCACCCCCTGCCAGACATCGGCGAACGCGTGACCGACCTCCTGCGGGTCGCGGTCTCGGCCGAAGTTACTGCCACCGGCAATCCAGAACGGCGGATCGGTCTCGATGCCACGCCGATCGAGCAGGGCACGGACGTCCGCGTAGATCGCCTGCGCGTTCGCGTTGTGCGCGTAGTAGGCCGGCCGGTAGCGACCATCTTCGAGGACGCGCTCCGTCCACGCCACATAGTAGGCCCGCATCGCGCCTGGCACCGAGTTCATGTGTTCGATGTCGAGGAAGATCGCCGTGCCGGTTGGGAAGCCTTCGGCGGCGGTGCGCGCAATGGCGTCATCAGCGTCGATTCGACCCCGCTCGGCATTGACGAGAGTAGCGGCGCACGTCGCCCCGCGAGACTTCCGGCTCCTGGTCCGCGCACGTTTTCCCCACGTTTGCTGGCCGACATAAACGACCGCCATTCCCCAGCCCATCGCTTCGAGCGTGTCGCGCTTTCCGGTCCAGGAGGCATCCCTGTGACAAGGCGCCGGGAGGTAGTAGCCGACCCAGTCGTAGCCGGCATGCTCCCGCCACGACTGCATGGCTGCGTCTCCCGGGTATTCGCTCGTGTCGAAACCGAGGTATGGCCCCTTGTCGGTGATCTCCTGGAGCATCGGAGAACCGCTGACGTCGGCGACGGCATGCGGCACATCCGGAACGCTTGCGCTCAGAGTGGCAAGCGTCTCTTCGAAGGCTGCCGGCACTCCTTTGGAACAAGCGAGCGCTGCCGCAAGAATTGGGAAAACCGTCCGTTTCGACCAGTGCATTCGTCAGTCGGCCTCATCAGATAAAGACAAGCAGAACGCGGCTTTACGGGCCGCGTTGCACGAAGTTGGACTCTCCGATTCTAGTCGATTCGACCGCGAAATTGTCGTCTTGAAGTTTCGACCTGCACTCTAACGAAACGAGCTGTAAGCGAACTCTACAACTCACGCCCTCCCGGTTCGCGGTTCACTCTCACTCCCATCGTGGAGCAGGAATCCGCG
>Ga0075428_100009801_pt1 | contig 10648 bp, 14 predicted proteins | sample RhiMetdeltSRZDD2_FD_75291 | JGI IMG/M metagenome (GOLD analysis project Ga0075428, IMG submission 75291) | Populus rhizosphere microbial communities from Tennessee, USA - Rhizosphere MetaG P. deltoides SRZDD2 | ecosystem: Host-associated > Plants > Roots > Rhizosphere > Soil | place: USA... | reverse complement strand
GACGAATTCTGGAAAGCCCGCAACCTGCGCCCGCACCTGAAGGACATCAAGCCGGCCGTGCTCACGGTCGGTGGCTGGTTCGACGCGGAGAACCTGTTCGGAGCGCTCGAGACGTACAAGAACGTCGAGAAGCAATCGCCGGGCCACCCGGCGAACACGCTGGTCATGGGCCCGTGGGTCCACGGCGGCTGGTCGGGCGGCGACGGCGACAAACTGGGCGACGTGAAGTTCAACGCCAAGACCGCGCCCTATTTCCGCGAACAGATGGAGCTGCCGTTCTTCGAGTTTCATCTCAAAGGGAAGGGGAACTGGAAGCCCCCGGAGGCCTGGGTGTTCGAGACCGGGACGAATGTCTGGCGGAAGTACGACGCATGGCCGCCGAAGGAGTCGCAAGCGACGACGCTGCTCTTCAAGGCCGACGGCCGTCTCAACCACGCGAATCCGCGCGGCAACGGCCTGTCGAACGGCGATGACTTCGACGAGTTTGTCAGCGACCCTGCGAAGCCCGTGCCGCACTTCGACCGAATCGCCGTTGGTATGGAGAAGGAGTACATGGTCGCCGACCAGCGCTTCGCGGCCCGTCGGCCGGACGTGCTCGTCTACCAAACCGAGTCGCTGACGGAGGATTACACCATCGCTGGCCCGGTCGAAGTCAAGCTCTACGTAAGCACGACCGGCACCGACGCGGACTGGGTGGTGAAACTGATCGACGTCTACCCGGATGACCTGCCTGACCCGGACCCGAACCCGACGCATTTCAAGCCGGGTGGTTATCAACAAATGGTCCGCGGGGACATCTTCCGCGGCAAGTTCCGCAATAGCTTCGAAAAGCCGGAGCCGTTCGAGCCCGGCAAGCCGACGGTGGTGAAGTTCACGCTGCCGGACACGTGCCACTGTTTCCGCCCCGGACACCGGATCATGGTGCAGGTGCAAAGCACGTGGTTCCCGCTCGCGGACCGGAACCCGCAGACGTTCTGCGACATCTACTCGGCGAAGGAAGCGGACTTCAAGAAGGCGACGCACCGGGTGTATCGCGGGGCGGACATGGCGAGCGGGGTGACGGTGCGGGTGGTGAAGTAACCGATGATGAACCGGCGCTTGCTCGCGGTCGCCCTGGTGGCCGCCCTGCTGACTTCGTGTCGCGCTGACGACGACCACCGAATCCGCGTCGCCTGTGTCGGCGACAGCCTCACGCTCGGCGGCGGTGAGGACCGCAGTGACAATTACCCGAGCGCACTGCAACGGCTGCTCGGTGATGGCTACCACGTTCGCAACTTTGGCGTGAACGGCGCCACCGCGGGACGCGAGACGGATCAGCCGTACGTACGAGAAGCCGCATTCGGCCGCGCGAAGGATTTCAAGCCGAACATCGTGGTGATCCTGCTCGGCACGAACGACACGAAGATTCAAAACTGGCGACAGGTCGATCGCCTGGTCGCGGACTACAAGGGCCTCATCGGGGAATTCCGGGCGCTCGAGTCGGCGCCGAAGATCTACCTGTGCGTGCCGGTCCCGGCGTATCTTGACGGCGACTGGATCAACGGCATGCGGGTCCGCGAACTGCAGCCGATGATCGAGCAGATGGGCAAGGAGTTGGACCTGCCCGTCATCGATTTGTTTTCGGCCTTGGACCGCCGGCCGGAGCTGTTCCCGGACGGGGTGCACCCGAATGCGGACGGCGCCAAGTTGATTGCGGAGTCGATTCACGCGAAGATCGCCGCCGATGTCCCGTAGGACAGGTTTCCCAACCTGTGTTATCTGAGACGATCAAGGTTCTTCCCCGCTGTCCCGTCCGGCAGGACATCGCCAGCGCGATGCCGCCAGGCGTAGTAGAATAGCTTGGCTGACCAGTGGGACGACGGCTCAAGGTGGCGCGATGACAACGATTTCCGTATTCCCCGAACCGACGAATCCGCCGGCGCGCCTGTACCGGGCGATTGCCGGCGAGCGGGAGGCCGTGGGGCCGACCGTTGGCGACGCTGTCAAGGCAGTCACCGACCAAATGGGTGATCCGCAGGAAACGACACTGATCGTTGTCCAGCCGATGCAGCCTGACCGATTCTTCAATGCCGAACAGATGAATCGGCTGCGGGAACTCATGACAAAATGGCGGGCGGCGCTTAACAGCGGGACAAAGCTGCCCCCGGACGAACTGGCCGAGCTTGACGATTTGGTCCAAGCCGAGTTCGCGGCAATGATCGAGCGCAGTAAGGCTCTCGCCAGCCAATTGCCGCCGTGAATCCGCTTCATCCGCTCGTATCCCGGCGGGCCGCGGTACCGCTGCGAATACTGCCGGGCCCCGGAGGCAGTTTCGAACATTGAGTTCGAAGTGGATCACATCTTGCCCGTGATTCACGGCGGGGGCGACGAGTTGTCAAATCTGGCCTTGGCGTGTCGGGCCTGCAACCTGAGAAAGTCGGACCGCACGGAGGCGATGGACGAAGAGACCGGTCAGGTGGTTCGGACATTCCGTTCCCGCACGGACCGGTGGGTCGAACACTTCCATTTCGATCACGAGACCGGGGCGCTGGTTCCACTCACGGCGATCGGTCGCGTGACAATTGCGATGCTCGACCTGAATCACCCGCGCCAGATTGTCGCGCGACTGATCTGACTCTCGCAGCGCCAGTATCCTTGACAGTCTCGGGTCACGCATCCGCGATTGCCATCCATCCAATTGGGACTCCCACATGCGAACCCTTTCCCTCATCGCCGCCGGTGTGATCGCGTCGCTGACCCTCGCCGCCGACCCAGTCCCCCCGAAGGACTTCACTGCTCTCTTCAACAACAAGGATCTCACCGGCTGGCACGGGTGGGCGATCCATGGCAAGGGCGCCGGCGCGCTCGACTTCGCGAAGCTGTCGCCGGAGGAACAAAAGAAGCAGGTCGCCGAGTGGACCACGGACGCCAAAAAGCACTGGACCGTCGAGAACGGCGAACTGGTGAACGACGGCAAAGGGGCCTACCTGACCACGGACAAGGTGTTCGGCGACATCGAGCTGCTCATCGAGTACAGAACCGTGGCCAAGGCCGATAGCGGCATCTACCTGCGAGCCACTCCGCAGGTGCAGATCTGGGATACCACCAAGGAGGGCGGCAAGTGGGACCGCGGGGCCGACAAGGGCTCGGGTGGATTGTTCAACAACACCAAGGGAGCCGCCGGTCAGCTCCCGCTTGCCCTGGCCGACAGGCCGTTCGGCGAGTGGAACAGGTTCCGCATCCTCATGGTCGGCGAGCGCGTCAACGTCTACCTGAACGACAAGCTCGTCGTGGACATGGCCCGGATGGAGAACTACTGGAACCGAAAGCTCCCCCTCGCGAAGACCGGCCCGATCTTGCTCCAGACGCACGGCGGCGAAATCCGCTGGCGCAACATCTTCGTCCGCGAGATCCCCTCCGAGGAGGCAACCGCGATCCTGCGGAAGCGCGATGCCGCCGGGTTCGTGGACATCTTCAACGGCAAGGACTTGACCGGCTGGACGGGCGGCAAGGACGGGTACGAGGTCAAGGACGGAACGCTCGTCAACCTGCCGAAGAAGGGCGGTAACCTCTTCACCGAGGCCGAGTACGCCGACTTCGCGGCCCGCGTCGAATATCGGATGCCCGCCGGGGGCAACAACGGGCTGGCGATCCGGTACCCCGGTAAGGGGCAGCCATCGACGACCGCGATGTGCGAGGTGCAGATCCTCGACAACGACGCCCCCAAGCACGCCAAGATCGATCCGCGACAGGCGAACGGGTCGGTCTACGGGATGATCCCCGCCCATCGCGGCTACGACCGGCCGATCGGCGAGTGGAATTTGATGGAAGTCACGGTGCAGGGGCCGAAGATTCAGGTCGAGCTGAACGGCACGCGGATTGTGGACGGGGACGTGAGCCAGGTGAAGGAGTTCCTGGACAACAAGGAGCACCCCGGCAAGGACCGCACGAGCGGGCACTTCGGCTTCGCCGGGCACGGGGACCCGGTGGCGTTCCGAAACATTCGGATTCGGCCGATCAAGTAAGCAGGAAGGCAGAAAAATGGCGGGCAGAAAAATCGGACGATCGCATGTTCGACGACGCGGGCGAAGTGCGGGAGATGATGGTGAACGGGCTCCCCATATCCGCTACCAACTTGAGGCGTTGCGGATCATCCAGGCCGGAGCGACCTACCGGGCTGTGGCCGCGCGCGTCCGGGCGGCCGAACGGCGTTATGCAGGCGAGGCCGGAGACGCGGCCAAGCGGCGACTCGTCCGTTCCCAGACGGCCTGGCTTTTATTCCACGCGGCGACGGACAAAGGCGCGGCTTTTCCCACGGTCGAGCGCCGGTTCCGCGAATTGAGGGTGCGATCCTCAGGGTACGTGCCAGGTGACATGGTGAAATACGTCCTTTTCGCCTACCACTGCGGACGCTGTGGGCGGGCGGCGACGGGCATCGGACTATTGGAGGGACTGTGGACGCGGCTAGAGCGGCTGCGGGGGCGTGTGTCGGAAGGGTACTTGCGACCTTGCCGCGGACAGGTTCGCGAGGCGCTGCGCCAACTTCGGAAGGCGCAATAGACACGTCGCGGCTGCAAGACTAGGTCTCCTCGGGTCGGATCCACTTTCCAACTGACGGCGGTTCGTATCGGGCGAACGCGTCGAGCACTTGTGCGGGAGATTCGCCCACTATCAGCATGGCGCGGTGCTTCGGCTTGAGGAAACCCTCCGTCACAATCCGATCGAGGAACCCGATGAGGCCGTCGAAGTACCCGGCCGCGTTGACAAGCCCGCAGGGCTTCGCGTGTTCGCCGAGCTGGCCCCAGGTCCAGACTTCGAAGAATTCCTCCATCGTGCCGATCCCGCCGGGCAGGACCAGGAACGCGTCGCTGAGTCTTGCCATCATCGCCTTGCGGTCGTGCATGGTGCGGACGACGTGCAACTCGGTCAGGCCGTCGTGTGCCACTTCGCGGTCCTGAAGGGCTTGCGTGATGACGCCGGTGACGCGCCCGCCGACCCGGATCGCTGCGTCGGCGAGTACGCCCATGAGCCCAACGCGGCCGCCGCCATAGACGACGCCGAGACGGCGGCTCGCAATCAACTCTCCGGTGGCCGCGGCCGCCTGCGCGTACTCGGGGCGCACGCCCGCGCTCGATCCGCAAAACACGCACACCTGGTTCATTAACCCCTCGCTGAGCGGACCGCGGTCCGGATCGCGTCGGTGAACCGCTGCGGGTGGAAAATGCCGCGCAACCGGATCGGCGTCCGCCCCTTCGCTCGCACGATGACCGAGCCGACTGCGAAGGCGCTGCTCAGCTTCCACGCCCGGCATTCGACGTCGCTGATTTCGACGAGAGGGATCGGCGGGACCGGCCGGTAGAGCGCGCCGAAGTCGATGTACAGGCGTCGGGGCGTGAGGCGATAGACAAAACTGGCCCCGCGGTAGCTCCAGACGATCCCCGCCGCGATCCAACCCAGCAACACGAACCAGAAGCGCAGGAACGCGGTCCAGTCGGGCGGCATGTCCACCCATCGGCCGATCGGCGGGGCGCTGAGCATGACCGCGGCCGACGCGATGACGCCGAGCACGAATCCGGGAATCATGGCCCAGCCGCTGTGGCCGGCCCAATACAGGTCTGGCTCAGCGGGGTCCGGCGGCTCGGCGTGTGCCTTCATACGCGCTCGCGACGGGCAATCGGGGTCAACATACCGATCAGTCCGCGCGGAGCCATGCGACGCACACCGCGCGTTATTCCGGCTGCAACGATCATGCGCCGAGCGGTCGGCCGATGACGGTCGTGCATGTTGTCCGATCGTCACCATCGTCATGAGTGACGTGACATTCGGGTCGGGGAATTTGGTCGCGGCGCAGCTGGCGTTGATCGGAGAAGAAAACCGTAAAGCCACCATCAAAAAGGACTTAAAACGGGGTCGTTTCGTGACGGATGCGCGTGAAGGGTGTAGGATGGCGGGCGTGCGGGGGGGCTGGGGTGGGAAACCAGCCGAAAAGTACCAGCTGCCCCCTCGCGCCTAGTGCGGTCGTGGCGTATGTTTTCGCAGGCACTCCGCGACCACGACCGTACGTCGCCAACAGGAGGGTAGCGAAATGTTGGTTCTCAGCCGCAAGCTCGGGGAAAAGATCTACATCGGCGACAATATCTGCATCACGGTGGTGGACATTGATCGCGGCAAGATCCGCCTCGGGATCGAAGCTCCGCGCGACGTGCCGATCTACCGGCAAGAGTTGCTGCCGCTCAACCATCCGCGACCGGATGCCCCCGCACCGACCGCCGCGGCGTCCTGACGCGGGATCCGGTCGGCAGTGAGTGCCGCGGGCACGGATGGCCCACCAATTCGACCATCTTCCGGGGGACAGGCTTAAGAGCCCGTCCCCCGGTTCATTTCATGCCGATCCGCATTGCGCTGGCGAACGGCCCCGCGTTAGCGGGCCGAGGAAGGCCGAACACCCGCGGGATGGTGTACATACACGTCGCCCCGGGCGTTCGGCTTTCCTCGGCCCGCTGACGCGGGGCCGAGGAAGGCCGAACACCCGCGGGATGGTGTACATACACGTCGCCCCGAGCGTTCGGCTTTCCTCGGCCCGCTAACGCGGGGCCGTTCGCCGCCGCTGGGTTCACTTCGCTGTCTTCAGCACCCGCCCGTTCATGCTGTCGGCCACGTACATGACTCCGTCCGGGCCAATGGCCACACCGTGCGGTTGCGCCAGTAGAACCTCGGTGGCTGCGCTTCCAATCCCGTCCTTGCCCTTCTTTCCCGTCCCGGCGATGCGCGTGATGGTTCCATCCTTGACAGCAAACTTGCGGATGCAGTGGTTCTCCGTGTCCGCGATCAGGACGTCCCCGGCCGCGTCGATCCAGAGGAACTTCGGGCCGTCCAGCTTCGCTTTCAGCGCCGGGCCGCCGTCCCCGTCAAAACCCTTCTGACCCGTCCCGGCAACGGTCCGCACTTTTCCATCCTCGACCACGCGCAGGGTGTGCCCGCTGCGTTCCAGGATCCACAGCCGGCCGGCTTTGTCCACGGCCACGGCTCGCGGATCGACGAGCGGGGCGTCAGTCGCCGTCGCCCCGTCCTCGGGGACGCCGCGCTTACCGTTGCCCGCGACTGTGGTGATAGTTGCGGATTTGAGGTCGATCTTGCGGACGCGGCGGTTGCCAAGGTCGCACACGTAGAGGTTCTTTGCGTCGGCGTCGAGCGCGACGTGGTAGGCCTGATCAAACTGCGCTTCCGTGGCCGGTCCGCCGTCGCCGGCAAATCCCTTCTCGCCGCCGGCAATCGTGATGACCTGGCGCGTCGTCGCGTTCAGCCTGCGAACCCGGTGGTTCGACGTGTCGGCAATGTAGATCATCCCGTCCGGGGCGACGGCCAGGTTGTGCGGAGCGTTGAACTCCGCGGCTTTGCCGACGCCGTCTTTGCTTCCCTTCTGGCCGCTGCCGGCCAGGATGGTGTGCTTGCCGTCCGCGTCGATCAAGGTAATCCGGTGCGCGCCGAACTCGGTCAGAACGAGCTGCCCGTTCAAGAAGTCCATGCCGAATGGCTCGTGCAGACCGATGGCGAAGGGGACGAGCCGTTCGGCAGCGGCGGCCGGCAGGGCCGCCAGCAGCACGATCACCAGGGTGCGCATGGGAAACTCGCGATAATTGAAACGGAAAGCTCGCGGAGGCGAGTATTATAGGGAGACTTTCAATCGCGCCCGGAGCCGTTTCGCATGACCTCGTCGTTGTTGATTGGCCTCGCACTAACCGTCGGGGCCCCGATTCCGAAAGACAAACCGAAGCCCGAACCCAAGCTCGAAGGCGACTGGGTGGTCGAGAGCTTCGAGCCGCAAGAAGGCGGCCCGAAGGAAAAGTCCATCACGTTCACCTTCACCGCCGACCGCGTTCTCATCCACGATGGAATGGGTAAGAAGCCGGAGGAGGCGGGCTACACGGCCGACCTCAAGAAGAAGCCGGCCACGATTGACATTCGACCGAACCGAGCGGGCGGGCCCGCGCCCGGCGCGGGTGCGGTCGCGCAACCCGTGGTCCTCGGCATCATCGAAATCGACGGCGACACGATGCGGCTTTGCTTCGTCAAAAAGGGCGAGCGGCCAACCGAGTTCAAGGGCGACGCGGAGAACGGCATCCTCCTCATTACTTTCAAACGGGTGAAGTCAGATAAGTAATCCGTTTGGGCGCGTGGATGATGACGCTGCACCGAATGAAGTAGGTCCCGCCTGCCGGGCGGGACCTCAACGGCCTGCCGGGCCGGACCTGAGCGGCCGGCTCAACGCGGCGTTCGCATCAACGAGACTGTGCGGCCCAGGTTCCGCCCGGCAGGCGGGACCTGCTCAGCAGCCAGAGACCACCCATGCAAACGACCCTGATCATCGGCCTGGCCTTCGCGGTATCCGCGCCCATTCCCAAAGACCCCCCCAAGAAAGACCCGCCGTCGCCGATCGGCGAGTGGCTCGCGGAGTCGGCCGTCGACGGCGGCAAGCCCGACCCGCCGCCGCCCGGTACCACGGTCACGCTCACCAAGGACGGCAAGTTTCTGATCAAGGCGGGCAAGGACGACCTCGAACAAATGACCTTCACCTTTGACGCCAAGAAGGACCCGCCGGAAATCGATATCGCCGAGCCGCGCGCCGGGATGGGAGCCAAGGTCATGAAAGGGATTTACAAGATTGACGGTGACACCCTTCTCATTTGCGTGACGAGGGACGGGGACCGACCAAAGATGTTCGAATCGCCGGCCGGCTCCGCGAACATGCTCATCACCCTCAAACGGCCCAAGAAGGACTGACCGTCCGGGAGAGACTACGCATGCAATCCGTTGTGATGATTGGTTTGGCCGCAGTGCTCGGCGCGCCGGGCCCGAAAGAGGATCCCAAAAAGGACGCGCCGTCCCTCGTGGGCGAATGGGTGCCGACCATGGCCCTCCGCGGCGGCAAGCCGGACATGCCACCCGCGGGGACGAGCATCACCTTTACCGCCGAGGGTAAGCTGCTTCTCAAGGAAGGAAACCAGGCCAAGGCCGAGGAAGGGACCTACAAGACCGACTCCAAAAAGGACCCGGCCGAGATCGATCTCGTCCCGCCGCAAACGGAGAAGGGCCCGCCGGCCATTGGGATCTACAAGTTCGAGAAGGACACGCTGATCCTCTGCATCGCCATGGGGACCGACCGGCCCAAGAAGTTCGAGTCGCCGGAGGGGTCGGAGATCATGCTGATCACGTTGTCGCGGGTGAAGAAGGAATAGAGGGCAGAAAAATCATCGGAGTCGTTCATGTACACGTTCATGGTGGCGGGATTGGCCCTTCTGATCGCGGCGCCCGGCCCGAAGGACCCGCCCAAGAAAGAGCCGACGATCGTTGGCGAGTGGGTCGGCGAAAGCGCCACGGCAGGCGGCATGGCGCTGCCGGTCCCGCAAGGTGGGATCAAATTCACCTTCACCGCGGACGGAAAGTTGACGGTTGACGAACCCGGCCGCGGCAAGGCGGAGGAGGCCGGGACCTACCAGATTGATGCCAAGAAGACCCCGGCGGAAATCGACCTGAACCCTCCGGCCGGACGTAACGAGCCAACAATTCTCGGCATTTACAAGCTCGACGGTGATACGCTGACTCTGTGCTTCCACCAGGGCGGTCCGGGTGTCGAGCGGCCAAAGAACTTCGAGTCACCGGCCGGAGCCAAATCGATCGTCATGACGTTGAAGCGCGCCAAGAAGGACTGACATCGGAGCCCGCCATGAATGCAACTCTTCTGCTCGGATTGGCCCTCGGCGTGGCGGCTCCGGGCCTCAAAGACGCGCCGAAGAAAGACCCGGGAATCGTCGGCGAATGGGTCTTCGAGTCGGCGATGATGGGCGGCATGGCGGCTCCAATCGACAAGGCCAAACTCCGCGTCACGTTTCGGGCCGACGGCATTGTGACCGCCAAAGAGGGCGATCAACCGACGAAAGAAGAGCACACCTACACCATCGACCCCAAGAAGGACCCGGCGGAAATCGACCTCACGCCGCGAAATCAGGGCAATAATAACCAGGCCCTCGGAATGTCCGCGACCGGCATTTTCAAGATTGCGGACGACACCCTGACGATCTGTTTCTCGGTCGGTGGCACCCGGCCAAAGGCGTTCGCGTCGCCGGCGGGCGAGATGACGATCCTCATGACGTTCAAGCGGGCCAAGAAGGACTGACCGCAGGGGCGCGACCGTGTTTACCACCTTGTTCGCGGGCCTGGCGCTGGTTGTGGGGGCTCCGGCGCTGAAGGACACGCCGACAAAGCCACCGACTATCGAAGGGGAATGGACCGTCGACTCGTCACTCGTTGGTGGCAAGTCGGACGGAGTCATGGAAAAGGACCCGATCGAAAAGATTGTCGTCACCTCCGACAAGTGGATTGTCGTGCGTGGTGGAAAGCCGGCCTATCAGACCGAACTCACGTTGGACCCCAAGCACGATCCTCCCCATCTGGACCTCGCCGCGCCCGGCCAAGGCGGGAAAGGAGCGCAGGCCATTTACAAGCTGGAAGCCGACACGCTCATCATCTGCTATATCCTCAATGGCGACCGGCCGACAAAAATCGAATCCCCGCCCAACTCCAACGTCCGAATGATGACCCTGAAGCGGCTGAAGAAGTGAGCCGGAGGGACCGGACATGAACGCGATCTTTCTGGGACTGTCGCTGATGG
>Ga0075428_100009798_pt1 | contig 10649 bp, 14 predicted proteins | sample RhiMetdeltSRZDD2_FD_75291 | JGI IMG/M metagenome (GOLD analysis project Ga0075428, IMG submission 75291) | Populus rhizosphere microbial communities from Tennessee, USA - Rhizosphere MetaG P. deltoides SRZDD2 | ecosystem: Host-associated > Plants > Roots > Rhizosphere > Soil | place: USA... | reverse complement strand
GCATCCCGGTCGCCTCGGTCTTCGCGATGCGCAAGAAGCTCGCCCAAGGGCGCAGCGCCTCGGAGATCGTGCTCTTCCCCGGGGCCCCGCACGGCTTCCACGCCGACTACCGCGACAGCTACCGGCCGATGGCGGCCGACGAGGGCTGGCGCCGCATGCTCGCCTGGTTCCGGGAGCAGGAGCAGGCCGAGAAGGAGAAGCCCCCTGGGTCTTGAACCCCCCGACGCGATGACACCCACGCGGAGACCACAGTTACTCACCTTCTGGCGTAACTGTGGCTATACTGTCCGCCTTCCCCGGGAGAACGCCCTGCGATGACGACCGCGACGAAGAACCAGGCCCTGCAGCGCTGGGTCGAGGACCTGCGCGCCCTCTGCCAGCCCGAGCGCGTCCACTGGTGCGACGGCTCCGACGCGGAGTACGCGGAGATGATCCGCGCCATGCTCGCGAGCGGCACCCTGCGCAAGCTCGACGAGCGGCGCCGGCCGAACTCCTACCTCGCCTGCTCCGACCCGGGGGACGTCGCGCGCGTCGAGGACCGCACCTTCATCTGCTCGAAGCGGCAGGTCGACGCCGGCCCCACGAACAACTGGGCCGACCCGGCGCAGATGCGCGCGAAGCTCCAGGGGCTCTTCCGCGGCTCGATGCGCGGGCGCACCATGTACGTGATCCCCTTCAGCATGGGCCCGATCGGATCGCCGATCGCGCACATCGGCGTGGAGATCACCGACTCGCCCTACGTCGTCGCGAGCATGCGCACGATGACGCGGATCGGCACCCGCGTGCTCGAGACGCTCGGCGACGGACGTTTCGTCCCCTGCGTGCACTCGGTCGGGAAGCCGCTCGCCGCCGGCCAGCAGGACGTGCCCTGGCCCTGCAACGCCGAGAACAAGTACATCGTCCACTACCCCGAGACGCGCGAGATCTGGTCGTACGGCTCGGGCTACGGCGGCAACGCGCTGCTCGGCAAGAAGTGCTTCGCGCTGCGCATCGCCTCGGTGATGGCGCGCGACGAGGGCTGGCTCGCCGAGCACATGCTGATCCTGAAGCTCACGAGCCCGGAGGGCCGGGTGCGCTACGTCGCGGGCGCCTTCCCGAGCGCCTGCGGCAAGACCAACCTCGCGATGCTGACGCCGACGCTCCCCGGATGGAAGGTCGAGACGATCGGCGACGACATCGCCTGGATGAAGTTCGGCGCCGACGGGCGGCTCCACGCGATCAACCCCGAGGCGGGCTTCTTCGGCGTGGCGCCCGGCACGAGCATGAAGTCGAACCCGAACGCGATGCTCACGCTCGAGCGCAACTGCGTGTTCACGAACTGCGCGCTCACCGACGACGGCGACGTGTGGTGGGAGGAGATGACCGAGAAGCCGCCCGCCCACCTGATCGACTGGAAGGGCCGGGACTGGACGCCGGCCTCCGGCTCCGTCGCCGCGCACGCCAACGCGCGTTTCACCGCGCCCGCGGCGCAGTGCCCGGTGATCGCGCCCGAGTGGCAGGACCCGAAGGGCGTGCCGATCTCGGCGATCCTCTTCGGCGGGCGGCGCGCGACGACGGTGCCGCTCGTCAACGAGGCGCGGGACTGGCAGCACGGCACGTTCCTCGGCTCGATCATGGGCAGCGAGAAGACGGCCGCGGCGACCGGCAAGGTCGGCGAGCTGCGCCGCGACCCGATGGCCATGCTGCCCTTCTGCGGCTACAACATGGCCGACTACTGGGCGCACTGGCTGAGCATCGGCGCGCGCAGCGGCGCCGTGCTCCCGCGCATCTTCATGGTGAACTGGTTCCGCAAGAGCCCCGGCGGCGACTTCCTGTGGCCGGGCTTCGGCGAGAACGGCCGCGTGCTCAAGTGGGTCTTCGAGCGCTGCGAGGGCACGGCGAAGGCGGTCGAGACGCCGATCGGCAACCTGCCCGGGCCCGGCGGCATCGACCTCGCGGGGCTCGACGACGTCTCGCGCGAGGACCTCGCGGAGCTCTTGCGCGTGGACCTCGAGGGCTGGCAGGCCGAGGTGCAGGGCGTGCGCGAGTACTACCAGGATTTCGGCGACCGCCTGCCGAAGGAGCTGCTCGCAGAGCTCGACGCGCTCGCGGCGAGACTCAGCGCTGCGCGCTGACTCTCGCCGCGGAGCGGCAGGCCTTATTTGACTCCGCTCGCCTTCGGCTCGCTGCGCGCTTTCGCTTGCTTTGCGCGGGGCTACGAGCGGGACGGCTGACGGACCCGGTCGGTCGGATTCGAGGCCGACCTTCGGGACGGATGCGCTCCCCGCGCTAGCCTGCGCGGGATGCAAGCCGCCGGACCGCTCGAGGGGGTCTTCGTCGTCGACCTGACCCGCGTGCTCGCGGGGCCGTACTGCACGCTCGTGCTCGCCGACCTCGGCGCGCGCGTGGTGAAGGTCGAGGCGCCGGGCCGCGGCGACGACGCGCGCGCGATCGGGCCCTTCGTCGGCGGAGCCTCGGCCTACTTCCTGTCGCTGAACCGCGGCAAGGAGTCGATCGCGCTCGACCTGCGCGACGCCGCCGACCGCGCGCTCTTCGAGTCGCTGCTCGCGCGCGCCGACGTCCTGGTCGAGAACTTCCGCCCGGGCGTGCTCGAGCGCCTCGGCCTCGGCTGGGAGGCGCTGCACGCGCGCTTCCCGCGGCTCGTGCTCGCGCGCGTCTCGGGCTTCGGGCAGACGGGGCCCTACGCGGCGCGGCCCGCCTACGACATCGTGGTGCAGGGCATGGGCGGCGTGATGAGCCTGACCGGGGCGCCGGGAGGTCCGCCGGCGCGCGTCGGCACGTCGACGGGCGACATCACCGCGGGCCTCTTCACCGCGATCGGCGTGCTCGCGGCGCTCGTCGAGCGCGCGCACACCGGCCTCGGCCGCGAGGTCGACGTCGCGATGCTCGACTGCCAGGTCGCGACGCTCGAGAACGCGATCGCGCGCTACCAGGCGACGGGCGAGGTCCCCGGCCCGCTCGGCACGCGGCACCCGTCGATCGCGCCCTTCCAGGCCTTCGCGACGCGCGACGGGCACGTCGTCGTCGCCGCCGGCAACGACGCGCTCTTCGCGAAGCTCTGCGCGGCGATCGGGCGGCCCGCGCTCGCGGGCGACGCGCGCTTCGCGAGCAACGAGGAGCGCACGCGCCACGTCGACGCGCTCGCCGAGGCGCTCGGCGACGCCTTCGCCGAGGCCACGAGCGCCGAATGGCTGGCGCGCCTCGAGGCCGCGGGGGTCCCGTGCGGGCCGCTCAACGACGTCGCCGCCGTGCTCGCCGATCCGCAGGTGCGCGCGCGCAACATGGTGATCTCGGTCGAGGATCCGGCGGCGGGGCGGGTCGCGCTCGCGGGCAACCCGGTGAAGCTCGGTGGCGTCGCCGATCCGCCGACGCGCCCGCCCGCGCCGCGCCTCGACGAGCACCGCGCGGCGATCCTGCGCGAGCTCGAGGGGAGCTGAGCGCGTCGTGGACGCGCTCGCGGGCAGCGCGGCGCGAACCGCGCTCCTCGTCGCGCTCGCGCTCCTCGCCTCGGCGTGCGCGACGCTAGGCCCGCCCGGGCGCGAGCTCGTCGTCACCGCGACCGCCTACAACTCGCTGCCGGGCCAGACCGACCGCCGTCCCGACCTCGCCGCCTGGGGCGACCGGCTGCGGCCCGGGATGCGCGCCGTCGCGGTGTCGCCGGACCTGCTCTCGATGGGCCTCGAGCGCGGCGCGCGCCTGCGCATCGAGGGGCTGTCGGGCGAGTACACGGTCCTCGACAAGACGGCCGCGCGCTGGGGCCGCCGCATCGACATCTACATGGGCACCGACCGGCGCGCGGCGCTGGCGTGGGGCAAGCGCCGCGTGCGCATCACCTGGCAGCCGCCGCCGCCCGAGCGCGGTGGCTTCTGGTGCAGCGTCTTCGGCCTCTGCGGCTGAGTCCGCGCGCGGGGCGTGGCGCCGCGTGCGGCGCGCGGTGTAGGCTCGGCCGACCGCGCGACCCCGCGCCACAGGAGGCCCGATGCCCGCCTTCATGTCCCCGCTCGGCCCGCAGACCCACGCGCTCCTGCGCATCGTGGCGGGCTTTCTCCTGCTCTGTCACGGAGGCCAGAAGCTCCTCGGCTGGCCGGTCTCGATGCCGGCCGAGTACCTGAACCCCCTGACCTACACCGCGGGCGCGATCGAGCTCGTGGGCGGCGCGCTCGTCATGGTCGGCCTCTTCACGCGCTGGGCCGCCTTCCTCTGCTCGGGAACGATGGCCGCCGCGTACTGGATCGGCCACGGCACCAAGGCGCTCTTCCCGATCGAGAACCAGGGGGAGCTCGCGGCGATCTACTGCTTCGTCTTCCTCTTCCTCGCCGCGCACGGCGGCGGGATCTGGAGCGTCGACGCCTCACGCGGCACGAAGTAGCGCGGCGGGCACGAGGCCTGGCACGGGCGACACCATTCGGTGAAGACGCTCCCGCGTCGGCTCTCGCTCGCCTTCGCGGCCGGGGCCGCGGGCGGAGTCGCGGCCTCGTTCGCGCTCTGGCTCGCGAGCGCGAGCGGGCTCGCCGGCGCGCTCGAGGTGCGCGTCGCGCCCGCGTTCGCGGCGGCGTGGCTCCTGCCGCGCGTGCTCTGGGGCGGCGTCTTCGGGCTGCTCTTCCTGCTGCCACTCGCGTCGCAGCGCCCGGTCGCGCAGGGCCTGGCGCTCTCGCTCGTCCCGTCGCTCTTCCACTTCTTCACGAGCCTCCCGCGCGACGCCGGCGCCGGCGTGCTCGAGCGCGACCCCGGCCTGGCCGCGGCGCTGCTCGTGGTCGCGGTGAACGCGGCCTGGGGCGTCGCCGCGGCGGCGTGGCTGCGCGCGACGGGGAGCTGAGCCGGCCCGCGACGACGGCGCGTGTGATAGGATGCGCGCGCCGCCGCCGCGGAGGACGTCGATGCGCGCGCTGCTCGCGGGTCCCCCGCTCTCGCTCTCGGCCTTCGCGTTCTGCACGCTGGCGCTCCTCGGCGAGCGCCTCGCCGCAGCGCTCTCGGGCGGAGCCGGGGCGGAGGCGCTGCTCCCGACGCTCCTGTTCTGGATCGCCATCGCGAGCGCCTTCGGGCTCTTCTGGCTCGTGAACGCGCTGCGCCTCGCCGGCCTGCTCGACTCGCCGCCAAACCGGCTCACGACGCTCGGCGCCTTCGCGACGGCGGCGCTCGGCGCAATCCTTGCGCGCGCGGACCTTCTCGGCGGCCTCGGCGAGGCGCTCGCCCTCGCCCTCTCGACCGTATGCTTCGCGACGTTCTTCCTGCTCCACGTCGGCCTGCGCCGCTAGCGGAAGTGCTAAGCGTCAGATCTCCTCGAAGTGCTGGTCGAGGAGGCGGTCGCCGTCGAAGAGGGCGCGGCCGACGAAGCAGCGGCCTGCGAGCAGGAGCGGCAGCCACGCGGAGTCGTCCGCCCACATCTCGGCATAGGGGATGCGCGCGACGTCGACCCAGAGCGGCGCGGCCTCGTCGGTCTCGCGCGGCTCGCCGAGGCAGCCGCTCGCGGCGAAGACGCTGCCGTGCAGGCGCAGCCCGTCGGTGAACTGGAAGCGGATCTCGCCGCGCGGCTCGACGCCGGTCGGCGTGACGCCGATCTCCTCCTCCACCTCGCGGATCGCGCCGGCGAGCGGCGCCTCGCCCGGCTCGAGCTTGCCGCCCGGGCCGTTGATCTTGCCCGCGCCGAGCCCGCGCTTCTTGCGGATCAGGAGGATCCTGCCGCCCTGCACCACGAAGAGCAGCGTCGCGCGCACCTGCGGCGTCCAGCGCTCCCAGTCGACGTCGTCGAGCCTGCGCACGGCGCGCGAGCGTAGCCCGCGCCCGCCGCCCCGGTATGCTCCGCCGGGTGATCCCCTGGGACGAGATCGATGCGGTCTTCCTCGACGCGGGCAACACCCTCGTCTCGATCGACTTCGACCGCGTCGCCGCCGAGCTCGCGGCGCAGGGCTACGCCTGCGCGCCGGAGGCGGTGCGGCGCGCCGAGGCCGCGGCGCGCCCCGCGGTCTCGCGCTTCGTCGCCGCGCGGCGCTCGACCGAGGGCGAGGACACCTTCCACTTCTACCTGCGCGCGCTGCTCGGCGGGCTGCCCGGCGTCGCCGCGGGCGGATCCGCGACCGTCGCGCGCGCGGCCGACGCGCTGGCGCCCCGGCTGCGCTTCCCCGGCGAGTCGTGGCGGCTCTGGCGCTGGGTGCTGCCGGGCGTACCCGAGGCGCTGGCCTCGCTGCGCGAGCTCGGGCTCCCGCTCGTCGTGGTGAGCAACTCCGACGGCTCGATCGAGCGCGGGCTCGCCGAGACGGGCCTGCGCGGCTACTTCTCGGCCGTCGTCGACTCGGCCCGGGTCGGCGTCGAGAAGCCCGATCCCCGCATCTTCGAGCACGCGGTACGACACGCAGGAGTGTCTCGTGACCGCGCGCTGCACGTCGGCGACCTCTACGACGCCGACGTCGCCGGGGCGCGCGCCGCAGGCGTGCACGCGGTGCTCCTCGATCCCTTCGACGACTGGGGGGACGTCGACTGCGAGCGCGCCGCCGACCTCGGCGCCGTCGCGCTGCGCCTGCGCGCGGCGCGCGCCTCGGCGCCGTGATCCACGGCCGGATCGCGAGCTTCACGCACGCCTTCCGCGGCGTCGGGGCGCTGCTCGCGACGCAGCCGAACGCGCGCATCCACCTCGCCGCGAGCGCTTTGGTGCTCGGCCTCGCCGCGGTGCTGCGCGTCTCCGCCAGCGAGTGGGCGGCGCTCGCGCTCGCGATCGCCCTGGTGTGGGTGGCCGAGGCGCTCAACACCGCGATCGAGGCGCTCTGCGACGTCGCGTCCCCGCGCCCGCATCCGCTGGTGCGGCGCGCCAAGGACGTCGCGGCCGCGGCGGTGCTCTGCGCTGCGGCCGGCGCGGTCGCGGTCGCGATCGCCGTCCTTGGGCCCCGGCTCCTGGCGCTCGCCGGCTAGGTGCTTCCCCCGAACGGCGAGCGCTTCCCAAGCGCGCGCGCGGGTGCGATCATCGCCCCCTGCTCGACGGGGGGGCGCGTGGATCTGCGGGACTTCCGGCGCATGCCTCCCGTCGCGGCCGCGATGACGGCCTTCCCCTATCACGTGCAGGCGGACGATCCGATCTCCGAGGTCGAGCGGCTGATGGAGGAGCACGGGATCCGCCACGTCCCGGTGCAGGACGGCGGCGGCAACGTGATCGGGATGATCAGCGACCGCGACCTCCACCAGCTCGTGAACCCCGCCCTGCCCCGCCAGGACCGCGAGCGCATCCGCGCGCGCGACATCCTCGTGCCCGATCCGTACGTGGTCGAGATGAACGCCTCGCTGCACGAGGTCGTCGAGGAGATGGCGCGCCGCCAGATCGGCTCGGCGGTCGTCATGCGCCACGGCCGCCTCGCGGGAATCCTCTCGACGACGGACGTGTGCCGGGTGCTGGCCGAGATCCTCAGGCAGCGTTTTCCGTCGGGGGATGACGCGGCGTAGGGAGCTTCGCTCGAGCCCGGGGTCGGCCCGAGGCTCTCCCCCTTATTACTCCGCACGCCGAAGGCGCGCGGAGTAAATGAGGGGGAGTTCACATCGAAGCCCCGGGCCAGGCACACCAGGGGAGCGCCCACCGAAGCCCCGGAACACGCGAACCCCGGGCTACGGTGCCGACGCCCGGGTCCACGCGAAGATCGCTTCCCGGTCCGCGTCGGAAAGACGTGCATCGGAGTGAAGCGGGAGATAAAACCAGGGCGGCATCTCGCCGTTCTCGACCATCTCGGCGATCTCGTCGAGGTGGTCGGCGCACTCCTCCGCGTCGTAGCGGTTCCAGGTCGAGAAGTTCATGTGCTCGCGAGCCTGGTAGACGTCGCGGGCGACGAGCCAGGACGCGGGGGCGACCCACGCGTACCAGGGCCAGCGCGTGCGGTTCGAGTGGCAGTCGTAGCAGGAGCGCTCGAGCACGGCGCCGGCCTCGGGCGGCGCGTCGACCTCGCCCTCGACGGGCGGGTTGGCGCGGGGAACCGGGACGAGCTGCGCGAGCGCGAAGAGCGCCGCGGCGGTGAGGAGCCAGCGCCGGACTGTCATCCGGGCACTCTACCGGGCCGCGAGGCGTCCGCGGAACCTCGGACGCCCGGCTCGGTTACACTGGCTTCGAGGCCGAGGCGAGATGCGACGCGCGCTTCCGATCCGACGGGCCCTGCGATGGGCCGCAGCCTGCGCGGCCCTGCTTTCGCTCGCCGCCTGCGCGGCGAAGCGTCCCGTCCTCTACCCGAACACGGCCTACCGGCAGGCGGGGACCGACGCCGTGGAGCGCGACGTGGACGAGTGCATCGAGTTCGCGAAGAGCGAGGGGCACTCCGCGGAGCCCGCCGCGCGCGCGGGGGAGAGCAGCGCGGGCGGTGCCGCCGTCGGCGCGGCGACCGGAGCGGCCGTCGGCGCCGTGCTCGGCAACGCCGGTCGCGGCGCCGCGGCGGGCGCCGCCGGGGGCGGAGCGAGGGGCCTCCTGCACGGGCTCTTCCGCTCGCGCGATCCCGACCCGATCGAGCGCGCCTTCGTGCAGGAGTGCCTCGGCGAGCACGGCTACCGCGTGATCGGCTGGAAGTAGGGCGGTGAGCGGCGCGCCGGGCGACGCGACGGGGCTCGACACCTGGCTGGATCGCCTCTTCGACCGCCTCCGGGTCTCGCCGCTCTGGGTCGCGTTGCTCGGCTCGGCCGCGCTGCTCGCGGTCTTCGTCGCGCTCGCCGCCGCCACCGGCGACCTCGCGGCCTTCCTCGCGAGCGGGAGCGGGGTGTGGCAGAACCGCGACGCGCGCCTCGCCGTGCTGCTCTCGCTCTTCGTCGCCTATCTCCCGCTCGCGCGCCGCGCGCTGCTGCGCGGCTCGCGCGCGAACCTCGAGGCGCTGCGCGCGTCGCCGGCGTTGCGGCCCGTCGGCCTCTCCACGCTGCTGGCGGGCCTGCCGGAGCCGTCGCGGCGCGGGCGCGGGCTCGCGGGCGCGCTCGGCGTGCTCTTCGTCCCCCTGACGGCGCTGCTCGTCGACCGCGATCCGGGCCTCTACCTGCGCGCGGACTACTGGCATCTGGCGCAGCTCTGGGAGTTCGGCCTCGGCGGCCTCCTGGGCTGGAACGCGGGACGGCTCGCGCACGCGATGCGGAGCGAGGGGAAGCGCTTCTCGGAGCTCGGACGCCGGCTGCCGCGCGTCGACCTGCTCGACCCCGCCTCGCTCGAGCCCTTCGCGCGGCAGGGCCTGCTCTTCGCGCTGCCGGGGCTGATCCTGCTCTCGTTCTTCGCCTTCAACCTCGGCGACCGCGGCTGGATCGGAGCGGCGCTCGTGCTCGGGACGGCGACGCTCGCGTGGACGGGCGTGGCCGCGTGGCTCCCGCTGCGCGGCGTGCACGAGCGGATGCGGCGCGCGAAGGCGGAGGAGCTCGCGTGCGTCCACGCGGCGATCCACGGCGACGTCGCCGCGCTCGCGGGCTCCGCGATCGCGGACCGCGCGGCGAGCGCGGGGCTCGCCGACCTCGTCGCCTGGCGCGCGCTCGTGCTCGCGGCGCCGGAGTGGCCGCTGCCGCCGGGGCTGCGCGCGCGCTTCGCGCTATACCTCGCGCTCCCGCTCGGCTCGTGGCTCGGCGGGGCGCTCGCGGAGCGCGCGATCGACGCGCTCCTCGGCTGACGCGGGTCAGACCCGAGGCAGCGCGCCGGCTCGGCCGCGCGGAGCGCGCGATCGACGCGATCCTCGACTGACTCGGGTCAGACCGAGGCGGCGCGCGCCTGCTCGGCCTCCGCCCAGCGGTAGACGCGGTAGACGCGGACGGGCAGCGTCGCCATCGCGAGCGCCGGCCGCCACACGACCTGCAGCGTCGACCAGCCCGCGGCGAGCCGGGTGGCCGGCCGCGCGGCGGCGGCGCTGCGGGCGGAGGCGGGACGGGCCGCCGCCGTGCTGCGGGCGGAGGCGGGACGGGCCGCCGTGCTGCGGGCGACGGCGGGCTTGCGGCGGCTTCGCGCCGGACGGCTGATCTTGCGCGCGGACCGGCGGGCCGACGGCTTGCGCATGCGCTTGGCTCGGGACATGGCGAGTTCCCCCTTGGAGTTGCATGCGCGTGATCGGTCGCGGTCTCGGGGAACTTGAGGGCTCGCGCGCCGGCGGCGCGCCGGCAGGCGCGGGCCACAACCGCCCTGCGGCGCGCAAGAATGCGATCCGACAGCGTTTTCAGCGCGGGCGCAGCGCTCCGGCCCGAGCGCAGTCCCCGCCTTCCGGGTTAGCGGGCCGGGGGGATCTGGCGCATGCTAGCGGTGCCCGCCCGCGCCTGCGCCGCGCGGCGCCGGAGGAGGCCCCCCGTTGAGCAGCGACGACGTGCAGCAGCTGGCCGACCTCAAGGTCGACACGGCGAACCTCTACCGCGAGGAGATCGTGACCGACCTGCGGGTCGCGACGATCCGCCGGCTCGTGCCGGTGCGCGTCGACGGCAGCCCCGACCCGGGCCGCCCGGTGCTCTTCAGCGCGCAGACGACCCTGATGACCCAGGCGGGACCCGTCCCGGTCTCGGCCGCGATCGAGGCCGCCGACCTCGCCGAGGCGGCGCGCAAGTTCCCCGAGGCGATCCAGGCCGCCGTGGAGCGGCTCGTCGACGAGGCGCGCGAGCTGCAGCGCCGCGAGATGTCGCGGATCGTGGTGCCTGGGGCGATGCCCCAGGGACCGGCGCGCGGAAAGTTCGAGATCGGC
>Ga0075428_100009793_pt1 | contig 10650 bp, 13 predicted proteins | sample RhiMetdeltSRZDD2_FD_75291 | JGI IMG/M metagenome (GOLD analysis project Ga0075428, IMG submission 75291) | Populus rhizosphere microbial communities from Tennessee, USA - Rhizosphere MetaG P. deltoides SRZDD2 | ecosystem: Host-associated > Plants > Roots > Rhizosphere > Soil | place: USA... | reverse complement strand
CGGAGCCCGCCGACGTCCCGATCGGCGATCTCCTGCAGATGGTCCTGGGCAAGCGTGAGCGCGAGCTCGCGACCTTGCGTTGTCGGCTCGAGCTGCGAGAGCTGCAGGCAGAGGCATTCCGAGACGTTGCGCGCCCCGATCCCCGCCGGGTCGAAGGTCTGCACGCAGACGAGGACCTGCCCGACCTCCTCGACGCTCACCGGCAGGTCGGTGCTCAGGCTCGCGGCGATGTCGGCCGGGGTCTCGGTGAGATATCCGTCCTCGTTGAGCGAGTCGATGATCGCCTCGCCGATCCATACCTGGCGCGGATCGAGCGGGCTGATCTCCAGTTGCCAGATGAGGTGCTGGTGCAGGTCTCGCTCGCTCTCGTCGGCAAACTCGAGCGGACGATCATCATCTTCGCTCCCGCGCTTCTCACCCGCAGGCGCCGAGGTGTCTTCCCATGGGTCGACCATCTCGACGCTGACTTCCTCTTCGCGAGGTTCCTGGTCGGCGTCAGTGTGCTGATCGACGGTCTGTTCGGACTCGGCGGGCGTCAGCTCCTGGGACTCCTCTTCGTCCACCTCGAGCATGACGTTGGTCTCGAGCGCCTGCTGGACCTGGGCCTGCAGCTCGAGCACGGGCAGCTGCAGCAGCTTGATCGCCTGCTGCAGCTGCGGTGTCATGGTCAGCTGCTGACCGAGTCTCAGCTGCAGCGCCGGCTTGAGCATGTCTCCCTACGCGTGGTGAAAGGGGACGCTCCCCTTTGTTGCACAAGCCTCCTTGGAAGTCCTTGTCGGGCGATCGCGAAGGGGGAGCACCCCTCAGGCCGTGCGAAAAGGGGAGCGTCCCCTCAGAGTCGAAAATCCTGACCCAAGTAGACCTCACGCACCTCGCGATTGGCAAGGATCTCCTCCGCAGATCCGGATGCGATCACGCTTCCCGTGCTGACGATGTACGCGCGGCCGCAGATACCGAGCGTCTCCCGCACGTTATGGTCGGTGATCAGCACGCCGATGTTGCGCGAGACGAGATGCCGGATGATGCGCTGGATGTCGAGCACGGAGATCGGGTCGACGCCCGCGAAGGGCTCGTCGAGCAGGATGAAGCGGGGCTCTGCGGCGAGTGCACGCGCGATCTCGACGCGGCGCCGCTCGCCGCCGGAGAGGGCGACGCCGATGCTCTCGCGGATGTGTCCGATGTGCAGCTCCTCGAGCAGCGTCTCCAGCGCCGCGTCGCGCTCACCGCCGTCGAGTTCGGAACGCATCTCGAGTATCGCCAGGATGTTGTCCTCGACGGACAGCTTGCGGAACACCGACGCCTCCTGCGGCAGGTACCCGACGCCGAGCTGCGCGCGGCGGTACATCGGCAGGCGGGTCAGCTCCCGGTCGTCGAGCCAAATGCGGCCCGCGTCGCTCGGCACGAGGCCGACGATCATGTAGAAGGCCGTCGTCTTGCCCGCCCCGTTCGGACCCAGCAGTCCGACGACCTCGCCCGACGACACCTCGAGCGAAAGATCCTTGACGACCTGACGTGAGCGGTAGCTCTTGCCGAGGGACTCGGCCCGCAGCACGCTCATGGAGCCGGTTCCTTCGGCGCCTCTTCTGTCGTCGTCGTTCCGCTGCCAGGCTTGATGATGATGCGAACGCCACCCGGGTCGCGGCCGGTGGGGTTGCCGACGATCCGCTGCCGGCCGATGTCATAGATCAGCGTGTCGCCGCGGATCTCGTTCTGGCCGTCGGTGAGCCAGGCGTCGCCGCTCAGCCGCACGGTTCCGGCCTGCACGTCGTACTCGATCGAGCTGGCCCGTCCGCGGGCGAGTTTCTGCTCATCCTTGAGACGCTGCTCGAACGAGGCCGGCTGCCCGCGGATCACCGCGCGCGAGATCTCGTTGTTGCGGAAAGTGACATCGGCCTGGCCGGAGTTGAGACGACCGTCCGGGACGTGGATGCGCACCGAGCCCGACAGGTTCCATTCCGAGTTCTCGAAGTTGAGACCGTTGGCGCGCGCCTCGTCCGCTTCGACCTGCATGGCGCCCTGGCTGATCCGCACGCGGCGGAAGAGCAGGGTGTTGTTGCGGTAGTCGAAGTCCGAGGACGCGGCCTCGAGGCTGATCGGCAGCCCGGAGTTCGTCGCCGCAGGCTCGACGACGAGCGGGGCGAGCACGCCCGCAACGAGCAGCGCCGCGAGCGGCGCGCGGGGAGTCTCAGGGCGTGAAGCGGCCATTGACGTTCGATTCTAGTCGCAGCGTTCCAGTGTTCAAATTGGCGCGCAGGCCGCGGCCCCCGAGCACGTGCCTGCCGAATCGGATCGTGACGAACTCCGGCGTCTGGATGAAGTCTGCGGTCGTGTCGTAGGTGAGCCGGTCCGTGACGATGACGGGTGAGCCCTGGTCCTCGCTCCCGGTCACGGTCACGTCGCCGGCGAGCAGGAGGGAGCTGCGGTCGGGCGGCATGCGGCCGGAATCCGCGGTCACAGTCCAGCTGCCGGATTTGCCCGTCACGTAATTGAGCCTCAGGTCGCGCATGACCACGCTGTCGTCGGCGAGCTCCTGCTGGATGTTCGCCGCGTGGACCACCATGCGCGGCTCGCCGTCCGGTCCCATCTCGGTGAGGGTGGCGTCCTCCATGTAGTACCCATGCTGCTGCTCGCGCTCCCCGGGACCGACGTCATCGCGGCCGCGCTGCGCGAGCAGCTCGAAGAGCATCACGGCACCGGCAAGCGCCGACGCCATGACGATCAACCGCTGGCCGGTGCCTGGCGAGCGCGGAGTAACAGGTCGCATACTTCCCGTACGGCGCCACGACCACCTTCTCGAGTCGTGACCCAGTCCGCGGCGGCGATGACGTCGGCGTGCGCATCGGCGACCGCGATCGCGAGCGCAGCGCGGCGCATCATCGGCAGATCCGGCGTGTCGTCGCCGACGCAGGCCATTTCCTCGCGCGTGGTGCCGAGCCTGGCGGCGAGGGTTTCGAGCTCGTGCGCCTTGTCGGTCGCGCCCTGGCGCACGAGCCTGATGCCGAGCTCGGCCGCCCGGCGCTCGACCGCCGGGGAGCTGCGACCCGAGACGATGGCCACGGTCACGCCCGCGCGCTGCAGGGCGACGAGACCCGCGCCGTCGCGCACGTGGAAGACTTTCAGCTCCTCGCCCGAAGGGCCGTAGTGGAGCCGTCCGTCGGTCAGCACGCCGTCGACGTCGAGCACCAGGAGCCGGATACGTCGCGCGCGCTCGTGCAGCGGATCCATCTCACATGACTCCGGCGCGCAGCAGGTCGTGCACATTGAGCGCTCCGACCAGGTGACCGTCGTCGTCGACGACCGGGAGCGCGGTGATGCGATGCTCTTCCATCAGGTGCACGGCCTCCGCGGCGAGCATTCTCGGGCGCGCCACCTTCGGATTCGCGGTCATGACCTCGCTCATCACCGTCGAGTGCACGTCCGCCTGAAGGTCGAGTGCCCGCCGGAGGTCGCCGTCGGTGAAGACGCCGATCACGCGGCGTGCGGCGTCCACGACGGTGGTCATGCCGAGCCCCTTGCGGCTCATCTCGAGCAGACCCGCGCTCAGAGTGGTGCCCGGTCCGACCGCCGGCAGATCGCCGCCCTTGCGCATCACGTCCTCGACGTGCAGCAGCAGCCGACGGCCAAGTGTGCCGCCGGGGTGCGAGCGCGCGAAGTCCTCCTCGGTGAAGCCGCGCGCTTCTAGCATCGCGACGGCGAGCGCGTCGCCCATCGCGAGCGTCGCAGTGGTGCTCGCGGTCGGAGCGAGGTTGAGCGAGCAGGCCTCGGCCGGGACGCTCACGTCGAGCAGTACGGTCGCGTAGCGCGCCAGAGTGGAGCCGCGGTTGCCGGTCATTGCGATCAGCGCCACGTCGAGACGCTTGATCACCGGCAGGATGGTCACGAGCTCGTCGGTCTCGCCGGAGGTCGACAGCGCGAGGACCACGTCGGACGGGGTGATCATGCCGATGTCGCCGTGAATCGCCTCGGCGGGATGCAGGAAGAACGCCGGGCTGCCGGTGCTCGCGAGGGTCGCGGCGATCTTGCCGGCGACGTGCCCGGACTTGCCCATGCCGGTGACGACGATCCGCCCCCTGCAGGCGAGCAGCAGCTGGCAGGCGTGTGCGAACTCGGCACCGAGACGGTGCTCGAGCGCGGCGACCGCTTCCGCCTCGGTGGCGAGGACCCGCCGGCCGCGGGCGATGAGTTGCTCAGCGTCGAAATTCGCGCCGGTCATCCGGGCGGCTCCAGCTTGGGTTCGCTGCGGATCATACCTTTTCGCCCGGCCCGGGCTGCCCACGGCCCGGGCCGCCCGCCGCTTGCGGTAGAATCGCGGCCCCTTTCGCGAGGCTCCGGTCATGACCGCCGACGATGTCACACGGTTGATCGAGGCCGGTCTGCCCGGGGCCCGCGTGCGCGTCGCGACCGACGACGATACCCATTTCACGGCCGTGATCGTCTCCGACACCTTCCGGGGGCAGCGGTCGATCAGGCGACACCAGCAGGTGTATGCCGCGCTCGGTGAGCGCATGGGCCGCGAGATCCACGCACTGTCGATCGAGGCCTACACGCCGGAGGAGTGGGCGGACCTCGGCGATACCCGGAACCCCCCCTGACGGAGCGCCCCGTTGGACAAGCTGCAGATCCGCGGCGGTGTGCCGCTCGACGGCGAAGTGCGCATCTCCGGCGCCAAGAACGCGACCCTGCCGATCCTGGCGGGTGCGCTGCTCGCCGACGGGCCGGTGACGATCGGCAACGTTCCCCACCTCAACGACGTCACTACCATGATCGAGCTGCTGGGCCGCCTCGGCGCCAGCGTGACGGTCACCGAGCGACTGCGCATCGAGGTGGACCCGCGCACAGTGCGCGCCACCTCCGCGCCCTACGAGCTCGTAAAGACGATGCGCGCATCGGTCCTGGTGCTCGGGCCGCTGGTCGCGCGCCACGGCTCGGCTGACGTCTCGCTGCCGGGCGGCTGCGCGATCGGCGCGCGGCCCGTGAACATCCACGTCGCAGGGCTGCAGGCCATGGGCGCCGACGTGCACATCGAGAACGGCTATATCAAGGCGCGCTCGGGGCGGCTCAAGGGCGCGCGCATCTTGCTCGAGGCGGTGACCGTCACCGGCACCGAGAACCTGATGATGGCCGCAACCCTCGCCGACGGCCGCACCGTGCTCGAGAACGCCGCCCGCGAGCCCGAGGTCGTCGATCTCGCGAACTTCCTGATCGCGATGGGCGCGCGGATCACGGGCGCCGGCACCGACACGATCGCCATCGAAGGTGTGGAGTCGCTCCGCGGCGCGGAATACGACGTGCTGCCCGACCGCATCGAGGCCGGGACGTATCTGGTGGCCGGCGCCATCACCGGCGGACGGGTCCGGACGCGCAACGCGCGTGCGGAGCACCTCGATGCCGTGCTGGGGAAACTCGCGGAGGCGGGCGCCGTCGTCACGCGTGGCGAGAGCTGGATCGAGGTGGACATGCGCGGGCGGCGGCCGCGGGCGGTCGACATCCGCACGGCGCCGCATCCGGGCTTCCCGACCGACATGCAGGCGCAGTTCGCCGCCCTCAACACGGTTGCGGACGGCGTCGGAACGATCATCGAGACGATCTTCGAAAACCGTTTCATGCACATGCTCGAGATGCGCCGCATGGGCGCGGAGATCCGTCTCGAGGGCAACACCGCGATCATCAAGGGGGTGCCACGTCTCACCGCGGCGCCGGTGATGGCGACCGATCTGCGGGCATCGGCCAGCCTGGTGCTGGCCGGGCTCGTGGCCGAGGGAACGACCGACGTCGAGCGCATCTATCACATCGATCGGGGCTACGAGTGCATCGAGGAGAAACTCCAGGGCCTGGGCGCGCAGATCCGACGCGTAGCGGACCGGTAAGGGCCCTGGCCTCTCGAGGACGTGCTTTTTTCACGCAGCTTTCGCTCTCGACGCAGAGCAGCGCTCGAGAAGCGGAAAAGGGCAGCGTCGCCGGTCGGTGGGAATGCCGGTGGGTGGGAATCAGGCAGACCGGCCCCATATAATGCATGGCTTCGCGAGGAGTACGCCGGATGAGCGATCAAGTCGACACGGGCAGGCGACAGTTCCTGACCGTTGCCACCGTTGCGACCGGCGCAATAGGCGCGGCCTTCGCGGCCGTGCCCTTCCTCGCTTCCTGGAAGCCGAGCGCGCGAGCCAAGGCGCTTGGCGCGCCGGTGGAGGTCGATATCAGCAAGATCGAGCCCGGCGCCATGATCAAGGTCGAATGGCGCGGCAAGGCGATCTACATCGTGCATCGCACGCCGCAGATGCTCGCGCAGCTCGAGGGCATGGCGTCGGAGCTCCGTGACCCGGATTCAAAGCAGTCGGAGCAGCCCGACTTCGCGCGTAACGCCGCGCGCGCCCTGAAGCCCGAGTACCTGGTGCTGGTCGGCGTGTGCACGCATCTGGGCTGTGCGCCGCTCAACCGCTTCACGCCCGGCGACGTGACGGTCGCGCCCGACTGGCCGGGCGGGTTCTTCTGCCCCTGCCATGGCTCGAAGTTCGATCTCTCCGGCCGGGTCTTCAAGGACGTCCCAGCGCCGACCAACCTGTCCGTCCCGCCCTACGGATTCCTGAGCGACAGCCGGCTCCTGATCGGGGCCGAAACGGGGAACGCATGATGGAGAGCAGCGTAGAAACCGCGCGCCCGACCGGCCGGCTGGCGGCGTTCGTGGCGTGGATCGACGCCCGCTTCCCGATGTCGAAGATGTGGAAGGAGCACGCGTCGGAGTACTACGCGCCGAAGAACTTCAACTTCTGGTACTACTTCGGCGCGCTCGCCCTGCTCGTGCTGGTCATCCAGATCGTGACCGGCATCTTCCTGACGATGAACTACAAGCCGTCGGCGGCCGACGCGTTCAGCTCGGTCGAGTACATCATGCGCGACGTCGAGTGGGGCTGGCTCATCCGCTACGTGCATTCGACCGGCGCCTCGGCGTTCTTCATCGTGGTGTATCTGCACATGTTCCGCGCGCTCCTGTACGGGTCGTACCAGAAGCCGCGCGAGCTGCTGTGGATCTTCGGCTTCCTCATTTATCTCTGCCTGATGGCGGAGGCCTTCTTCGGCTACCTGCTCCCATGGGGCAACATGTCGTACTGGGGCGCGCAGGTGATCGTGTCGCTGTTCGGCGCGATCCCGTGGGTCGGAAACTCGCTGGTCGAGTGGATCCGCGGCGACTACTACATCTCGGATGTGACGCTGAACCGCTTCTTCGCGCTGCACGTGGCCGCGCTGCCGCTGGCGCTGATCTTCCTGGTCGTCGCGCACATACTGGCGCTGCACGAGGTCGGCTCGAACAACCCCGACGGCGTCGAAATCAAGAAGGTCAAGGGGCCGGACGGCCATCCGCTCGACGGCATCCCGTTCCACCCCTATTACACCGTGAAGGACACCGCCAGCACCGGTGTGTTCCTGATCCTGTTCTGCCTGATCGTGTTCTTCGCGCCGGAGATGGGCGGCTACTTCCTCGAGCACGCCAACTTCGAGCCGGCCGATGCGCTGCGCACCCCCGAGCACATCGCGCCGGTGTGGTACTTCACGCCGTTCTACGCGATCCTGCGCGCGGTGCCGAACAAGCTCGCAGGCGTGGGGCTGATGGCTGCGGCGGTCGTGCTGCTCGCCTTTCTTCCCTGGCTCGATCGTGGCAAGGTCCGGTCGATCCGCTACCGCGGCCCGATCTTCAAGACCTTCCTCGTCGCCTTCGCGATCAGCTTCATCACGCTCGGCTGGCTCGGCTTGCAGCCCGCGACCGGTGCCTACAAGGCTGCGGCGCAGGTGTTCAGCGTCGTGTACTTCGCGTTCTTCATTCTGATGCCGTGGTACACGCGCATCGACCGGACCCGGCAGCCGCCCGACAGGGTGACCTACCATGCGCATTGAGTTCCTCGCGCTCGTCGCTGCGCTCGCCGTCGGCTCGGCTCACGCGGCGGGCGGCGGCGGGCACGTCCAGCACGCGAACAACGACGTCTCGAACAAGGCGTCGCTGCAGCGCGGCGCGCGCAACTTCGTCAACTACTGTCTCGGCTGTCACTCGGCGAAGTACGTGCGTTACAACCGGGTCGCCGCCGACATCGGCATAACCGAGCAGCAGCTCATCGACAACCTGATGTTCACCGGCGAGCGCCCGCACGACACGATCAGGAACGCGATCAACGCCGATGAGGCGAACCGTGCGTTCGGCGTGGTGCCGCCGGACCTGTCGCTGGTCGCGCGAAGCCGCGGCCCGGACTACATCTACAGTTTCCTGCGCTCCTTCTATGCGGATCCCGCCAAGGCTACGGGCGCCAACAATCTGGTGCTTCCCGGGACCGCGATGCCGCACGTGCTCTGGGATCTGCAGGGCATCCAGACCGCCGTGTGGGAAGGTCAGGTCGACGCCAAGGGCAATGCCTCGAAGCACTTCAAGGAGTTCGAGCTCGCATCGCCCGGCCGCATGGACCCGCACGAGTTCGATTCTTTCGTGCGCGACACCGTCAATTTCCTCGACTACATCGCCGAGCCCGTGCAGCTCAAGCGCAAGGCGCTCGGCTACCGGGTAGTCGCTTTCCTGATCCTCTTTACGCTGCTCGCCTGGGCGCTGAAGCGGGAATTCTGGAAGGACGTGAAGTAACCGGGCGTGATGACGCTCTTCTCCCGTGGCGACGACGCCCACAGCCACTGGGTGCGATTCGCGCTGGCGGAAAAGGCGCTCGACGCGCGCCTCATCGAGACGGACGTGGCGCACCCGCCCGAGGACCTGATCGACCTCAACCCGTACCAGACCGTGCCGACGCTGATCGACCGGGACCTCGTGGTCTACGAGGCCCGGATCGTCTGCGAGTATCTCGATGAGCGCTATCCGCACCCGGCGCTTCTGCCGTCGGACCCGGCGGGCCGCGCACAGACCCGCGTCGCGCTGCACCGCATCGAGCAGGACTGGTACGCGCTGCTGCCGGCGCTCGAGGGCAGCGATCGCCGCGAACAGCTGCGTGCCCGCAGGCTGCTGCGCGACAGCGTGATCGCGGCCGAGCCGCTGTTCCGCGCCCGGCCCTGGTTCCTGTCCGACCAGTTCTCGATGCTCGACGTTGCGGTCGCGCCGATGCTCTGGCGGCTCCGGCGGTGGGAGATCGACGTCGCCGACACCGCGCAGTCCGTGCAGCGGTACGCCCAGCGACTGTTCGCGCGCCCCGGTTTTCGCGCGGGCTTGAGCGCCGCCGAACGCGAGATGCGCGGATGAAATCGCGGCGCCCGTACCTGCTGCGCGCGATGCACGAGTGGATCTGCGACAGCGCGTGCACTCCGCACATCGTGGTGGACGCGGGCGCTGCGGGCGTCGAGGTGCCGCGGCACTTCGTGCGCGACGGCAAGATCATCCTCAACGTGAGCTGGGCGGCGACCGACAAGCTCAAGATGACCAATGACGAGGTCACGTTTGCCGGGCGGTTCAGCGGATCGATCGTCGAGGTGCGCGTTCCGGTGACCGCGGTGCTCGCCATCTATGCCCGGGAGTCAGGGCAGGGAATGATCTTCACCGACGAGGATGCGCGCGGCGATGCGGGTGCATCCGGCGAACCACCCGAGCCGCCGAAGCCCGCGTCGCCTGCGCCCGGCAAGCGTCCGCGGCTCAAAGTGATCAAATAGAGCCCAGTAAATCGGCTCGGAGCCGATTATTCCGAAATAACCGGCTCCGAGCTGACTTTTGGGAATCAGTCGATCCGGAACGCGTCGCGGATCCATTCGAGCGTGGAGGCGCCAGGCGTCGTCCCCGGATCGATTGCCACCACGTCGAACCGCGCGCGGAGCCGCCCGAGCTCGGGCCGCGTCCGGAGCAGATGGCGCGCCGCGACGACGAACCGGCGCTGCTTGCGCGCGCCGACCGATGCGGCGGCGCCGCCGAAATCGCGGCGCGAGCGCGAGCGAACTTCGACCAGCACGAGCACTGCGCCGTGGCGCATCACGAGGTCAATCTCGCCGCCGCGGCAGCGATGATTGCGCGCGATCAGTGCTAATCCCTGCGACTCGAGATAGGCGAGGGCCCGGTCCTCGGCGCGTCGGCCGAGCGCGGTCGTCGTTTCAGGGCTCACCGGGTGCGGCCGGCGCTGGCAGTGGCGCGGATGGCCCGGCCGCCTGCGGCCGTCCGCCCTGGATGCTCGCCCATTCCATGCGCCGCAGCACCCGCCCGTCGGAGGCGACATCGAGCTCGCCGGTGAGACCGTCAAGACCGAAGCTGCGCGCGGCGGAGCGCAACTCGCCGGTCAGGCGAAAGGCGTCGTAGCCGAACGCATACAGGCGCAATCGTCCGCGTCCGGCTTCGGACCATGCGCCGTGCAGCAGATCCCAGAGCTCGGTTGCGCCCTGTCCCCCGTACAGCACCCACGGCATCTCGGGATACACCAGGCCTTCCATGTCGGCGGCGGCCCGCGAGCTCGCCTCCCAGGCGTCGGAGGTTGCGTACACGGCCATCGGATAGGTCATCTGGAAGCGGAGCTGCGGCTTGATGGCGCGCGCCGTCGCGGCGTTCGCCGCAATGAAGGCGAACTGAGGGCCATCCCGCGCCTCGGCGACCGGGTCGCGCTTCGGCGGCGGCGGCTTCGACTTGTCCTCGGGGCGATCACCAGCGCCGCCGAAGCGGCCGAGCGCGGCGCGGAGCGGTCCAGAGAAATC
>Ga0075428_100009792_pt1 | contig 10650 bp, 7 predicted proteins | sample RhiMetdeltSRZDD2_FD_75291 | JGI IMG/M metagenome (GOLD analysis project Ga0075428, IMG submission 75291) | Populus rhizosphere microbial communities from Tennessee, USA - Rhizosphere MetaG P. deltoides SRZDD2 | ecosystem: Host-associated > Plants > Roots > Rhizosphere > Soil | place: USA... | reverse complement strand
TCGATTCCGCGACGGTACAGGGCAAGGTTGACGCGGCTGATCGTCTGGGACGGCGGATCGCTCGTCGCCGCTTGCGCCGCGAAAATCCCCTGCATCATCGCGCTCAGGAGCGCGGCAGGTGGCCCCTTGCCGGCGACGTCGCCCAGCGCAAACCCGAAGGACCCGTCCGACAGATCGACGTAGTCGTAGAAATCGCCGCCGATCGAACGGCACGGCAGCGACGCGGCCGCCGCCCGGAAATACGCCCCCGTGCGGCCGGCTTTCGGAAGCAAGGCCTGCTGGATCTCTGCGGCGATCCGCATCTCCTGCTCCATCCGCGCCTTCTCCATCGTCTCGCGGTAGAGCCGGGCGTTCTCGATGGCCACGGCTGCCTCGGTGGCCAGCGTTTCGAGTGCCGCGCGGGTGGAGTTCGACAGCAGCGAACCCTTTTCGCGGCTGTCGAGATACAGGACGCCGATGCGGCGCTCCTCACCGGCGGCCTCGGCGCGATCGAGATAACGGACCAATCGCAACGGCACGCACAGCACGTTACGGATGCCCAGCGCGACGGTGCCGGAGTGGAAGTTCGCCAGCTCGCTGTCGAGCAGGTCGGCCACGATGCGCGGTTCGCCCGTGCGGAAGACCTCTTCGGGGATCTTCCGGCTCGTGGCGAAGCTTCCGCCCGAGAGGACCACGCGGCCGCGGCCGCGCGCCATCTTGAACTCCAGCTCGCTGGCCATCTCGAGCATGATGAACCCGCGCTCCGCCCCGCTCACCTCGATGGCCGAGTCCAGCACCAGCGACAGCACGTCATCCAGCACCCGTCCGGACCCGAGTGCCCGCAACCCCTCGAGCAAGACGGCTATCTGTCGCAGATCCCCTATCGCCGTGGTGGTTGCCCGTTCCGGCGGCGGGGCGCTGTCGGCGAGCAGGAACACCATCTCGGCGCCGCCGGTGCGTCCCAGACGAATCCGGTCGCCGTGGGCGAGCGCCCTCTCGGTGACCTGATCGCCGTTGACGTAGGTGCCGTAGCGCGAGCTGCGATCGCGGAGGACGAATTTGTTGTCTTCGACCGCGATTTCGGCGTGATCGCGGGACACCTCGCTTCCGGCGAGGCGGAGATCGTTGGTTTCGCGGCGGCCGATCTCGAAATGTCCCTTGGAGATCGGTACGATGCGACGGCCCAGCGCATCGGTCACTTCGAGACGGGCATCGGACATGTCGGCAGTCTAGCGAAGCTTCAACAGGTTGAAAAGGGCGGCATCAGCGTCGTCGCAAAATGCCGAGCAGCAGCACCGCCAGGGCCCCCCCGGCGCACAAACCGGCGGCCAGCTGCAGCCATTCAGGGTTTGCGGCGGTCCGGGAGGCCTGCCCCAGATACGAGGCAATCGCCACCAGAACCACCAGGACCACGACTGGAACCAGCGGAGTCCGTCGTGGCTTGACCGGCACTGCCCGTCGGACGGGATCGGTGGTCGCCGTCCCGCATCGGTAACAGACGATGGCTTTGTCCGCTATCTCTGTCCCGCAGTTCCGGCACTGCATTCGAACGATCGTACATTGGCGCTTCGCTGAATGGCAATCGGGTGCTGCCCACGCGGCCTGTCAACTGATGTGGGCCTCACGCGACCCGGGCATTCCTGACTGGCGCCCGGGTTACGACGAGCGGGCGGGCGACCGCCATCAGAATCAGCACCACGCCGAACGTCACGACGATCGTCGCGCCTGTCGGCAGGTCGAGCACCAGGGACAAGTACACGCCGAGCGCCGAGACGACCGTGCCCATCGTCCAACCGATCGCTAGACGCCTGCCGACGGTGTCGGCGTAGAGCATCGCGGCGACCGACGGCACGATCAGGTAGCAGAAGACCAGCAGAACCCCGGCAATCGACACCGAAGACGTCACGACGAAGCCAAACGAGGCGTAGAACAGGAAGTCCCAGAACCTGACGTTCAGCCCCGTCGACTCGGGATCGTTGTGGGCGAGGGAGATCGCCAGAAACTGCCGTCTGAAGACGTAGTGGAATGCGCCAATGGCCCCGTACAGTGCGGCCGTCGTGTAGACCTCGTGCCACGAGACTGCGATGATGTTCCCCACCAGCATGTCCTTGAGATGTTCCGCTTGCGACGTGGATTTGCTCATGGCGAGAATCGCCGCGGCAGACGACACGGCATAGGCGATGCCGATGATCGCTTCCTGGGGGATCCGCGCCCGATGGCTGCGGATCATCGAGAAGATCGCGGCGCCGACGAACGTGAAGGCGAGGCTGATCCAGTAAACGGCCGGCGCGTGCGGGTCGCCGCCGGAGATGGGCATCAGCAGTGCAATCGTGGCGCCCAGGGCGGCAATCTGCGCGAGCGAAAGATCGACGAAGATGACGCCCCGTTCCACCACGTGCACGCCGAGGTAGGCATGAATCCCCGTCAGAATGAGGCTGGCCACGAACGGCGCGGCCAGGAATCGAATGATCTCGGCGAGACCGACATCTGCCATAGCCGCGCTCAGCGCGCTCCCGTCTTCTTGATCGCCGCCACCAGCAGGTTGATGTTGTAGTCGAAGAGCTGAATGTAGCCCGGAACCTCCTTCACGCCTCCGACCGAGGGCGGCATGACCAGCACGGTCGCGCCGGTATCGCGGGCGATCGCATTCGGCGTTTTTACGTCGAAATAGGGCTCGACGAGGATGATTTTGACGTTTTGACTCTTCATCTCCTGGACGAGCGTCAGCGTATGTGCCGGTGACGGCGGAATGCCCGGTTTCGGCTCCACGTATCCGATGACGTCCAGGCCGAAGACCTGCGCAAAGTTCGTCCACGACCGGTGGTACGTGACGATCTTGATCCCCTTGTAGGGTGCCATCGCCGCCTGCCAGCGCTTCTCGCCCTCGGCGAGCCGGCGGTCGAAATCGGCGTAGCGCTCGGCAAAGTACGCACTGTCCGCGGGGTTCAGCTCGGTCAGCTTCGCCTGAACCGCCTTCGCGATCCTCCGTCCGTTCTCGGGGTCCAGCCAATAGTGCGGGTTCCCTTGTGGATGGACGTCACCCATCGCGCGGGTGACCGGCCCCGTCGGGATGTCGGCGATCTTCACCGTCCGGGACGCGTCGAGGTACCCGGGGCTGCCGGGCTGAATCTTGGCATTCCGGCTCTGCGTGACGAGCGGCGGCAGCCAGGCCTGTTCGAGCTCCAGCCCGACGAGCGCTAGCAGGTCAGCGCGATTGAGCTTCAGAATGAAGCTCGGTTTCGCTTCGACGAAGTGCGGATCCTGGTATCCGCGCGCGATCGACTCGACCGAGACTTTATCCCCGGCAATCTCCTTGACGATCGACCACAAATCTTCGGTGGTCGTGACGACGTTGACGGCTGCACGCACTGCGGCCGTATTCACGGCCAGGATGGCGGCGATGGCGGTTGATATGAGAAATGTTCGCTTCATAGTCGTGGGTTGTTGCGTGATCAGAATGTATGCGCCCCGTGCGCACCGATCGAGAACAGGAACTGAAACAGGAATTCGTTGGCGGTGGCGCCTTCGGCGTAACGAAGCCGTCGGTACTGGCCGCGGACCTGACTGAACTCGCTGGGCCAGTACGTCAGCGTCACCGACGGACCTTTGTCGACCAGCGACGAATCAAAAGCGCGCTCGGACCAGTCGTACCGCACGCCGGTGAACCAGCGTCTCGCGAACTGGTACTCTCCGCTCGCATAGAAGCCGAACGCCGACACGTCGTCGGCAACCTGCTCACGGTCGCTCCAGAACAGCTCCGTGCGGCCCATGAACCGGCGGTAGATCGCCCTCCGCAACGGACGGTAGCGCAGGGTCGCATCGATGCCAACGAGGCGCGTGTCGAAACCCGGTCCGACATCGTTATTGCCGTAGGCGATGGATGCGCCGACGTCCAGGTTCGTGGCTTCGGTCAGGTCGCGATACCCGCGAACTCGCCCGACCCAGCTGACATCGCTGCGTTCGAACGACTGAAACACACTCGATGAGCCCTGATAGACCTCACCCGTGGCCTCGAGGAACATCCACGGATTGCTGATCAGCCGCGAAACCGAAATGCCGGAGTCGTTGAGGCCCTCGTCCCCGCCTAGCAGGTTGTCGATAACGACTGGCTGATCGACCCAGGGCAACTGGTGTGGATGCAGCGTGTTCGCCTTGCCGACCTGCTGCTTGAACTTCCCGACCTTGGCCAGCAAGCCGCCGGGAAGCGTCGGAAACGTCAGGAATCCTTCCTCGATCTCGACGCCCTCGGGTGAAAAGGCCAGGAAGAAGTCGGCGCGTGCGTACGGATCGACGACAGCCTGAAACGTCGCTTCTGCCTCGTTCATCTCGAAAGCGGGCCGCGGATTCACGTCGTTCTCGCCGAACGCCCCGAGGAAGTTTCCAATGACCGCAATGTCAGGATTGAAGATCTTCGACATCGCGCTTGCACCGCCATAGAACGGCAACGACCCCGTGGGACCGCCTGCGCCGGTGGCGCCCGCCGGCACCTGGGCCTCGGTCGGTGCACCAGGTGTTGGCGGGGGCGCCGTCGGTGCCGCAGTTGGCGGAGTGACCACGGGCGGCACGGGCTGGCCGGGCTCGATCCCCTTCAGCCGTGCCTCGAGAGCCGCCAGGCGTTCGCCGTACGAATCTCGAACGGCTTCGAACTCGGCGCGCAATCGCTCGACTTCCTCGCGCAGTTGCTGAGCCGTAGGCTGCGCCGCCGGCTGGACAGCCGGGGTCTGCGCGTAAGCGAACGCGGGCGCGATGACCAGAGCTGCAGCCAGCACAGGGCGCAGCGACGTGAGCGTGAAGCTCGAACGCAACACTCAACACCTCCTCGACCGGATGGATCTCGATGACCCGCTCCTCGAACGCCGCAGGATCGGTCAACGAGAAAATCTGATGTGACCTGTCGGGAAGCCCGTGGGCTCACCCTGAGGTTCAGCCGAGCGCGGGCGGAGATCGGCCGCCGTTCGGGCCCGCAAAAACGGTGTCCGTTTCGACGATGATGGCGGCGACGATGATGCCGAGGGGAATGAGCGGCCTGGCGGTCTCGACGGTTTCAGGTTCCGTCGCCGCAGACGTGGTGCTCAGACAGGTGATGCAGTCGGGAGGAGACAGGAGGTGGCACGCGATCTCGTGGTACAGCGCCGGCAGTATCGCCGTCGGCAGCACGAACAGCGTCATCGCCACGACGAGCAGCGACCCCAGCCGGGATCCGCGAACGGACGGCCGGAAAAACCACATCACTAACCATTATAGCCGTGAATGGTGCCGGCCCTGGCGTGCTGGCCCCGGACCGGGCTTTCTCGCACCACACCGTCGTCACGGAACGGACCTCTCGCGAACTACGCTCGCCGCACGCGGGAAGCCAAACGATGCGGATCGCGGATCCGCATATACTCGGTCGAATGTTCCCAGTCAGCGACGTTATACCGTCGCGGACGACGCCTTACGTCACTATCAGCCTGATCGCGCTCAACGCGATCGCGTTTCTCATCGAGCTTCAGCTCAGCGACTCCGGTCTTCATCAGCTTGTCGCCAGTTACGGAGTCGTGCCGGCGCGTTTTACGTGGCCGGATATGCTGACGAGCATGTTCCTCCATTCTGGATGGCTCCACTTCCTGGGGAACATGCTTTACCTCTGGATCTTCGGCGATAACGTCGAGGACCGCCTCGGCCACGCGCGCTATCTCCTCTTCTACTTATTTTGTGGCGCTGCAGCCTCGCTCGGACAGGTCGCGAGCCATCCAGAATCCACGCTTCCGATGATTGGGGCTAGCGGGGCGATTGCCGGCGTCATGGGCGCGTACTTCGTGCTCTACCCGCAGTCGCGAGTGCTCACGGCTGTCTTCATCATCATCTTCATTGACCTGATCGAGATTCCGGCAATCTACTTCCTCGGAATCTGGTTCCTGATGCAACTGTTCAGCGGAGTCGGCTCACTCGGCGCCCGCGCCGCCGACGGAGGGATCGCGTTCTGGGCGCATGTGGGCGGCTTCGCCGCCGGTGCCCTGCTCGGCGCCCTCTGGCGAGCCTCGGAAGCGAAGCGTCGTCACGGGTGGGAGCACTCAAGCTGATTTGCCGCTCGACCAGAAGTTTTGGCAGTTGGGAGTTGGGAGTTGACGCGGCCGCGTCTGAAGCGAAGCGGCCCCTAGGACTTGATGCGCTCGCGGACCGCGCGGCCGATTCGGGAGAGCTCGATCATCAGGCGCTCGAATTCCTTCTGATACTCGGGCGGCTGCATGAAGCTCCTGCGGAGTTTCAGCTCATCGATCTCACCCTCGATCACCGCGCGCTTCTGAAGCAGATCGAGGAGCACGTCATCGGTCGGCGCGGCGTTGGCCGTCTGCTGATCCAGATACGTGCGGCTCGCGGCCGAACCGTCGTTGCCTGCCTCGACGGCATCGCGTCCGCGACCGTCGCCGTTGTCGTCGAGCAACGGACGTTCGGTTGCCAGCTGTCCTCGCTGCTGGTAGTGGCGTCGGACGCCGCCAGCCGCTGCGGTGAACGCCTCCCAGATCGAGACACGCCCGTTCTTGTCCAGGTCCGCCTGCTCGTCCTCGAACGCCTTGATGAAATAGTCGGGAAAGATCGTATCGAACCGCTGCGCGACCGAATCGGTCGCGGTGATGACGATCCGGCGTTCACCCGTGACGCGTTCGATGAACGGAAAACTGGCCGACGACGTGTTGACCAGCACGATGCGCCCGGGAAGCCCCTCGACGAGCGCCGCCCACTCGGCTGATTCGAGGTCCGGTCCGACGAGATTGAACTTCGCGTCCACGCCGTCGTACGTGCCATGGCCAATCAGCACGACGAAGAGCAGATCGGAGGCGGTCATGCGCTTGCTGACGCCCGCAATCGCGCGACGAACGTTTTCCGCCGTCGAGCGCCTGGCTGCCGCGGCTGTTTCGGTCAGGACGGTGATATTGGCCGCATCGATCTTCATCCGGCCCTGCAGGACGCGCTGGAGGCTCGACGTCCACTGCTCGTACTGCTGGGCATATTCCTGCCCGCCGCTGGCGCCGGTGACGATGAGGGCGTAGCGCTCGTCCGCCAGAGCCTTTGACGGCAGGGCGCAAATGAGCGCCAATAACAATGTGAGGTGCCGGAGCACGCGCATTATCGCAGCCCCCAACGGCGGCGGAGCACCCACTCGCCTGCGAGTAACAGCACAATTGCCGCAAACGACCAGCCGTTGTGCCAGAGATCGCGGCGGACGCTCAGGGCCGCGGCCGGCACATTCGTTTCAAGGGCGCTGACCACTTCTGCGACATCCGATTCGCTGACGACTCTCCCGCCCGACGCACCGGCAAGACGCTGAAGAACAGCCGTATTGAGCCGCGGATCGGTCATCTCGAGATCGGCACCACCGACGAGCAACCATGCGCTGGCCGAGCCGAGCGGCACTCGCTCGCGCTTCGCATCGGCGACGACACGATAGATGCCTGAGTCACCGGCCTTGAAGCGCGCGATGTATCGCCCGGACGTTGGCGCCTCCGGATCCGCGGTCGCCCGCACCTGCTCGAGGCGCCCGTCCGCCGTCGTCACACGCACGTCGACCGTCGCGTCCCGGATCGGCTCGAACGCCTGGTTGCGGACGGCGATCTGAATAGCAACCGGTGCACCGGCCGCCGCGCCGGGAGGCACGGTAATCGCGATGGGATCGGTAGCTGGAAGCGCCAGCCAGCGGACTGCCTGACGCCAGAACGTGTCGTACGAGCGATCGGTCGCCGGCAGCATCATGCGCCAGCGCCACGCCGCCTCGCCCGCGAAAATCATCGACCGTCCATCACCGAAGCGCTGCACCGCGACCAGCGCGCGCTGCGTTCCGCCGGCGCCGCTCGCCAGTGCGAGCACCGTGGCTCCCGGACGGGGACCGCCGAGCGGAGCAATCGCCGCGAGCGGAGGCACGGTGCTCCACCTCTTGAGGCTGTCGTCTGCCGCGAGCCCCAGCTGCATGACGGGATGCGCCTCGCCCTGCGTGGTCAGCGTCACACGGTTGACGCCTTGGGCATCGACCGCCGGCAATACGCCGCCGGTGCGATCCTGAAGGCTCAGCGGCAGAACCTCTTCGATGGCCGTGTCGGCGAGCCCCTGCTGCAGGAACGAGCGCGCCCCCAGCACGAGGAGACCGCCACCACGCTGCGCCACGAACGCCCGCGTTGCCTCGAGCTGCGAGCGGGTCAGCTGATGGCCTTCGACGTTGGCGAGCACGAGCGCGTCGTAGCGAAAGAGATCGTCCGGCCTGGGCGGGTACCCGTTGCGCAGGGCATCGCTGCGGGACTGAGCCGCCTGGATGTAATAGGTATCGCGCCCCTGCTCGTTGCGTCCCTTGCGAACAACGGAGTCGACCTCGAGGCCGGAGTCGGCCGACCAGGCGCGTTTCAGGAAGCTGTGCTCGAAACCCGGCGCACCTTCAATAAGGAGCACGCGGCGGTTGCGTGCTGGCGGCTGCACGAGCGTGCTCCGCGCGTTGTTCTCCGGCACGAGCTCACCCGGCAGCGCTGGAATTTCGATCGTATAGACCGTCGGCCCGCCCCGACCTGGCGCGACCTGAAAGACGGCATGGATCGGCGCGCCGTCCGCGGCCGGTGAAACGCGGCGAACTTCGATTGGGCGCCCGTTCTCGAGCAACCGCAACTCGATCGGCTCGGTGCCTCCAGCGCCACCATGGCTGACGGCCGACACCGCAAGATCGACGCGCGAATCGTCGAGCACCGCTTCCGCCGCGGTGACGCTGAGAACCTCGCGATCCTGGGCTACTCGAGGCGCGCCGATACCGAAGGCATACACCGGCGCACTTTCAGCGGCCATGCGATCCGCTGTGCCTGCCGTGTCACCGCCGTCGGAGAGCAGCACGATCCCTGGAATCGCGCGGCCGCGATAGCGATCGCGCATGGCTGCGAGGGCCCCCTGAAGGTCGCTTTGGCGGGCCGTCGCCGTCAGATTGTCCGTCGTCACAGGCGCCACGTCGTCGCCGAACCCGATGACCTCGACAGCGAAGCGACTTGACAAGGCAGGGAGCAGGCTGCGGGTGAGGAGATCCCGCGCACGATCGATGCGCCTCGTGTTCTCGACGTCCTCGATTCCCATGCTCCGGGAAAGATCGACGAGCACCGGAACGACGACCGCACGCGCGTCCGGCTCGGTCGTGCGAACGATCGGCCTCATGAGAAAGATGACGATGGCGAGCAGCGTGAGGGTACGCAGCGCAATCAACGCGTATCGCTGTGGAGCCGAGGCGGCAAAGCGCCGGTAAGCCAGCCAGGCGATCAGCATGGCGCCCGCAACGACCATGCACAACGCCCACCACGGAAGAGGGTTCGCGAATGTCACGGCGCTCTATTTTTTGGAGCGGGCCAGCGACTCGTAATAGCGGGCTATCAGGCGGCGGTAGGCATCCGGGACACGGTCGCTGCCGCCAGCGCTCAGTCGATCCTGAGTTTTCTGCCCGGCGATCTTCGCCGAGACGGCCTGTTCGGTTCGCTCGAGCGCCAGGTTGACGTCCTTGCGGAGAGACTCCCAGCCGCTGTAGTCCTGCTTGAAGGGCTGGTTGCCAGGATCGGCCTGGCTTCGCTCGGCCTTTTCGGGTGTGGCGCCCCCAAGCCCGCTGCGCGGGGCGCTTTGCTGAAGCTTGCCAAGCAGCTCGCTTGCGCGCTGAAGCTCGCGCGCGTACTCCTCACGCAACCGCTCGAGTTCCTTTTCCTGAGCGCCGCCCGAGGATCCGCTCGCGTTGGGACGACCCTGCTGACCGGGCGTGGTGCCGCGACCCTGATTCTTCGCCTCGGCGTCCCGTATCTGACGCTCCAACTGATCGAGCCGGTCTCGAATCTCGCGCGTCTGCTCCAACTGGCTCGAGAGGCCCCTCGCTTCGGCGCTGGACGCCCCCAGCAAATCAGCCACGCGGTCCATCGATCGCGCGAGCTCCTCCTCGCCGGCCGCTCCTCCGCGCGACGGCTGCGCAGAGCCGTCCCTCAGCTGCTTCGCGCCTTCGCGCATCCTCCGCCCGATCTCCTGGCGTTCGAGTTCCTTCGCCGCTTCGCCCGCGCGCGCAACCGTTTCTTTCCCTGCTGATCGCGGGGCCCCATCCCCGCTCGCGCCAGACTGCTTGCCGGTCTGTTCGCCCTTGGCGAGCTCTCCGACACCACGCTGCAGGTTGTCGACGCGCTCGGCAAGCCGATCCTTCTCGCCAGCGAGCCTGCGACGCGCGTCGGCCGTTGCCGTCGAATCACTCTTTTCGAGCCGTCCGGCCTCCGCGGCGATTCGTCGCTGTTCGTCGGCAATCTGCTGCGCTTCGAGCTGAAATTCGCCTGCCGCGCGCTGGCGGGCCTCGGGGCTGCCGCCACGTAGTTGCTGTTCGAGCGAACGGAGCTGCTCAGCAGCGCGCGCGCTCTGGTCGGCAGCGGCATTGGCGTCGTTGCGTTGAAGCTCGTTCGCGGCGTTGCGCATCTGCTCTGACGCGTCCTGCATCCGTCCACTCGCGTTGCCGCCCTGCCCCTTTTGCGGGTTGGCAGATTGGTTACCAGCCTGACCGCCCTGTTGCTGGCCCTGCTGTCCGGATTGCGACTGCGATGGTGGGCGCTGACCGGCCTGTTGCGAACCCTGTTGCTGTTCGAGCTGACGCGCGAGCTTCTCGGCCTGCTCGCGGAGCTCGCTCTGCTCTCGCGTCAGCCGCTCGAGCTG
>Ga0075428_100009791_pt1 | contig 10651 bp, 7 predicted proteins | sample RhiMetdeltSRZDD2_FD_75291 | JGI IMG/M metagenome (GOLD analysis project Ga0075428, IMG submission 75291) | Populus rhizosphere microbial communities from Tennessee, USA - Rhizosphere MetaG P. deltoides SRZDD2 | ecosystem: Host-associated > Plants > Roots > Rhizosphere > Soil | place: USA... | reverse complement strand
TTGCTTGCAAGCCCCGCCGGCGACGACTATCTGCAGCAGGTGGCGCTCATCACCGGCGAGTGGCATCGCACCACCGAGCTCAGTGCGTCCGACCGGTTCCTCATCAACCTGACGGCAGCGGGTGCGCCGCGATGGAGCCCGGACGGCCGGCATGCGGCCTTCGAATCCGTATCGGGCGAACGCCGCTCGCTCCATGTCTTCCGCATTGACACCGGCGGGCCGCGCCCGCTCGATCCCTTCCAGGGTTACAGCCTCACGTTCTCGCACGACGGAACGCGTGCGGCCTTCCTGCGAACCATCGAGGACGACGAGCTGCGCGCGGCACGAGCGAAGAGCGCCCCCGGCAACCCTGTGCCCGCGGGACGCGGCGGCCAGACGCTTGCCGAGCTCGAGGCGTCCAGGGCCGCTGTCCTGGAGCGCAATCTGGCCTCGGGCGTCGAAACGATCGTGAGCGCACCCGGGGGCATCACGCGGCTCACGGTCCACTACTCGACTGACGATCAGCTGTTCGTGACGGGCTCTCCGGTGACAGGTCCTGGAGGACAGCCCCAGGTGTACCGCATCGAACGGAAGGGCGCGCCTGTCCCGGTGACGACCGGCTCCACTCCCCTGCGCGTGGTTCAGGCGCTGGCGGGAGGACGCCTGCTCGCCGCTGCCGGCAACGCAGCCTTCGCCATTGTCGAGCCGGCGAACGGCGCAGCTCGCACATTCGACGCAACCACGTACTCCGCGTCAGCGCGTGGCGACACGATCGTGTTCCTCACGCGGGTCAACAACGCGTTCTCCGTGCGCGTCGTGCCTGTAGCGGGCGGCGCGCCGACCGAAGTGAAGTCATCCGCGGCGCAGCTGGCCAATCCGACGATCTCGCCCGACGGACGGCGCGTCGTGTTCCAGATGATGCCGCGTGAGGACTGGGAGCTGTTCGTCGTCGACGCCGCCGACAAGAGCGAGCGGCGGATCACGAACGAGATTCAGCACGATCACACGCCGCGGTTCCTCACCAACGACCGCCTGCTCGGGATCATGGGCGAGCCGCGTCACCGCCGATCGTACGTCTACGATCTCGGCTCCATGCGTCGGAGCCGGCTGTTCCACAACAACACCATCCGCACGCTGTCGATGGAGCACGCGTGGTCCGTGAGCCCCGACGGCTCGCGCGTGCTCGTCGTCGCCGATCGAGACGGCGACACGATCTCGCAGGAGCGAGGCGTGTACCTGGTGGACCTCACCGCCACCGTCACCCGCCAGGAAACGCTCGATCGTCTGGATCGCCAGCTGACAGCTGAAGCCGACCTGCGCGATCGCGGCACCCGCATGTTCGCCGCGATGACGCAGCAGGTGCGCAGCGTGGTCGACAACGCGTCGCTGACGCGCATCTACGGCTACGAACGGGACTTGGTCGCGTTCGGCTCGAAGCACATCTCCCAGCCCGGGAACGCGCTGGCGTCGGAATACATCCACAAGACGCTCGAATCGTTCGGCTATACACCGCAGTACCAGTACTTCGAGGCGCCCGTCGGCGGTGGTCGACCGGCGGTACGCACCGCCAACGTCATCGCCACGCTTCCGGGCGCCGTCCACCCCGAGCTCGAGTACGTCGTGAGCAGCCATTTCGATTCGGTCACGGCCGGACCCGGCGCTGACGACGACACGTCGGGCTCGGCGGCGCTGCTCGAAGCCGCGCGAATCCTGCGCGGCCGCCCCATGCCGGCCACGATCAAGTTCCTGTGGTTCACGGGTGAAGAGTCGGGACTCCTCGGGAGCCGCGAATACGTCCGTCAGGCGGTGTCGCGCGGCGATCGCATCGTCGGCGCGCTCAACAACGACATGGTCGGATTCGCCGATGATCACCGGCTCGACGACACCATCCGCTATTCGAATCCCGGACTTCGCGATCTGCAGCACGCCGCGGCGTTCCTGTTCACGAAGCTCATCACCTACGATGCCCGCTACTACCAGAGCACGGATGCGGCGTCGTACTACGATGCCTACGGCGACATCGTGGCCGGCATCGGCTCGTATCCGATCCTCGGCAACCCCCACTACCACCAGTCGCACGACACCCTGGACACGGTGAACTTCCAGCTCATCACCGAGGTGGCCAAGGCGACGACCGCGTCGATCATGCTGATGGCCTCGAGCCCATCGCGCGTGAAGGACCTCACGGCGGTGGTGAAGGGCGCAGGCGCGGAGGTCGCCTGGGCACCATCGCCGGAAAAGGACGTGTCCGCTTACCTCGTGCGCTCCTGGACGAACGGTCAATCACGGGATGTGCGGGTGACGACGCCTCGAGCCACCATCGCGGGCGCCCGTACGGGAGACGCCGTCTGGGTCAAGGCCGTGACCGCGCGGGGAATCGAAGGATGGGACTGGCAGCGCACGACCGTGCGATAAGCCGCCGTGCGAAGCGCGAGAACTCTCCTCGATGCTACTCCGAACGGAGCGCGCCGAGCGGGTTCGAAAGACTGGCCCGGTAGCTCGGGACGGCACACGCCGCGATGGCAATCGTCAACTGCAGCACCGCGACTGCCATCACGGTGAGCGGGCTGTCGAGATCCTGGTTTCTGAGTTGCCCGGATGCGAGTCGGGAGAGGAGCAGCGCACTGAGAAGACCGACGCAGATGCCCGGCACGGTCATACGAAGACCGCCACCAATGATGTGGCGGGCGATATCCAGCGGCGAGGCGCCGATCGCAGCATGGATGGCGAATTCACGCGCGCGCTGACGCACCGAGTAGGACACGGTCCCGCCCAGACCGACGATGGACAGGAAGAGCGCCAGGCCGCCGCAGAGAGCGAAGAACCGCGTCACTATCAACGCGCCGGACTGCTCGCGCGCATCGATGCGTTGCCTCATGGTCCGAAGGCTGTAAATCGGCAACCCAGAGTCCATCCGCCGAACCTGCTCCCGCACCGTACCGAGGATCAACTCTGGGTCACCCTTTGTGCGGAGCACGATGGCGACGGGTAGCGCCGCGGCCGTAGCGTCGAACGGGAGATACACGTACGGTTCCGGCGCCTCGTTGACCGATCGGTGCACGATATCTGACGCCACGCCGACCACCTGCACACGGCGTCGCTCGACGCCGAGCGACAGCCATTGCCCCAGCGGATCGCCTGACGGCCAGAAACGGCGCGACATCGTCTCGCTGACGATGACCGACTGGCCGTCTGCACCCGCACCCGCGAACTCCCGTCCCCTCGTCACCGGGATCTGCAGCGTGCGGAAGAAGTCCGGCCCGACGCGGTAACTTCCGGCGGTCGGGCAGGGCTCGGGCGCGCACGATTGGCCATCGATCGACACGTCGAGCCGCGCTGGAAACCCCACATAGAAGGGGACACGGTCGGTGACGGACGCACCCGTGACGCCCGGCAGCGCTCGCAGCGCCCTGACGGTGTCGACGATGAAGCGATCTGCGGCAGTCTCCGCATATCCATGGGACGCCGGATCGATTTCGAGCACGAGGGTTCTCTCGACGTTGAATCCGATGTCGACCCGTGCCGTCAGCACGGCCGTGCGCAGCAGCAGGGCGGCGAAGGCGAGGAGCATCGTGGCGCCGGCCATCTGCAGCGACACGACGAACGCGCGTAACCGGCCTGCGCCTGCGGCGCGGAGACCCGCGGTCGGCGCCATCGCTGCGGCAATGGCCACACTGGTGGCCCGGCGTGCCGGCAGGAGCCCAGCGGCAACACCGCACCCGATCATCAGGACCGAGGTGAAGATGGCCACGGTCCAGTCCGGCGTTACGTCCAGGCGCTGTGGGATTGGTGCCTCGGGCGCGAACGTGCCGAGGAGCTGGTCGCTCCACTGGGAGACGATGAGCGCCAGACCTGCGGCGACAGCCGCGAGCACCAAGCTCTCCGTCACGAGCTGCTGCGACAGCCGCCCACGCGTCGCACCGAGCGCCCCGCGGAGGCTCATCTCGCGCTGGCGGTCGACGGCGCGCGACAGCAGAAGACCCATCACATTGAACACGGCAATCAGAAGCACGACCGCGATCATCGACATCGCTGTCACCGCGACCGTGGCAAGCGCCCGCAGTTCCGGCAAGCCTTCTTCGAACGTCACGAATGAAGCCGTGCGTCGCGCGTTCGTTCTCGGCCACGCCCTGGCAAGCTCGCTGGACGCCAGCTGCAGCTGACGGTCGGCGAGCGCCTCCGTCGCGTCGCGGCGGAGTCTGGCGAACAGCGTGAACGTGGCGGCGTCGGGGCGTCGGCTTCGGAGCGGCAATCGGAGCGCGTCCCAGTCGGCGATGCGAACCCAGACGTCCGGGTCGTAGAGGCCGGCGCGGAAATCGCGCGCCAGAACTCCGACAACCGGGACGTCGAGGCCGTTCAGCCGCACCGAAAGACCCGCAAGCGACGCCGCCGACAATGTGCGCTGCCAGAACCGATCGCTGACGACCGCCGACACCGCATCGCCGCGGGAAAACGTTCGACCAGCGGCCGCAGTCACGCCGAGCATGTCGAAGTAGTTGTCCGTGACCGCCAGCCCCCAAGCGATTCCGGCGACATCACCCCGACGGTGGCTGAGCGTGACGATCGTCTGAGCGCAGATGTCCAGGGCGGGCACATCGCGCGTGAACGCCTCGAGCTCGAGGAACGATGCCCCACCGCCTTCGGGTGCGCTGCCGCTCACCATGACCAGCCCGGCGCCGGCGCCCTCGATGGGGGGCGATCGGATGAAGAAGGCGTTCACCGCGCTGAACGCGACCGTCATCGTGCCCAGGCCGATGGCAAGCGTCAGAATCGCTGCCGCGGCGAAACCGGGGTGGCGCACCAGGAGGCGCCACGCGTAACGAACATCGCGGAGAATCGTGTCGAGACGCAACCTCGAACCGCGGAGCATTGCGGATCTAGACGTGCGACGAGCCGACGTATTACAACTCCTGATTCCGGCTGCTGCGGAGCCCCTTGACGCGCGCCAGTGCCTGGCCTGGATTCCGCTGCGACGGCGCGCTGCCCCGGTACCGGCGCGTCGTGCGGTAGTTGGCCATGGGCGAAGCGCGTGACTTCAGCGTCGGAGCGAGAATTACGCGGTGATCTGACGGTCCGGCCTGTTCGCGAAACGGCCTTGGCAACATCGAGGAAATGGTTGATGACGCTCGTCAGGGGTCATCCAGCTGAGGGTTGGCCCCGTTCCGGCCCGTGGCGGCAGAGCATAGACGATCGCCCCGCCCACGTGCCTGACTACTTGCTTTCGGCGCGCTGGCGCTCCCGGTTGCCGTCGGCGCCCGAGCCGACGCCGAATTTCTCGCCCTTTGCGGTGATGGCGGCAGTAACGTAGCCGCCTTCACTACCGTCCTTCAACGGCGCCACCATCACCGTGATCTTGTCGCCGACCTGAATCATCTTGTCGCGATAGCCGGCACGATACATGTTGTTGGTGCTGTGACCCTCGAATTCGATGTCGCGCGTCCCCTTGGCGTCGGTGACGGCCAGCGTGAGCCGCATGTGCGGGTTGATCGCCTGGAACTTCTTGACGACGCCGGTGATGCTCACGGACTTCGCGAAGTCGAACTGCGCAGCCGAATGATGGGCCGCTACTGAGGCTCCGAGGACGAGGAACAGAACGATCGTCAGCGCGCGCACAGACTGTGTCATGGCGTACTCTCCGTCAGCATCCGTTCACGGTCCCGCTCAGGGACGGGCAGCTTTCTTCTCGAGCTCCTCGATCCGCTTGTTCCACCCTTCCTCGGCGCACTCATACGGCAACAGGTGACCATTGGGCACGAACGACCATTTCTTCTCCGTCTTGACCGGCTGTGTGTAGAACACAGGATCGGTCATCGTCACCTCAGCCGTCAGCACCTTGCCGCCTTTTCCGTCGCTCGTCATCCGGTAACGTTCGACGATTCGCGCTTGATCGCTGTGGGCGTATTGCTGATCGACCTGCTCGACGAGCTGCGTCGTTTCGACGACGAGCGTATCGCCTTCCCAGCGGCCGCTCGAGTAGCCGTTGCGTCCGGGGATCCGATCGCGCTCCGGGACATTCCGATCGCCAATATACACGCGCCGCACTTCGGTGTGCGCTTCGTAGATGATCGTGATCTGCTCGGGGCGCTGGATGATCTCCATCGGATAGCCGCCGGAGCCGAGCATCGAGCCAGGCATGCCGGTGCCGAGACAGTACCCGCCCGGCGTGTCGCCGGTCGGCGTCACGAGGGCACGATACGCGGACACCTTCTTCTTGGCGACGTCGGTCGTCGGCAGCGCGGCAGCGCCGCCCCCGCGCCCGGCGCCCCCCCGGCCCTGCCCCGGTTCTGAATAGGTCGTCCACACACCGGTGAAGTCCGGGTGGTCGTCGGCGGCACGCACGCCGGACGCAAGGGCGAGCGCTGTACAGAGTCCGAAAACACTCAGTCGCGCTCCAGCACGCGTAGACTGCCGCATGACATCCTCCACCGGCCTGTTGCGATCGAGCGCCGCGTCCACCCGCCGGCAAGTGAACCTGGAGGACATTACACCAGTTTTGCTCCGGTCTCAGTCGGTAGCCCGTCCACCGAGGCGGCGACCGTCGGCGAGCGTCATGGAGACGAAGATTCCTCCCGGCTCTCCGCTCTTCAGCGGATTGACGACGACGGTCACCTTGTCCCCCGCCTTGAGCGTCGTCGACTTCCACCCGGTCTTGACCATGGAGTTCGGGCTGCCGAGCTCGACGCCCCACCGTTCACTGCCCCGTTCGTTCGGCACCTCGAGCTGAATCGCCGCGTGGGGGTTCGTCCAGGCGAATTCGACCACCGTACCGACCAGGGTCTTGGTGACGGTGCGATCGAACAGCACCGGCGAGTGATGGGCGACGAGCGAACCGGCCGCCAGGAAGACGGCGAGCACGCTGATGACGACTGAGCGCTTCATGACTCCCTCTCCCACCGCGGGCAGGCCGCGGCGATGACTGAAACACTACTCACTGCCAGTGCGTCAATTGACGATGCTCTTCGATCGGGTCGCGGGAAGCCGCTCGTTCAGATCAGGCAGGCACTGCACCTCGGTGATGTCGGTGTCCTCGACCCGTCGGAACGTCTTGGTCATCTTCCACTCACCGACCCAATTCTTCGGGTCGGTCATCGTGTAGTCGATGTCGAGCCTGCCGTCGGCGAGCATGTGGAAGCGCTCGATGATCTGGAGATCCTGGCTCGCCGGAATCGAGGCGCCGCCCTGATCGAGCCAGTGATGATGTCCAGGGAAGTACCTGGTATCGACGACGAGCGAATCGCCTTCCCAACGGCCAATGGACTCGCCGTTGAACGACCGCACCACTTCATCCACGGGCGTATGCTGGCGGCCGTCAAGGTAGATCATACGCACGCTGTTCATGAAGCCGCTGATCATGTAGACGGCTGTCGGCAGCTGCACCACGGCGATCGGCCAGACCCGGGTCATGATGAGCGGCATGCCCGCAGGCCAGCACTGACCGATATCGTCGCGGTAGACGCCGCCCTGTTTCAGCGCCTCCAGGCCGCGATCGTAGTGCACCTGCGCCTCGGGCGTGAGCTTGAACGTCGGCGGAACGAACTTCCAGGTGTTCGCGCGGCCGTCGTGCTGCCACGTGCCGGTCAGGTTGAACGGTGCGGCGGGACGCGCCTTGGCGAGGTTCGTGACGGCCAGCGCTCCGAGCTTCGCGGGCGGCGCAGGTGTCGTCTGACGCTGCCCCTGGGCGCCGGCAACCGTCGCTGCCGCGCCGAGTCCGCACGCGACGATGGCCACGACCAGGTGGCTGATGACGTTCCTGGACATGAGTGACTCCAATGGCATGGGCCGAACTGCGGCCACCAATGATTCTGCGCCGGGCCCCGCAGGTCAAGCCGCCTGGTAGATGCGTGTCTCGACGCGAACTCCAGTCAGCAGGTCCGCAACGATTGTCGGACGATGGATCGAGAAAGCCTCGCAGTCGCGAAGCCAGGAGGCCTATCTTGACGGTGGCGGGCAGGGCTGGAGCGTGGCGACCGGCGCGCGAGCCGGGTCGTAGCCGGAGCTCATGGCTTGAGCAGCCACGCCTGGTTCCGGCCGCCGCTGCAGGCCCATTGCTGGACCTTGGCGCCGTCGGCGCGGCTGGCATCGAACACGTCCAGGCATTTCCCGGAACCGACGCTGACGAGGCGGTATCGATTGTCGCCGGCTCGATCGAGCCGCCAGAGCTGGTGGTCGCGGCCGCTATAGCGGTTCTGCTGCGCGATGCCGCCGTCCTGGTTGGAGTTGTCGGCCACTTCGAGCGCCTTACCGCTTCCCTGGCTGATGATCGAGTAATAGCCGCGGTCCCGCTCGAACACGTCCCAGCGCTGGTTGCCGCCGCCGCTGCAGCTCCACTGCTGGACCTTGGCGCCGTCGCGGATGCTCCGGTCCTCCACGTCCAGACACTTGCCGCTGTTCTGGTTGACGAGGGCGCCGCTGAAGAACGGCTTCTCGACGGGAGGCACGACCACGACCGGCGGGTTGTCGCCAGGGAATCCACCTGGGCGGTTGTCCGGCGGCAAGTCGTCCCACCGGTAGCTGACGTCCACGTTGCCGCTGCGGGTGCTGACCATGCAGTCGAACGAGTACGGGCGACCCCGATCGTCGCGGTCGCGGCGGTAGATCCCGGTCCCGCGGATGCTCACTCTCGAACCCGACTCCTGCCTGAGGCGGGCCCGCCGGTAGTCGACGTCCGCGTCCGGGCGGCGGCCGCCAACGGTGCGCCCCATCTGGAACTCCAGCTCGGATTCACACCGCCTGATGAGGAGGTCGTCGTCCTGTTGCGCCTGTCCCGGTACTACTGCGCCGGCTAGACCAGCGAACATCATCGCCACGAGGACCGGGCTCGTGCGCCTGCCGACTTTACCGACGCGCCACATGTGCTGAGTGGTGCTCATCATTCGCTTCTCGCCAGGCAGCATCTCGATTCTACTTCGGAGCCAGAACACGCCTTCATCCCTCTTATCGTCATCGGGTTGGCGCACTTGAATCGGGCGTGCGAAGCAGATCTCGATTGAGCACTTCGGCCAGCTGCTTCACAGCATTGCGGGTGGATACAGGCCTTTCGCAAGCGGGCCGAGCTGAAGCTCGGCGCTGCTCGTGGCGACGGGTCAGCGCCGCCGGACGAAGTTGCCGGCAACGCCGCAATCGGCCGTGCACGGTGGCGGTGGCACGTACGTGTCCTTGATCGTCTTGCGGTACTCCGGATAGAGCGTGTCGCGATAGCCCAGCACGGCCTCGCGCGGCAGGTTGTACAGCTTCATGAACTCGTCGAGGAACGGGTTCTGGTCGGGCGGAAAGTGAGGCACGCTGTCGCCGGGTTCGCGCCCCTCGAAGCCGGTGACGCACGGATCGCGGTAGTCGAGCGGCGTCTTCGAGAGCCTGAAGCTCTTCGAGACGACCTCCGGCTCCGCCAGATAGACAGGATCGCGCGCCACCATCAGGACCGTGAGCACGTCGCCGTGGCGGAAGAATCGCCAATCGATCGTCGCCTGGTCGCTGAGCGGCACACCGGTCTTGCGGATGAATCCCGCCTTGAGGTGCGTCGTGCGCGCGGCCAGCGCGCCGCCCTCCCAGCGGCCGGTCGTGAAGCCAGCCTGCGTGTGAAGGGCGTTCGCGGACGGACGCGGTCGATCGTCCATCCAGATGGTCATGGTCATCCAGTCTTCCCACGCGTCGATCGTGTAGGACGCGACCCGGTTCGTTCTTGGGTCCGACTGACTCGAGGTCCGCAGACCGAAGGGACCGAGCACCACATAGGCCGCACCCCAGCCCTGGCACTGCCGCTCGATCATGGCCTTCTGCGACTCGTCGTAGGAAAGCGCCCGCGTCCGGCCTTCCTCCGTCAGTGCCAGCCCGAGGTAGTCCACCGGCACCGAGTCGTTCTGCACGTCCTCTGTCGCGAGCGGGGCCCACGATCCTGCGAATTCGAACTGACTCGGGAGCACCGCTGGACCGGTCTGCGCGAACGCCGTGCGAGCGGCGAGGACGACGATCAGCGCGAGTGCGGACCGACGCGCTACCAGGTCGATGAGCATGGTGTGGGATCCCACTTGGAACCGTCAGGCTCCCTCTTGAAGTGCGGGCTCACGACATACGGCGCGTTCAGGTACACAGGATCCTCGACGATGGTGTTGACGAGCAGCAGCTCGCCGCCATCGGCGAGAGCTGCGAGGTCGAAGTGCTCCGAGACGGTCGCGCGCTCACTGTAGGGTACGCCGTTCTTGCGCAAGTAGCCGGCCCGCAGGTTCGACGTGACGACGCTCAGGCTGCCGCCTCGGTCGGGCGCCGCCACAGCCTCCCAGCGTGCGAGTGACTCTCCCTGCCACGTGGGAGGCGTCCCAGACGAGGACGCGCGTGCGGTGAAACGAAAGAGACGCGTCTGCGTTCCCGCGTCGGTGTCGATGCGCAGCGTGTCGGCATCCTGCCACGTGATGTGCAAACGGCCGGGCACGCTCATGATGCCGCCAGCACCGTACGATTTGCACTGGTTGCCGGCTCGTTCGTCCGCCAGAGGATCCCACGCGTTGACGATCGGCACTGCCGCCGGTGAGACCGGGATTCGACGGTATTCCCCTTTTGCAGGCGTCACCATCCGGTACCGCCAGTTCTCGGTTACGTAGGCCACCCAGTATCCGGTCAGATCGATTGGTGCCGCGTCGCGCGCCGACCGCGGCGGGACACCGCCCTGCCGTTGTGC
>Ga0075428_100009790_pt1 | contig 10651 bp, 9 predicted proteins | sample RhiMetdeltSRZDD2_FD_75291 | JGI IMG/M metagenome (GOLD analysis project Ga0075428, IMG submission 75291) | Populus rhizosphere microbial communities from Tennessee, USA - Rhizosphere MetaG P. deltoides SRZDD2 | ecosystem: Host-associated > Plants > Roots > Rhizosphere > Soil | place: USA... | reverse complement strand
GCGCGGGCGGTGCGGGCGGTGCGGGCGGTGCGGGCGGCGCGGGCGGCGAGCCACTCTGCCTGACCAAAAATCGCGGTGCCGACAACACGCCGCGCTATTCGCCAGACGGGAAATGGCTCTCCTATCTGTCCATGCAGCGCGCGGGCTTCGAGGCGGACCGGCTGCGGCTGATGCTCGTCGGGCGGTCGGACGGTCGGATAGTCGGACAGCCGGTCGACGCAACTGCCGGCTGGGACCTTTCGGTGGGCACGTATTCCTGGTGTCCGAGCTCGAAATGCATTTACGCGGTCGTTGAAGAGCGTGGGCGAGACAACATCTACCGTATCGACCTACCGGTGTACAAGCGGACTCGCGTTGTTACCGGTGGCGTGAATACGGCCGTACGAGTCGGCCCGGACAATCGGACGCTGGCCTACCTCCATCAAAGCAACACGCAGCCACCCGAGGTCTGGACCTTCAACAGAACGGCCAGGGCTCTCTCACATCACACAGATTCCGCGGTCGCGACACTCGACCTGCCACCGCTCGAGGAATTCGGCTTCGTCGGCGCGCTGGGCGACTCGGTATTCGGCTGGTCGCAGAAGCCGCCGGGCTTCGACGCTGCCCGGAAGTATCCGCTCATCTATCTCGTTCATGGCGGACCGCAGGGGGCGTGGTTGGACAACTGGGGTCCCCGCTGGAACTACCAGATGTTCGCCGCCCGGGGGTTCGCCGTTGCCGCGGTGAACTTCCATGGCTCGACCGGCTACGGACAGAAATTCACGGACGCCATCTCACGGCACTGGGGCGATTATCCGTTTGAAGACCTGATGAAAGGCTTGGACGTCGCGGCGCGGCTCCCGTACGTAGACTCGACCCGCATGGGCGCCGCAGGCGCCTCGTACGGCGGCTACATGATCCTCTGGATGGCCGGCCACACGGACCGCTTCAAGGTGCTCGTCGACCACGACGGCGTGTTCAATCCGGTCAGCATGGCGGGCAGCACGGAAGAGCTGTGGTTCACCGATTGGGAGTTCGGCGGCTCGGTACAGCGCAATCGCGATCTGTATGAAAAGTGGTCGCCGCTCAACCACGTCAACAACTGGAAGACGCCACTGCTCGTCGTGCACGGACAACTCGATTACCGCGTGGACCTGTCGGAAGGGTATCAGGCCTTTACCGCGGCGAAACGCATGGGAGTCGAGGCGAAGTTCCTCTACTTCCCGGACGAAGGGCACTGGGTGCTGCGGCCGCGCAATCGCCGCATCTGGTGGGGCACCGTCCTAGACTGGCTGGAGGTGCATCTGAATGAAACACCTCACCCGTAATACGCTCCTCGCGCTGCCGCTCGCGCTTCTGATTTCCGCGGCGCTGCCGCGGGAGGGGACAGCCCGTTGGGACTTGTTGGACGCGTTCATCCTCGCGTTCAGCTTCACGTACGTCGGCTATTGGGTGGAAGTGTGGTTGCTCAAGATCCCGGGGATCGAGACGTCGAGCGGAAAAGTCATTCGCGTAGCCGGCTGGTTTGCCGGTGGGCTGTGGTGCTACGTGCTGGCGCGCTGGGTGCTGACCGCGTATGGCCGGGATACGAGCCAACTGCCATCGCTGATCTGGGGCGGGTTGTTCTTTGTGGCGTTGCAGTTCGTGGTGCACGGTGTGCTGCAGGCGGGTGGCAAGCCGAACTTTTACTCCGGTCAATTGACGGAGTCTCTCCACTGAGCTGGCGCGCCAAAAACGACTTCATCCTCCTGGCCGCCGTGCTCGCGGCCTGCGAGCACGGCGCTCCTTTCCGTTCGTCCGGCTACTCCCCAACCGAACCTTTCAACGCTCCACCGCTGATCCGGCTCACGCTGAATCCCGGTGATGAGTTGACGCCGGCGTGGCTGCCGGATGGGCAGATCATATACAGCGCCGAGCGCATAGATCGCGCCGATCACGACCGCTGCTTCGCATTCATGCCCGGGAACGGGGCGGCGATTTCGCACTATGGCTGCCGCACGCCCACGTCCAACGATTCGCTTGACGCATTCCTCGAAGCGGCACCGACCGGGTTGGGCGATGGACAGATCGCGTATGTGCGAGAAGGCTCCTACCGGCTCCCAATCCCACCGGTCTCGCCCGGCGTGAACGCGGTCGTCGTCGCGTCGCTGACCGATCCCAACGCAAGCACGGTCGTTCAGAGCCTTCCCTATTTGGCTCCGTCCGGCCGTACACACTGGGGGATCTCGAACCCGCGTTGGCTCGACGCATCCAGGCTCGTGTACGTGGGCGAAGACGTCAGTTATCCGCGACCGTGCTCCATGTGCCCGCCCGATACCGTGCGCGTCGGACTCGAGATCGCGATCCTCGATCTCGCGCCGCCGACGCCCGTAGTCACGATCGTGCCGGGCACCGACAGCGCGTCGTCCGTGACGGTCGGCGCGAGCTCCGACACGATCTATTTCACCCGCGAGAACGACGCGGCTGTCTACCGGCACATGTTTTCAAGCGGCGTGACCGATTCGGTTCATGATTTTGGAGCCGGCCGCCTGGTGCGCGACGTCGCGTGGGCTGCGGGACGTCTGTTTGTGGTCGTGGACGGCATTTCGGACATCGGCGGCGACGTGCACATCCTGGGGCCGGTCCCCGGCACGGATTCGCTGGTGCAGGCGCCTCTTGGCGGCGGGTTCGTCTGGTTCGAGCGCCCCGCGCCGTCGGCAGACGGCAGACGCTTCGTCGCGCAGGGCTTCGCGTTCACCCGTGACACAACGATCGCCTCCAGTCGAGAGATATGGCTCTTCGAGCTGCCGTAACCGTCGGAGGCGTGGCGCTGTGCCTGTCTGCAACCGTCTTCACCCTCGCGGCGCAGACCAACGGGTCCATCGTCGGGCGCGTCCGGCAGCGCGAAGGCGGTGGACCGCTCGCCGGGGCGCAGGTGGGACTCGATGGGCGCTGGGTCGCCCAAACCGACTCGACCGGGTACTACCGCATCCGCGAAGTGCGCAGCGGCTGGCACACGGTGATGGCGCGTTCGATCGGCTTCGAGACGGTGCGACGCGACAGCGTGCTGGTCCGCGCCGGTCAGACCACGGTGGTGAATTTCACAGTCGCCGTTTTTACGATCGAAGAGCCGATCGTCGTGGAAGCCTACGCCGACTCGATCCTCGATCCCAGTGTGGTCGCATCGGTGCAGCGCATCGGGGGCGATGAGCTGCGGCGCTTTCCGGTCACGACCGTCGGCGAAGCGGTGGCACTCTCCGCCGGCGCCGTGGGGGAGAGCTACCGCGGCGGCCGGCTCGGGCAACAGGCGTTCGTGCTCGATGGGTTGGGCGTGAAGAACCAGCTGGACGCGTCCACCGGTCCGTTGGGCCTGCGGGTCCCGCCCGATCTGCTGGTGGAAGCGTCGCTCGCGACGAACGGGTTCTCCGCGCGCTACGGCCAGGCCATCTCGGGACTCGTCAACGTCGTGACGAAGGACGGCGGCGATCGGTGGACCGGTCGCGCGGCGTACGAGACGGACCGGCTGCTCTCGGGCGCCGCCGATCTGGGCCTGGATCGTTTCCTCGTGGCGGCGGAGGGACCCCTGACCCGCGACATCGGATTCGTCGCCGTGTTCGACGCCGAAGGGCGGCTCGACGCCGATCCCGTCAACGCGCCACCACCACAGGATGCGCTCGACCCTCGGAACCAGAATCCGGCGATGCTGCCGCACAACAGCAGTGAGCGTTACGACGCCGCCGCCAAGCTGCGCTTTACTCTTGGTAGCGCCCACACCCTTCGGCTTTTCGCGCTGCGGTCGGTCGAGCAGCGGCTGTTGTACGATCCCGTCTACAAGTACGACACCGAGCACGCTCCTGCGCTGCACGTGAGCGGCGACCTGCTCAGCGCCGATCTCCAGCGCGTCAGCAACAACTTTACGACCGCGCTGCGGGCCGGTTATTTCGCGCGCTCGTTCACGCGGGGTGCGCTCGCCGAGCAGCCGAGCTACGGGTTTGGGGCGTTCACGGGACAAGAGTTCCGGTTCATCGGCGAGGATCTCGTGCGCAGTCAGGACACCGCGGGCGCGCGCGTGCCCATTCCCGGGTTCACCGCGCCCGATCTGAGCGATCGCACACCGTGGGGAGTGCCGGCGTTCTTCCGAGGCGGCGGCCCGGCCGGTGACGTTTCGTGGAATCGGTTCCGCGAGCTCCGCGGCCAGGCGGACTTCAGCCTGGGGGGTCCCCGCGGGGATTTCTATTTCGGCGGCGAAGTCGCGAGCCAGCGCGTCCAGATGTTCCAGCGCGCGCTGGGATACCTCCCCGTGGGCGACAGCGTCCCACCCGCGACGGCGACGAACTTCACGCCGCTGTCCGCCGCCGCCTACGCCGAGGGCCAGCTGCGCGGTGACGATTTCGTGTTCACGTTTGGCGTGCGCTACGACCAGTTCAATCCCGGCAGCGGCGTGCCGGGAGGCGTGGTCTACAGCGCGCAGCGCAGCATCAATCCGCGGCTGGGATTCTCGACGGTCTTGAAGGGCGCGACTGTGGTCGCGAGCTGGGGCCGCTTTTCACAGGCTCCAGACTTTCAGTATCTCGTGGACGCCGCCTTTGACGATACCCTGCGCACCGGCCGCTTCCGTCGCGGCAATCCGAATCTCGGCTTTGAAGACGCAACGCAATACGAGTTCTCACTGCGGATGCGCCCATCCCCGACGACGAACCTGCGAATCAATGTCTTCAATAAGCTCCTCGATGGGATGGTCGCGTCAGTGCCGCTCGGCGTCGATCCCGACTCCACGATCTTTGGCAATCTCGATTACGGTGACGTCAAAGGCGCGGAGGTGATCGCGGAGCGGCCGCTGCGCAACGGTTGGGGGGTGCGAGTCGCCTACACACTCCTGAATGCCAAAGCGACGGCGACCAACGCGTTCCAGCTGACCCGCCGCATCCGCGTCGAGCCGGGCGGCGACACACTCAATCCGGCGCGCGTGACGTTCCCGCTCGATTACGACCGCCGCCACAATATCACCGTGATCGGACAGGCGCAGGTGTCCCCGGCCGGGGGGGGGCCCCGCGTCGCGGGCGTACGACCGTTTGCGGGACTCGAAGCGGCGACGATCGTGCGCGTCAGCTCGGGACTGCCGTTCACCATGACGAACCTGACTGGCGACTCGCTGATCGGCTTGCCGAACAGCCACCGGCTCCCGACGCTCGTCACGGTGGACTTGCTCGTGCGCCAGCCGATTCAGTTATGGGGCCAACGCTGGCAGGGGAGTCTGTACGTGGATGTGCGCAATCTGCTCAACCGGCGGAACGTCGAGGCGGTGCGCCGCGAGACAGGGCAACCGGAAATGACCGAGACGCAGATTCAGCAAATGGCGGGCGCGGCATACGCCGAGCATCCCGAACCGATTCCCTATGAGTCGCCGCGGTATCGCTCGTACGCGGATCTGGACGGGAACGGCCTCATCGAAGGACCCACGGAGCTGCTCCCGCTATATATGTCCGCGGCGCGTGATTACGGGCAGCCGCTCTTCTCATACGGGGCGCCGCGCCTCTTCCGCCTCGGTGTCGAGCTGCTGTTTTAATCCCTCGAGCATGTATCCGGCGGCGACGCCGCCCACAACCAGCAACAGTCCAACCCAACCGAGCAGCGTCAAACGCTGGCTGAACAGCAGGAGCGCCAGAATGGCGCCCACGACGGGCTCGATCGTGGCGGCGACGGACGCGGGCGCGGCCTCGATGCGTTTCATCGCACCGAAGAAAAGGAGGTTGGCGAGGATCACCGAGCCCGCCGCCAGTCCCAACAAGCCGCGCCACGCAGCAGCCGAGGGCGGGGGCGTGGGCGCGCGGCCCCAGATGGCGAGCGCTATCCAGATCAGCACCACACCGCCGACCGCTTCGAGGAACAAGACCTTCACGACACCGTAGCGCGGCGCGGCCCACCGGCCCATCAGCGACGTCAGCGCGTAGCTCAATGCGGAGAGCAGACCGCCGGCGATGCCGGCTGCGATTCCCATGCGCGCTGCTTCGGCTCCCACGTTGCTGCCACCCGTGACGGTCAGCGCCACGCCGATCATGACGGTGAAGGCGAGCGCGATGCGGGTTGGAGTCAGGGCCTCTTTCAGAATGATGCGGGCGAGCACCGCGACGATGATGGGCGCGGTGTAGAGCAGCGCCGCCGCGCCCGCGACGCCGGCGCCGCCGATCGCGAACTGGTAAGCGATCTCGAACAGCGCGACGAGCGCGCCGCCGCCGAGTCCGACAATGAGCCAGCCTTTTTGATCCGCTTTAAACAGGCTGCGGCGGAACAATACTCCCCAGACTGCGAGCGCGATTGTTCCGATGAGCACACGCCAGAAACCGATGCTGGTGGCCGGCATGAGCGTATACAGTCCGGTCGAGAGCGGACCGGTGGTGCCCCACGTGGCCCCTGCGCCGAGCGCGCAGAGGTATCCGACGATGCGATTGGACCTGTTGGAGGCGGCGTCCGTCACGACGCCAAGTTGCCCGTCGTCAGTTCTCCGCGCAACACAGTCACGGCCTGGCCGCCGAGCCGGACGCGGTCGCCTTCGAGCCGGAGCCGGATCTCGCCGCCACGCGCCGAGGCTTGAAATGCCATCAACTCTTTCTTGCCGAGTTTGGCGCTCCAGTACGGTGCGAGCGCGCAATGCGCTGAGCCGGTGACGGGATCCTCGGGGACGCCGGACTGTGGTGCAAAGAAGCGGGAGACGAAGTCGTACTTGCCCTTGTCGGCGCGGCTCGTGACGATCACACCGCGCGCCTTGACGCGGCTTACCGCACCGAGATCCGGATCGAGCTTGCGGACCGTGGCTTCGTCCTCGAGCTCAACCAGATAATCGAACTTGCTGCGGCCGATGAACTGCGGTGTCGCGCCCAGCGCCTCGGCGAAGCCGGGCGGTGAAGCGGCCGGGGACACCGGCGTTACGGGGAAGTCGAGCTCGATCAAGCCGTCACGCCGGTCGGCGGTGAGCAAGCCGCTCTTGGTGTGAAAGCGCGCCTGCTCGGTGGGCGTCAAGTGTCCGTCTTCCCACAGCACGTGCGCGCTCGCGAGCGTGGCGTGTCCGCACAGATCGACTTCGACGGTCGGAGTGAACCAGCGGAGATCGTAGCCGTCGGGTTGCTTCACGAGAAACGCGGTCTCGGCGAGGTTCATCTCGCGCGCGATGTCGAGCATCCACGCTGGATCGGCGGCTTTCGGCAGGATGCAGACGGCGGCCGGGTTTCCCGCGAACGGGCGATGGGTGAATGAGTCGACTTGCGTAATCCGGAGGGCCATGCCTCCAAATCTATCGCGGTCGAACGAGCCGGCGGGCGCCCCAGTTCACCCCTGCAGCGGCGAATGCGCTCGCGTAGACCGCTGCTACGGTGGCTCCAGCCTCTCCTTCCTGCAGCAAAGTCAGAAGGAGTCCCAGTCCTACGCCCATCGCCCAGGCTGTCAGCGACAGTGTGGCCCAACGCCACGGCGCATGGCCGTACGCGAATGCCAGGACGAACGTCGCGAGCGCGATCACGACCACGCCGAGCGACTCGGTACCCAACAGCCCGGCACCGAACGCAAGCCCGAGAGTGCAGGCGGTCAGGTAGCGCATCCTAAGCCAGACGCACGCGTGCTCGCTGCCAAAGCGCGATGGCGGCAATGACACACCCGATTAAGGCACCGCCGATAGGATTCAGGATGATGTCGCCTCCGGCTCCCGTTGCAAACCATCCCACGACTCCGCCGATGGCCGTGCCGACTGAACAGACGAGAAACATTCGCCCGAGTGGCACCCGCCGCAGCAAGAGCCACGCGAGGAGTGGCGCGATGATGGCCCCGAGCGGGGCACCAAAAATCGCACCAATCTCAAACAGCTCGATCGAAATCCGGCCGTCTGCCAACACGACGACGAGCGCGAACGCGGTCCCACCCGCCAGAGCGCCTGAAACGATGCCGGCGCCCACGAGCCCAATCGTCACCACCACAATCCGGCCTAGTCGTGTCATCGTCAGCTCGCTCTCGCCAGCGCAAAAGTGGTCTTGCCATGCAACAAACTGTTCTCGTGACCAACGATCAACGCAGTCTCTGCATCGTTGTTTCTCAGCACGAGGCGCAAACTCTGTGCAGGCGCCGGCACATCAAAGACGATATCGGTAGTGTAGGACTCGCCGGGAATGAGCGGCCGCCGCAGTCCGTCGGTCGAGCCCGGGTATTGACGACCCTCCGCGTCGATCAGTGCGACATAGCGGCGATTGGGCGTCAGCGTCGCTGTTCTCGACCGCCGTGAGGAAATTGTTTCCTCGTCGAACCGCACCTTTACCGTCACGACGTGCCGGACCAGTCCACCGCCGACCGATTCGGCTTTGGCTCCTGCCACCGAATACGCCAGGTGGCAATCGATCTCACAGATGTGTTTCTCTTCTCCCGGCGCAAGCACGCGACTCTGGCTCGCGATCGAGCCGGTGAGAACGATCGCGAGATACAGCACGGCGCCACCGACGAAAACTCGAGCTGAGATGCGCGCTAGCCGCTCTCGCTTCGTGATGCGCGAGAACAGATAGGTCCCAGCGAGGGCGAATGCGGTGAGCGCGGCGCCGATGAACAGCAATACCGTGAAGGGATTCAGGCCGTCAGTGACCACGGGGTGCCTCCTTGAAGTCCGTGCAGGACGAGCGTAACTCGGCGGCGCGCTCACTCAGCAGACCGCGCGCCCGTGCGCGAGTCCAGTTCCACGTCCGCCAGTCGGCGTATGTGCTCGCGCGCTCCCCATCCACCCAGCGGTCGAGCAACCGGGTGACGACGATGCAGCGATCTTCGTAACCGAACCGGGGCAGCGCCTCCAGCAACGCCGGCACCGCGTCAGCGCCCAGCGTGGTTGCGTAGCGCGCGTCGAACGGACGTTCGGCGACTGGACGATTCAGGTTCGTCCTGACGATGAACGCGTCGGGATTGAGAACGTGCAGGCCCGCCAGCACCGCGAAGGCCTGCATCAGCGCGCCGAACGCGAAGCGGTGCCGTACACCGCGCAGGATCGTCCACGAGAACCAGGCGAAGACGCCGACCAGCAGGACCATGAACGCGGTGGCGTACAACCGATCATCGGTCAGTCCATACGCCTCGACGTAGAGCCGCATGCGCTGCAGCGCCGACGCCATGATGACTGCCAGCAGCACCAGCAGCAGGCCGGCGAGCTGTCGGAAGACGCGGACCTGTGCCACCGTGCCACTGCTCACGAGATGATCCGCACCGAGGAGCACCGGCAAGACGAGCCCCGAGGCGACGACGAGCTGGAAGAAGCCCTGGCGGGCGTACTCAGCGAACGTCAGGCCGCTCGTCTGCTCCACGATGGATGCACCGCCGAAGAAGTACCGCAGCTGCACGACGACGAACATCAGGAACAGGAAGTTCAAGAGGCCGAGTGCGGTGGCGATGGGTACGACGCTCGCGATCGGCCTCGCGGTGGGACTCTGAAGCCCAACGGGTTTGCCGAGCAGTCCCCACGACAGGTAGCCCGCGGTCACCGCGCCCCAGAACACGAACAGAAATGCGTGCTGTATGACGGATTCCATGTCGAGGGCGAACATGTTGGTGAGCACGGTACTGAACACCGGATCCGCGGATGCGAACAGCGCCGCGAAGATGACGAGCAAGGGTGCCGCAATCAGCAAGCCGAGTGCTGCGCCGCGCAGGTGGCGCGTGCGGCCGTCTTGCGGCAGCTCACGCCATTGAATGTCGCGAAATATGAGCGCGAGGCTGCCGACCACGCTCCAGAACATCGCGGTCACGATGCCACGCACGTAGTCGAACGGATACCAGGTCGAGATCCGCTCGCCCTGCAGACTCGCGGCCGCGAGCGCCAGGGTCACGACCATGGCCAGCATGTCGAACGTCGCGAGCGTCACGGCGTCGCGGCGCAGGAACGCCGCGCCCAGCAGCAGCGCCGTGACGGCGAGCCAGGCCGTGTCGGGTCCGTGCTGAATCTTGTTGCGGCGGACGATCCACACGCCTGTTCCCACCAATGCCGCCGTGCCAAGCGTGACGTTGAGACCCCACGGCATGGCGCGCAGCAATGTGTCGCCCACGAGACCGGCGACCACGCCGGCGCCGGCGATCTGGAGACCCAGCTTGGTGCGGTGCGTCAGGACGGGTACGGTCACACAGCCTCCTGCGTCGGCAGCCCGCCGAAGCGGCGGTCACGTGAGTGGAATTCATGGATCGCGGCAGCCAGGTGCGATGCCCCGAAATCCGGCCACATCCGATCTGTGAACCATAACTCCGCATAGGCGCATTCCCACAGCAGGAAGTCCGACAGGCGCTGCTCGCCGCCGGTGCGAATGAGCAGATCGACGTCGGGGAGTAGCGCCCCGCGCTCGATCGCGGCGCGCGCGGAGTAATCCACTGCGATCCGCAGCTCGAGGCGCGTGCCAGAGCTCGTCGCTCGCTCGGCAGCCGTGATCGTATCGACGAGGGACGGGGGCAGCCGGTCGCGCCGGCCAACGACTGTGAGCCTCACGCCTTTCTCGGTGAGCTCAGCCGTCTCGGTGCGGAGGTAGCGCGCGAACAGGTGCATCAACGCCGACACCTCGGTCGCGGGGCGGCTCCAGTTATCGGACGAAAACGCGTAGAGCGTGAGCGCGGTGATGCCGCAACCGGGCGCGATCTCCACGATGCGGCGAACGGCCTCGGCGCCTGCGCGGTGCCCGGCGGCGCGCGG
>Ga0075428_100009789_pt1 | contig 10652 bp, 10 predicted proteins | sample RhiMetdeltSRZDD2_FD_75291 | JGI IMG/M metagenome (GOLD analysis project Ga0075428, IMG submission 75291) | Populus rhizosphere microbial communities from Tennessee, USA - Rhizosphere MetaG P. deltoides SRZDD2 | ecosystem: Host-associated > Plants > Roots > Rhizosphere > Soil | place: USA... | reverse complement strand
ACGGTCCTGGAACTCGTCGGGGTCGAGCAACCCGCGGCACTGAGTCATCGCAGACCGTCCCGCCCCCTACTTGTTGTAGCTCGCGTCGTGTGCCTTCTTGAGGTCCTCCCAGGTCTTGCTGAACTCCTTCTGCTCCTCCTTCGTGAGGATCCGGAACGGCACCTGCACCTCGCTGTCGCCGAAGTTCACGATGAGCCAGTGCTGGCCGACCTTGATGCCGCCCGGCACCTTGAAGTAGAGCCGGCCCACACAGGCCCGTTGCTGGCTGAGTTCTACCTCGTCGAAAGCGAGCTGGCGCCCGCCCTGGCCGAGGTTCGCGAAGAACTGCACCGCGCAGGGGCGGCTCACCTCCACCGGGAAGTAGTTGATCGAATCCCGCACGACCTTGGCTCGCATGTTGAGTGCCGACAGGTAGCCGGCCTCCGCGTACTCCCTCTGCGTCGCCAGCCCGATCGTGTTGCCATCGGGCGTCTTGATCGAGAGGTGCTCGCGCTTCAGCGTGTAGGCGTCTCCCGAGCGCACGGTCAGACCGACCTCGAGAAGAATCCATTCCTCGCCGACCGACTGCTGGGCGACCCGGTACCCCAGGGTGACGAAGCCCCGATTGTTGTAGGCGACGCGGACATACTGTCCCATCAACGTGAAGACTTGGGGCACGGTCGGCTGGGGCGCAACGACCTGCTGCTGCGCGCCGGCGAGCGTGGCCCCCTCCATGGTCATCACCCACGCCAGCGCCGCGACCGCGGCGCGCCTTCCAAAGGTGCGGCGCCTTTGTCCTCGGTACATTTCAGCCCTCCTGGACTTGCCGAGTGGCTACTCGATGAGAGGAATGCCTTCGGCCAGCTCGAGCGCGGTCAGCAGGTCGATGCGGTTCTGCACCATGTAGAAGCGGGCCACGGTCTTGCCGGGGAACGACTTCTGGAGCTCCTGCATGAAGCCGCGCTTGGCAGCCAGGCTCTTTTCCTCGATACCGATGGCGCGGGTCATCAGCTCCTTCGCCCGCTCGTCGTTGACGGGACCGGCGTTGTAGCTCGTGGCGTAGGACTTGATCAGAGCCACCTTCTCGTCGCCGATGGCCTTGCGGGTCTGCTCATAGGGCTTGTAGAGGGCCCAGAACTTCGACGCCTCGTCGGGTGTGAACTTCATGCTGGCCGTGATGATCGTGTTGATGTCCGCGCGCGCGTCCTTGCGGAGCTGCTCGATCGCCGCGTCGGTCGCGGCGTCCTCGGCGCTGGGCTTGGCCGCCTGGGCCATCGCGCCGCTGGCCAGGGAAAGGGCGGCGATCAGTGTGACGGCCTTCGGGAGTCGATTCATCTCTCTCTCCATTCCAATTGGGGAGAAGAACGCTACCACTCGGGCCCCGCTTCGTCCACCGCGCCTCGATGATAATGGCGGCGTGATGAGGCTCGAAGCGAAGCGCGCCGGGAGCGTGCTGCGGCGTCTGGTCGCCGCCGGCCTCGCCCTGGCCGCTCAAAACGCCCGCGCCCAGGAGCTCGAGCCCCGAGCCTACGCGCCGGCTCCGGTCGGCGGAAACATCTTCCTCGCCACCTACGCCCGGACGGAAGGAAGTGTCGTCTTCGATCCGTCGGTCCCTCTCTTGGACGTCGAGGCCAGGCTGAACGCGTCGGGGGTCGGGTATTTTCGTACCTTTGGCCTGCTCGGGCGCTCGGCGAGCGTCGGCGTCGCGTTCCCGTACGTCTGGGGGGACGTGCAGGGCAACGTCGGCGAAGAGTTCCGGCGCGTGACGCGTTCCGGCTTGGGCGACCCCAGGGCCCGCCTGGTCGTCAACCTCCTCGGCGGACGGGCGCTCACGCTCCAGGAGTTCGTGCAGCGCAAGCCCCGGACCACGCTGGGAGCCAGCGTCGTCGTCGTCGTCCCGTCGGGACAATACGACCCGGCGAAGCTCGTCAACATCGGGACCAACCGCTGGGCGTTCAAGCCCGAACTGGGCGTGTCGAAGCCCATGGGACGCTTCACCGCCGAGCTCTATGCGGCAGTCTGGCTGTTCACGGACAACCCGGACTTCTTTGGCGGCCAGCACCGGGAGCAGCAGCCCATGGGCGGCCTCCAGGGCCACGTGAGCTACACCTTCAAGCCTCGGCTTTGGCTGGCGGCCAACGCCACCTTCTACACGGGCGGCCGGACCAGCCTCGACGGCGTCACGAAGGCGGACCTCCAGCGCAACACGCGGCTGGGTGCGACGCTTTCCCTTCCTGTGGCGAAGCGGGTGTCCATCAAGGTGGCCTGGGCGTCGGGCTTGATCACACGGATCGGCGGCGACTTCGACACGCTTTCCGCCGCCTGGCAGGTCCAGTGGTTTTAGGGCGACTTCACCGACGAGCGGGATCGCCCGGGCGAGGTCGGCCGCAACCAGCGCGTCGGACGAATTATAGGGGGGCCGGCCGAAGCGGCCGCGCTCACTCTGCGGAAGCCGTCGGCAGCCCGTTCAGGGCGCGCCCGGCGCGGAAGAGCTCTCCTGTCCGGTAGAAGTCGACGGCCACCACGGTGGGGAGCTTGCCCCGCTCGACTTCGCATCGCCTGGCACGCGCCACGAGCGCCTCGTAGGCGTTGACGATCGCGGCATTGCTCGGCCTGGGATTGGGGGTCGTGTCGATCCAGTTGTTCATCAAGAAGAGCGAGCCCTCCGTCCCGCCACGGTTCGCAGCGCACGACAGGTCGGCAGGCTGCTTGAAGGAATACGGCGTCTCCTGCATCACCTCGAAGGCGGGGTGGATCCACGACACTCCGGGGCGCCCGGATTCGATGAGCACGAGCACGAGCTGGCGGGTGTCAATCATTTCTCGGAGGCTGGGCCAGGGCGGCGCGGCCGGGCCGCGGTAGACGAGGCCGTCGAGCCCGCTCTCTGCGAACGTAGCCGCCAGGTCTTCGGGCGAGACGTAGTCCTCGATGACGAAGATGAGCACCTCGCCCGGGTTCTGCACCAGGAACTCGTGAGTCTGGCGCAGGGCCTTGACGAGGGGCGTGGCGCCCAGCTCGCAGAATCCGTGGCAGAGGTAGAGGGCGCGCTTTCCCTCTTCCTTGCCGGCGAAGCGGTCGCGGATGCGCATCGCGGCGTCGACGCCTTCCCTGCCCACGGCCTTCTCGAGCTTCTCCCGCGAGCCGGACTCGCTGTCGAGATCGGTCTTCACACGGCCCTCGACCGGGATTCCGTAATGCACGTCGAACAGGAGCCCGCGGATCCCGTCCTGCAACTGGGCAGGGATGCCCTTCTCCTGCTGAGGGAAGAGCCAGTCCTGGATGTCGGCGGAGGACATGGCGTTGTGGGTCGCGGGAAAGACGACCTCGTCGAGACGCCGCCCGCACAGCTCGGCCGCGCCGTTGCAGGTGCCGGAGTCCGGTCGGATCACGGGCGGAGGCGGCCGCCCGAACCACGCGATGCCGGCGACGAAAGCGGCCGCGAGGCCGACCACCACCAGGGCCCGGAGACCGGCGCTGGTGGCGGCAGCCCTGGAGGGAGCATGGCTGTCGACCTCGGGCACCGCGCGCACTGCCAGCTCGAAGACCTCCCGAAGGCCGACGAACGCCAGGGCCCCGCCAACGAGCACCACCGCCAGCGAAGCAGCCCTCGAAGGCCACACCATCGCGAAGCCTCCGACGGCCAGGCATGCCGCGCTCCGCAGCAGCCGGCCCTGCGTGCTCTCCGCCGGTGTCTCGAGCCAGGCGATCACGCGAAGGGCGCTCCGTCGCGGGTCGAAGCGCTCGATCAGCGAAAGACCCGCCGCGCAGAACACAAGGCCGATACCGCAGAGAACGTAGGCCCAGGTCCACAGCGAGCCCGTGAACGCATCCCACAGGCCGGCGGCCGCCGCCTTCGCGAGGTCGTCGTGGGGCAGCATCGCAGCGAGGGCGCGACCCGTGGGAGCGAGCAACAGCAGCACCAGTCCGGCGACCAGCAGGTCGAGCCCGAGGCGGACCATCGCGTGCCGCAGGTTGCTCGCCAGCAGGGTGCCAGTGAGGATGAGAAGCACGCCGCCCAACCCCAGCCCGCCCGCCAGCCACTGCGATCTTCGCGACACCTGCCAGAGCCGGATGACCGTGCGGTCGATCTGGCTGCCGCCCATGGAAGCCACGACGCCCTGCACGCGGCTCGGCACCTTCTCCGCGAGCGCCGGGTTCGCCGTCGTGAGCGCGCTGCGCAGCAACACGCCGACGTCCGGCACCGATACGATCACGCTCCGGCCGCCTTCGGAGAACAGGCCGGCGTGCGCGGTGCGCGCGGCCGTCCGCGCCAGGGCCTGGAAAGCTGCCGAGGAGACGGCCCCACGGGCGGCGCCGACGATCAGCGGACGAAAGGCGGTCAGGTCCGGGTTCTGCTTGATGACCGCGTCGGCCATGCGGTCCGCGACGAATGCCGCCACACGAGGGTCCGCGAGGCTCGCCGCCAGCCGGTCGGCAAACGCCTCCGGATAGAAAAGGGCGCGACGCGTGACGCTCACGATCGCTCCGGCCGTGAGCGACAGGACGCCGACGGCGATCAACAGCTCGGCCACGGCCTTCTTGATGGAGCCGATCACCATCGCGGCAGACTCTACCCTAGCTGCCGAAATCGAAGCCGATGAGGACCTTCAGGCGCGAGAAGCTCACGTCCACGGGAGTCTCGTCGAGCGCGGGCGGACCCTCGGGTGGGAACACGATCACGGACGTGCGTCGCGAATCGCTGCCGCGGGCGCGCGGCACAGCAAGGAGAGACGATCGGCAGAATTCGACGCGCTCGGCTCCCAGCCATCTCGAACCCCCGGGCGCCCTGGGGCGGCCTTCCCCGCACTCGCCGCGGGCGGGATTCTGGCACTCGGCGTGACTCCGACACAATGGGCCGGTGGCGATCGCCACACTCCCCGCTACAATCCCGGCCGGAGGTTGCTCTCGCTTGACCTGGCTGCAGCGCTACCAGCTCAGGACCTTCCTGGCCTCGTCACTCTGGAGCATCCCGGTCCTGGGGATGGCACTCGCCCTCCTCGCCGCTCCTGCGCTGCGCCGTGTCGACGCGGCGACGCAGTGGACGCTCTTCGGCTTCGGCGCCGAAGGTGCGCGGGCGATCCTCGCCGGCCTGGTGGCCTCGGTCTTCACCTTCGTGGTGTTCGTCTTTTCCATCCTCCTCGTGGCGGTTCAGATCGCCAGCGCGAACCTGTCGCCTCGGGTCATCGCCGGCCTCTTGTCGCAGCCGCCGGTGCGCGTGTGCCTCGGCGTGATGGTCTTCACCTTCGTCGACGGCCTGGCGGTGCTGGGGAGGATCGAGTCCACGGTGCCCCAGCTTCCCGTGGCCTTCGTCATCACCTGCAGCCTGGCCAGCATCGTCGCCTTCCTCTACCTCATCGATCACATGAGCCGGAAGCTGCGGCCCGTGAGCGTCCTGTCGCAGGTCGGAAGCGACGGAGCCCGTGTCATCGAATCGATCTATCCGCAGCTTCTCGCCGGAGCGCGGGAGGAGGCGGGCTGGTCGGCCGGCCACGATCAGCCCTCGCGGCAGATCGTCCGCTGCCGCGTAGGCGGAGTCGTACTGGCTTTCGACATCCGGGGACTCGTCGCCCTGGGGCGAGAGTCGGATGCCACGATCGAGCTGGTTCCGCAGGTCGGCGACTTCGTGGCGAAGGGCGACCCTCTCTTCACGATTCATGGCGGCCGCGCGAACGTCGCCGAGGAGCTCCTGCTTCAGCGCATCGCGCTCGGCGCGGAGCGCACGACCGAACAGGACCCGGCTTTCCCCTTCCGGATCATCGTCGACATCGCTTCGAAGGCGCTGTCCCCCGCCATCAACGACCCCACGACCGCCGTGCTCGCTCTCGACCAGCTCCACCACCTGCTCCGCAACGTCGGCGCCCGGAAGCTCGACACCGGTCTCGTCCGGGACCGCCAGGGGCGCATCAGGCTCGTCTACCGGACGCCGGACTGGGAGGATTTCGTCGATCTCGCGATGACCGAGATACGCCACTTCGGCGCCACCAGCATCCAGGTCGCGCGGCGGCTGCGAGCCCTGCTCGAGGACCTGATCGCCGCCCTTCCCATCGAGCGCCAGCCACCGCTACGGGAGGAGCTTCAGCTGCTGCAGCGGTCGGCCGAGCGTGTCTTCAGCGACGCAGAGGACAGGGCCCGCGCGGAGCGCGGCGATTCCCAGGGACTCGGCGGTAGCAGCCGCCACGAGGAACCCAGCGCCTGAAGCCGAGCGACGGCTACTTGCCCTCGACTCGCGCCTTCGTGTTCTTGAGGTTCATCGCCACGCCCTGCTCGATGCCGCCCTTCACCTTGCCCATGAGTACTCCCGAAAGCATCCCGGTGGGCGGGTCGATGCGGGTTCGATAGAGGTCCAGCAGATAGAAGCCCGGCCCGGCGGCCTCGTCCGGCGTGGGCACGGCGGCCATGACTTCGAGGGCCGCGTTGAAGTAGTGGCTCGCGTAGACCGTCTTGATGGCGGCGAGCAGGCCCCGCGTGCCTTCGGGCATGTGGATCGTCGCGTGGTACATCGAGACGACCGGCTTGAGGCCGAACGTATCCTTGGTCCAGAACAGGACGTCGTCCGTGTCGGGCAGGCTGCCTTTCGGATAGGCCTCCAGGTACTGGTTGAACGCCGGGACGTACTCGACGAGGTAGGGCGAGTTCCTGAGGAGCGTCTTGAATTCCTCGGAGAGGGCCTTGGGCTTGCTCTTGTCGACTGTCACGCCCATGGCGTCGGTCCCACCCGCCGCGTAGGCTTTCGCGTAGGCCGTCATCAACTCCTTGATGAGGGCCGTCGCCTTGGCGTTCGCGTCCGCCGCCTTCCAGTCGACCTCCTTGACGAGGCGGCCGAGGCCCGCAGTGCCTACCTTGACGTCGCACTCTCCGGGTTTGCATTTCCTGAGGGCGTCGAGGTCGTCGTCGGGAATGGTCAGGCCCTGGAGGTCCTCGATCCGGGGCGGAGTCGAGAAACGGCCGATCTCGGGGATCCCGGGAACCTTGCGGAAGGTCTGGAAGTCGCGCATGCGCTCGCGCAGCGTGGCGACCGTGCCGTTGACCTTGACGGCCCCGAAGGCGGCGATTTCCGGCTTGTCGGGCGACGGAAGCTGCTTGGTGACGACTTCGCCTCTCTCGATCGCCGCGAGTTGAGCGTCGGTGAGCTGTATGACCTTGCGCAGGAAGGGGCGCGGCGGCGGCTCGGCGCCTGGCTGGGCGCTTGCGGCCGAGGAGAGCGTCAGACAGCCAACGAGCCACCCAACCATGGATCGACTGCGCATGAGTGCTCTCCTCGGAAGCGGACGTTAGGCGAAGGGATGCGTGGGCGTCAACAGAGCCCGAACGACCCACTCCGCGCGGACGGAGGCGAGGTTGCAACCGTAACTTACTCGGCTGTTACTCCCGCGCGGATGTCCTTCCCGCTAACGTCGGCGCGTAGGCCATCCATGCCAGCGCCCATCACGCCCCGCAAGGAAGTGTCGCGCCCGACACGAGGCCTGGCCGTGGCGCTGCTCTTCGCCGTCATTCTCGCGAGTCTCGGGGTCGGCCGGACGCTCGCGGCGACGCCGGAGCCTTCGGCCTCGGCGATCCTGGCCGACACCGTCGTCACGTCGCTCCAAATGGAGTCGGAAGCGGAGCCGGCAACCGTCGCCGAGTCGGGAGAACATGGCCTCCCGCGAAACGCCGTCGAGATCGCTCGCCCTCTCGGCTTTCCGATCACCAACTCGATGGTCGTCTGCTGGCTGGTCGCCCTGGGCCTCATCGTCTTCGCCCAGCTCGCGACCCGCAACATGCGGTCGGTTCCGGACGGAGCGCAGAACTTCCTGGAGTGGCTCGTCGGTGGCCTGTACGGCTTTCTCGAGGGGCTCCTGGGCCGGCACCTGGTGGACCGGACGTTCTGGTTCTTCGCCACGATCTTCATCTTCATCCTCACGACGAACTGGGTGGGCCTGATTCCGGGGGTGGGCACCATCGGGTGGGGACATCGCACCGCGGCCGGCTTCAAGGTCGATCAGCCGTTGCTGCGCGGGGCCAATGCCGACCTCAACCTGACCCTGGCCATGGCGATGACCTTCTTCGCGGCCTGGCTGGTCTGGGCGCTCCGGGAGACCGGCCTGCGTGGTGTGCTGCGGGAGCTCTTCGCGCCCAAGGGTGAGACCGCCGGCCTGATGAGGCTCGTCATGGTGGTCGTCGTCTTTGCGGCGGGATGCCTCGAGGTCGTCTCGATCCTGTTCCGTCCGGTGTCCCTGAGCTTCCGTCTATACGGCAACATCTTCGCCGGCGAGACGATGCTCGAGACGATGGCCACGCTGGTGCCCGGCTTCGGCTGGCTGCTGCCGATCCCGTTCTACTTCATGGAGCTGCTGGTCGGCCTGGTCCAGGCTCTGGTCTTCATGCTGTTGACGGCCGTTTTCACCCTGCTGATCTGCCAGCACGGGGAGGAGACGCCCGCGGCGGCGCACGATTGAACGACGAACGGCTTTGCCTCCGAGGGCTTGTCGCCTCGGCGGTGTCGATCAGAAGCAAGGAAAGGCAGGCAAGAGCGATATGAGCGGCAATCTCCACGTCGGTCTGGCGGCGTTTGGTGCGGCCATAGCCGTCGGAATCATCGGCATGAAGGCCTCCGATGCGGTGGGACGCAACCCCGGCGCGTCCACGAAGATCCTCGTGCAGTCGATTCTGGCCATCGCGTTCGCGGAAGCGATCGTGTTCTACACGCTCTTCCTGGTGCGATAGGCAGGACTGCCTTCGCACGGGACCCACGGGGGTGCGACGATGCCTGCTCTCCTTCTGCTGACACAACCTGCCGGTGGCGGGCAGGTCGAAGAGATCGCCCGGACCTTCGGCGTGGACTGGCCCCACTTCCTGGCCCAGCTCCTGAGCTTCGCCATCGTCTGCGCGGTCCTCTACCTGTTCGCCTACAAGCGCATCCTGGCCATGCTCGAGGAGCGGCGTCAGCAGATCGCCCAGGGGCTGGCCAACGCCGAGCAGATCAAGGCCGAGCTGGCACGGACCGAGGCGCAGCGCCAGGAGGTGATCGGCGAGGCCAACGCCCAGGCCACCCGGCTCATCGAGGAGGCGCGCACCGCGGCTGCCCGCGTGCAGGCGGAGGAGACGCAGAAGGCGATCGCCGCCGCCGAGCAGATCGTTGCCCGGGCGCGGGAGGCAGCGGCCCAGGACCACGCGAGGATGCTCGCCGAGCTCAGGCGCGAGGTGGGACGCCTCGTCGTGCAAACGACGGCGGCGGTCACGGGCAAGGTTCTGACGACGGAGGACCAGCGGCGCCTGGCCGAGGAGACGGCGAAGCGCCTTTCGGCATAGGGGATCACGGCGAGATCGAGATGAGGACGACCCGAAGAGCCCGGCGTGAAGCGAGGCGCCTCTACCGCGCCTGCGTGGTGGACGGCTTGCTGGACGAGAGCCGAGCCCGGCAGGTCGCCGAGCGTGTCGCTGGAGCGAGGCGCCGCGGGAGCCTGCCGATCCTGTCGCACTTCCAGCGGTTGGTGAGCCTGGACCGCGTCCGCCACCGCGCGGTCGTGGAGAGCGCCACCCCGCTCGCCCCCGACCTCCGGGCCAGTATCGAGAGCGGAGTCGCGCGCGTGTACGGGCTGGGTGTCAGCACGTCGTTCGCGGAGAATCCCGCGCTCATCGGGGGAATGCGCGTCAAGGTCGGGAGCGACGTCTACGACGGCAGCGTTCGAACCGCGCTACTCGCGCTGCAGGAACGTTTTTGAGCCACCTGCGCGAGTGGCGACCATTGAAGGAATGGGCTGAGGTCCTATGGACAAGCTGCTGAGGGAAATCGAGGCCCAGATCGCGGGGGCCAAGGCGGCGACCGCGAAGCAGAACGTCGGGGTGATCCGCGAGATCGGCGACGGCGTCGCCAAGATCGAGGGGCTCGCCGACGCGATGCTGAACGAGATGATCGACCTCGGCCAGGGCGCCACCGGCCTGGCCTTGAACCTCGACGAGACCGAGGTCGGCGTGATCATCCTCGGCGACTACACGAAGCTGCAGGAGGGCGACGAGGTCCGTGCCACCGGCAACCTGCTGCAGGTGCCCGTCGGCAAGGGCCTGCTCGGGCGCGTCGTGAGCACCCTCGGAGAGCCGCTCGACGGCAAGGGCGCGATCAAGAGCGACGCCGCCTATCCGGTCGAGAAGACCGCTCCCGGGATCATCAAGCGCAAGTCCGTGAGCCAGCCGGTCCAGACCGGCATCATGGCCATCGACGCGATGATCCCGATCGGCCGGGGGCAGCGCGAGCTGATCATCGGCGACCGCTCGACCGGCAAGACGACCCTCTGCATCGACACCATCATCAACCAGGCCCGGCTCAACAAAGCGGCCGAGCAGGCGGGCGACAAGGAGCATCGCCCGCTCTACTGCATCTACGTCGCGATCGGCCAGAAGCAGTCGAGCATCGCGCGGATCATCGCCACCCTCGAGCAGGAGGGGGCGATGCCCTACACGATCGTCCTCGCCTCCGGGGCGTCCGACTCGGCCGCCAGCCAGTACCTGGCTCCCTTCGCGGGAGCGGCGATGGGCGAGTGGTTCATGGACAACGGCATGGACGCCCTGATCATCTACGACGACCTGTCCAAACACGCGGTGGCCTACCGGCAGGTCTGCCTGGTGCTGAAGCGGCCGTCGGGCCGCGAGGCCTACCCGGGCGACGTGTTCTACCTCCACAGCCGTCTGCTCGAGCG
>Ga0075428_100009787_pt1 | contig 10653 bp, 8 predicted proteins | sample RhiMetdeltSRZDD2_FD_75291 | JGI IMG/M metagenome (GOLD analysis project Ga0075428, IMG submission 75291) | Populus rhizosphere microbial communities from Tennessee, USA - Rhizosphere MetaG P. deltoides SRZDD2 | ecosystem: Host-associated > Plants > Roots > Rhizosphere > Soil | place: USA... | reverse complement strand
CAGCAGGTCCATGGGCGAGTCGATGCGCCACACACCCCGCGCATGAGCGATCAGCATCCCGACGGGATTCATCGACACCGCGATCGTGCCGGCGACCGCCGTCTTCCACGGCGTGTTCGGCACGATCGCCGCGAACATCAGAACCATGACGCCGATCCAGGACACCGATGGGGTGACGATTTGCGCGGGCAACGGCTCCCAGTGCAACAGCAGCCCGAGCGCAACGCCGGTCCACACCAGGTGTACCAAGCCGACATGGAGGATCCGATTCGGATCGCGGTCGGGCTTGCGGGTGTACCAGTACAGCCCGAGCGACGCTATCGCGCTGACGACGGCAATGCCATCGCTCGACTGCCAAGACCGCCAGGAGGGATCGCGCGGGATCAGCGCCAGGTGATAGAGCACGGTGCCGACCGACCACAGCACCGCGCCGAGCAACGAGAGGATGCCGAGACGCCGCGACGCGTCGCGCAGGAGATCGTCGGGCATCGCGCGTGCCCGGCGGTGCGCGCCTGCCAGCTCTGCGGGCGTGGTGCTGCGCGGTGGCGGACCGACCAACCGTGGCGTCGTCACACTGCGTCTCTGCCCCTCTTCGATCGACAGCCCTCAGTCTTCAGAGTCAGGATTGTCGCACGTGCAGCCGCGCAGCATGAGCCACGGGGCCGGGTCGATCAGGAATCGGCCATGTGATCCTTCAACGCGGCCCATGCGGCGCGAGCCTCCTCGACGGATCCCTCGTCTTCGATCGTGGTGATGTCACCGGGATCACGGTCGAGGATCACCGCCTTCAAGACCCGCCGCATGATCTTGCCGCTGCGCGTCTTCGGCAGCATGCGGACGAAATTGAGGTCGCCGATGACGGCGACCGGGCCGAGCTCGCGCCGGATCGTGGCGAGAAGGGCCTGCCGCAGCTCCGACGACGGATCGTGGCCGTGCTTGAGGAGGACGAATGCCGCGATGACCTCGCCACGAATCTCGTCGGGGCGGCCAACGACGCCGCATTCGGCGACGGCCGGGTGCGTCAGGAACGCGCTCTCCACCTCGATGGTGCCGAGCCGATGCGCGGCGATCTTGATGACTTCGTCCGCGCGGCCCGCGAACCAGAAGTATCCGTCTTCGTCGACATGCGCCGAGTCGCCGGAGTAGTAGACGTCTGGAATCTTCCGCCAGTAGTCGAGCCCGTACCGGTCGGGCTCGCCCCACAGGCCGGGCGTCAACCCGGGAAACGGGCGCTTGATCACCATGATGCCCTTGTCGTTGGGGCGGCACGGCTCGCCGTCGAGCGTCACGACCGATGCCTCGATGCCGGGCAGCGGCAGCGCCGCCGAGCCGGGCTTGATCGGGAGCATCGCGATGCCGTACGGATTGCCAAAGACCGGGCCGCCCGTTTCCGTCTGCCACATCTGATCGATCACCGGCGCACGGCCGGCGAGCACGACGTTCTGGAGCCAGTCCCACGCCTGCGGGTTGAGCACCTCGCCGGCACAGACGATGCGCTCGAGGCGGCGGTGATCGACGTCGCGAAGCGTCTGTTCGCCGTAGCGCATGAGCATGCGGACCGCGGTTGGGGACGTGAAGATGCCGGTGGCGCCGAACTCCTCGACGACCGTGCGCCAGTGGGCGTCGGGTGCCGGATGGTCGAGCGCGCCCTCGAAGGCCACCGTCGTGGCGCCCGCGATGAGCGGCGCATACACCATGTAGCTGTGGCCGACGATCCACCCGATATCCGATGTCGACCACCACACGTCCTCGGGCTTGAGACCGAAGCACCAGCGCCCCATGCTGGCGATGTGCACCTGATAACCGCCGTGCGTGTGAATGGCGAGCTTCGGCCGCGCGGTGGTGCCCGAGGTGGCGATGATGAACGCCGGCTCGTTGGCCTCCATCGGGATGTGCGCACCCGAGTGCTCGCGCGCATGCTCGAGGAACGCGTCCCACGTCATGTCGCGCCCGGCGACGTGGCGTCCGGCGTGAGCCGGACCCTCGCGCTCGAGGACGATCACGTGCTCCACGCTATGACCGGGCGCCGCAAGCGCGTCGTCGACGATCGGCTTGAGGGCAATCGCCTTGCCCTTGCGGTAGGTGACGTCGGCGGTGAAGACCAGGCGCGATCCGCTCGCGCGGATCCGGTCGCCGAGCGCGTGCGCTCCAAAACCCGCGAAGACGACCGAGTGGATGGCGCCGATGCGAACCGTGGCGAGCATCAGGACGATCGCCTCGGGACAGGTCGGCATCGAGATGGTGAGTCGATCGCCCTTGCGAATCCCGAGGCCGCGAAGCGCCGCCGCCGTCCGCGTCACCGCGTGCAGCAGCTGGGCGTAGGTGAAGACGCGACGCTCCCCTCTCTCGTTCAGGTAGACGAGCGCCGCGTGCCCCCCGCGTCCCTGTGCGACGGGGTAATCGAGGGCGTTGTAGGCGAGGTTGGTTTCGGCACCGATGAACCAGCGGAACGTCGGGAAGGTCCATTCGAACACGCGATCCCACGTCCTGAACCACGGGATCGCCGACGCGGCTCGCGCCCAGAAGGCCTCCGGATCGCGCAACCCGTCGTCGATCCATCGGCGGACGACCGGATTCACCGTGCTCACGGCGGGCATCATACTGTCGGTCCACCGGCGGGTGATGCCAGGTCACCCGCAGGGATCCCGAGACAGGCTCGTCGCCCCACTTTTCCGCCGGTGCACTTCCCCACGGCGTTCCGGACCAACCAAACGGGTAGCGCCAGCGTCCAAGGGCTCAGAAATCGGTGTTTCTAACCGGACTGTAGCGGGTCGCTAGACTCGGAGGAGTACCTGCCATGCGACGTCAGTACATAGCCTTGATGACGCTGCTCGCGGTCGGCGTCAGCACTCCGGCCTGGGCGCAGATTGTCATTCAGGCCACGCCCGCCGTTACCTCGGCCACACCCGACACGGTCGTGGCGCGCCTCATGTCGTTCGACCGGAACGCCGACGGCAAGATCGTGGTCGGCGAGTTGCCCGAGCGCATGCAGGACCTTGTAGTACGCGGCGATACCGGCAACGACGGGGCTCTCGACAGCATCGAGGTCCGCCGGCTGGCGATGATGCCGGCAACCGTTCCCGGTCGAAACGGATCACAGCCCGGCCATTGGGGCGTTGGCGGCCTCAACTTCGACACGTCGAAGCAGATCGAGGATGCCCTCGATGACTTGCGCCTGGCCGCCGATATCAAAGAGAGAGCGCTTGATGTCGTCCGCACGTTCCAGGCAGACGCGCCTGCCCGAGTTCAGGCGAACCTCCTGGCGACGATGCGCGAACTGCTGACCGCCGAGCAGCTGGAGGACTTTCGAGCGGGGCCCACGACTCGAACGGTCAGCGTGCCGGCCATCCGACGTGATGGCGTCACGATCTTCGGGGCGACCCCCGAGGAGGCTGCCGGGCAGGAGCGTGTGATGGTCACCCTGCGTGAATTCGTCGATCTCGAGCACCACATCGAGAAGTACGGGCTCGACGCCGACAGCAAGCAATTGGCGCTCGCGGCGATCCGTCAGTCCAAGACACGTATGCCGGGCCTGAGCGAGACCGAACGCGCGGCGTTGACAGAACAGCTCCGGGGTCTGCTCACCGATGAACAGCGCGACGACCTTCACGCCGCGCTAGGACGTCGGCCGCTAGTGCAGTCTCCGAATGTCGACGCCTCCATGCTGACGATCCGAGCCGTGCAGGGGGTTTTGCAGACCGCCGAACCGAGTGGCGGCGTGAGGGTGAAGAAGCTTGTTCTGACGCAGTAGCGTCACCGCGAAACGGCGCGTCACGCGCAGAGCGCGTACAGCTCGTCGAGGGTGAGACCGGCGAGCGTGTCGCGGAAAACGCGTCTGGGACCCTCGGGCACGGCGACGTGGTTCGGCACCACGAGCACCCGGCAGCCTGCGGTCTCGGCCGACGTCACGCCGGTCACGGAGTCCTCGATCGCCACGCAGTCCTCGGGGTGCACACCGAGGGCTGCGGCCGCGGTGAGATACGGCTCCGGGTGAGGTTTGCCCATTCGAATCCTGTCGCCCGTGACCACGGCACGGAAGGTCTCGGGCGGCAGGTGCTCGAGGATCGGCGCCACGAATCTCTGATACGACATCGTCACCAGAGCGCACGGCATGCCTGCCTCGTGGAGCATGGCCAGCAGGTCGACGGCGCCGGGACGCCATGGCACCCTGAGTCGCACGCGTTCGACCACACCGTCGAGCAGATCCTCGACGATCTCCTCTGGCGTCAGGTCGATGCCCATGTGCTCGCGGATGTAACGACCCGCCACCAGCAGATCGCGGCCGACCAGCGTCAGCGCGTGCTCGCGGCTCCACTGCGCACCAAGACGCTCGGCGAGCGCGAACTCGGACGCGATCCAGTAAGGCTCGGTGTCCACCAGCGTCCCATCCATGTCCCAGAGCACCGCGGCAGGGACGCGTCTGCCGGGCGCCGATGTCGGATCAGCCATTCTGCGACGAACCACTATTGTCCTTCAGAGGCGAGCTCTGAGGAGCGCTACGTCCGCGTCGCAGCGGCCTCCCCGTTCGCGTGAGGGCGCCCTTGTCCTACACTGGGCCGAACCACAGCCTGGTTCCAATCCGAAGATGAGGCGCGACCCCGAGCCTGCCCGCCTGTCGTCACAGACCGCTGCCCTTCGCCACGTCGAACGCCTCGCGCAACGTGAAGAGGCTGCCGCTCGACACCGCGTGGAGCAGATCCTTCAGCGCGCCGGCATCCAAACGGCGGAGTACGACCGCGCCCGGGACTGCATCCGGACTCACGCGCGAATCGCGCTCCATTTCCATCCGGACCGGACAGGCACCTCCGGGATGGCCACCGTCGTCGAGGGCCTTCTGGCCGACGGCGTTTACCGAAATCAGTTCGAGACGGGCCTGTCGAGTGGAAGCGTTTCAGCGTTCGCCGGCGGCGCCCGCGACGGCTGGGAACATGCGCTGTTTGGAGGGGCCTATCACAGTGGCGATGTGAGCGCCTCTGAACGCCCGAAATATGGTGCCCTGGAGCTTGTCCGTTATCCGGATGGTCCAATCCCGCGTTTCGGATCGTGCTACTTCGTGCTGAAACCTGGGGTGTGCGAACACGCGTCGTTCACATTCATGGGGAGCGAAGACCCTCGGGCCGCGCAACGCATCGGCACCATCGATCGCATGCACAGCGTCATGGCGTCGCTGCTGGAGGAAGTCGAACAGGGTGGAACGACTACCCCACCGTGGCCGCCATTCCTGGCCCCCACGCTGGGCGTTCCCGACCTGACCGTCACACGTCTCCTGGCACTGCTCGGCGAGCTTGCCGCCAGCCGCCGCGACCCGCCTGGCGGAATTCCCGGTCGCGTGCTCGACACCCAGATCGAAGCGCAGGTTCATGGACCGGTGAACCTCGACCAGGACATCGAATGGCTCGTCGCAGACCAGGCATTTTCAGAGACAACGACCGGCACCCTTCTGCACGCTCTCTCCGAACGCTACGGTTTCCCCCTTCGATGGCACCATGGGTTTCGACTGCGTGCGAGCGACGTCCCTGACGATTTTCGTGGTCCGGTCATGCCGCTGCTGGCACGCCGCATTGGCGATGAAAATGGTGCGGTCGATGCGGCGGCGATCGGACGTGCGCAGGTCGCGCTGCGACGACAACCAGGCGAGTGGGCCGCGTGGGGCGACGAAGCGGAGGTCCTTCAACTCCTCAAGCAGCTCTGGCACGTGCTGGTCCACTACGGTTCGCCGCCACACACCATCTGAGCTTCCCTCTTCCCTTTTTCTTGACCCTCACGCCGCGTGAGGCCACATGCTGACATCCGGAGCGGGACGTGAACTACACAGTCGGACAGCTTGCAGCGCTGGCGCACGTGACGGTACGCGCGCTTCACCACTACGACGAAATCGGGCTGCTGATGCCGAGTTCGCGGACCGAGTCCGGCTATCGCCGGTACAGCGAGCGCGATCTCGAGCGGCTGCAGCAATTGTTGTTCTATCGCGAGCTTGGATTTCCGCTGGATCGGATTGCCGCGCTGCTCGACGGCGAGACGGATCCCGCGGCGCATCTGCGCACGCAGCGCCGCCTGCTCACCGAGCGCATCGCGCGACTGCAGGCGATGGTCAGCGCCATCGATCGAACCATGGAGGCCAACGGTATGGGACTTACACTGAAACCGGAAGAGCGCTTCGAAGTATTCGGCGACTTCGTGCCCGAGGATCACGAGGCCGAAGCGCGGAAGCGCTGGGATTCGTCCCCGGCATTCGACGAATCACAGCATCGCGCAGCAAAGTACAGCAAGGACGACTGGCTTCATCTGAAGAAGGAGGCCGGTGACATCGTCGAGGGGCTGGCGGCCTCGATGGGCGCCGGCGTGCCCGCGGACAGTATGCAGGCGATGGACCTCGCGGAACGGCACCGGCAGCACATCACCCGCTGGTTCTACGACTGCAGCTACGAGATCCATCGCGGCCTGGGCGAGATGTACGTCGCAGACCCGCGGTTCTCGAGTCACTACGACGCGTCGGCGCCCGGCCTTGCCGCGTACGTGCGCGACGCCATCCTGGCCAACGCGCGGCGGGCAGGTGCCTGATCGCTGCGCCGCCGGCGGCGATCACGGCGAGGACGTGGCGACGCGTCGGCGCCTTGGGGGCGGCGTGGAAGAGGTGGCGTTGCCATCTTGCTGAGCCAGACTCTGCCGGATCTCTCGCGGCTCCCGCCGCCCGCCATTGCATAGCTGCACGCCGCCGCCAACGAGCTGCTGAACTTCGCATTCTCGTGCCGCAGGTGACGGGGCTCGCGCACCTCGGCGCGATGCCGAGGCCTGCGAACAGCTTTTTTCGGCCCGCAGACCGTCTGCTCGGTCCCACCTGGCGCGCTGAGCTTGGTTGTGGTACCCCTTACCCAGCTCAAGACAAGAGATCACAACCAGTACGGCCGAGAAATCAGAGAGCGACCAGTCCGACATCGGCGGAGACAGGAACGCCCCTGGGAGGGGACGGACGCGAGCAAGTGCTGCAAGCTGACCTGCGGAAACGGCTGTGCTGAGGACGTACTGATGACTCTGATGGTTGCGACTGCCCCCGCTCGCATCCGACTCTTGTCTGCGCTCGGCTTTGGTGGGCTGATTGCCGTCCTTGCGCAATTGGCGATCTGGGACTACGCGCCGTCGAGCCTTGCATTTCACGGCCACGGCTTCTGCTATCTCTGGCAGTCGGACCTCGTGGCCGTGCACGTCGTCTCGGACGGAGTGATTGGCGCCTCCTACGTCGCCATTTCGGGCACACTCATCTACCTCGTCTGGCGAGCGCGCACGCTTCTTCCCTTCAGCTGGGTGTTCGTGGCCTTCGGCGTCTTCATCGTCGCCTGCGGCGCCACCCATTTCATGGAAATCTGGACGTTGTGGAGGCCGGCGTTCTGGCTCTCTGGCGATGTGAAGATCGTGACGGCGCTCGCCTCCGTCGCCACCGCTATCGTGATGCCGCCGCTCATGCCAAGGGTGCTCGGTGTGCTCCAGGAGGCACACCTCTCCGAGCAGCGCCGCGTGGCGCTCGAACGTGCGCGGGTAGAGCTCGAGGGACGGGTCGAGGAACGAACGGCGCAGCTGCAGGCCGCGCTCGAGCGTGCCGAAGAAGCGATTCGCACCAAGGAAGTCTTCCTGAGCAACGTCTCACACGAACTGCGGACACCGCTCAACGCCATTCTCGGCTGGTCGCGGATGTTGAACGCGCCTGACCTCGACGAGGCGTTCGTCCGGCGAGGCTTGAGCGTGATTGATCGCAACGCCTCGATTCAGACCCAGCTCGTCGAGGATCTGCTCGATATCTCCCGTCTCGGGGCGGGCACCCTTCGGCTGCAGACCCGGGCGGTCGATCTCGTCAGGGTCGTCGCGGATGCGCTCGAGGTGATCCGGCCTGCCGCCGACGCCAAGCAGGTCACCCTGGCCTGGACGGAGCACCCCGCTCACCTGGCGGTGGTCGGCGATGCCAGACGACTGCAGCAAGTCGTGTGGAACCTGCTCTCGAACGGCGTCAAGTTCACGCCCGCCGGGGGCCTCGTCGCGGTCTCCGTCACGCGCGAGCCGGGAGGAGCCATCATCATGGTCCGTGACACTGGTATAGGCATCGAACCCGCGTTCATGCCGCAGCTTTTCGAGCGGTTCACGCAGGCGGACTCGACCACGACCCGCACCCACCAGGGCGCCGGGCTGGGATTGGCGATTGCCCGCCAGCTCGTCGAGCTCCACGGCGGCACGATCCAGGCACGAAGCGCAGGCGCCGGCACCGGCGCCGCGTTCCGCGTCGAGCTGCCGATGCACCCCGGAACTGACTTTGCGCTGGGGGCCGAGGAACCACCGACAGCCGCGGACCTCACCGGCGTTCGCGTCCTCGTAGTGGATGACGAAGCTGACACCCGTGAAACACTCGGCCTGATGCTCGCCCGAAGCGGCGCCTCGGTGACCACCGCAGAATCAGCCGACGCGGCGCTCGAGTTGCTGCAGGCGCGATCGTTCGATGTGCTGTTGAGCGATCTCGCGATGCCTCGGCGAGACGGCTACGACCTCATTCGCCAGGTACGACACTCGGCGGACGCGCGCATCAAGCAATTGCCCGCGATTGCGATCAGTGCCTACGTTCGGGACGAGGACCGTGCCCTGGCGATCTCGACGGGTTTTCACCTGCACGTGGCTAAACCGGTGTCGCCCGACGAGCTGATGCAGGCGATCGGCGCCGTCATCACGAAGTGATGGCGCCGTCATCACGAAGTGATGGCACTGGCATCACGAAGTGATGCGCCGTCATCACGAAGTGACCGGTGGTGATTGTGGCGATCGCACTCAGGTTCGACCTTCCCCAGGGGCGTGCGGCACGCCCAAAGGCGTGCGGCACCGTGTTCGGCGGTGAGACCGGGCGTCCCACATGCGGACAGTTTGGCGCGCCGGCTCGCACGAAGAACACGGGTTTCAGGAGATTGCCGCCGGTATAACGCTTGGTAGCCGAGTCATCGGGGGGTGGTCATGCTCGACGCTCTGCTCAGAGACGTTCGCTTTGCGGCGCGCGGCCTGCGTCGCAATCCTGGCTTTGCGGCAGTCGCGGTGCTCACGCTCGCCATCGGCATCGGAGCGACCACCGCGGTGTTCAGCGTGGTGTATGGCGTTGTCATCAAGCCGCTGCCGTTTCCGAATGCAGACCGGCTGATTCGCATCGTTCAGGTGCTCGAATCGAAGGGTGAACGGGAACCAGTCAGAGCCGGCCTCTCGCCGAATCAATTCATACAGCTCCAGCAACACAGTCGAACCCTGGCCGCGGTGGGTCCTTACCAGCAGGCAACGAGGACGCTGATCGGACGAGGCGTTCCCGCGCGCCTCAGCGGCGCCGCCGTCTCTCCGGCGCTGTTCGCCGGCCTGGGAGTAAACCCTGCCCTGGGCCGCACGTTCGTGCCGGACGATGCGCTGCGCCCTGTCGAGACGGACCCCGCCGTCATCCTGAGTCACCAGACATGGGTCCGTTACTTCGGCAGCGATCGGAACATCGTGGGGCAGAGGATTGCGCTCGGGGATGCGCGGGCGGAGGTCATCGCCGTCATGCCCGAGGGCTTCGGCTTTCCGTCGCTCGCCAGCGACTCGATGGCGAGGAACTCCGCCGGCGAGCTCGAGGACGCACCCGAGTTCTGGTTCGCGCTTTCACCGTTCAAGCCGGACACCGAGGACGGCGCGTTCACCCTGTTGATGGCATTCGCACTGCTCAGGGACGACGCCACACCGGCGCAGGCGTCAGCCGAAATCACGGCGTTGAATGCGCCTGGGCAGCTGCGTCGAACGCGCGTCGAGGTCGTTCCCGCGCATAGGGAATCCGCGCACACCGTCGGCGGGGTGCTCACGACGTTCCAGATGGGCGTCCTCCTCATCCTGCTCATCGCGTGCGTCAACGTCGTCAACCTGCTGCTGGCCCGTGCCACCCATCGTCGTCCTGATGCCGCCATCCGGATCGCGCTTGGCGCCAGCGGCGCGCGCGTGGTGCAAGCGCATCTCTGCGAGTCTCTTCTAATTGCACTGACTGGAGGTGCGCTCGGCTGTGCGTTCGCGTATGCCATCGTTGGCACACTCCGGACGCTGCCCCCGCACTTGTTGCCGCGAATCGACGAATTGCAGGTCGACGGCACCGTCCTGATGTTCGCCGTAGCTCTTTCCGTGGCGGCCGGGGTTGGAGTCGGCCTCGTTTCTGCGCTGCGTGTCGGCCGCCTGCGCCATGTGCAGGCGGTGACGGCGCTCTGGAGCGGTCGCGCCACCCCGCACCGTCGAGCACGTCCCTCGACCGCGCTCGTCGTGTTCGAGATTGCCGCGACCATGGTGCTCCTGACGGGGGCCGGACTGCTCATCAACAGCTACGCCCACCTGATGAAGGTGCAGCCCGGACTCGATCCGACAGGCACCATCACGATGCAAATCGCGCTCGGAACCCAGCGCTACGCATCGCCCGGCGCACAGCAGCGGATGGTCCACGACGTATTGGACCGGATCCGGACGTTGCCGGCAGTGCAAGCGGCGGCGGCCACGAGCCTTACGCTCGCCGGCGAGCCGATTGGAATCTCCCCCGTCAGCGTTGACGGCCGCATCGTGGCCAAGTCGATGCGGTATCGCTACATCACGTCGGATTACTTCCGCGCACTCGGCACCAGCATCCCT
>Ga0075428_100009785_pt1 | contig 10655 bp, 2 predicted proteins | sample RhiMetdeltSRZDD2_FD_75291 | JGI IMG/M metagenome (GOLD analysis project Ga0075428, IMG submission 75291) | Populus rhizosphere microbial communities from Tennessee, USA - Rhizosphere MetaG P. deltoides SRZDD2 | ecosystem: Host-associated > Plants > Roots > Rhizosphere > Soil | place: USA... | reverse complement strand
TCGCCACCGCCGTCACCTGGCTGCCGTTGCCGCCATGGGCCACCGTCTGCGGCGATGTCCCCGAGAGGGTCCCGTTGGCGCCCGCGGTGTAGGTCAGCGTGTACTGGTTGATCGCGAACGTCGCGGTGACGTTGCGCGTCCGGTTCATCGCCACGGGCAGAGGATTGGTTGAGGCCGAGGTATCACCACTCCACGCAACGAAGTGCCAGCCGGTCTGCGGCGTTGCGGTCAGGTTCACCGTCGTCGCGTGGTCATAGGTCGTTTGGTCCGGGCTCTTGCCTACCGTGCCCGAGCCGGCGACCGTCACGTTCAAGGGGTGCGTCGCCAGCGCCGCGATCTCGGCCGCGTTGAGGGCATACGCGTAGACCCGAGCGTCATCGATCCCGCCGTTGAAGAACCGAGCGGTCTCGCCGGTACTCTGGGCACCAATTGCGACCGCGAGAGTGTTGGCCAGCAGTGCGTCAGGTCTCGTCTGCGAGGCATCGAGCACGCCGTTGACGTACATCTTCATCGTGGTGCCGTCGTACGTCGCCGCGAGGTGCATCCAACTGCCGTCGGTGGGGTACGATTTGACTCCGTCGAGCCTGCCGAAGCCTGCGGTGTTGTTGTCGAGTCGAAAGAACGGTCGGAAGGGCGTGGTTGCCGACAGCTCAAGCGCGTAGCCAGAAACCGCAGGGGCGACCGTCTCCTTTGCGATCACCGGCATCGTGCCGGCGTTGCTGGGCCTGATCCACGCAGCAACCGTCACCTCGTTCGTACCGTTGAGCGAGGGGCGGTTGGTGCCCGTGACCGCGTACTGACTGGAGCCACTGAGCAGACTCAGAGCGTTCCCATCGACGCCGGCCGCCCAGGTCCCACCATTCTGGACCGTCGCGTTGTTTCCGTTGACAGAGGAATCGGGGGCTGAGGTACCGCTGGCCTGATTCATGGGCCACCAGCCCACCTCCGGCCCAGCGAATGAGACGTAGAGGGAGTGACTCGCCGTCACGTTGGTGAACGTATAGCTGGAGATCGCGCCCTGGGAGACGTTGTCGACTTTTACGTCCCTGACCTGATATCCGGCATCCGGCGTAAAATTGAACGTCTGGTTCGCACCGTCCGAAACCGTGACGATTCCCGCTGGGCCGACCGTGCCGCCCCAGTTCGAGCTGGCGGCAATCGCGTGGTTCCCTAGGGTCGTAACGAACAGTTTGTCGATCGCGATCTTCGGCCGGCTGCCGGTCGTTCCCCCGGTGCCGTTGGAGATGTAGAAGCGGAGTCTCGCGGTGCTGGAGTTGTCCAGACTACTGGGAAGTTGGACCGCGACATTCCCGCTGGTGAGAATACCGTTGGTGACGTTCAGAACCGCGGCGGCCGGTATCTCCGTGAAGGTCGTCCCGTTCGTGCTCCAGTAGACGCGGAGTGAGGCCTTGCGGTCGCCGGTGCTGTTGTTGACCGACGCCCAGTTGAAGCTCAGAAAGCCCGCGTTGACGGTCGAGAAGTCGAGAAGCAGGTCGATTGCCGCCGCACTGCTGTTCTCGGGCGTGGCTCCCGTCGCGAGCAGCACGATCGTACCCATCGGATTCACGGAAGTGGCGGTTGTAACCGATCCCTTTTGGACGCCGCCCGTCATGCCGCTGGTCTGAAACGTCGCGGTGGAGACCGTCGTTTTGACGCCATCCGGAATGGTCCCGGTCGCGTTGACCGGAACGGACGCCCAGCGATTCGCACCCACCCCCGCGGCGAAGTCGTTCGCCCAGTTCGGGATGTCGCCGAAGGTCTCGTAGTACGGCCCCGCCGACATCGGATGTGGCGTCGCCCCCCACGCACTCCCTCCCATCCCAATCGCCACCAGAACGGCGGTCATCGTGGTCAGCGCGTACTTCATCCGAGAGCTCGAAATGGAGAGTTTCACGGCTCCTCCGAGATGTGCGGCCGCAAGCAAGGCATGCCCGCGGAGGGGGTGGAACCTGCGATTCGGTGTGATCGCGCATGAATGAAGCGGCCCTGCTCTGCGGGACCCGGACGGCGCGCCGACGGATCCTGCGGCGAGACGCTGTGTGAGGTGAGAGGAAGAAAAAACTCCACCCAATGGCGGCCTACCATGGACATCTGCCCCAGCTCCAATCTGGATGTACGTCACCAGGATCAGAGCGTCCATGGGGGTGGACGCCTACGATGGTTACGCGCCGATCGAGGACGGCCAGGAATGGGCGCGAACCCTACGCATCGACGGAGCGCCCGAATGGAGTCGCCATCGGACGGGGTGGCGATGCGGAAAAGCCTGTCACTAGGCTAAGACCGCTCATCGTGTCATGCAACACAATTGGTGGTTTAGCGACACAGAACTCTTGATCGTAGGCGACTCACGGCCATCGACGGGCCGTCACGATCATCACCGCCCGTCGAGAATTGCGATCGAGTTTGCTCGTCCCCTGAACTATGATCGACTCCCTCTTCAGGTCCACCCCCATGGCCCTGATTACCCGCGCATGGGGTGCCGCGTTGTCTAACTTGGTGCCGAGTTCGACCTCACCCACGTCGGCCAGTGGCGTACTGCGCGCCGTTTGGCACTCGGCGTTGATCCGCGGGGCGCCTCCGTGGCGCGGTCCCTCGGCCAAACCTTGCACAGGCTCCGGATCGACTGCGTCGACCAGGACGCCATCCATGGCACCGTCCCGCCGGGGCTGGGGCTTTCGTCTTTCGCGATCACTGACCTCCAGCGGTCTCGGCGGCTGACGTCTCACATCTAAAGGAGCTCGGAAATGTCCTATCCCACGCGTTTCCTCTGGGCCGCCGTGCTGGTGATGGCGGGCACCTTCGCCCTCGTCGCGCCGGCCGCGGCGCAAACCGGGATCCAGTTCGATGGCGTCAACGACTACGTCACGTTCGGTGCGGCGCCCAGCCTTGGAGCCTCGACGTTCACGCTCGAGGTGCGCTTCAAGCGTACCGCGACCGGCGTTGGTGTCAGCACCGGCACGGGTGGGCTCACATCGGCGGTGCCGCTGGTGACGAAGGGGCGAGCCGAAAGCGAAAGCCCCGCCAACCTCAACATGAACTACTTCCTGGGCATCAACAACTCGGCCGCCGATGCCACGGTGGGCGTGTTGTGCGCCGATTTCGAGAATAACGCGGGCGGGGGCAACCATCGAGTGTTCGGCGTGAGTCCAGTCCTCGTCGACGGCCTCTGGCATCACGCGGCGGCCACCTACGACGGAACGACCTGGCGGCTCTACCTCGACGGGAATCTCGAGGCCACGCTGGTCGTGAACCAGACACCGGAGGCAACCAGTATTCAGCACGCTGGGCTGGGAACGGCGATGACTTCCGGTGGAGGGGCTGCCGGGTTCTTCGCCGGCATCCTCGACGAGGCGCGCATCTGGAACGTGGTGCGCAGCCAGACGGACATCCAGGCCAATCAGAATGTCGAGATCCAGTCGGCCCCCGGCCTGATTGGACATTGGGCTCTCAATGAGGGTTCCGGAATCGGTGCCGGTAACTCGGTGGCCAGCGGGGCCAATGGGACGCTGACCAACGGTCCAGTGTGGACCACGGATGCCACCGTTCCGCTGCTCACCGCGGCCGGCCTCCGCTTCGGGGGGTCGGCGACCGGCTACGTCACATTCGGCGACCCATCGGCGCTCGATCTGGCCCAGTTCACCCTGGAATGCTGGTTCAGGCGGGATGGTGCGGGGACGCCGAACTCGACCGGTACCGGCGGCGTCACTGCGGTTCCCCTGGTCGCGCATGGCGGCCCGGAGGCGGAGACCCCTACCAACCTCAACATGAACTACTTCTTGGGGATCCGAAATGATGGGTTGCTGTGCGCGGATTTCGAGGAAGGAGCCGCCGGGCCCAGCCCGGGGCTCAATCACCCGATCTCCGGAACGACGACCATTTCGAACGGGGTCTGGTATCACGCCGCCGCGACGTACGACGGAACGACTTGGCGCCTGTATCTCAACGGGAATCTCGAAGCGACGCTGGCGGTGGGGCGACCCGTCGAGTCGGGGACCATTCAGCGCGCCAGCCTCGCCACGACGCTGACCTCGGCCGGTGCACCTGCCGGGACCCCCCTCTGGTTCAATGGCGCGATCGATGAAGCCCGGATCTGGAACTCGGCGCGGAGCCAACCCGACATCATCTCCATGCAGAACACGGAGATCACGGGCGCAGTCGCCGGCCTCGTGGCACGCTGGGGGCTCAACGAGGACGCCCTGACCACCGTGGCAAGCTCCGCCGGCGGAGTGATCAACGGAACCCTGACTGGGACCAATTGGAGTTGGACATCGGGATCGCCCTTCAACGCGGTTCCGCAATCACCGCCCGACGCCCCGACGGGGCTCACGGCGACGGCCATCTCGACGACCCAGATCGACCTCGCATGGTCCGACGTCGCCACCACGGAAACCGGCTACGAGGTGGAGCGTTCGACCACCGGCATCGGCGGAACGTACACGCTGCTGGTGTCGTTGCCGGCCGGATCGACTGGCTACTCCAACCTCGCGCTCACGCCAACCAGCCAGTACTGCTATCGCGTCCGGGCCGTGAACGCCGGGGGTGCGTCCGCGTACGACGGACCGACCTGCGCGACAACCCAGACTCCGGTGCCGCCGCCGGCGCCGACCGGCCTCGTGGCCACCGCCACGAGCTTCAGCCAGGTGCATCTGGCATGGGCCGACAACGCGAGCAACGAGACCGGGTATGAAGTGGAGCGTTCGACGACCGGAATCGGCGGGGCCTATTCCCTCGTGACGACACTGGGCGTCGACGCCGTGGCGTATGACGATCTCAACCGGAGCCCCGCGACCGAGTATTGCTACCGCGTCCGGGCCATCAACGGTTTGGGGCCCTCCGGGTACGCCGGTCCCACCTGTGCCACCACCCCCGGCTCGGCGCTCGACTTCGGGTCGGCCGCCACCACCTACGTGACCTTCGGCGATCCGGCTGCCCTGGATTTGGCGCAGTTCACCGTGGAGTGCTGGTTTCGGCGCGACGGCGCCGGCGCTGCGATCTCGACCGGGGGCAGCGGGGTGACCGCGGTTCCTCTGGTGACACATGGCGCTCCTCAGTCGGACGGCAGCGACGTGGACATGAACTACTTCCTGGGCATCCGCTCCTCGGATGGAGTCCTGTGCGCGGACTTCGAGGAAGGACCGGGCGGGGCGGGTCCGGTCGGTCTGAACCACCCGGTCATTGGCGTAACGCCGGTCGGGAGCGGCTGGCACCACGGCGCGGCGACCTACAACGGCACGACGTGGCGGCTCTATCTGGACGGCAACCTCGAGACGACGCTGGCGGTCGGGCAGCCGGTTCGGTCCAACTCGATCCAGCATGCGGCCCTGGCCACGGCCCTCACCTCGACCGGGGGCACGAACGGCTTCTTCGATGGCGTCCTCGACGAGGTAAGGGTGTGGAGCCTCGTTCGGACGCAGGCGGAGATCCAGTCCAGCGCCAACAGCCAGATCACCACGCCGGCCGCCGGACTGGCGGCCCGTTGGGGCCTCGACGAGGGCGCCGGGACCGCGGTCAACGGTTCGGCCGGCACCGTGGTCAACGGCAGCATTACCGGCGCCAACTTCACGTGGACCGGAGCGGCGCCCTTCAATCTGGTGTTCACCCCTCCCGATGCACCCACGGGGCTGATCGCCACCGCAGTCACTCACAGCCAGATCACCCTCTCCTGGACGGATGTCGCGACCACCGAGGCGGGATATGAGATCGAGCGCTCCACGACCGGGATCGGCGGGAGCTATTCGCCGCTCATCACGGTGGCGGCCAACACCACCACCTACGCCAACATCGCTCTCTCGGCGTCGACGGAGTACTGCTACCGGGTTCGCGCGGTGAATGGCAGCGGAGCCTCCGGGTACGCGGGTCCGGTCTGTGCGATCACGCTCGCGTCCGGGAACACCGCGCTGGGCTTCTCCGGCAGCACCGCGCAGCCGAGCTATGCGAGCTTCGGCAATCCCGCAGCGCTACAGTTGTCGGCCCTCACGATCGAGATGTGGCTGCGCCGCGACGGTCCGGGGGAGGGGACCAACACCGGGACCGGCGGGATCGCGGATGCGATACCGCTGGTCGCGAAAGGCAGGGCCGAGACGGAGACCGCGACCACCGACATCAACTACCTGTTCGGCATCCGTGCAGCGACCGGTGCGCTTTGCGCCGACTTCGAGGAAGGCGCGGCGGGGGCCTCGCCGAGCCTGAACCACCCCATCGAGGGGGCCACGGTGGTCACCATGGGGGTCTGGCATCACGTCGCGGCGACCTACGACGGAATATCGTGGAAGCTCTTCCTGGACGGCAACCTGGACGCCTCCGTGGACATCGGGCAACCCCTGGCATCGGCGAGCACGGCGGCCGTCGCCCTGGCCAGCGCCCTCACCACCACCAACGTCGCCGCCGGCTTCTTCAATGGCGTCGTGGACGAAGTGCGGATCTGGAATGTCGCGCGCGATCAGGCACAGATCCAGTCGACGGCCAACGCGCAGCTCGCGATCGCAACGCCAGGGCTCGTGGCGCGGTGGAGTCTGGATGAGGGATCCGGCACCGCGATCGGCGCCTCTGCGGGCACGACCGCCAACGGGACCATCACCGGGCTCAACTATGCCTGGTCGAGCCCCGGGGCACCGTTCGACCTGGCATTCAACCAACAGCCGGGCGCGCCGGTCCTGGTCGCGCCAGGGAATGGCGCGACGGGTGTGCCGGCGTCACCGTCTCTCGAGGTGACCGCTTCCGACCCCGAGGGTGGCAACCTCACAGTGAGCTACTACGGCCGTGCGGTTGCCCCGAGCCCCGGTCCTGATTTCACACTCATCGGGCTGCCCGATACCCAGTACTACACGGGCGAGGTCAACGGTGGCACCAACGCCATCTTCCAATCGCAGACCAACTGGATGGTGGCCAACCGGGTGAGCCGGAACATCGTGTACGTCGGTCAGCTCGGGGACTGTGTCGAGCGCGGGGACAACAGCGGGAACGACATCGAATGGCAGCGCGCCGATGCATCGCTCACCATCATCGAGAACCCCGGCACCACCGGCCTGCCCGACGGCATACCGTTCGGCGTGAGTGTCGGCAACCATGATCAGTCGCCGATCGGCAACCCCGATGGCACGACCACGTTCTACAACCAGTATTTTGGGGAGGCTCGCTTTTTGGGTCGGGCCTACTATGGCGGGCACCACGGCACCAACAACGACAACTGGTACGACCTGTTCAGCGCCAGCGGGATGGACTTCATCGTCATCTCGTTCGAGTACGACACGACCCCCGACGCTGCGGTCCTGAGCTGGGCGGACAACCTGCTCGCGACCTACGCCAACCGGCGCGCGATCGTGCTCAGCCACTTCATCTGCAATACCGGAAACCCCGCTGGCTTCGGGCCGCAGGGTCAGGCGATCTACAACGCGTTGAGGAGCCGCCCGAATCTCGACCTGATGCTGTGCGGCCACGTCCCGGGCGAAGGTCGCCGTCAGGACACGTTCAACGGCAACATCGTGCACACGTTGCTGTCGGACTACCAAGGTCGTGCCAATGGTGGCAACGGCTGGCTGCGGATCCTCGAGTTCTCGCCCGCGAACAACGAGATCCGGGTAAAGACGTTCTCGCCCTGGCTCAATCAGTTCGAGACCGACGGGGACAGCGAGTTCTCGGTGTTTTACGACATGGTCTCGGCGCCCCCGTTCCAGCTGATCGGAACCGTGGCCGGCGTGCCCTCCGGCTCGAACAGCAGCCTGGTGTGGTCGGGGCTGACGCCGGGCGCCGCCTACGAGTGGTATGCAACCGTGGGCGACGGTAGCGCGACCACCGTGGGGCCCGTGTGGAGCTTTACGACCGGAGCAGGCACCCACACGATCACGGCGACCGCAGGGGCGAATGGGGCAATCAGCCCGAGCGGAGCGGTGGTCGTAAGCGCGGGGGCGGATCAGTCGTTCACGTTCACCCCGGCGGCGGGCTATCACGTGTCGGCGGTGACGGTGGACCTGAACCCGGTGGCGGCGGCGCCGGGCTACACGTTCACAAACGTTGCGGCCGACCACACCATCGACGTCCAATTCGAGATCAACCCTGCGGTGGCACCCGTGGCGAACCTGAGCGCGACCCAGGTGGTGCCAGGCGCGCTGGGAGAGGCGACGACCGCGATCCAGTTGACCTGGGACGCGACGCCGGGCGGGACCACGGTGGAGGTTTGGCGAAAGGGGTTCGGGAGCTATCCGGAGTACGACGACGCGGGGGGGGTGGCGCCAACCGCCTCGGCGAGCTATCCGCCGGGGGCTGGCTGGGTGAAGGTGGACGATCTCGACACGCCGGGGGAGATGGACCTGGTGGCGGGACGCGACGTCATCTATTACGTGGCCTACGCCCGCGACGGGCTCGGCACCTGGTCGCCGACCTCGACGATGACCGCTGGGACGCTCAACTACCTTCTGGGAGACGTGACCAACGGGCTCACGGCGGGGGCGGGCAACAACAAGGTGCACGTCGAGGACGTATCGCTCCTCGGGGCGTTCTACGGGGTAACGGGCGGGGCGATGACGGCGGTGAACTATCTGGACCTGGGTCCGACCACGACCAACTACGTGGACGGCCGTCCGATGACGGACGATCAGATCGACTTCGAGGACCTAGTGTTGTTCGCGATCAACTATGGGCTGGGCCAGACGAGTCCAGCGCTGGTGGCGCGGCGGGCGGCGGTGGCAGGAGCGTCCTCGTCGTCGGGCGACGAGCTGTTGATCGAGGCGACAAACCAAGTAACCGCGGGCGAGACGGTGACGGCGCGTCTGAGGCTGCGGGGATCGGGTGCGCTGATCGCGGTGACGGCGCGGTTCGAGTGGGATCCGGCCGTCGTGGTTCCGGTCGAGTGTGCGGCCGGGGCTTGGCTGAAGGAGCAGGAGGGGCTGGTGTTCTCCCCCACGCCGGGCACCGTGGATGCGGCGGTGATGGGAGGACAGGGAATGGTGGGCGAAGGGGAGCTGGCGACAGTGAGCTTCCGGGCGCTATCGACAGGGAATCCGAAGTTGCGGATAGCGGCGCTAGCAGGCCGGGATGCGCGCAATCGTGCGGTGGCAGTGAAGAGCGCGGTGCGCCCGTCAGCGCCGATCGTGCCCCTGACAACGCGGCTCGGTTTCGCGCGGCCCAATCCCTTCTTGGAGACGGTGACGCTCGGGCTCAGCCTGGCACGCACGGGGCCGGTCGAGCTGGCGATTTACGGGGTCGACGGGCGCAAGGTGCGCACGCTGGTGCAGGAGACGCGGGAGGCCGGGGAGTATGAGGAGGTCTGGGACGGGCGCGATGATCAGGGCGGGCCGGCGGGGGCGGGAGTCTACTACGCGCGGCTGGTGACCTCGCAGGGCCGCTTCACCCGCAGGGTGACCAATCTGAAGTAGCCGCGAGACCGCGTGCGAGCGAGGCCCCAGCGCCGACGCCTGGCCTTGGGGCCTCGTGTCTCAACGCACGAGGCGGAAGAGCCCCGCCGCACCATTCCGGCCCGCGTTACCAGGTCACTGGGAAGCAGCCGAAGCCAACGATCCGCATCGTGCTCGACTGGGATGCGATGATCGCGAAACGGTGAGCAATGCTCGGGGCCTGATCCAACGGAAGACCTCCCGGCCTTGGGGCTGCCGGGAGGTTCCGTCGTGCGGCTGCGAGCTATCGTGACAGCCGGAAAGCCTTCCGAATCTGCATCGCGCTGCCGGCCTGCAGGCGAACGAAGTAGCCGCCGGCACCGACCTCTCGGCCTGAGGCGTCACGCCCGTTCCACTCCCACACGTGATCCCCGGCCCCGAGCGGGCCGAGCTTGTCGGCGCGCAGCTGACGACCCAGCGCGTCGAAGACCCGGAATTCCACCAGCTCTTCCCTGTGCGGGAGCGCGAATGCGAAGCGCATCCTGCCGAAGCTGGGGTTCGGCACCGGCGCCATCAGGCGGAAGACCGGTGCACCGGGGGGCTCCACCGCGACCACCGGGGTGCAGTTCGCGTCGTTGATGTGCACGTTGTCGAGATACCATCCGTCGTACTCGAGGTTCGAGTCGCTCTGCAGGCGGAACCGAACCTGCACGAGCTGATTGGCAAACGCGCCAAGGCTCAACGATGCGGGACGGTAAGCCGATGGATCTCCCACGCCGGTCCCCCACGCCGGATCGTCGCCCATGTCGAAGCGCGCGAGCTCGGTCCAGGTAGAGCCGTGGTCGGCGGAGGCTTCGACGATGCAGTAGTCGAAGTTGTCCTCGGTCATGCAGATCTGGTCGTATTCGAGCGTCGAGCCGGGTGGCAAGCGCACGGGCAAAGCGAAGGTCGCGGTAGCGTTCATCGTGCATCCCGACGCGCCGGTGGGGCAGCCGGTGTACAGTCCGGCCGGGCTGTCGGTGAAGCCCCAGTTCCCGCCGGCCGAGATCGGCGTCGGGCCCCAGGTGCCGCCTTCGAAGGTCCAGTACGGGGCCGAGGCGGATTCGAAGTCATCCTCGGCGTGACAGGTGACCCGCCCCGCGAACTCGTAACCCGCGGCTCGCGCGGTCTCGGTGCCTGCGCGCTTGCCCGACACCTCGTAGCGATAGAGGCCGCGTGGCACCTGGTCATTGTAGCTCGAGGGCGATCCCTCCAGTGTGGCGACCAGCATGCTGTCGCGATAGACCTTCACCGAGTCGTAGGTGGAGGAGTTCAGCCACTGGATGG
>Ga0075428_100009784_pt1 | contig 10655 bp, 9 predicted proteins | sample RhiMetdeltSRZDD2_FD_75291 | JGI IMG/M metagenome (GOLD analysis project Ga0075428, IMG submission 75291) | Populus rhizosphere microbial communities from Tennessee, USA - Rhizosphere MetaG P. deltoides SRZDD2 | ecosystem: Host-associated > Plants > Roots > Rhizosphere > Soil | place: USA... | reverse complement strand
CATCTGCTTCAGGTGCGCCGGAAGATTGAACGGATCCTCGAGCATCGCGCCATCGGCTTCCGACTTGCGCAGATCACGAGCTGCGCCATTGCCAGCGCGCGCCCATCCACCGGTCGTTCCATAGGCAAGCAGGTTGTCGTTCTGTCCCGCCTTCGTGATCATCAGCCCCATCCCCGGCGCCTTGGAGAGAATCTCGATCTGCTGGGCCGGGAAATCGCGTCCGGGCCGCCGCTGGGTGACGGTGCCGACCGCGTCGAGGCTGCCGACCTGCTGTACCGCACCCAGAGAGGCGATGTACTTATCGATAACCTGCGCCGGCGTCACCGTAGGTATAGGCGCAGCCGGAGGCAGAGTCGCGTCATAATCCTCGCCGAGCGCGACCGGCAGCGGATGATTGGTGACGTTTGGCACACCAATCGGGATCGCACGCCCCTGGTGACACGTGAAGCAGCTCACCCGCGCCTGGCCCCTGAACGTCGTCTTGTTGATGTTGTTGACCATCTCGATCATCTGCCGCGCGATGGCCTTCTGCGGCTTGGAGTCGAGCTCGCGTTTGTTGGCGTCCGCGTCGTGGCAATAGCCGCAGCCGACGCCCAGCGCTGCCTCGAACAGGACCATCGTCGGATTGAGCATGTCCGCCCGCTGGCCTTTGAACGCCTGGATGTTCTTGAAGACCTGCTCGGCCTTCTGATCGCTGGTCTGTGCTACCACCGGCTTCTGGCTGAACCCCGCAGCAAGAACACATCCCGTGACCGCCGCCGTCATCGCTATCGACCGCGCTGATATGAGACGCACATCCGCCTCCTTTTGCAAAAGGATGGACGGAGCCTACACCTATTCGGCCTCCCCGGACGAAGTTTTTGCGTGAAGCGGCGGGTTATTCCGCTATCGCGGATTCAGTTTCCCCGACGAGCGCGGCCAGCGCGTTCGGCTCGGGGCTGACGTAGAACTGGTAGGAATACCGTTCCGTGTCCTTTGGCGCGTCCTTTGGGATATCCGCGCCGTGAGCGCCGCCCCAATTGAGAAACGCGACCGCGCTATTCGGCTTGAACGCCACCATCTTCACCGGATCGCAGCGGATGCCCTGTGACTCCGGATAGAACGTGTTCGTCCGGTCGATCTTGGGCGTGCCATTCATCCGGTAAAACGTCGTGCCGAACGCCTCGCTGTCCCCGGGGCGGGCGAAGTACAGCAGGCACGTGAAGACGACGCGCTTCGGATCGAGATGGGGATCGAGGTGGTACCCGGGTCGCCGCAGCATCAGTCGGCCGCGGGTCGCCTCGTGCGGAATCGCCGCCAGCTGCGGACCGCGTTCGGACCCATATTCCCTGATGTAGAAGTCGCGAATGTGCGGCGCCAACTTCTGCAGGAGCGCCGGCACCATCATGCGCGGAATAAGCACCTCTTCGAGAAAGGTGAGCATCTGAATGGCCCATTCCGGCGCGATGTGGACATTCGACAGTCGTAGGTTCTGCTTCGCGTCGTCTTTCTGCGAGAAGAAGATCGGAGCCGGAATGCCGTCGATCAGCGCTTGATATGTCTGCGACGGCAACAAATTGTCGATGACAATGTGTACGCTCGGATCGTCCTGCACCGGCACGCGTGTGATGGCATCCCGCACGTGCTCCGCAATGCCAGGCGCCGTCAACAGCGCGGCGTACTCGACGTTGTGCCGCCGATGCGTGATGTCGACGCCCATCGTTTCGCGCATCATGCGGACATCCCGTTCCATGCGTGCAATACGCTCGAGGGAGTCGAGCAGCGGCTGGAGCTGACGCATCCGCTCGCTCAGTTCAGCAGAGAGACGAGAGACGTCACCCTTCAGCTCGGTGAGGTGCTTGTCGAGTCGCTTCTCGAGTTTGCTGGCGGAGGCCGTCTGATCCGCACGCCACTGGCTGCGCAGAACGGGCAGGATTCCTGAGCGCGTAAGGAGCCGCTGCAGGAGACCGGGCACTACGCGGTGGCCTTGGACATCCGCGCAGAAAGGCGCGATTTGTACCGGCCCGCGGTGTTGCGGTGGATGATGCCCTTGGTGGCCATCTTGTCCACGATGGAGACCGTCTGGTTGAGCGCGGCCTTGGCTCCGGAGAGGTCCTTCGCCTCAAGCGAGACGCGGATCGCTTTCAACGCGGAGCGCAACTTCGAGCGCATCTGCCGGTTGTGCTCCCGGCGCCTGATATTCTGCCGATTTGCCTTGAGGGCGGACTTCGTACGTTTGGCCACTGATCCTCGCTAGAGAGAAAAACTGATTATACAGGCTGAAGAACATCGAGCGCGACGCGCCAGACACCGTCGCGTCCGCGCGACCAGACACGCACATAGAAGCCGTGCGAAGCCTGAGTGCCGTCCAACGTATACGTCCCGTACGTGTAGCCGAGGTCGCCTGCCATCGACGCATCAGCGAACTTCGATTCTCCCGCGGCGTAGCGCGGCTGGCCGGCCAGCCAGGCGACGATCGCCTGTTCGCCAACGATGGGCGTCATGTCCGGCCGATGGAGCCGCGCGCCGTCGGCAAGATGACCGCGATAGGCGTCTGACTGACCGCGGCGTAACGCGTTGGTGAGCGCGGCGTCCGTGTCGCGCAGCGACTTCACCGCAGACAGCGCCGTGGTTGGACGCGTATATCGCTGCGTCTGCGGTGCTGGCGTGAAGCCGGGAGGAAACATCACCGGCGCCGGCGTCGGAACGCCCATGTCCATGACGACGCGGAACGACCCGTCGGCCTGACGTTTCCACACCGAGGCATAGATCAAAGGTTGCGGTCGTCCGCCGTTGACCGCCGGATTGGTTCGGCGCACTGGACCCGTCAGGTATCCGAGGTCGCCGCTCGAGGCGATGTCGCCATAGCGCGGCTCCCAGATCAACTGTACGTCCTTTGGTGGATCGGGGAGTTTGCGGAACAGCTCCTTGGCCGGCACCACCTGGTCGTCATCGAAGCCTGACGCGCTGTCGGCAAAGTACTCGAGGAACGCCTGCTTCCAGCCGACGACAAGCGCGCGCGCAGCAAAGCGCTGCTCGGTGCGGACCATATCATCGAGCGCATCGTTCTGCGCGAATGCCGTGAACAAGGGCACCACAACGATGGCTGCCGTCAGCAGAGCGCGGCACCGCGCCCAATCGAGGGCCGGCGTCGAGACGAAATTCATGTGATTACTGTACGACGATCTCGTACGTGCCGGTGGCAGGCTTGCGGGACGAATAGCGGGGAATGGCTCGCCCGTCAACGATCTCGAACGTCTTGTAGATGATGCGCTGCTTCAGCGCGGCGCGCTGCACGTCGGTGAGGCGGCCGACCTTGTTCACATAGTCGCGCGTTTCCCTATACGGCGGGACGGTGTTGCCATGACGGTCTACGGCATTGGAGCCCGCGTTGTAGGCCGCGAGGGCGAGTTCTTCATTGCCGTCGTACCGATCGAGGAGCTGCCGCAGATAGGCGCAGCCGCCCCGGATGTTCTCTGCCGGATCGTACGCATTGCGCACGCCGAGCTGCCGTGCGGTGGCCGGCATCAGCTGCATCAGGCCCATGGCGCCTTTTGGCGATCGGGCGCTCGGGTTGTAACCGGACTCCACCTGGATGACCGCGCGCACGAGCTCCACGCGAAGCGCATGACGCGCGGCATGTTCGCGAATGAGGGGTTCGAACTGCTCGCGGCCCATGGCGTCGGCCGTCGGTGTCGTCGACCGGATTCCAGGTGCTTCCGGAACAACATAGGTCATGGCGCCGTCGTTGAGTTTGCGATCCGACAGGACCAGCGTGCCGTTGACGTCGCGCCAGGCGTAGATCTGCGCGTTCGCGTCCGAAGATGCGATTAGACCAATGACGAAGGCGAAAAAGGGGAGGCGTGCCACTCGATCTGTTATCGGAGGCACGTGGGGGCCGCCTTTAGGCGGCCCACAATCGGAAGGGTCGTAGGGGGCCGGCTTTAGCCGGCCCAGCCGCTAGGATCCACTGACCATTTTTTCAACAATCGCTCGAGCCGAGGCCAGCATTTCGCGGATTTTCGAAGGGTCTTTTCCGCCCGCTTCGGCAAAATCGGGCCGTCCACCGCCGCCTCCACCGACAATTGGCGCCAGCTGCTTGACGACCTGCCCGGCGGGCACCTTTTTCGTCAGATCGGGGGTGACGCCGACGACGATCGACACCTTGCCATCAACAGGCGAGGCAAGGACGACGACGCCGCTCTTGATCCGCGAGCGGTGCCGATCGACGAGGGCGCGCAGGCCGTCCTTGTCGAGCCCGGTCACCTCGCGCGCAACCAGCTTGACGCCACCGACATCCTCCGCCTCGTCCTGCTGACTGCCCCCGCCGATTGCCGCATTCATCTTCGCCTGCTGCAGTTCGCGCGCGAGGCGTCGAGTCTCCTCTTGAAGCCCCGCGATCTTTGCGGGCAGCTCCTCCGGACGCGAGTTCAACGTCTGTCCCAGCGAAGTGACGATGTCGCGTCCGGCCTGAAACGCCTTCAGCGATTCGAGGCCGGTGATCGCTTCGATGCGCCGCGTTCCGGCGGCAACGCCAGTTTCGGACACGATCGCGAACAGGCCAATGTCGCCGGTCGCCCGCACATGCGTGCCGCCGCAGAGTTCCACGCTGAAGCCGGGCACGGAGACGACGCGTACTCTGTCGCCGTATTTTTCGCCGAAGAGCGCCATTGCCCCGGCGGCAATCGCTTCCTGCGTCGGCTTGACGGCTGTTTCAACAGGCGTGTTCTTCAGAATGTGGTCGTTGACGATCTGCTCAATGTTCAGGAGGTCCTCGCGCGTCAGCGCGCTGAAGTGCACGAAGTCGAAGCGGAGTCGATCGGGGGCGACGAGCGATCCAGCCTGCTTGACGTGCGGGCCGAGCACCTGGCGCAGCGCTGCATGCAGCAGATGCGTCGCCGTGTGATTGCGACGAATCGCCGCCCGGCGCGGCGCGTCGATTTCCGCGATGACCGGTGCTCCGATCGCGATTTCGCCGCTGTCCACGCGTACACGATGCGCGCGTACTCCGCCCGCGACGTTCTCGACGTCGCTCACGCTCGCGCTGAAGCCGAAATCGTTTCGGAGCGTCCCGGTGTCGGAGATCTGGCCGCCGCTCTGCAGATAGAACGGCGTTTCCTCGAGCACCACCCAGCCCGTGTCTCCCGATGAGAGCTTCGCCACTTCGACTGGTGGACCATCGGCCGGAAGCTTCGCCAGACCCGTCACGCGCGTCTTCGTCGAGGTGTTCTCGTATCCGGCGAATGTCGTCGGCGCCACTCCGGCGAAGCCGCCGAACGCCTGGTCCTCGCGGGTGCCGCCCTTGAACTTGCTCCCGGCGCGCGCCTTCTCGCGCTGACCTTCCATCGCACGCTCGAATCCTTCGCGATCGAGCGACAGCTTGCGGTCGTCGATCATGTCGTCGATGAAATCGCGTGGGAGGCCGTAGGTGTCATACAGCCTGAACGCCGCGTCGCCACTCACGGTCTTGTTTCCCGACGCGGCCTTGTCGAGCACCTCTTCGAGCTTCGGCAAGCCATCGGTCAGCACCGCGTCGAACCGTTCTTCCTCGCTCCGAATCACCTGCACGATGGCGGTCTGCCCGGCCTTGAGCTCTGGGTACGCATCGCCGAACTCCCGCACGATGACCCCGACGAGCGTGTGCAGAAACGGCTGCGTAATCCCGAGGCGCTTCCCGTGGCGCATCGCGCGACGCATAATCTTCCGCAGAACGTAGCCGCGCCATTCATTGGACGGGACGACGCCGTCCGCAATCAGGAACGTCATCGCGCGCATATGGTCGGCAACGACACGCATCGAGACATCGGCGGGTTCCATGGTTCCACGGTGTGTGATGCCGGCCCGCTCGCCAATCGCGCGGAGCAGCGGTGTGAAGAGATCAGTGTCGTAGTTCGACAGATGTCCTTGGATGACGGCCGTGACGCGCTCGAGGCCCATGCCCGTGTCAATCGATGGCGCGGGCAGTGGGCGTAGCGAGCCGTCCGCCTGTCGATCGAATTCCATGAACACGTTGTTCCAGATCTCGACGAATCGATCGCAGCTGCACTCCAGACCACGACAGGCGTCGCCCGAAGCCTCCGCGTCGCAGCCGACTTCGGCTCCTCGGAAGTAATAAATCTCCGAGCAGCGCCCACACGGTCCGGTGTCGCCCATCTGCCAGAAATTGTCGGCGGCCCCGAGTTCGCCAATCCGTTCAACGGGCAGAAACGTCCGCCAGATGTCGTACGCCTCGTCATCGCGCGGGATGGCGGCATCACCGCGAAAGACGGTGGCCCACAAACGGTCGGCGGGCAGTTTCCATTCCTCCGTCAGCAGTTTCCAGGCCAACGGAATGGCGTCGCGTTTGAAATAATCGCCAAACGAAAAATTGCCGAGCATCTCGAAAAACGTGTGATGCCGGAGCGACGGCCCCACGTTGTCGAGGTCGTTGTGCTTGCCGCTCACCCGCATGCATTTCTGCACCGTCGTCGCGCGCGTGTAGTCCCGCTTTTCCTTTCCCAGGAACACGTCCTTGAACTGGTTCATTCCCGCATTGGTGAAAAGCAGCGTCGGGTCGTTGTGCGGGACTAGCGGTGAGCTCGGGACAATGCGGTGCCCGTTACGCTCGAAGTACTTGAGAAAGGAGGACCGGATCTCGTTGGCTGTCATGCGGCTTCAGGCTACTGGCTCCAAGGCTACCGGAAGCCGGTAGACGGTAGCCGGTAGCCAGTGAGTTCAGGCAATAGGTACAGGTTACGTCATTTGGGCGCCGCGCCGCCGGAGCAATCCGGTTACGGCCGACGGATCGAAGCCCTGGCCGACGAGGTACCGGTGCATGCGCCGTACGACGAGCGGGTCGTTCAACGACAGGCCGCGACGGAGGCGGCGATCCAGCGCCTGCTCGAGCAACTCGGCTTCGTCGAGTTCCATGAAGACCTCCGCGACAGCCTCGCGGGCGAGGTCGCGGGCGATGCCGAGTGCTTCGATGTATCGGAGCACGCGTGCCCGACCATGATGACGGAGGCGCACCTCGGTTCGCGCACAGGCAAGTGCCGTGCGCCGGTCATCCAAGGCACCCTCGAGACGCAGCCGCGTGACGGCGTCGTCGATGTCTTCCTGATCGAATTTGCGTCGGACGAGCCGCGCCCGCAGCTGCATCTCGGCAAGTTCGCGGCGGGCCAGAAGCGTGAGCCCGGCGACATAGGCCCGCTCGCCGCCGTCGGGCATCCGCTATCCTCCGAAGCGGGTGATCTCGGGTGCGCGGCCGCTCGCCTGCGCGGCGCTCGCCATCTGGTCGCGTGACATCTCGGCCGTTGTCGAAATTCCCTGGACCTTGAGCTTGAACTCGTCGACGTTCGATGCCCAGCGAAGCGCCTCCTCGTAGGAGATGAGCTTCTGCTGGAACAGATAGAAGATCGACTGGTCGAACGTCTGCATCCCGTACTGCGACGTGCCCTGCGCGATCGCGCCATGAATCAGGTGCGTCTTCTCCTTGTCCATGATGCAGTCGCGGATGAAGGCCGTGCTGATCAGCACTTCGACTGCGGGCGCGCGGCTCTTGTTGTCCATCCTCGTAATGAGCCGCTGTGAGATGACCGCTTTGAGCACGCTCGCCAGCTGAATGCGAATCTGTTTCTGCTGGTGAGGCGGGAACACCGCGATGATGCGGTTGATCGTCTCGGTTGCATCAAGCGTGTGGAGGGTGGAAAAGACCAGGTGACCCGTCTCCGCAGCCAGCAGCGCCGTCTCGATCGTCTCGAAGTCGCGCATCTCGCCGACGAGGATCACGTCGGGATCCTGGCGCAGCGCGCTGCGGAGCGCGTGCGAGAACGACATCGTATCGACGCCGATCTCGCGCTGGTTGATGATCGACCGGTTGTCACGGTGAAGGTATTCGATCGGGTCTTCGACCGTCATGATGTGCGCGGTGCGGGTCGTGTTGATCTCGTCGATCATCGCCGCCAGCGTCGTGCTCTTGCCCGACCCGGTCGTGCCGGTCACGAGCACCAGGCCACGTTCTTCCGCGGCAATCTTCTTCAGGACGGGCGGCAGCGACAGCTCGTCGATCGTCGACACACGCATCGGGATGACGCGGAAGATCATTCCGATAGTGCCGCGCTGCTGGAACGTGTTGCAGCGGAACCGCCCGAGGCCCGCGACGCTGTACGCCAGATCGACCTCGCGATTTTCCTTGAACTTCTCGCGATGGCTCGTCGGCAGCACGGCGGCCGCGACCGAGACCATGTCGTCGTGATCGAGCCTCTTTTCCTCGGTCGCCGGGACGAGCAGGCCACGCACCCGCATCATCGGGTAGCTGCCGGCCTTGAGATGGAGGTCCGACGCGCCGTTTTCGACGGCGATTTTCAGGAGATCGTTGACGTGCACGCCTTCCTTTATCGACCCTTTACGCTGCCCGATGTAGCCGCCGCCGGAGCCTGGACCGGCTGCAGCCAGCCATGCGGATCCGGTGCTTCGCCCTTGACGATCTTGAAGAAGCGCTGCTGGATAGCCTCGGTAATAGGGCCGCGGCGGCCTCGTCCAATCTTTATGCGATCCACGGAACGGATTGGAGTGACCTCAACCGCGGTGCCTACGAAGAACACCTCATCAGCGATGTACAACACCTCGCGCGGCAGCGTCTCTTCACGCACTGTGAACCCGAGCTCACGCGCGATCGTAATGACCGAATCACGGGTGATGCCCCACAGGACAGAGTTCCCGATTGGAGGGGTATAAATAATCCCGTCGCGGACGATGAAGATGTTCTGGCCACTACCTTCGCTCAAATTACCGTACGTGTCGAGCGCGATTCCTTCGGCGTATCCCTCGGCTATGGCCTCCATTTTGATGAGCTGCGCGTTCGCGTAGTTTGCAACGCTCTTGGCCATCCCTGGAGTCGTGTTCGGCGCGTTGCGCGCCCACGTGGAGATCTTGACGTCGAGGCCTTCCTCGATCGCCTCTTTCGTGAAATAGGCACCCCACTCCCACACCATGATGGCCACGTCGATCCCGCAGGGAAACGGGTTGACGCCCAAGCTGTCATAGCCCCGATAAATCAGCGGCCGGATGTAGCAGGCTCGGAACCCATTGGCGGTAATCGTCTCGAAGACCGCGTCCGTCAACTCGGCGGCGTCGTATTTCGGCTCCATCCGGTAGATCCGAGCGGAGTCGAACAATCGTCTGATATGAGCGTCAAGTCGGAAGCAGGCCGGGCCCGACAGCGTGTCATAGCAGCGCGCTCCCTCGAAGACGCCGCTGCCGTAGTGGACGATATGCGAGCCGATGTGGATCGTGGCGTCTTTCCAATCCACAAGAGACCCGTTCATCCAGATTTTGCCCGTGCCAGGAAAAGCCATCTGTAACTCCTTCCTGAAGATCTTATACGGGCCCACCAAAACCGCCGAATATGGCGGTTAGGTGTCTCGGTGGTTCGTGATGGTTACTGGGCTTCTCCGCAGAACGGGCACTTGGCCGTTCGGGCCTGGAGTGGCTTGCGGCAATGCCAGCAGAACCGCGGCTGCGGTATCTCGCGACCGCGAAGCCGCGATTGAATCTCCGCGACGTCCGCCTCCTTGGGGACGGCAACGGCCGCTCGGCGGCGCGGGGCGGGTGCAAGGACGTCCGCAAGCAGGTCGGACGCCCGCTGATATCGCTGCGTCGGGTCCGCGGCGAGCGCCTTGAGGACGATGTCGTTGACGGCTTTGGAAATCCGGTTGTTTTTCACACGCGGGGCGGTCACCAGTTCGCCGCGGACCAGACGCTCGATGTCGCCGGGCGATGGCGTGTCGTACGGCAGGTCACCCGTGAGCATCTGATACATCGTGACGCCGATGGAGTAGACGTCGCTGGCGAAGACCGCTTTGCCGTAGAACTGTTCGGGCGCCATGTATGGCGGGCTGCCGATGACCGTGGTTCCGTGCGCCGCGATTTCGAGGAAGCGCGACGTCCCGAAGTCGGTGACCTTGAGCATTCCGCTGTTCGACACGAGCATGTTGCCGGGCCGCAGATCGCGGTGCAGCACGCCAACTTTGTGCGCATGGTCGATGGCGTTGCAAATCTGGCAGGTGAAGTCGAGTGCGCGCGCGATGTCGAGCGCGCCGTCACGATGGATAATCTGCTCCAGCGTCTCGCCGGGGACGTACTCCATCACGATGAAAAAGACGCCGTCCTGTTTTTCCGCGGTCAATACGGTGACGATATTCGGATGATTCATCGAGGCGAGAAGCCGCGGTTCCTTCAGCATCTCGGCAAAATCGAGGGTCTGCTTGTGCGGGACCTTGATGGCGACCTTCTTGTGAATCCAGGTGTCTTCGGCGAGCAAGACGCTACCGAAACCGCCGCTGCCGAGAGGAGAAATGATTCTGTACTTGCCGACCGTTTGACCCTTCAGGAACACGGACGGATTATAGCGGCGTGAACGCACGCTTCTATGCACCCGATGCACAACGCCCTGGAGACCTCATCACGCTGCCGAACGATGAGGCCGAGCACCTGACACGCGTACTGCGCTTGAAGGCCGGCGACGTACTGCGTGTGTTCAACGGACACGGCCGTGAGTTCGATGCCACGGTGGAGCAGTCTGACAAGGACGGCGTTCGTGTGCGGCTCGAAGGTTTCGCAACGCCGGCGCCCGAATCGCGTGTGGCCATTACGCTCGCGCAGGCGGTGCTCAAAGGCGACAAGATGGACGACGTCGT
>Ga0075428_100009781_pt1 | contig 10657 bp, 10 predicted proteins | sample RhiMetdeltSRZDD2_FD_75291 | JGI IMG/M metagenome (GOLD analysis project Ga0075428, IMG submission 75291) | Populus rhizosphere microbial communities from Tennessee, USA - Rhizosphere MetaG P. deltoides SRZDD2 | ecosystem: Host-associated > Plants > Roots > Rhizosphere > Soil | place: USA... | reverse complement strand
AGCTACCCACTGCCGCGTTTCAACCGTGCGCATCGTTCTCCGTCGGGGGCGTCGACCTGGTGGGCCGTGGCGTCAATCGCGGCTCTGATGATCACCGACGACCGCGGCTTCGCGATCTCCGGCGCGTCGATATTCGTGTTTGCGGAAGATCGCCGCCGCTGGACGCTCCCCGATTCGCGGTACGTCAGGTCGGTGGTGTCGGCCCCCGACGGCCGCTTCACGATTCCCGGCCTTCCGGCGGGACGCTACTACGCGGCGGCGCTGCCCGCGGTCGTCGAGGGCAAGATCAACGAACCGGCGTCCCTGGAGCAGATCGAATCGCGGGCGACCAAGTTCACGCTCGGCGACAGCGAGCACCGGTCACTCACGCTCCGCTTCGAATGAGGCCGTAGCTCGCCGTAGCGCGAAGGTGGAGCCTGCCGCGCCGAAGCGCGAAGCGCGAAGGCGGGTCAGGGCGGCGTGACGGTCCAGCTCACGAGGAGCTGAAACTTGACCGGCTTCCCGTCCTTGAGCGCCGGGTGAAAGCGCCAGGTCTTGGCGCTGCTCAGCAGCAGCATGTCCGACATCCGCACGGGCTCCGAGACCAGCTTCACCTGCTCGACGTTGCCGCCCTCGTCGATCAGGAGCTCCATCGTGTTGGTTCCACCGACCTTTGGATCGATGGGCGCCACGGGCGGCAGCTTGGGGTGATACATGACCGGCGGTTGTACGCCGTCGGCGCCACTCGCAAACACCGCTGACGCATCGGCGGTACCAACGGTTGGTGCCGCGAAGAGCGCCGGCACCACCACGCTTCCGTCCACAACCTGCGATTGAGCGACGTCGGCGGTGGCGCCCGCGCCCGGCGCTGCCGTCGCCGCCGCCGGATCCACGCCGGCCGCCCTGAGCAGCGCCGATGCGTCCACCGTCAGATCCGCGGCCGCACGCGCCGGATCAGTGGACGGCCGACCAGATCGTGTCCCCGGCTTCTGTGATCGCGACGCCTTCGCGTCGGCCTTCTCCACCGGCGCCGGCTCGCCGGCGGACGTCACCTGTCGAACCGCGGACACTGCCGCGGACACTGCTGCGGACGCTGCCGCGGACGCTGCGCTTCGAACCGCGGAAACGGAGCCGACGAGACGAGGATCGCCGCGCCAGACCCAGGCTGCCGCGCCCAGCGCGCCGACGAGCACGAGCGCCGTCGCGAGGGCGCCCACCAAGGCCAGGCGACGGCGCCTGGGCGCCTTCGTCGCAGGCCGATCGGCCTCGGCCGGCTTCGTCGGCGGCACCTGCGCGACGTCGGGCGTTTCCAGACAGCGCTTGTAGAGCTCCTGGATCAGCGCTCGGCGTCCCGGTCGGGCGTAGTACGCCAGGGCCTCGGCATACGCTGTCACCGACGTGTACTTGCCGGAGCCGATCGATTCCGCGACGAAGAGCCTGAGAGGCATCGGCGTCGCGTCGGAATCGAGCAGCGCATGGAGCGTCCGGCCGATGTCGTCGATCTGCTTGCTGACCTCGGCGCCCTGTCGAATCAGCACGGTGCCGTGCGACGTGATGGCGATGTCGCGGAGATCGGGTACGCCGCCCGTCTGACCGCTGCCGGCGAGCAGCGCACACAGCTCTTCGACAATGGCCACGGCTTCAGGCCAATGCACCCGGACTCGCAGAACGTGAACATCCGCCAGCGAAATCGGGCTTGCGGCGGTGGTCCGCCTCGGCTGGGTGGCAGGATTGGTGGTGTCTCCCGAAGTCATCTGGTGCCCTGGAAGACCACATGATACCCATTGCCGCGGGTGAAATGGGGAATTCTGCGGCTGCCGCGAGGCGCGTCGCACACAGCGCCGGCGGGGTGAGGTGTGACGGGCTGGACGGCCGGACTGAGCGTTAACCGGGAGTCTGGACGAGCCAGGGGATGTACAGCCGGTACTTCACCGGCACACCATTCCGCACGGCCGGCCTGAATTTCAGGTTTTTCGCGGACTGCGGCTCCATCGCATCGATGAACCGCTGGGGACGCTCCACCCATTTCACCGACGCGACGCCCCCTTTCTCATCGATCAGGAGTTCGAGGGTGTTGCTCACGCCCGACTCCGGCGTCGACCCAGGCTTCCCATACGACCGCATCGGCGGCGACAGCATCACCGGGGGCAGGACGTCGGCGTCATCGCGCGAGTAGATCGTGGGATCGATCGATGTCCCCGTGGTGGCAATCGGGGCAAGAAGCGCCGCGCCCGTTCGTTCGGGAGACGAGACACGGTCGCCAACAGGGGGTGGCGAACTGCGGTCCGGCTGCGACGGCAGGGCAACCGGCGCCGGTGCATCGCTATTGCGAGGGGACAGAACGACCGGCCCTGTGGGCGTCAGCGGCAGCGACAGACCCGCGAGGCCAGGCTCACCCTCGGGCACCTGACGCCGCCCGGATGCTTCGAGAACGACGCCGGGCCGCCAGTCGTCGCGGGGCTTCCGCCGCGACGGCCTCGACGCTTCTACGGGCCCCGGATCAGCAGGCGTCACGGCAGTACTCGGAGGATCCACCGAGGCAACCGGTGCCGCTGCGCCCGCAGTCGACGTCTGCCAGAGCCAGAAGGTCACCGCGGCACCACACACCAGGGCAGTTGCAGCCGCAACCGCCAGCGCGCTCACCCTCCGCCCGTCGCGATTGCGCCCTCTGTGGCTGACCAGCTGACCATCGTCGAAAGCCGAAAGGTGCGTAACCGCTGGCACGGGACTGAAATTGAGGCTTCTCCGATACAACGCCGCGATGAGATCCGATCGCGACGCTGTCGGCACGGCGTACAACGACAACGCGTCCGCGTAGACCGCAATCGAGCCGTACCGCTGCGACGACGTCGACGATGTGACGAACAGACGCAGAGGAAGCGGCGTGTCGCCTGTCGACAACAGCGCGTGCAGCGTCAGGCCGATCATCCGGATGTCGCGCTCTCCTCGCGCGTCCGGGCGAACGACGACCTGCCCGGTCTGCGTGATCAGCACGTCGTTCAGTTCCGGGATCGCCGTGTCGGGGTCGTCGCGAAGCGCCGCGCACAACTCCTCGACTGTCGCCACCGCCTCGGGCCATTGCACGGGAACGTGGCGGGACACGATGTCCGCGAGCGTGATCGCACCGGTCGTGGACAACGCGAGTGCACGCGGGTCGACGCGCACCAGCGCCAAGGTCTCACGCACCGGCACTGTCAGGCTGCCGGCTTCCTGCGAGCGCGCTTCGGTTGATGTCCAGGCGTTCGACGCCGATCTGAAACCATCGCCATCGGCGATGCCGTTGCTGCGTCGTTCATCCGCTGAAGCCCGGCTTGCCGCGGCGCTCGACGCCGCCCGCGGTGGGTCGGTCAGCGCCCAGGTTGCGGCCTGGGTTACGGCCCAGGCAGGTAGTGTCTCTACGGGTGAGCTTGTAGCCGCTGGTGCTTCCGCGGACCGAGCGAGATCGTGCTCCGAATCAAACAGGCTCGCCGGGTTCCGATGGTTTGACGGATCCTCGGACGACTCGGACAGGAACTCGTTCCACGGATCGACGTCCGCGCCATGGGCGCCGGCGTCCTCGGGGGGGTAGGGGGACTCGGGCGATTTGATCATGACCCTGACCGGGCAACGGACACGCCAGGCGCGGCTGGCGCTGAGGCCCGATCATACGCGTAATTGACAGTCGGCGAAAGACGTTCGCCGAGGCCATTTACCTCTGTTGCACGCTCCCTCTCGGAAAAATTGGGCGATAGCCCGCGCGCGAAAACCAGCGGGATGAGGGCCTCAAACCGGCAACCGGGAGAAGTGGCGCCCTCTAGCGGAAAATCCCGCCGTCCATCGAGTGGAGGTTGACGATGGTTCTCTGCGCCTGGCCAACGTCGTCGAGCGACGACTTCCAGATTCGGAAGAGCGACGTGGTTGGAATGAAGTTCGCTCCAAGGCCCTGAATCAGGCGCAGCGCGTCGACCGTGACCTGGTCGTCGGGCCGCGATTCGACCGGCTTGTCGGCGAACAGGTTGGCCACCAGGACGACGCGATCCTTGTCGTTGGCGTCTTCCTGCAGCGCCCGAAGGATCTGCGCGATCTGCGGCGACTTCCGGCCGATGCGCTCGGAGCCGCTCACCACTTCCACGAGCAGCCGGCGGCCGTCCTGGAGGTCGACCCGCAGGTCATAGTTCGAGCCGGAGTCCATGATCTCGGTCTGAAAGGCCAGCGCCTCGAACAGATCCCGTACCGCCGCCGTCAGCTCATCGCCCGAGCGCCAGACGACGCCGGCCACGCCCTCGTACTTCAGCGCTTCCTGTTTGAGAGCCTCGATCTGTCGGGCCACTTCCGCGTATTGCGGCGGCAGCTCGTTGACGACCCAATCCGGCTGCGCGCCATTGCTCATTCTGTCCATGCTTGACACCGGCGGCAGGGCATCTGCGGGTGCCGAGGCGGTCGTGACCGTTTCGCGCCTCGACCAGACCCGGTCCTTGGAGATCCCTGCGTGCACCAATTCGGTTATCGGTTTCACATGCGGGAACGATTAACCCGCGGGCAGCGAGCAGCGACCGCCGAATGAAGGAGCGGCGGTTCGCGCCGATACGACCAGTACGCCACGAACGAGTCGCGGCGGTCACACGCCGCCGTTAGACGTGTGGTCTCTACAGGAGTCCGACACACGTCCCATATGTCAGCAGCAAGCCCCAACGAACTCGAGTTGTTCGGCCCCCTCCCCGAGAACGCCATCGCCACCCCTGCGCTGGTCATCGCGATGCTCGACTCGGGCAAGGGCATCAGCGATCTGATCTTCTCTCCCGGCAGGCCTCCGCAGGTGGAACAGCATGGCGACCTGACGCCGGTGGCCATTCCCGAGCTGCCGATGCTGAAGCCGGTTGATATCGCCTGCATCGCCCGCGACTTGATTGGCGGCGCCGAACAGCCGCTCCGCGCGTTGAAGGAGCAGGGAGCATGCGACCTGGCCTGGTCGCTGCCGCAGCGCTCGCGCTTCCGCGTCAACGTCTTCCGTCAGCGAGGGACCTACGCCATCGTGATGCGTGTGATCGCCTCGAAGATTCCGACGCTGGCGGAGCTGAATCTGCCCTCCTCGCTCGAGGAGATCACGACCCTCAAGAACGGCGTCGTGCTCGTCACCGGACCGACAGGCTCTGGCAAGTCCTCAACGCTCGCGGCGCTGATCGACCGCATCAACGAAACGCGCGCCGAGCACATCCTCACCATCGAGGATCCGGTCGAGTTCCTGCACCTTCACAAGAAGGCGACGGTCCACCAGCGCGAGCTGCACAGCGACACGCCGACGTTCGCGCTCGCCCTGCGCGCCGCGCTGCGTCAGGCGCCGAAGGTCATCCTCGTCGGCGAGATGCGCGACCGTGAGACGATCGAGATCGCGCTCACGGCCGCCGAGACCGGCCACCTCGTGCTCTCCACGCTTCACACGATCGACGCCTCCAAGACGGTCGAGCGGATCGTCGGATCGTTCGAAGCGGGCGATCAGCAGACGGTGCGCTCGCGTCTGGCATCGTCGTTCCGCTATTTCATCTCGCAGCGCCTCATACGGAAGAAGGACGGCGGCCGTCTGGCGCTGCTCGAGGTGCTCAAGTCGACGATGCGTACGCGTGAGTATCTCGAGAAGGGCGACAGCGAAGGCCGGTCGCTTCTCGACGCGATGCGCGACGGCGAGCTCGACGGCATGCAGTATTTCGACGGCGAGCTCGAGAAGCTCGTGCGCGCGAAGGTGATCTCGATGGCGACCGCGCTGCTCTACGCGACCAATGCCGGGAACCTGCAGGTCCAGCTCGCAGATGTGGCGGCCGAAGAAGAGGGATCGCTGATTACCCGATAGCGGCTCGCGACCGCCGGCCCCGCCGGCGCTACTCCACTGACACGATCCCGCGCTCCCCCGCTCGCGTGCGCTGCAGCACGTCGCGAAGGCGGTCGGGAGATGCGGGCTTCGCCACGAACGCGGCGCAACCGAGATCGAACGCCTGTCCGCGTGCTTCCTGATCGATCCATCCTGTCAGCACGATGAGTGGAAGGTCCGGTTCGCCGGCCTCCACCAGCTGCCTGCAGGCGTTCCAATCGAATTTCGGGTTCGCCACGTCGACGACGACGGCCGATACTCTCCGGTCGCGCACGAGCGGCAGCGCTTCGTCGGCTGACTCGACGCTCGTCACCGCGTTGCGCTCGTTGCGCAGGGAGAGCACGTACAGTTCCACGGTGTCGGGATTGGCGCTGACGATGAGCACCGGCCGCCGACGATCGGACGGCTGCCGCCGCCGTTCTTTTTCCATGAGTGATGTCGCGTCCCGGAACCGTTCGGTTCGCGCTCCCGACTCGACTTTGCAACGGGGATGCCGCAGAGCTCGCGTCAGCGCAGAAAGTGTGATCCGCCGTCTTTTGCCTCACGACGAGCGCTGCCGACCGATTCGGATTTCAGACGCGGGGGACACGGCGCACGGGCGGAAGACAGTTCCGGCCAAGGACTTGGCGGGAGGTCAACGGGCTGACCGACCGAGGCCGCGCGCACGACGATCGGGCGCGGGTGCTTCGAGGCTCAGGGCGCGACGGCCGCCGACCGCGGCGACGACTCAAGGGCTGGCCGCGGCAGATCGTGGGCCGCTCTATGCGTTGACGATTTCACGCACGCTCGAAATCACGACCTCGAGATCGAACGGCTTCGGAATGCAGCCGGCCGCGCGCATGTTGCGCGACGCCGGCAGCGCATCGTGCCTGCCCGACACGCAGATGACAGGGATCGATTTGAGTATCTCGTCCCGCAGCTGCTCGGTGCGGAAGGTGAAGCCATCCATCACGGGCATGGCCAGGTCGAGAAGAATCAGTTGTGGCGGCTGCCGTCGTGCGGCTCTGAGGGCGTCGAGACCGTTGACCGCCGTGGTCACGGCGTATCCCGAGGTCTTGAGCGCCAGTTCGAGGAGCGTACGACTATCTGTGTCGTCATCGACGACCAGCACCAGGGGTTTGTCAGCCATTCAGGGGCGATAGCGGACAAGTATAGGGTATTGTTGCTACCACTTTTCACCCCCGGGCAGTGGGTTGCACAACTTTTTTTCGAAGGAGGGGGCGATGGACTCGCCAGTCGTTGCTACACTACGGCTGAGCTATGTCGGCAGGCGCGCGACGCGGCAGACCACCGGCGGGGCCGAAGGGGCAACCTCGCGCCACCATGCGTCAGATCTCGGCGCGCCTCTCGGAGGACACGTACGCGCAGTTGAAGGCGCTCGCCGCAGTGCTGCAGATGTCGCAAGCCGACGTCATTGCGAGGGGCTTCGACGCACTCGAACGATCGCTCAGCCCAGCCGAACAGCGCCTGCTCACGCTCTTCAGAAAGCGCGACGCGAACCAGGGACCCGGCTCCTCGTAGCGTATCGTCGAGGTCTTCCTCACGTCCCGGTCGGATTGCCACGGCGTCCGCGGAGTAAGCTGACGACAGGAGTGCACCGAGGGCCGAGTTGGTCACCGCATCAGTCGAACAGATCCTCGACACGTTGTCGGAAAGAGTTCGCTACTTTACTCTCGCCCGGCGCGTCGATGACCTCTGGATCGAAGAACGCAACCGCGCCGAGGTCTGCACTCTCGTCGAGCGTCTGCTCGGCGCACACCTGCGTGCCACACGCGAGTGGGATTCGAGTGCATGGGTCGAGGCAATCGTGCTGGACGGCCTCGAGGTGTCGGACGCCGGCGTGGCGGCGCTCGCCGGAGCCGCCATCTGGTGTGGACGCGATGGCTGGTTCCTCGATCCGCTGGCCGCGCGGTTCGAGCTCTCAGCGGATCGCCAATGGGTGAGCTCCTACGTGGTCCGGTTTGGCGACGCAGAGCTTGGTCTCGGCGCCATGCGGTATCGCGGACCGAAGCCGGCAGCGGGACCACTTCCGTCGCGGTGGCGCTTCGTGTTCGAGGACTCACGGCCGCCAGGCCCGACGCGTTCCGCACGCTGATATAATCCGGCGAATGCGGTCGCGGTGTGATGAGCCCTGGGTGCCGCGGCATCCTGGATCGGGACACGGCGAGCGAGGAACGAGAGCGTGAGCCTGCTTCAGCGTTTGACGAGCTCGAGGCGCGATCCCGGCGCGAAGGACACCGTGGCCCCGGCGTCGGTCATCAAGGAATGGCGCCGCCGCCACGAGGACGGCTCGATCGGCACTGTCGTCGCGCTGTCCGATGGCGGGTACGTTGCCGGTCACTACGAGTACCGCGCGCGTGCCGGCGGCATCCAGGTCGGTCCCCGGTATCCCTACTCCACTCTCTCTGAAGCATTCGCCGGCGCCGACACCGATGCCAGGCAGCATGGGCACACCTGCAGTGTCGCGTGCGCGCTGTGGTGCGAGGTGACGCCGACGAGCTCGCCAGGTTCAGGCCCCGTCTAGCGTCGTCGTGTCCGGCTTCCGCCGGACCATGTCTCGGGTTCGCCAGGGACTCAGCTCGGCCGAGTCGGCCGAGTGCAAAACGTGCCTGTCATCGTGCGTTCATCCGGCCTGATCGATCGTTGAGCGAGCCGGTCTGAGATTGCCACGGGTCCTCACGCTACTCTTCGTTCTTGCAGCGTCGACTGCAGCGCACGCGGCGCAGGATACGCAAGCGCCGCCCCCGGAACTGTCGTTCGACGCAAGTGCACCTGCTGCGCCGGCCATCGTGGACGAAGAGGCACCAGGGCCAGCCGACCAGGCCGCGACTCCGCCCCCGCTACCTGCCCACACTGGATGGCACGCGCTTGCCGGCGACGTGCTCGGAGACTTCAAGGCGTTTCCGCGCCGCCGGTCGACGTGGGTCATCCTGGGCGTCGGCGCCGCAGCAGCCCTCGCCGTTCATCCGCTCGATGACACCGTGACCGAAGACCTGGCCGACTCCGACGCCGCCGGCAGGTTCTTCGCGGCGGGAAGGTGGATCGGCAGTGTCTATGTGCAGGTGGGCTCGTCGGTCGGTCTCTACCTCGTCGGCCGATACCTCCTGCCGCATGCCGAGGGCGCGCCGAAGACGAACAAGGTGACGCACCTCGGGTTCGATTTGATTCGCGGCCAGGTCCTCTCGCAGGTGCTCGTGCAGGGGATCAAGGTCATTGGCCAGCGCGATCGGCCCACCGGCGAGTGCTGTGCGTTTCCATCGGGCCATGCCGCAGCCGCCTTTGCCACCGCCTCGATTCTCGAACGGCACTTCGGCTACCGATCGGCGTGGCCGATCATGGTGGCGGCGGGCTACGTCGGCGCCTCGCGGCTCGCCGACAACCGGCACTTCCTGAGCGACGTCGTCTTTGGATCGGCGGTGGGAATGGCCAGCGGCTGGACCGTCGTGGGGCAACACGGCCGCCAGAACTTCGCAGTCATGCCTCGCATGGTGCCGGGAGGCTATGCGATCGTCGTGACGAAGCTCGAATAGCGCGTCTACTGCTCCTTCGCGTCGACCTCATGAACCGGCTGCTCGTTGATGTCCGAGTAGTGATAGGTCATGTGCAATGTTGCCGCGCCCACCAGTCGCAGCTGTGCCCTCGATTCGAGCGCCACCGGCACCAGCGCGCCATTCATCAGACGATACGAGCGGACGACGTCGACCTTCGTAATCCAGAACGACGGGCTCTTGGCAAGCCGGCCTTCGATCCGCAGCAGCCTGCCGTCTGCAGCATTCAGGAACATCCGGCCGTCGATGAGCGTGCGCTCCTTTCGCAGCGGCTGAAGCGCGACCTGCGCGAGACCCTCGCGGTCGACGCCTTCCGATTTGAACTCGTAGTTGGCGCGCGAGATCTCGGCGCTGCTGGCGTCGCCGTTGCCGATCGCCCGTCGCTCCTCCTCCAGCAGGGCGTGAAGGACGCGCGATCGGATGTAGCCTGAGCCTCCTTCGGCGGTCACCTCGTAGCGCAGCCCGGTGGCGCGCGAGAACGACGTCTGCGCATCGAGCCAGGCGGACTGCCCGTTGCCAGCGGCCTCCAGGCGGCGATGTGCGCGGTACGAGTTCGCCGCGGCCGGCCGCTGAAAGAACTTCTCCATCGCCTGCGATGCTTCCGTGCCGGCAGCAACGCCGGTGGAAAGACGGATGGCTCCCGTTGCGGTCAGGATCATCACGGCTGCGAATCGGGAGGTCATGCTTCCTCCTCACGCCCTCCTCAGCAGATGTGCGAGGGTCGGCTCAATGGCTGAGACACCCGGACGCCGAAGGACTCGAATGACACGCCGCCTGCAGTGCGAATCCCGCGCCATCGGCTCGAACGAGCCTCACGCTCGATAGACGTCAGCGCGCGTGCTCAGAGCCACGCGTGACTGACTGTGGTCCTGGAGATACCCGAGTGTGGCCACGGTTCCCACTGCTGTGGAGCTTCGATACCGCGTACATGGCGAGCGGGGAGCCACGAAGCGCTCCCCGTCGAAACGATGGGGCTTGTGTCGGCCGTCCAGAGTGGCGACCGAGCGAAGTTGCCCGGTATCGAGCAAGCGCGATGCCATCGAGAAATCACGACGGGCGAGCCAGTTCATCCGCGGACACGCGTGAATTCATTCGAGTTTTCTGGTGGCGAGATCTCCGCAGTCCAGCGCACGACACTCACTGCGGTTGCTCGTTGCCGTACTCGTAACGTCCGGAGCTCACTCGTCACCAACGGGAGTGATCGCCGGGTAGGAGTTAAGCGCACGTGTCGTCGTGGGGCTTCTATCGGCAAGCCTTCGCAGCGCCGAGCTTCAGCTCGGCGTGAGGA